>Ga0172370_10001506_pt1 | contig 35235 bp, 17 predicted proteins | sample LakKiv5m_FD_114538 | JGI IMG/M metagenome (GOLD analysis project Ga0172370, IMG submission 114538) | Freshwater microbial communities from Kabuno Bay, South-Kivu, Congo - kab_022012_11.5m | ecosystem: Environmental > Aquatic > Freshwater > Lake | place: Democratic Republic of the Congo...
GACGGGCTCACGCTGTCGGTGCCGCGCGGCGCCATCTTCGGCCTGCTGGGCCCGAACGGCGCCGGCAAGACCACCACGTTCTCGCTGCTCACGGGCCTCGGCCGCCCCACGTCGGGCAGCGCCCTGGTGCTCGGCCAGCCCTTGAACCGACTGTACCGCCTGCGCGGGCGCCTGGCCGCCCTGCCCCAGGACACGCTCCTGCCGCCCGCGCGCACCATCCGCGACACGCTGCGCCTGCTGGCCGCGCTCGGCGGCGTGCCCAAGGAGCACGTGGTCGACGAGGTCGAGCGCGTGCTGGCCGCGGTCGGGTTGACCGACGCGGCCGAGACCCGCGGGCGGGCGCTGTCGCACGGCATGGCCAAGCGCGCCGGCCTGGCGCAGGCCTTCCTGGGCGCCCCCGAGCTGGTCTTCCTCGACGAGCCCACCGAGGGCCTCGACCCGCGCACGGCCGAGCAGATCCGCGGCATCGTGCGCGACCTGGCGGGCTCGGCCACGGTGATCATCTCGAGCCACCACCTGGCCGAGGTCGAGAGCCTGTGCAGCGCCGCCGCCATCCTCGATCACGGCAAGCTGGTGGCCGGGGGCTCGATGGCCGAGCTCACGCGCGCCGACGAGCGCGTGGTAATCGCGCTGGGGCCGGGCTCGGTCGATCCCTCTCCCCTCCTTCGCGAGTTGCCCTGCGTGGCCGCCACGACGTTCGACGCCACGAAACCCGAGGTGGCGGTCACCCTGCGGCTCGGGGCCGGCCAGGGCGCCGACCAGGCCGTGTCGACGGTGCTGCAGGCGCTCTTGAAGGGGGGCGTGACGGTGGGCGCCGTCACGCGCGGCGAGCGGCTTCAGGCCCGCTTCCTGGAAGTCACCAAGGAGTAGAGCCCGACCAGGGCCAGCAGCAGCGGCAGCAGGGTCGCGGGCGTCGAGCGCGCCCCGACCTCGCACCCGCCCCCGCCCCCATCGCGATGGAGCCCGCCGTCGTCGGCCACGTCGGGCGCCCCCCCCAGGTCCACCGACGGCGTGTCGGGCCGAGCCACGTCGGCGGCGGTCTGGTCGGCGGCCACGTCGATCGCCACCTCGGCCGAGACCTCGACCGCGACGTCGGGGGCCGCGTCCGGGCCCACGTCGGCGACAGGAGCGTCGTCGATCGCGTCGGGGGTCACCACCTCCTCGATCGCGTCGGGTGTCGTCAGGGTCTGGCACAGGCCCTCTTTGCAGGCCTGACCTTCACCGCACGCACCGCAATTCCCCCCGCAGCCGTCGTGGCCGCACTCCTTGCCCGCGCAGTTCGGCACGCAGAAGTCGCCGCACTCCTTGGGGAAGGTGCCGGCCGGGTCGGCCGCGCCGTCGGTGCCGCAGTCGTAGTACCCGCTCGCGCTCCAGCCGCAGGCGGGCTTCTGGGTGCAGTCGAGCTCGGACAACAGGCCGCCGGAGCACCAGCGCATGGTCTCGCCGGCGCAGCACCCCTCGAACGGGACGCCCTGGCAGGCGTCGACGCACACGCCGTACTCGTGGCAGGTCTGCCCGGCCTCGCACGAGCCGCACACGCCCCCGCAGCCGTCGTCGCCGCAGGCCTTGCCCAGGCACTGGGGCTCGCACGCCACGCAAAGCCCGGCGTCGCAGGTCTGGCCCGTAGGGCAACCGCATTTCGCGTGGCAACCGTCGTCGGCGCCGCAGGGTTTGCCCTCGCAGTCGGGCGTACACGAGCCGGGGCAACTGTACGGGAACACGCCCGAGGGGTCGGCGTCGGTGGTCGTGGCGCAGAAGTAGAAGCCCTGCTCCGGCAGCCACCCGCAGAGCGGCGTTTCGGCGTTGTCCGCGCAGTCCTGCTCGACCACGCTGCCGTTGGAGCACCACCGGGTCACCGTGCCGTCGCAGCAGCCCTCGAAGGTGATGGCGCCGCAGCCGCCCTGGCACGTGCCGTCGACGCAGCTGCCACCCTGGCACCCGCAGGTCCCCCCGCAGCCGTCGTCGTTTCCGCAGGTGACGCCGTCGCACGCGGGGACGCAGCACTGGCCGTCGACGCACACCCCGCCGCCGTCGCACATGCCGCAAGTGCCGCCGCACCCGTCGGGTCCGCACTTTTTGCCGTCGCAGGCCGGCGCGCAGCACTGGCCGTCGACGCACACCTGGCCGTCGTCGCACGCGCCACACGACCCGTCGCAGCCGTTGTCGCCGCACTCGCGCGCGTAGCACTCCGGCGTACACGCGAAGCACTGTCCGCCGACGCAGTCCAACCCGGTGGGGCATCCGCAGACCCCGCCGCAGCCGTCGGACGCTCCGCAAGGCTTGCCCAGGCACGCCGGGGCGCACACGGGGCAGCCGAGGGGAACCTCGCCGGCCGGATCTCCGGCCGGGTCGACGGTTCCGGGCGGTACGGCATCGAGAGGACGCCCGCAGTCGTGGCCGCTGAACCCGAACGGATCGGTCTGCCAGCCGCACACGGCCTCGGGATCCCCGCCTTCGGTGCAGTCCGTCGCCACCAGAGCGCCGCCCGCACAGTACCGAAGGGTCGAACCGTCGCAGCAGCCCAGGCTCGTGACCCCAAGGCACGGATCGGCGTGGCACGCCCCGTCGGCGCAGACCGGCAGGTCGAGCGGGCAGCCGCCACACGAGCCGCCGCAGCCGTCGTCGCCGCACGCCTTGCCCGCGCAGTCGGGCGGGCACACGTCGGGCGTGCACGCGCCCGTCGCGTCGCAGGTCTGCCAGGGCTCGCAGCCCATGATCCAGCCGGTGGGATCGTCGCAGTCGGGATCGTAGGCGCCGCAGTTGCAGTCGCACCCGTCGCCGCTGCCCTGGTACGCCGGGTTGCAGAACCACCCCGCCACGCACTGGCCGTCGGCCGAGCAGTGTCGCCCGTCGGTGCACGTGCCGCAGGTGCCACCGCACCCGTCGGGGCCGCACGTGTGCTCGCCGCACGTGGGGGTGCACTCGCCGACGCAGTGCCCGGTGGTGTCGCAGGTCTGCCAGTCCTCGCAGCCGATCACGAAGGCCGCGGGGTCGTCGCAGTCGGGGTCGTAGGCGCCACAGTCGCAGTCGCAGGAGCCGCCGCTGCCCTGGTAGGCGGGCTCGCAGAACCAGCCGGTGACGCACTGGCCGTCGTGGCAGAACAGCGCGGCCTCGCACGTCCCGCAGGCCCCGCCGCAGCCGTCGCCTCCACAGGCCTTCCCCGCGCACGACGGCACGCACGTGTCGGTGCAGTGACCCGCGGCATCGCAGAACTGGCCGGGCTCGCACCCGTACAGGGTCGACATCGTGGCGCAGTCGGGGTCGTACGCTCCGCAGTCGCAGTCGCAGCCGTCGTGGCCGCCCTGGTAGGAGGGGTTGCAGAACCAGCCGCTGGTGCATGCTCCGTCGTGGCACGTCTGGTCCGCGGGGCACACCCCGCAGAGGTCGCCGCACCCGTCGGGGCCGCACGCCTTGCCCGCACACGCCTGGAACTGGCACTGGCCCACCACGCACGCCTCGCCGCACGCGCAGGCGCCGCACGTGCCGCCGCAGCCGTCGGAGCCGCACGCCTTGCCGGCGCACGAGGGCGTGCAGCAGGCCGTGCCGCCGGCGCACACCTGGCCCGCCGGGCACGCGCCGCAGCTTCCGCCGCAGCCGTCGGGGCCGCACGCGCGCCCCTCGCACATCGCGAACTCGCAGGCGCCGGCGTCGCAGCGCTCGCCGCAGCCACACGTCCCGCACGTCCCGCCGCAGCCGTCGGGGCCGCACTCCTTGCCGGCGCACGAGGGCTGGCAGCACACGCCGTCGACCGCGCACACGTGTCCCGCCGCGCAGGTGCCGTCGGCCCCGACGCACGAGCCACCGCAGCCGTCGTCGGCGCCGCAGGCCTTGCCGTCGCACTGGCGCGCGCAGCACGTGGCGGGGAACTCGGGCGGACCCACGACCACCGCGGAGCCGCACCAGTAGTAGGCGCCGGCCCAGGTGCAGACGTCGCCGGTCGGCGCGCAGTCCAGCTCGCACAGGGGGCCGTTGGCGGCCACGTCGTCGCACCAGCGCACCACGCCGTCGGCGCAGCAGCCCTCCCAGGTGACGCCGTCGCACGTGGGGGCCACCACCTGGCCGTTGGCGCACTGGGGGAACGCAGGGCGGGCCCAACCGAGGACGAGCAGTCCGAAGAGCGCGATCCAGCAGAGACGCGGCATGATCCCTCCCGAACGGTTCGGTCGTCGTAGCGAGTACGAGCAGAAGCGTACGAAAGCCTAGGACGCCACGCCAGACGAAAGCGGAACCCGTAGCCGGAGCGGTCACCCCTCGAAGCCCAGGGCCCTGGCCAGGTGATGCTCGCACAGGGCCGAGGGATCGCCCGAGCTCTTCCGGGCCTCGGCGCACGCGTCGCAGGCTTCGGCGGCGTCGAGGGCCCGGTCGGGCGAGGGCGTGGAGACCGCACGCTCGCGTTCGGCCTCGCGGCCCGCCACGAAGTCGTGGGGGTTCCAACCCGGGGTGGCCAGCAGGTGGCGTACCCCGTCGTTCACCAGGCGCTTGCGAGCGCGCTTGGAAGGAAGGTCGGGCACGGGCGGGGCTACAGGACGGTGCGCCGCCGGACGGCGATCGCGAGGCCGAGGAGCATCAGCAGGCCGATCAGCGGGGCCGCGCTGGTCGAGCGGGCCTCGACGGTGCACCCGCCGCCACCGCCGCCGTCGCGATTGCCGTCGTCGTCGGGCTGGGTCGTGGTGTCGTCGACCGGCACGTCGGGCGTCGCCGTGTCGTCGGCGGTCTTGTCGGGGCCCACGTCGGTCGTGGTGTCGGCCGCGGTGTCGTCGACCACGTCGGGCGTCACGGTCGGCTCGCACTGGCCGAGCGCCGAGCAGGTCTCGCCCGCGCCGCACTCGCCGCAGCTGCCGCCCACGCCGTCGGGCCCGCACTCCTTGCCCGTGCAGTCGGGAGCGTCACCGGGGACGCACTGATCCTGCTTGCACTCGAGCCCGGCGCCGCACTCGCCGCAGGGCTGCCCGCAGCCGTCGTCGCCGCAGGCCTTGCCCGCGCAGTTGGGCACGCAGTAGGGCGTGCACTCCTTGGGGAAGGTGCCGGCGGGGTCGACCGCGCCGTCGGTGCCGCAGTCGTAGAAGCCCTCGGCGTTCCAGCCGCACGAGCCGTCGCCGGCGTCGCACGCGATGGTCTTCAGGTCGCCACCGTCGCAGTACCGCAGGGTCTCGGCGTCGCAGCAGCCCTCATACGTCACGCCCTGGCACGGATCGACGCACACGCCGTACTCGTGGCAGGCCAGGCCCTCGCCGCACTCGCCGCACGACCCGCCGCAGCCGTCGTCGCCGCAGGTCTTGCCCAGGCACTGCGGCTCACACGCCACGCACGCGCCCGCTTCGCACTTCAGGCCGACCGCACAGCCGCAGAGGTGGCCGCAGCCATCGTCCTGGTCGCACGCCTTGGCGGCGCAGTCGGGGACGCACGCCCCGGCACACTCGCGCGGGAAGTCGCCCGACGGGTCGGCGTCCTCGGTCTCGCCGCACCAGTAGTAGCCACCCTCGGCGTCCCAGCCACAGAGCGGACCGCCGCCCTCGGTGGCGCAGTCGGTCTCGCTCAGCGAGCCACCCGAGCACCACTTCACGGTCGTACCGTCGCAGCAGCCTTCGTACGTGACGCCGCCGCACCCGTCCTGGCAGGTGCCCTCGACGCACGAGCCGGTGTCGCAGCCGCAGGTGCCGCCGCAGCCGTCGTCGTTGCCGCAGGTGACGTTGTCACACGAGGGCGTGCAGCACTGGTCGTCGATGCAGGTGCTGGGGTAGCTGCACGAACCGCACGAGCCGCCGCAGCCGTCGTCACCGCAGGTCTTGCCGTCGCAGGCCGGGGTGCAGCACTGGCCGGCCACGCATACGCCGCCGTCGGCGCACGCACCACATGAGCCGTCGCAGCCGTCGTCACCGCAGGCCTTGCCGTAGCACTGGGGCGTGCAGAAGAAGCACTGGCCGTCCTGGCACTGCAGGCCGGCGGGGCACCCGCAGGTGCCGCCGCAACCGTCGGACGCGCCGCAGGCCTTGCCGGAGCAGGCCGGCTCGCAGGGCACGCACGCCAGGGGGAACGTCCCGCTCGGGTCGCCGATCGGATCGACGCTGGTGCCGCAGGCATAGGCGGGGTAGTACAGGTCCGCGTCCCAGCCACACAGGGCCTCGGGGTCGGAGGCGCCGCAGTCGGTGGCGTTCAGCGTGCCGTAGGCGCAGCGACGCAGCGTGTTGCCGTCGCAGCAGCCCTCGGAGGGGATGCCCTTGCAGGGATCGGCCAGGCACTGGCCGTCGACGCAGTTGGCCGCGTCGAGGGGGCACGCGCCGCACGAACCGCCGCAGCCGTCGTCGCCGCAGACGGCGCCGTGGCAATCGGGGGTACACGTGTCGGGGATGCACACGCCCTTCTGGTCGCAGGTCTGCCACGCCTCGCAGCCGGACTGGTAGGCGTCGGGATCGTCGCAGTCGGGGTCGTAGGCGCCGCAGCCGCAGTTGCAGGTGTAGCCGTCGCCCTGGTAGTAGGGGTCGCACGTCCAGCCCTCGGCGCACTGGCCTTCGTCGGTGCACGTGGTGCCGTCGGCGCAGGTGCCGCACTCCTTGCCGCAGCCGTCGTCGCCGCACTGCTTGCCGTCGCACGCGGGCACGCAGTCGCCCACGCAGTGCCCGGTCGCGTCGCAGGTCTGCCAGTCCTCGCAGCCGTACACGTTGGCGGTGGGGTCGTCGCAGTCGGGGTCGTAGGCGCCGCAGTCGCAGTCGCAGCCGTCGTCGCCGCCCTGGTAGTCGGGGTCGCACACCCAGCCCGCGACGCACTGGCCATCGACGCAGCTCTCGGTGGATTCGCAGTGGCCGCACGCCCCTCCGCAGCCGTCGTCGCCGCACTTCTTGCCCAGGCAAGCCTCGTACACGCACGCGCCGGCCTGGCAGCGCTCGCCGCACTTGCAGAGCCCACAGGTGCCTCCGCAGCCGTCGTCGCCGCACTCGGCGCCGTTGCACGTCGGGGTGCAGCAGCTACCCGAGGGGGTGCACACCTGGCCCCCCGCGCACGAGCCGCAGCTGTCGCCGCAACCGTCGGCGCCGCACTCGACCTCCTTGCACATCACGAAGGTACACGCGCCGTCGACGCAGGTCTCGCCGCAGCCGCACGTGCCGCACACGCCGCCGCAGCCATCGGCGCCGCAGCTCTTGCCGTCGCACTGCGCCTGGCAGCACACGCCGTCGGGCGCGCATACCTTGCCGCCGTCGCAGGTGGCGTCGGGGCCGTGGCAGACGCCGCCGCAGCTGTCGTCGGCGCCGCACGCCTTGCCCTCGCACTGCGGATCGCAGCACGAGACGTTGTGACCGTCGGCCGGCGGAACGAACGTGGCTCCGCAGAGCGTGCCCACGTACTCGGACCAGGTGCACACCTCGCCGTCGACCGCGCAGTCGCGCCGGCACAGGGGCCCGCCGGCCGCCTCGTCGGCGCACCACGTCATGCTCGCGCCGTCGCAGCAGCCGAAGTACGTGATGTCGCCGCAGGTCGGCGACAGCGTCTCGGAACCACTGGGGCATTCGGCCGACACCGCCGACGCGAACGCCGTCATCGCGGCCAGGGCCGCCACCAGCACCAGTGCACGCTTCATGGGTCCCCCCGAACGAATGGTTTCCGTGTCGCCGTCCCTATAGGGGAAAGCTCTCGCGTTGACAACCAAAAAGCAGACCCGGCGCGCCGTTTTTCGGGCTTGCCTGGCCGCCCGGCACGGCGCATCCTGGCCCGCAGGCGACGGGAGGCGACATGCGCGCGGTCGTGATTTGGCTGACGGCCGTTGCCCTGGGGGCGTGCAGCGGAGCGGCGACCTCTGGGGGCGACGCGGTCGACGGCCGGGCCGAGCTCGAGAGCAGAGTCGACGACGTCCTCGACGACACCGTCGGGCCCGGCAAGGACGCGCCGACCGCCCCGGATGCGCGGGAGCTCGGTCCGGGCCCCGAGCAGGACGATCCGTCGCCGGAGGCTGCCGGTGACGCCGTCGAGGCGCCTCCCGAGCCCGCTCCCGAGCCAGCTCCCGAAGCCGCTGCCGAGCCCGCCGCCGAGCCCGTTCCCGAGCCCGAGTCCGAGCCCGTTCCCGAGCCCGTCCCCGAGGCCCAGCCGGAGCCGCAGCCGGAACCGCAGCCCGAGCCAGCCCCGGAGATCGTCGACGATGCCGGGGGCGACGCGACCCCCACGGCCGGCGCCGAACAGCTCGTCAACGTCGGCGCCCCCGGCGACCAGCTCTACCCCGCCGCCACCTCGCTCGGCGACGGACGCTTCGTGGTTGCCTTCCAGTCGACCCTCGAGTCCGGGAAGAAGCGCGTCCTGCTGCGCTGCCTCGACGCCCTGGGCGTGCCGGCGGGCCCCGAGGCCGAGGTCGACCCCGACGCCCTGGCCGACCAGGAGCGCCCCGCGATCGCAGCGGTCGACGGGGGCGGCTTCGTCGTGGCCTGGCACGCCACCGTGGCCACCGACGACGCCGACGTCTTCCTGCGCCGGTTCGACGCCTGCGGGGCTCCCGCCGAGCCGGCCGAGCGCGTCAACGCCCAGCCCGTCGATTGGCAGGGCCTCGTGAGCCTGGCCCCCCTGCCCTCCAAGGGCTTCGCGTTGGCCTGGGAGACCCAGTGCAAGGCCTTCCCGTGCGCCGAGCTCGACGGCTCGTGGTCGGGGGTGTTCACCCGGCGCCTGGCCTGGGAGGCCGACACGGCGGTCGAACAAGTCGCGAACACGTACACCATGGGCCAGCAGGAGAACGCCGACGTGGCGCCCCTGGCCGACGCCGGCTGGCTGGTTACCTGGGCCAGCCTCGGCCAGGTGGGCACGGGCTGGGACGTGTACGCGCAGCGCTTCACCCCCGCAGGCGCCAAGACCGGCGCCGAGACCCTGGTCAACGTCACCACCGAGGGCCTGCAGAGCGAGTCCGACGCCGCCCTGCTCACCGACGGGCGCGTGGTGGTGGCCTGGATGAGCCGCGCCCAGGACGGCTCGGGCGGCGACGTGCTGGCCCGCCTGCTGGCCGCCGACGGCACGCCCCAGGGCGACGAGCTCGCGCTGGCCCGCTACGACGGCGGCGTGCAGCTGCGCCCCGCGGTGGCGGCGCTGGCGGGCGGCGGCTTCGTGGCGGGCTGGGAGGACGACACCCTCGATGGCTCCGGTCGCGCGGCGGTCGCGCGCGTCTTCGGCGCCGACAGCACCCCCCAGGGCGACGAGGCCGTGTTGAACGCGACGACGGCCGACGACCAGCGCCTCGTGGACCTGGCCCCCGACGGCACCGGCGGCTGGCTGGCCGTCTGGGCCTCGAAGGGCCAGGACGGCTCCGGGTGGGCCATCGTCTCGCGGCGGTACGTCGTAGAGTGAGCTTCACGTCGGCATGGACGCCAGGAACCACGCCGCGGGGATGACGGCGATCTCGCCCTCGCGATCGAAGCCCCACGTCTTCTTCGAAACCACGACGCCGCCCCCTGTGCGTTTCAGTACGCGCTTGTCTCCCGACGTGATCTGCTCCTGGTACTTCACCTCGATGCGCAGCTGCCCGCCGCCAGCCTCGACGCCGATCAGGTCGATCTCGCCATCGCCGCGCCAGTGGAACAGCTCCGTAAAGCGCGGGTAGAGCTGACCGGCGACGGCGGACTCGACCAGTCGACCTCGCGCAACGGGATCGAGCAGGGCCGCGCTAGCTACCGTCTGGGGCTCGGGGTGCCCTCCCACCCAGGCCGTGAAGACGTGTCGAAAGAACGGGTCGCGGAAGTGCAGCTTGCGGGGTTTACGGGGCGCCGGCGCCGTCCCGCCCAGGTGGGCGGGCTGGTGAAGGATGGCTAGCACGTAGCAGCGCTCGAGCAGGTCGAGGTAGTCAGCCAGGGTGGCGCGGCTGCCGATGGAGGTGCGTTCGGACAGTGCCTGCCAGTCGACCGACTCGCCCCCCAACGCCACGACGGCCCGCAGCAGCTCGCGCAGCAGGGTCTCACTCTTGCCGGCACGCAGAAGATCTCCCACGACGGCCTGACGGTACACCGCGGCGGACGTGGGCGACAAGACGCCGTCGGCGATGACCTCCTGGAAAGCGATGGGCATTCCGCCGCAGAGCAGGAACGTGTCGAGCGCTTCCGCGGCGCGCGGGAACCGCAACTGGTTTTCTTCCGCCGCCTGGTAGAGCCCCGACGGCGTCCAATCCGCCGACGGACGGCAAGCGACGCCAGGCTGGAGCGCCTGCAGGACGTCGGCGAACCCGAACGGGCCCATCTCGAGGTCCGACAGCGCTTCGACATCGCCGCGCCGCCCCGGGAGCAGTTCATGCCCCTTGCGCAGGTCGATGGCGTGCGAACCGGTGACGACCACCGTAGCGGACGCCAGCAGGCCGAGGTCGTAGGCGGCCTTCAAGCCCAGTGCCCAGTCGGCGCAGAAGGTGACCTCGTCCAGCAACAGCACGACACGTGTTCCGTGCGGGTGACGCTCGACGCACGTTCGAACCAGGTCGAGCAGATCGCGGTGCGAGCGGACGTCGCCCACGTCGAGCGCGAAGTACACCACCTGGCGCGCCGAGGGCAATTCGGCCAGCAGCTCGCGGACCTTGCGCTTGAGGAGGGTGGTCTTGCCGATCTGGCGCGGCCCTCGCAGCACGTAGATGCCGGTCGAGCTCAAGTCGAGAGACGCCTCGACGGGATGGCGCAGGCGCACGGCGAGCGCATCGAAGCGCGAAAGGTGCGGGTCCGCGGCGGCGGTGCCCTGGGTCCACCAGGGGTTCTGTTCGGCGATCAGCGCCAGATCCATGAGGCCACCCCGACCGGTTCGTCGAGGCCACCTTACGTTATAAGTCAGCTAACGTCAACGAGCTGACGTTAAACCCAAGCTAACGTCCGCTTTATCGACGTTGGATCAGAACTCCCCCCGAACCCCGAACACCGGCAATATCGGCAGCCCGTACACGTAGCCCTGCTCGGTGAAGTCGTAGTTGTACTGGATGCCCTCGACGTTCTGGTGGTTGTACACGTTCTGGACCTCGAGGTAGGCCGCCAGCATCCAGGTGTCGAAGACCCACTCCTTGTCGACGCGCAGGTCGAGGGCGTGGAAGATGGGCATGCGGGCCGAGTTCAGGTTGCGGCTGGGGATCGACGTGAACTGGTCGCCGTCGCTGTCGAAGATCGAGCCGTCGACGGGGGTGTAGGGATAGCCCGTGGCCAGGCGGAAGCGTGCGCCGATGGACCAGTGGGCGCCCAGGTCGACCGAGGCCAGCGCGTTCAGGAGGTGACGCTGGTCGTAGGCCGAGGGCTTCCAACCGGGCTCGGGCACGTAGTCGGGGCGGGTGTCGAGGTCGTCGAAGTCGTACAGCTCGGACACCACGTACGTGTAGCTGATCCAGCCGAAGAAGCGGCCGCCCGGGTCGAGGCGCACCAGCGCGGTGGCACCGTACGCGCGGCCCTTGCCCCGCGCCTGGTAGTTCAGGGTGTTGTCGCTCGAGAAGTCGGCCAGGTCGAACATGTGCTTGTAGAACACGTCGGTCGAGAACGACAGGCGCTGGAGCGGACGCCACTCGCCACCCACCAGGGCGTGGATGGAGCGCTCGGGCGGCAGGCTCGGGTTGCCGTAGGCCTTCGACAGCTTGTCCATGCGGGGGAACTGCGAGAACAGGCCCGTGGCCGCGCGCAGGCTGAGGGTGTCGGTCACGTCGAAGCGCGTCGAGAAGCGCGGATCGAGGCTGTAGGCGTCCCAGGCGCCCTGATAGGTGTCGAGGCGCAGCGACGGCACCAGCGTCCACCAGGCGAAGGGCTTCCACTCGGCCGAAACCCAGGCCGCCTCGAAGCCGGTGATGGGCTTCTCGACGGTGTGCACCATCTGGTGCTCCGACATGGGGGTCTCGGCTTGGCCGTCGCGCGGGGGGCCTCCGGGCGAGGTGGCGTCCATGTAGGCTCCGTAGACGCCGCCCTCGAGGCCGAAGCGCAACCGCAAGGCGTCACCGAGCTTCCAGTCGACCTGGTCGCGCAGGATGATGGGCCACTGGTACGCGTCGGCCGAAGCCACGCTGAACAGGCTCAGCTCGAAGCGCATGACCGACGCGTGGAACGACACCTCGTTCCGCACGGCCGGCGTGGGGTCGAGGATCCAGCGCACCAGCAGCGCGTGCATCTGCTGGGCGAAGCCCATGTCGCCGACGAACGACGGATCGGGCCCGGCCGGGCGCTTGGTGATCAACTCGAGGCGGTCGTCGGAGCCGTTCACGAAGATCTGCAGGCGGTTCTTGTCGCTGAAGCGGTGCTGCACGCGTGCCTGGTAGTCGTAGTAGCGCGGCGCGGTGGTCAGCGAGAAGTTGTCGATGCCGCTGGCCAGCGCCGCCAGGATGGCGTCGATGTACGAGCGGCGGAAGGCCACCTGCACGTCGCCGTCCTTCGAGTACGGGCCGCCGACCATGGCACCCGCGTGCAGGATGTTCACGTCGAAGGCGCCGTGCCATCCATCGAGGGGCTGCTCCTTCAGGCGAACGTCGACCACGCCGCCGATGGCCCGGCCGTAGGTGGCGTCGAAGCCCGCGGGCACGAAGTCGATACGCTCGATGTAGTCGGGGTGGATGATCGAGTACAGGCCGCCGAAGTGGTACAGCTGCCACAGCGGCATGCCGTCGACGAAGACCATCGAGTCCATGGGGTGGCTGCCGTAGACCACCAGCATGCCGCTGCCGAAGGCCGAGCGCGCGATGCCCGGCAGGTTCTCGATCATCTTCAGCGGATCGCCGCCCGAGCCCGGCAGGCGCCGGAGCTCGGTCCACTGCAGGCTCTGGCGGGCGACGAAGCGCGCCTCGCGCGGGGCCCGGATCACGGTCTGGTGAGAGACCCCGGAACGCAACCCGACGTAGAACGACCGCTCGGTCACCTTGCCGTCGACCACCTCGAAGCGCTCGCGGGCCTCTTCGTAGGTGTCCTCGGGAACGTACAACGTGTACGTGCCGGGCGCGAGATCGGCCACCTCGAGCAGGCCCGACGCGTCGGACGTGAAGCGCGCCGCGGTCTCCTCCACGAAGGCCGTCACACCCTCGAGGGCTCGGCGCTTGCCCTTCTCCTTCACGAGGAAGCGCGCCACGACGCGCTTCTCCATCTTCGTGATGTCGAACGAATACCTGTACGTGATCTGGACGGGCACCGGGGCCCCATCGACCGTGGCCGGCGAGAAGAGGAAGCCCCGCGCGGCGGCTACCGCCAGGTCGTTCAGGGCGGGCAGGTCCGAGGCCGCCACCAGCACCTCGGTCACCGCGCCCGCCTCGCTGACGGTGAGCGTGAGCGTGACCACGTACTGGCCGGGCGTCACGTCGAGCTCGGGGGGCAGCTTCGCCTCCTCGAAGTGCTCGAGGCTGGGGGGCACCACCACGGGCTCGGCCGCGGCGGCGGGCGGCGGGGCGACGGGCGCCTCCTGCGCCAGGAGAGGAGCGGCGAGCAACAGGAGGGCAAGGAACAAGACCTCACCCCCTCGCCCCCTCTCCCTGTCAGGAGAGGGGGAATGTTGGCAGAAGCGGGCCGAGCCCCCCTCGCCCTTCAGGGAGAGGGGGGTTGGGGGGGTGAGGTTTCTCATGGTGTCAGCCCCAGCTCGGTCGCCTGCGGATCGACGGCGACGAAGAACGTGACGTAGTCGCTGCCCAGCCGGTCGTCGCGCACGAATACCCACACCTGCACAGGCCCGGGCGGCAGCTGGTCGGACTCGGGCGAGTCCCAGGTCGTGTCGGGAACGTCGGCCGTGGTGCGCTCCCAGGCGAAACGCCCATCGGTCGCGTACCACGAGAAATACACGAGCTCGTCGCCGGTGGCGCCGGGCTTGTCGAGCCCCGGATCGCCGGCCGGCAAAGCCTCGACCGAGCCCTCGGCCAGCGTCGGCACGAACGAGACCACGAAGCCGGGGGGCACCGTGAGCGTGGCGCCCGGCGACACGTGCAGCGACGGGCCCTCGCGCTCGACGTTGGGCCACACATCGAGGCCGGTGACGACCGGGTTGGTGTTGGGGGGCCGCGCGGGGTCCGGATCGCGGAACAGCACGCGCTTGACGGCCTCCAGCTTCGCGCCGTCGCTCTGCGTGACCACCAGGCGCACCGACACGTCGAGCCCCGCGCTGCGCAGGCAGCCCACGGCGGCCTGGTAGGCGGCCTCGAGGCATGCGTCGGCGGACTGGTCGCACGCGTCGTAGGCCGCGATCATGTCCCACTGGCAGGGGTCGCTCTCCCGCGACACCGTGCGGCGCAGTCCCTCGAGCAGCTGCGGGAAGAAGGGCTTCATCTGCGCCAGGCCCATCGCGAACGCGGCGCCGTGCAACGTAGCCGTCAGGCCGCTCGCGTCCGCGGCGGGGACCGGCAGCTCGAGCGAGGGATCGGCGCACGCGTAGCCGGCCAGGGCGCCCAGCGAGAGGGGGCACACGCTCCAGGCGAGCGCTGCCACCGTGGGCGCCGCGGGCCCGGCCGGATCGTCCGTGGGCAGGCCCAGCACGGCCTCGAGGGTCACGTCGTCGGCGAACGAGGCCTCGGGCAGGGACGCCACGATGCCCAGCACGCGCGGCTTCGTCACCAGGCTCGGCGGGTCGAAGCTGGCGCCGCAGGACGCCAGGATCAGCGCCACGGCCGGGAGCACGGCGAGAGGGCGCATGGGGGCACCTCCGGGAAGTCGCGAGAAAGACGGCGCGATTGTAGCGAGCCCGAGCGGTCGTGTACACTCGCACGCGATCGTTGCGAGGAGCCTCACGATGACGCGTTGCCGCATCCCTCGACCCGCGCGGGTCGCGCCCTGGTGCCTGCTGCTGATCACCGCTTCCTGCGCCGGTACGGGAGCCGCCCCCGACACGTCGCCCGCCGACGTCGTCGCGGACACGTCCCCGCCCGGTTGGGCCGCCACGGTCACGCTGCCGGCCTACCCCTTCGCCGAGACCCCCTCCCTCGAGGTCGACGGCGCGCACCTCGACGAGCGCGCCGCGCTGGCGTGCCAGGCCACCGACGGCACGATCGCCGCGCCCGACTTCCTGCTGGGCACCCTGCCCCTCGAGGCGGCCGACGACCTCTGCGAGGCCCCGCGCGCCGAGGCGGCGGTGCGCCTGGGCGACCTGTACGTATCCGGCTACTTCGGCGGCGTGTGGCTGCGCGACGGCCTGGGCGGCGGCATGAGCCACCCGGGCGGCGACGGCACCGAGGAGCCGTCGGACCCGATGCAGATGTTCACCATGCTGGTCGACGGCGCCACCTACCACCTCGACCTGTCGTACGACGCCACCGACGACAAGGTAGTGTCGACGGCCAACGACGCCATCGGCGCGCTGCTCATGCTGTATGGCTACAATCGCGGCTACCTCGAGGTCGTGCTCGAGCACCCGCCCGCAGGCGTCACCGCGCCGACCGACACGCTCGCCTGCTCGTCGTTCCTCGACTGTGCGCTACCGGGCGTCGACCTGGCCGTGCTCCTGCGCTTCCGCCCCGCCCTGGCCTCGCTGGCCGCGCCCCCCGACGAGCGCTGGCAGAAGATGGCGACCAAGGCCGAGGCCGTCGCCGACGTGGCCGTGGCGCGCGGGCGCAGCACCTGGGAGGACATCCTCGGCGACGCCTCCTTCACGGCCGCCGACTACCCGCGCCTGGTGGCGTTGTCGGCGGGCTACCTGGCCGTCTCGCAGGCCGCCGTGCTGTCGGCCATGACCGCCTTCGCCGACGAGGACGCCGCCGCCGGCCGCTGCTCGAGGCGCCTGCAGGCCGGGCTGACCGTGTGGAGCGAGAGCTACTTCCTGGGCCTGTCGTCCGACGCGGCGCCCGGGACCTTCCCCGCCCTGGCGTGCAGGGTGGCCGAGTAGCCGGCCGACCGATCGGCGGGTTCGGTCAGAACGCGGCCCGCACGCCCAACATCGGCAGGATCGGCAGGCCCGGCGTCGCCGCCGACTGGCTGTAGTCGTAGTTGTACTGCACGCCCTCGGGGTTCCTGCGGTTGTAGACGTTCTGCACCTCGAGGTACGCCGCCAGGATCCAGGCGTCGAAGCGCCACTCCTTGTCGACGCGCACGTCGAGCGAGTGGAAGGCGGGCAGGCGCCCCGAGTTCACGGCCGGGTTCGGCAGGGCCGCCCAACGGTCGGCGTCGGCGTCGTAGGCGGCACCCAGCACCGGCGTGTAGGGGTACCCGGTAGCCAGCCGGAAGCGTGCCCCCAGCGACCAGCCCCAGCCCAGATCGTAGCTGCCGAGCACGTTCAGCAGGTGGCGCTGATCGACCTTGGAGGGCTCCCAGGAGCCCGTGCCCGGGTTCTTGCGCTCCGACACCACGTACGAGTAGGCGATCCACCCGAAAAAGCGCCCGCCCGGGTTCACGCGCACCAGCAAGTCGGCGCCATAGGCCCTCCCCACCCCCGAGTTGTCGTAGCGCAGGGTGCGGTCGTCGACCTGCTCGGTCAGATCGTACGAGTGCTTGTAGAAGCCCTTGGCCGCGACGGTCAGGCGCTCCAGCGGGCGCCACTCGACGCCCAACAGCGCGTGGGCGGCCCGGTTCGGCCCCAGGGACGGGTTGCCGAAGCCCTTGGAGATCTCGTCGAAGAAGGGCTGCTGGCTGTACAGGCCGCCCGCCGCCGTCAAGGCCCACAGGGGCGTCAGCTGCACGCGCGTCGACAGGCGGGGGTCGAGGCTCCAGCCCTTCCAGGTGCCCATCCACACGTCGGCGCGCAGGCTCGGCACCAGCGTCCAGCCCGGCAGGGGGCGGATCTCGAACGACGTGAAGGGCGCCACGCGCCCGAGCAGCAGCGTCTCGTCGCTCGAGAGGACCGGGCGCGTGGCGGAGGGCGGCGGCACCTGCCCGTTCGTCACGCGCTGCGGCAGCGAGGCCTTCGCCGCGGCCGGGCTGAGCGTGCCCTCGACCCCGAAGCGCGCGTCGAGCCAGCCGGCCAGGCGCAGGTCGAGCTCGTCCCTCAGGGTGACCGGCACCTGCCGCACCTTGAACTCGAAGGTGTCGAACGCGACCACCTCGATGCCCTGGCCGGCCACTTGCAGAGCGAGCCGGTTCCGAAGGCCCGCGCGCGGCGCGTAGGTCCAGCGCGCGACCAGCGCGTGCAGCCAGGTGCCGAAGGTCAACGCGCCCGACAGGCGCACGTCGCTCCCGGCCGGGCGATCCCGCACCAGCGCCAGGCGATCGTCCGAGCCGTTCACGAACACGAAGAAGCGATGGGGTCCGGCGCGATGCCGCCAGGCCACCTGGTAGTCGTAGTAGCGGGGCGCGGTCGTGAGGCCCAGGCTGGCCGGGGCGGCCGCCGCCAGCACGGCGTCGACGTAGCTGCGCCGGAAGGCCACCTGCACGTCGCCCTCCGCGGAGTACGGTACGGCCAGGTAGGCCTGCGAGTGCAGCAGGTTCACGTCGGCCGAGCCGCGCCAGCGCTCCACGGGCTCCTCCTTCAGGCGCACGTCGACGATGCCGCCGATCACGTCGCCGAACGAGGCGTCGAAGCCGGCGGGAACGAAGTCGATGCGCTCGAGGAACTCGGGGTTCACCACCGAGTAGAGCGCCCCGAAGTGGTACAGTTGGAAGAACGGGAAGCCCTCGAGGAAGACCTGCGAGTCGTTGGGCGGGCTGCCCAGGATCACGAGGTTCCCCGACAAGCCCTGGGGCCGCGCGATGCCCGGCAGGTTCTGCACGGCCTTCAGCGGGTCGCCGCCCGTTCCCGGCAGGCGCTGCAACTCCTCGAACGACAGCGATTGCTTCGCCACGAAGCGCGCCTCGGGCGGCGCCCGCACGACAGTCCGGAAGGCCGCACCGCGCCGGGGCGTCAGGCCCACGCGCACCCGCGGCACCGGGCCTCCGGGGGCGGGCACCTCGACCGGTTCGCGGGCCTCGTCGAACTCGCCGTCGGGCACGTACAGCGTATAGCGGCCGGGGGGCACACCCGCGAAGCGCGCCACGCCTTCGGCGTCGCTGGTGGCCGCCAGGCTGTTCTCCTCGAGGAACGCGGTGATACCCGCCAGCGGTCGGCGCGTGCCCTTCTCGAAGAACAGGGCCTCGAGGGCCGCCACGATCACGCGCGGCTTCAGCTCGAAGGTGTAGGTGTAGGTGATCTGCACGGGGACGGCCAGGCCGTCGACCTTCGCGGGCGTGAACGCGAACGCCCGCGCCGCCTGGATCGCCGGGGCGGTGAGCGCCGGGGCGTCGGCCTCGCGGGCCGCCACGTCGGTCACCGCGCCCGCCTCGTCGACGGTGACCGCCAGCACCACACGGTACGTGCCGGGGGCCAGGTCCAGTTCCGGCGGCAGCTTCGCCTCGACGAAGGTGACCAGCTCGGGCGGCACCACCTGCGGCTCGGCCCGCAGGGCGAGCGGGAACAGCATCGCCAGCAGCGCGATCGCCCTGCGGATCATGGCGTGGCGCCCCCGTCGACGACCGTGAGCGAAAACGTCAGCGCGTCGGTGCCATACCGGTCGTCGCGCGCCACCACCCACACGTGCAGCAGGGGCGCCCAGTCGTCGTCGGCGCGCGCGGGAACGCTCAGCTCCACGTCGGGCACCTCGGCGGTCGACCGGCCGTAGTCGAGGGAGCCGGCGGTCGTGAACCACGAGTACGAGACCAGCTCGGTGTGGTCCCGGCCGTCGTGGCTCCAGGTCTCGATCGAGCCGTCCTCGAGCAACGGCTCCAGGCGCGCGCCCCGCCCCGCCTCGACCTCGAGCGTCCCCCCCGCGACCAGCGTCACGCCGTCGTCGGTGGAGTCTGCCGCAGCCACGCGGACCCCCAATAACCGCGGGTTGCGGTTGGCGGGGTGGTCGGCGCTGACGTCGCGCAGGCGTACGCGCTTGTAGCTGTCGAAGGGCTCGGCGTCGCCGAAGCGCAGCGTGAGTCGCACGGTCGCGTCGAGGCCGTTCGTGCGCAGGCAGGCCACCGCCGCCTCCCCCGCCGCCGCGTCGCATCCAGCCGCGGCGCCACAGGCGTCCCGCTCGGCCAGTACGCCCGCCAGGCACGGGTCCTCGGCCACCACCCCGGCCTTCAGCGCCCGCGCGTAGCGCCCGAAATCGTTCGCCAGCGTCGCGAGGAAGGCCTCGAACGGCGCGGCGTCGAGCGTGGCCGTGAGCCCCGTCGCGGGCAGCGGCAGCTCGGGCGAGGCGCACGCGTAGCCGCCCACCGACCCGATTGAGACGGGACATACCGCGAAGGTGGCCTCGGTCACGGCGTCGGCCTCGGTCACGACCGCGGTCAGCGCGCTGACCCCGTCGAAGGCGATCTCGGGCGGTTCGGCCACCACGCCCACCAGCCGCGGCGCCGTGAGCAGCGAGGCCGGCTCGAAGTCGGTGCCGCACGCCGCGGCCAGCGTCGCCAGCACCCCCATCGACACGACCTTCCGCAACGCAGCCATCGGCGCCCCGTCCAAGTTCCGTCCAGAATTTAGTTGTGAATTTCCCGGCGTCGAGCCCAGCGGAGGACGATTCAGGAAATCCCCAGTCGTCGCATGCGGAACCGCAGCGTCGAATAGGGCATACCGAGCGCGGCGGCGGCATCTCGTCGGTTCCAGCGAGCCTCCTCGAGCGCCCGCAGGATGCGGACCTTGAGGTCACCGTCGGGCGAGCCCGGCGACGCGTCGGCGACCGCCGACATGGCCTCGTCGCCCTCGGCGGCCAGAGCGGGGCTCACGGTCGGCGTCGGCGCCGGGCGCACGCCGCGGAGCGGCAGGTGTTGTTCGGAGATCAGGCCGCCCCGCGTGAGGATGGCGGCGCGCTCCACCAGGTTGCGCAGCTCGCGCGCGTTGCCCGGGTAGTCGTACTCGAGCAGTCCCTGGCGCGCCGCGTCGGTGAACCCCGCCGCCGCCCAACCGCGCGGGGCGCAGAAGCCATGCAGGAAGTGCTCGGCCAGCGGCAGGATGTCGACGCGCCGCTCGCGCAGCGGGGGGATCTCGAGCGCGAACACGTTCAGGCGGTAGTACAGGTCGGCGCGGAAGCGCCCCTGCTTCACGCGCTCGGGCAGATTGGCGTTGGTGGCCGCCACCACGCGCACGTCGACGGCCTTCTCGCGTGCCTCGCCGATGCGGCGCACCAGGCGCGTCTCGAGCACGCGCAGCAGCTTGGCCTGCGCCGACGCCGACAGGTCACCGATCTCGTCGAGGAACAGCGTGCCGCCGTCGGCCAGCTCGAAGTAGCCCGCGCGGTGCTCGGTGGCGCCCGTGAAGGCGCCCTTGCGGTGCCCGAACAGCTCGCTCTCGAGCAGCGACTCGGGGATGGCCGGGCAGTTCACGGGGATGAACGGCGCCTGCGCCCCGCCGGCCTGCTCGTGGATCATGCGCGCCACGACCTCCTTGCCGGTACCGGTCTCGCCGGTGACGAGCACGGTGTCGACGCGCGCCTCGACGGCGTGGCGGATCATCTGCCGGAGGTGCTGGCTGGCCGCGCTGGTGCCGACCATGGTGCCCGATACCACGCGCGCGGCGGCGGTCTGCACGCCCACCAGGGTGTCCTTGAGATGCCGCCGATCGACCTTGAGCCCCCGCACCTGGCGCGCCTTCTCGAGCACCGCGTCGAGCTCGCGGAAGCGCACGGGCTTCGGCAGGAAGTCGACGGCGCCCGCCCGGAGCGCGCGAATGACGGTCTCCATGTTGCCGTGGGCCGTGACGATGACCACCGCGATCTCGGGGCGAACGGCGTGCAGCCGATCGAGCAGCGTGAGCCCGTCGAGCCCCGGCATGCGCACGTCGACCAGCGCCAGGTCGACGTCGTTCTCGTCGACCAGCGCCAACGCCTCGGTGCCGTCGCAGGCCTCGACGACCTGGTGGCCGCTGTCGCGCAGGTAGTCGCCCAGCGTCGAGCGCACGATGGCCTCGTCGTCGGCGATCAGGATCTGCAGCGCCTGCTCGCTCATGGTTGGACTCCTGCGAGGGCGACCGGCAGGCGCACCAGGGCCGTGGTGCCCTGCCCGGGCTCCGACGCCAGCGTGAGCGTACCGCCTGCCTGTTCGACGATCGAGCGCGAGATCGCGAGGCCGAGTCCCGTCCCGCGATCGGGGCCCTTGGTCGTGTAGAACGGCTCGAACACGCGATCGAGCACCGCCGCAGGGATGCCGCAGCCGCGGTCGGCCACGCGCAGCTCGACCCACGGCCGTCCGTCGACGTCGCCGCCCGAGGTATCGACGGTCAGCTCGAGCGGAGCCTCGGGCTCGTGCTCGGCGCGCTCCTCGAGGGCGTCGCGGGCATTGACGATCAGGTTCAGCACCACCTCTTCGAGCGAGAAGGGGTTCGCGAGCACGGGCCCCAGCTCGGGGTGCAGGCGGGTCGCCACGCGGATGCCGCGCGCGCGCAACTGCTGGCCGATCAGGGCCAGGGCGGCCTCGACGACCGAGTTCACCGACGTGGGGCTCACCTCGGCGCTGTCGGCTTCGCGCGAGAAGCGCCGCACGTGATCGACGATGTGGCTCATGCGCTCGGCCTGCTCCACGATCTGGCCGAGCTTCTGCTTCAGCTTCTCGGGCGGCAGCGCCCACCCGCGCTCGAGCGCGATCAGCAGGTGTTCCGCGATGCCCCGTACGCCGACCAGCGGCTGGTTCAACTCGTGCGCGATGCCCGCCGCCATCTCGCCCAGCGAGCGCAGCCGGTCGGAGCGCAGCTGCAACAGGCGTCGCTCGTCCGTCGGGATTTCGCGCTTGCCGTCCATGGCGGGCATCTTATCGCGTCTCAGTCACGACAGCACAAAACTCCACCCTTGTCCGAATTGCCGACGGGCAACCCGTCGTAAGAGCAGCCGTTGTTCGGGCAGCCCTTCTTCGTGACGGTCTTGCCTTCGTTCAGGTGGCTGGTGGCGTCGCCCAGGCACTGCCAGGGGCCGAGGTTCGGTTCGGCCTCGTTGAAGCCGCAGCTGTTGGCAACGGTCGAGGCCAGCACGCGGTCGAGGGGGCCGCAGCTCTTGTCGGCGGGCAGGCCGTTCCCCAGGTTTCCGCAGCCGAACACGTCGTTGAAGCCGTCGCCCCATTCGCCGCACACGCTGCCGTTGGCGCTCGGCTGCCGGATGGCGAAGAACAGCGACTTGGGCGCGGCGTCGGGGGGCGTGGCGCCCGCGCAGCCGGAGGGCGACTTCTGGGCCACCTCGTGCCAGGTGCTGCACACGTGCCAGCCCAGAGCGCAGAGATCGGCCGACGAGCAGCCGGCACCGTCGGCCTTCGCGCCGTCGTCGCCGCCCTGGCGGTTGCAGGTGGGCACCACGGTGTCAGGCGTGATACCGGGCTGGTCCCAGGCGCCCGAGCAGCCCGCGATGTGCGTGTAGACGTTCTGGTCGACGAAGCCCTCGCGCGCCCCGTCGGCGCAGCCCACGGCTGGCGTGACGGGCGGGTTCGGCTTCACGGTCACGGCCACCTGGGCCGGGAAGCAGCTCGTCACGCCGGTCTCGTCGGTGACGTCGAGCACGAACAGGAACTGCCCCGCGACCTGCACGTCGTAGATCGGCGTCGGGTACGTCGCCGTGGGTGTGAACTTGCCCGTGTCGCCCACGGGGGCCTGCACCGACCACTCGTACTTCGTGATGGCGCCGTTCGGCGACGTGGAGCCCTGCCCGTCGAGGTGCAGCTCCGTCCCGGTGCCCACGTTGCTGCCCTCGGCGATCGAGATGACCGCGGTCGGGCACTCCTTGACGGGCGGGGTCTCGCACTCGGGGTTCAGCGGGCACTCCTCGTTGATCACGCCGTCGCAGTCGTCGTCGGCGCAGTTGCCGCAGAACTCGGGCGGCGGCACGCACGGGCCCCACTCCTTCAGGCACTGGTGCTGGCCCGCCGAGACGCAGGCCGTGACGCAGGCTTCGACCGCGCCCGGCTCGCAGGGGTACTCGAAGGGGGTCTCGTCGACCAGGTCGGCGGGGGCATCGGGCGCGGTCGTGTCGCCGGCGTCGGGTGATGGCTCGGCCAGGTCGGGCGCGGGTTCGACGGCGTCGGTGGCGTCGGGCGGTACCCAGTTCACGTCGACCGCCACCTCGGGCGCGACGTCGTCGGAGCCGCCCGTCGACGAGGACGAGCAGGCCACGGCACCAAGGACCAGCAGCAGGAGGGGCGCTCGCAGGGTTCGCATCATCATTCCTCACCTCGACGTCGCTCGGGGCTGGCCGGGCACGCGGGCACGTCGAGCACGCTGTTCTTGCCGCCGTAGCCGTCGTCGACCAGCTCGGTGGCCGGGTCGTGCACCCACGCTCCGTCGACGACGTACTTGTACAGGTAGTGGCCACCGGCCAGCGCCACCTCGAGCTGCCAGGTGTGGTCGCCGTCGGGGTCGGCCAGCTCGAGCTCGGAGGCGCCCACCCCCGCCCAGGCGTTGAACGTGCCCGACAGCAGCACCTCGGACGTGCCCTCGGGTGCGGCGTACGAGAACAGCGTCTTGGGGCACTCGGGCGCGGGCTCGGGCGGCACGACCTCCTCGACCGTCACGGTGACGAACGAGCTCGCCGTGGCGCCGGCGCTGTCGGTGACCACCAGCTCGACCACCTCGTCGCCGAACCAGTCGGTGGGGGCCACGACCACCAGCACGTGCGAGCCGTCGTCGGCCACCGCCACGTGCACGGTCGACCACGAGAGCACCAGGGCGTCGTCGGCGTCCTCGGCGTCGTCGATCGCCGCGTTCACGTCGAGGGTCGCCACGTGGCCCATGCGGACGGCCAGGGGAGCCAGGGCGTCGAAGCCGGGGGGCTCGTTCGCGGGCACGTCGGGCGCGACGTCGGGCGCGGGCTCGGCGATGGCCGTGTCGGGGACGGCCTCGGAGACGGCATCGGTCGCGTCGGGAGCAGCCGGCGCATCGGCGCCCGTGTCCTGCACGGAGAAGTCGAGGGCCGGGACGTCGTCGCCGTCGGCGCCACCACCCGAACAAGCCGCGCCGAGGAGCGCGACGAGGGTCACGAACACCAATCGAGGCATGCGGATTCCGTCGGGGTCGTCGATCTGACGGAGGATTCTAGCGAATCCCGAAGCCCCTCGCCACGCGAAACGGTGAGGCGGGGCTTGCCGGTCGTCCCTCGATGCGCATATGCTAACGTGCGGTTGAGACGCCGAACGAAGAGAGGCCAAGCGTGACGGAGCAGGATTACGTCTGGGACGTCTTCATCGCGCACGCCGAGATCGACACGCCGGCAGCCGAGGCGCTGTACGAGGCGTTGTTGCCCCACCGGCGCGTTTTCCTCGACACCCGCTCCATCCGCATCGGCGAGTCCTGGGAGTTCGAGATCCCGCGCGCCATGAACACGTCGAAGATGACGGTCGTGATGGTCTCCGCCGAAACCGAGCTGAACGTGGCGCGCGGCGGACTCAAGGCGCGCGCCTTCCTGGCCCAGATCGAAGCGGCGCGCACGCTGTGCCGCCTGCGCCCGGCCGGCCACCTCATCGTACCGTTCGTGGTGGGCCGCGACGTGCCCGACCTGCTGCCGTTCAAGCTGCGCCGCGAACCCGCGGTGCGCAACGAAGAGTACCCGTTCCTCGAGCTCGGGCTCCAGAAGCTGCTCGCGGTCGACGTGGCCACGACGCCCCCGCCCCTCGACGACTCGAAGATGGCGTCGAAGGCGAGGCTGGCCGCCGTCGCGGGCGAGCAACTGTTCGCGAAGAAGCAGACCTCCCCTCTCGTGCTGGTCGCAGTGACCCTGCTGGCCATCCTCACCGGCGGCGTCATTGCGTACACGCTGCTCGACGAGGAGTCCGTGGTGACCGGGCTCTCGAAGCCGAGCACGGTCACCCCCGAGGCCGCGTTTGCCGTACCGGCGCCGACGCCCGCGCCGGCACCCGCTCCGGCGCCTGCTCCCGAGGCTGCACCGGCGCCCGTCCCCGCCCCGGTGGCCGCCCCCGCGCCCGTGCCCGCTCCTGCCCCGGTGGCCGCCCCCGCGCCCGTCCCCGCCCCGGTGGCCGCCCCCGCGCCCGTGCCCGCTCCTGCCCCGGTCGCGGCCCCGGCCCCGGCACCTTCGCCCACCCCCGCCCCTGCCCCGACCGCCGCGGCGACCGCCGATCCCGCCGACTACTTCCGGATCCACACGCTGAAGGAAGGCGAACTGGTGGGGCGCGTGGCGCGCCAGTACAAGGCCGATCCCAAGCTGACCGAGTCGTACAACCCCGAGCTGAACTTCAACCGACTGCGCCCGGGTACGAAGATCCGGGTCCCGAAGACCACCAAGCCCTGGAGCGAGGTCAAGCCGCTGCTGGGCCTCTGACCGCACCGCGCCGCGTGCCGTCGATCGTCAGTCGCGACCCCGCCCCCGCACCACGCGATCCATCTCGCGCTTCGTGTCGCGCTCCTTGATGTCCTCGCGCTTGTCGTACTGCTTCTTGCCGCGGCAGAGGCCCACCTCGACCTTGAGCCAGCGCCCCTTGGCGAAGATGGCGAGCGGGATGAGCGTATAGCCCTTCTGCTGCACCTTGCCGGCCAGGCGCGCGAGCTCGCGCACGTGCAGGAGCAGCCGGCGGTCGCGCCGGGGCTTGTGGTTGTACACGGGCGACGCCTGGGAGTACTCGGAGATGTGAGCACCGATCAGCCAGGCGCCGTCGTCGCGCAGGTCGACCCAGGCATCCTGCAGGCTGCCTCGCCCGTCACGCAGGCTCTTCACCTCGGTGCCGAGCAGCGACAGCCCCGCTTCGAACGTCTCGTCGACGTGGTACTCGTGGCGGGCCTGGCGGTTCGAGACCAGCGGCCCGCGCCCCTTCTTGTCGGGTTCGGTCATCGTGCCTCCACGCGCGCATTCTAGTCGACCCCCGTCCCCGCGCAACAGGTTGGCGCTCCGACCACTTGGGAGTAGAATGGCGACCGACCCGATCACGGGACCCTCAGACCTCGGAGCCTCGCATGCAGATCCGCGCCTTGCTCGTCGCCGGCCTCGCGCTGGTGGTGTTCGCGTGCGTCCCCTCGCCCATGGCCGTCGATCTCGACGCCACGTCCGACGCGCCGCTCGACACGGCTGGCGACCTCGACGCCGCGCCCGACCTGGCGGACGCGCTCGACCTGCTCGACGCGCTCGACCTGCCCGAGGCCGACCTGGGCAAGGACCAGCACACCGGAGACGCCGACGTGACCCCCGACGCCGACGTGCCACCCGACACCGACGCCGACTGCTGCGCGGCCCTCGACTGCGAGGCACAGTTGGGCGAGTCGACGACCTGCCGGCTCGTCACGTGCGATCCGGAGACGTGCGCCTGCGAGGCTACGGATCAGACCGGCGCCTGCGACGACGCCAGCGCCTGCACCACGAACGACACGTGCGTCGACGGCGCCTGCAAGGGCACCGCGGTCGCGGTCGACGACCAGTTGACCTGCACCGACGACGCCTGCGACCCGGCCACGGGCAACGTCTCGCACACGCTGAAGATCGGCGCGTGCCTGCTGCCCAACGCCGCCGAGGTCCTCTCGTGCTACCTGTCCGACGACCTCAAGGGCGACGCCGGCGCCGATTCGTGCTGGGCGTGCAAGCCCTTCAAGGATGCGCACGCCTGGTCACCCAACGCGGGCTTCGGTTGCGATGACCTGAACCCCTGCACCATCAATGACAAGTGCGGCGGCGACGGCGGCTGCACGGGCAACGACCTGGGCGATCTGTGCATCTGCGACAACGACGCCAAGTGCCTCACGCTCGACGACGGCAACCTGTGCAACGGCGTGCCGACGTGCAACGAGGAGACCAGCAAGTGCGAGATCGCGGCGGGCGCGGTCGTCACCTGCGATCCGGCGGGCGACACGTACTGCCGCCAGAACAAGTGCCAGCCCGAGACCGGCGCGTGCGCCTACAAGCCGCTGCACGAGACCGAGCTGTGCGACGACGCCAACGCCTGCACCTCGGGCGAAACGTGCACGGCCGGCGCGTGCCTGGGCGACCCCACGCCCATCGACGACGGCCTCTCGTGCACCGACGATACCTGCGACGTCGCGACCGGCGAGGTCAGCCATGTCCTCGTCCTGGGCTTCTGCCGCATCGTCGACGCGGGCACGCCCCGGTGCGTGGCCGACGGCCTGCTGCACGCGGACAACGTGTGCCTGTACTGCGACACGGGGCTCGACGCCGAAGACTGGTCGAACAACGACGGCGCGGCCTGCGACGCGGGCGCGGGCACGCTCGAGGGCGTGTGCGTCGGCGGCCTGTGCGTAGCCAAGGGCGACATCGACGGAGACGGCGTGGCCGACGAGCTCGACAACTGCCCGTCGGTCGCCAACGTCGGCCAGGAGAACGCCGACGGCGACACCACGGGGGATGCCTGCGACGACGACGACGACAACGACGGCGCGCTCGACGCGACCGACTGCAAGCCCCTCGACGCCGCGATCCACCCCGGCGCGCCCGAAGCGTGCAACGGCCTGGACGACGACTGCGACAACGCCACCGACCAGGCCGACCCCGGCCTCGACCTCCCGGCGTGCGACAAGCAGGTCGGCGTGTGCGCGGGCGCGAACAAGCCGGCCTCCCTGTGCGTCGAGGGCGCCTGGAAGCCCTGCACCGCCGGCACCTATCTCGACCACGACGAGCGCTACCAGCCGGGCAGCGAGCTCTCGTGCGACGACGCCGACAACAACTGCGACGGGGTGACCGACGAAGGGTTCACCTACCTCGGGATGCCCCCGGGCACCGACTGCACCGGCTCGGGTGGGTGCGGCCAGGGCCTGGTCGAGTGCGCCCCCGACGGCAAGAGCGCCCTGTGCTCGACCAACCCGGGCGGCAGCCAGTACGAGCCGAAGGCCGAGACCTGCAACGGCGTCGACGACGACTGCGACGGTCAGACCGACGAGGGCCTGGGCGTGCTCGACTCCGATTGCAGGCTCGTCGGCGCCTGCGCGCCCTCGAACGTGCTGGCTACATGCGACGGCTCCGGCTGGGTCTGCGATTACTCGTCCGTGCCCGGCTACCAGCAGGCCCAGGAGTCGATCTGCGACGACATCGACAACGACTGCGACGGCCAGACCGACGAGGACTTCGCGTGGATCATCGACGGCCATGAATACGAAAAGGGCGATGCCTGCGGCTCCGGCGCGTGCCAGGGCGGCGTGATGATCTGCGACCAGGCCGGTGAGCTGGTGTGCTCCACCGATCTGGGCGACGTCGAGCTGTGTGACGGCAAGGACAACGACTGCGACGGACAGACCGACGAGGACCTGGTCTACGTAGACCCGAAGAGCGGCACCTCGTACGCGCTGGGCACCCCGTGCCAGGGCCGCGGCGAGTGCGGCACGGGCCAGGTCGAGTGCGGCTCGAAGCTGGTCGCCACCTGCTCCACCAACGCCGACGGCAGCGCCAGCCAGGCCGAGGACGAGCGCTGCGACGGCCTCGACAACGACTGCGACGACGCCACCGACGAGGGCATCACGTGGAACGGGCTCGCGCTCGGCGACGCGTGCGAGGGTACGGGCGAATGCGGTGCCGGCACCGTCGAGTGCTCGCTGTACTCCGATGGCGCCACGTGCTCCACCAACTGGGACGGGAGCGCCACCGAGGTGGTCCCCGAACAGTGCAACGCCCTCGACGACGACTGCAGCGGCACCGTCGACGACGAGCTGACCGTGTGGCAATCGAACTGCAAGCTGACGGGCGTGTGCACGCCCCAGGAGGTCGTCGCGACCTGCAACGGGACCACCGGCTGGACGTGCTCATACGCCGCCATCCCCGACTACGTCGAAGGCAGCGAGGCGGGGCGCTGCGACGGCAAGGACAACGACTGCGACGGCGCCACCGACGAGGACTTCTCGTGGTCGGGCCTGCAGCTCGGCGCCAGCTGCGACGGCCCCGACGCCGACACGTGCGCCCGCGGTACCGTGGCCTGTGCCGCGGGGGGCGCGACGGCCGAGTGCGTCGGCGACGTGGCCCAGGTCGAGAGCTGCAACGGCAAGGACGACGACTGCGACGGCGTCACCGACGAGGCCAACGCCTCCGACTGCACCACCTGGTACCGCGACAACGACGCCGACACGTGGGGTGGAACCGAGACGGCGTGCCTCTGCGCGGCCGACACCGCCGGCCACTTCACGGCCACCCGCGGCGGCGATTGCAACGACGCGCTGGCGGCCGTCAACCCGGACGCCGCCGAGACCTGCAACGGCAAGGACGACGACTGCGACACCAAGACCGACGCCGCCGACCCGGGGCTCGCCACCGGCGACGTGCAGAGCTGCGAGAACCAGAAGGGCGTGTGCGCGGGCGCCACCAAGCCGGTCAGCCTGTGCCAGGCGGGCACCTGGAGCCCCTGCACCCCGGCCATCTACGCCACGTTCAGCGCGTCCTACCAATCGGGCGCCGAGATGGGCTGCGACGCCAAGGACAACGACTGCGACGGCGCCACCGACGAGGACTTCTCGCTGACCCTGCCCGACGGCGCGACCGTATCGGGCGTGGCCAAGCCGTGCGGCGCGGGCGTGTGCACGGGCGGCCAGACCCAGTGCACGCCGGCCGCCAACGCCATCGAGTGCTCAACGTCGTACCTGGCCGTCACCGAGGTGTGCAACACGTTCGACGACGACTGCGACGGCAAGACCGACGCCCAGGAGTCCACGCTGGCCGAGACCGACCCGCGCACGTGCGAGAAGCAGCAGGGCGTCTGCGCGGGCTCGAAGAAGCCCACCGTGCTCTGCGTGGCCGGCGCCTGGGCCGCGTGCGCCGACGCCCAGTACCAGTCGTACAGCCCCTCGTACGAGGCCGGCACCGAGCTGCACTGCGACGGCAAGGACAACGACTGCAACGGCCAGACCGACGAGGACTTCCCGCTGACGCTGCTGGACGGGACGACCGTGACGGGCGCCGGCAAGACCTGCGGCGTCGGCGTGTGCGCCAACGGCACCACGGCCTGCGAGGCCTCGACGCTCGGCATCCGCTGCCCCTCCGAGGCCGGCGCGGTCACCGAGGTCTGCGACACCAAGGACAACGACTGCGACGGCAAGACCGACAAGAACGACCCGACCCTCGAGCTCTCCGCGTGCGAGAAGCAGGCCGGCGTGTGCGCGGGCTCGAAGCACGTGGCGTCCCAGTGCGGCGCGGGCAGTTGGACGCCCTGCACGACGGCCGAGTACACGGCCGCCAACCCCGAGTACGAAGCGACCACCGAGTTGTCGTGCGACAACCTCGACAACGACTGCGACGGCACCGTCGACGACGACTTCACGTGGCAGGACCCGAACGATGGCAAGACCAAGAAGAAGGGCGACGCGTGCGGTACGGGCGCGTGCGCCGGCAGCGTGGTCATCTGCAAGGCCGACGGCACGGGCCTGCTCTGCTCCGAGAGCTCCGGGCTCGAGGTCTGCGGCGACGGCGTCGACAACGACTGCGACGGCAAGACCGACGAGGAGGGCGCCCAGAACTGCACCACCTACTACAAGGACGCCGATCGCGACACGTTCGGTAAGACCGCCGACCTCAAGTGCCTGTGCGCCGCCGACGCCGCGGCCTTCTATGACACGACCAAGAGCGGCGACTGCGACGACTCCAAGGTGGGGGTGAACCCCGACGCCCCCGAGACCTGCGACGCCGTCGACAACGACTGCGACACCAAGACCGACGCGAGCGATCCCGACCTGGCCACCGATGACGTCAAGGCCTGCGAGAACCAGAAGGGCGTGTGCAGCGGCTCGAAGAAGCCGGTCACCCTGTGCGGCTCGGGCATGTGGCAAGCCTGCTCGACCGCCACCTACCAAGCGTACTCCACGTCGTACCAGACGCCCGCCGAGACCAAGTGCGACGCCAAGGACAACGACTGCGACGGCACGGTCGACGACGACTTCCAGGTGACCACGCCCGACGGCACCACGTACGCGGGCATCGGCAAGCCTTGCGGCACCGGCACGTGCGCAGGCGGCGCCACCCAGTGCAAGACCGACCAGAGTGGCATCGAGTGCTCCACGTCGTGGAAGGCCGTGGCCGAGACCTGCGACAAGGTCGACAACGACTGCGACGCCAAGACCGACGCCAACGACCCGTCGCTCACGCTGCCGACCTGCGAGAAGCAGGCGGGCGTGTGCAGCGGCTCCACCAAGCCCGCCAGCCTCTGCGGCAACGGCGCCTGGGGCAGCTGCACCGACGCGATCTACGCCGCGTACTCGGCCGACTACCAGGTCCCGGCCGAGACCGCCTGCGACGGCCTCGACAACAACTGCGACTACGACGTCGACCACGAGTTCATCGCAACGACCCCTGACGGCTCGTTCTACTACGGCCCCGGCCAGGCGTGCGGCAAGGGCGTCTGCACCGGAGGCGTCACGCGCTGCACCACCGACAAGCTGCACCTCGAGTGCAGCACGACGGGCCTGCCACCCTACACCGGGCTGGCCCCCGAGCGCTGCAACGGCCTCGACGACGACTGCGACACCAAGACCGACGCGAGCGACCCCGACCTCGCCACGGCCGACCCGCAGCTCTGCGAAAAGCAATCGGGCGTGTGCGCGGGCACGGCGAAGCCACCCACCCTCTGTGTCGGGGGCGCATGGCAAACGTGCACCGACGCGATCTACACCGCCCACGACGCCGCCTACACGCCCTTCGACCGCGTGGGCGGACGCTGCTTCGGCTGGGAGTACTGGGCGCTGCAGGGCAGCCTGCCCGACGTGGCCAACGCGGGCGTCGGGCTGCGAGTGCGCGCCGACGACCTGGGCGCGCTCGACGTCGTCTCGGCCGACAGCGTCAACGGCACCATCGTGCTCCAGCGCCAGACCTCCGACGGCATCGCGTCGGCCGGGCTGATCTCGAACAGCGTCGTGGGCGCCAACTCCCCGGCGTTCGATCTGCAGGGTGGCTCCGACCCCGTCGCGGCCTTCCTCGCCGACAAGGGCACGGCCGTGTGGGTGACCAGCCCGCTCGACGCGTCCTGGAGCATCTGGATCACCGAGCCAATCATCACGGGCGCGGTGGGCCAGTTCTCGTCCCCAGCGGTGGTCGCCACGGACGACGGCAAGGTGCAGGTGGCGTGGATCGACAAGTCCTCCGGGCTCTGGGGCACCACGAAGCGCCCGGGAGGTACGTGGGAGTCCCCCGCCCACCTGGTCACCGGCGCCATCGGCGAGGTCGTGGCGAAGCGCGACGCCCTGGGGCGAACCCACCTCCTGTACACGAGCGGCGCCGGCTCCAGAGGCACCCTGACGCACCTGCAGGTCGACAGCCGCGGTGCCACCACGCGCACCGTCCTGGCGGACGCCTCCGACCTCATCGGAATCGACCTGGCCATCGACGCCGACAACGTGCTGCACATGACGGCCTGGGACGACGGGGCCGCCGCCCTCTACTACGCCAACGACAGCACGGGCGCCTGGGTGGCCGAGGTGGTCTCCTACGACGACGACGCGCGGAGCCCGCGCCTCGCGATCTCGGCCGAGGGCCGCGCGATCATCTCGGCGACCCACACGAACCTGGCCGGTGGGCCCGAGATCGTGCTGTGGACCAACGCTACGAGCACCTGGCAGTGGTCGACGCCCGACACGTCCGTCTGGGCCGACGAGAGCGGACTGGCCTTCGTGTCGGGCACCTTGTACGTCGCGTACCACGACCAGGGGAGCAACTCGACCCGCCTGGCCTCCGCCGGTTGCTCCCGCGCGGGCGACGCCCGCGACGAGAACTGCGACGGCCTCGACGGCGTCGACGCCGACCACGACGGCTACGGCGACCAGGCCTACCTCGGCACCGACTGCGCCGACACGACGGCCGCCATCCATCCGGGCGCGACCGACAGCCCTGGCGACAGCAAGGACACCAACTGCGACCACGCCGACGGCACCGACGCCGATCACGACCGCTTCGCGGCCAGCGCGGGCACCTTCGTCGCCGACTGCAACGACGCGAACGCCGCCGTGAATCCGGCCGCGTACGAGAGGTGCAACCTGGTCGACGACAACTGCAGCGGGCAGACCGACGCCGCCGATCCGAAGCTCAGCGCGCAAGACCCGCAGTGGTGCGAGAAGCAGGCGGGCGTGTGCAGCGGCTCGACCAAGCCCAACCGCCTGTGCGTGGCGGGCGCCTGGACCGCGTGCGACGACGCGGCCTACGACGCGTACGATCCCCTCTTCGACCCGGTCGACGTCCTGGGCGATCGGTGCATCACGTGGGTGGGCGGCGGCGGCGGGACGGTCGCCACGGGCGCCGGCTACAACGCCGCCCTGGCGTACGACACCACCGGAACGCCGCACGTGGTCTACCGCGACGGCATCACCAAGGCCCTGCTCTTCGCCACGCCCAACGCGACCGGCGGCTGGTCGACCACGACGATCGACACCCTGGGCGTGTGGCCGGCCATGGCCTACTTCGGCAGCGAGATCCACGTGGTCTACCGGCGCAACACGACCACGGGCGTGTTCTTCTCCAAGAGCCTCGACGGCGGCGCGACGTGGTCGACCCCTGAGTCCGTCTCCTCGGCCGCCGCCTCGGGCGTGAGCCTGGTGCTGCGCGTCGACCGCTTCGGCAACGACCACGTGGCCTTCCTCGAGACCACGAACAAGATCTCGTACTACGCCGTGCGCGTACGGGGCGGCTGGAACGTCGCCACCATCGGCACCGCCGAGACCGCCTCCCCCGCCCTGGGGCTGGCCGTCGACGCCGACCAGCACTACCACGTGTGCATCGAGACGACCGCGGGCGACCTGGTGTATGCCACCAACAAGACCGGCAGCCAGGTCGGCACGGTGATCGCCAGCGGCGGCGTCACCAGCTGCGATCTCGAGCTCGACGCCGAGGGCGGCGTGCACGTGGCCTACGGCGCCCCGTACGTCAGTGGAGGCAGCGCCGCCAGGCTCATGTACACGACCAGCACCACGGGCTGGACGACCGAGACGTTGTTCACGACCAACGGCAACATCGACACGAGCCCCGACCTGCTGATCTACGACAAGCGCCACGTGGTCGTGGCTTTCAACGGCGGCAATGTCTCCGTGCCCAACTGGAACGTGCTGACCATCCGCAACACGACCGGAGCCTGGGTGCTCGACAACGACATCCCGGCCAAGAACATCGGCACGCCGGTCGGCCGCCTTCGTGCGGCATGGAACCCGGCCGTGACCGCCGGCTCGACGGCGCCCGTGGAGGACTTCGGGATCGTCATGTACAACCTGTCCGCCGGCGCGCTCAAGTACCTGGGGCGCGACTGCGACGACTACTCGTGGACCGGCGACGAGAACTGCGACGGCGTCGACGGCACCGACGCCGACGGCGACGGCGTGGCCTCGCGCGCGACCTATGGCGCCGACTGCGACGACGCCGCCAAGGACATCTCGCCGCTCGCCGCCGACGTCTGCGACTACGTCGACAACGACTGCGACGGCGTCACCGACGAGTACTCCAGCAAGAACCTCACGAAGGAGTCCGCGGCCGCCGACGGCGCGGGCTACACCGACGCGGTGTCGTTCCTGGACTCCACCTACGGCGTCACGCACTACGCCGCGGGCAAGAAGTGGCCGGTCGTCGCGTTCCGCAACCGGACGCCGGGGAGCCTCTGGTCCACCACCGTGCTCGACACGTCCGATCGCGGCGCCCTGATCGCCGCCGTCGTCGATCCCTACAACGGGCTGCACACGGCCTATCGCGACACGACCAACAACAAGCTCATCTACTCCTACAAGGCCGCCTGGACCGCTCCCACCGCCACCACCATCGACGATCTCGACGCCGGCTGCCTGTCCATCTCGCTCGCGGTAGATCCGTACGGCTACCCCCATATCTCGTACCAGACCAAGAGCAGCACCGTCCCCATCATGGCCGCGCGGCTCGGGTACGCGCGCCTGACCGCGACCGGCTGGGTCCGCGAGACCGTCGACGGCACGACGATCAACAAGTCCGGGAGCTACAGCTCGATCCGGCTCGTGAACGGCGACACGCCCGTCATCGCCTACTACCGCAACAGCGCGAGCCTGGCCGCGCTCGCGATCCGCACCGGCGGGACGTGGACCTCCTACACCGTCGACGCGAGCTCGGGCGCCGGGCAGAGCATCGGGTTGGCGGTGGCCAACGACACGTTCCACGTGGCGTACCGCGACTCGGCCAGCAAGCTGCGCTACGCCTACGCCACGTTCGCCGCGCCCTCCACATGGAAGCGCACGCTCATCGACAGCAACGCCAGCGACACCGACAGCGGCCTGGGCGTGCAGATCGAGGCCGACCGCCTGGGCGGACTGCACGTACTCGGCCGCGCCTCGCGCTTCTCGAGCACGTACCTCGACTACTGGGTGCGCGAGCCCGACGTGTCGACCTGGAGCCGCGTGGGCGCGTTCGACAGCGGCGGGCTCGGCACCTCGTTCGGGCTCGCGCTCGACGGCGTGTCCGCGTGGCCCCTCGCCAGCTGGGGCCGCACCAACGTGACCGACGCCTGGTTCGGCACCCTCTCCTGCCAGTGACCGGTCCGCGCCGGACCCGCTCGCCAGGCCGGTCGCGGCCATCCC
>Ga0172370_10001508_pt1 | contig 35186 bp, 35 predicted proteins | sample LakKiv5m_FD_114538 | JGI IMG/M metagenome (GOLD analysis project Ga0172370, IMG submission 114538) | Freshwater microbial communities from Kabuno Bay, South-Kivu, Congo - kab_022012_11.5m | ecosystem: Environmental > Aquatic > Freshwater > Lake | place: Democratic Republic of the Congo...
AGCTTGTTTTAAAGAAGAAGGATTCATTTTCCAATTTCCGATAATTATTTTTTTAGACATAGAGCCATTATACCAAAAAATCCCCCATTCGGGGGATTTTTTGATTACCAAGAAAAAACCATCATCTTATTAAAATTAAGGAGCAGTTACAAAAATAGCATCACCATAATTTGTTCCCACGCTATTTATAGCATAAGCACGAATACAATATTTTTTTGCATTATTCCTTGAATCTGCTAAGCCAACAAAACCATTAGGAACACTAGTCCCTGCTGATGTAGAGCAACTGGTGCCACCAGTATTACTATACATTGGGTAATTACATGAATTTGCATTGTCTGAAAGACTATAAACAATAGGAGGATTATTTTGACAATCTTGATTTGTATTTACTGTAGAACCATTCGTACTACCACTTCCATCAGGTTTAAATACAAAACCATATTTTGTAACAGTTACTCCACCAGTGTCTGTAACAAAAACACCAACTGGAATACCCTTACTCCCAACAGCATTAAGATTATTTATTGCATATTGACCTAAAATAGAAGTTTTAACTGTTGGAAGCGTAGCAACTGTAGTTGTTGTAAATTGAACATGATTGCCATAAGCTGTTCCGACACTATTTGTAGCATAAGCACGAACATAATATGTAGTATTTGCTAATAATCCAGTTATGCTACTTGTGAAAACTCCAGTACCAGAACCATCTGTCGTATGACTATCTGAAATAGTTGGATTAAGACTTGTACTCCATACGATACCTCTTGCAGTTACAGCTGCTCCTCCATCTGAAGTTACATTTCCACCGCTAGTAGCGGTAGTTTGAGTTATCGCTGAAATTGATGAAGTTGTTACTGTTGGTAACGCAACAACAGGAGAATTTCCAACAGGAATCACTTCAGGACAAGTAGTAGTTATATTTCCATTATTATCTACACAAAGTTGTTTATCCCCCCCACCAGTAAAATTACCAAGTGTAACCAACCCGTTAAAAAATGAATCACCAGCAACCAAAAAAGCATTTACTGACAATCCACCATCTTTAATTTGATCTAATGTTCCAGTATTTATAGGACCTGGAACATTATTGCTCGGTGGCACACTACCTGTTTTACCTGTTTCTATACCGGCAGAAAAAACAGATGTTATTCCAAAGCTAATAATAAGCCCTAACACTATAACTTTAACTGATTGTAATAATTTATTTTTTTTCATAATTTTTAATTAATTAATAATATTTTAATTTATTGGTTCATCATACCAGATAGTATTTATGGATAAGCACATAGAACGATCTTACCATCATTATCTGCGCAAATTGATCTATTTTCTGTTGCATTACTATCAGTAAGATAATTAAGTTTAACATTTCCATACAAACTCGCATTATTTGCAGCTAAAAATGAATTTACTGATAATTTACTATTTTTTACTTGTGGAGAAGTTCCAACATTAATAGGTTTTACTAATGAACCAGCAGAAAAAACAGATGATATACCAAAACCAAGAATAAGACCTAATACTATGACTTTCACTGATTGTAATAATTTATTTTTTTTCATAATTTTTGGTTAATTAATAAAATTAATTAATTTTCTTTATATTTTGGCGGTTTTTTACAATTAGGACAATTAGGGCCACCACAATCTATTCCCGTCTCTTCATCATCTAATTCACCATTATTATTACAACTAGAAAAAGTTGGGTCTACACATTCATTATTTGAATTAAGAACTTGAGGAGAAATACAAATATTTTTTGTCTCTGAACAACCCGTTTGATTTGTTCCACCATTTGCACCTAAACAATCCCAAGTCCAAGCGCTTGCGCCATCTATTTGATTACTACTTATACCTGAGGCACAAATATAATGTGTAAAAGAACAAGTACCATTTACAATGGTAGTAGTAATTGTAACACCAGAAAAATCAACCCAACCTATTACATTACCACCCCAAGCCCAATGATTAGTAGCATTGGCTGTGCCATCTGGATTAAAAGATATACTGTAAGGAATATCTCCAGATGTCCCGCCATTAGAACCGCTTAGACTTATTGCTCCTGTAGCCCAATTTGCTGGATTACCATTTTGATCAAATTCATTATCATTGTTTTGAGTAAGAGACAAAACAGTAGCCGTTATCCCATTAAACTGAATCCAACCATATTCAGGAGACCATGCATAACCAGTAAAACCACCATTTGAAGAATCATATTGAACACTGTAAGGAATATCACCCGAAGTTCCACCATTAGAACCTGAAAAAGATATAGAATAACCTGTATTTGTTATTATTGCTGTACCAAAAACATCATTTAAATTACTTTGAGCTTGAACACCTGGCTTTAAAAACAAAAACCCTGCACCTATAACCAATATTATTAAAAATAAAATTATGTAAAATTTTTTCATATTATTGTATATTGTTTAATTGATTTAATATATTTGTTCTCTCTTCTTCGGTTATAGACGTATTTACTGATTCAGAGCTAAGATCTTTTAATATTTGAGTTCTTTCAGTAGGAGTAATTGGTTTAATGTCCTGATTATTTAAATCATTAAAAATGGCTGTTCTTTCTTCTTGAGTTAAACCTTGTTGTGTTTGATTATTTTTAATAGATTTCAAATAAAAATAAACTCCAATTAAAATAGCTATTAAAATTAACACTAACACAATTAGAAACTTTTTATTTCTTAACATACTTGAATTATACTATTTTAAAAATTAAAAGAAAAGAAAATATCTTGTGTTAAAAACCCAGAACCAGAGCAATCCCAGTAGTAGAGCAAAGCTCACTACGGGACAAAAGCTCGGTACTGGGCAAGCTCAAATTGTATTGCATTAAAATAGTTTTTATGATATCTTTACATTGTATAGGTCCTGTCGCAACAGGGCTTTTATTTTTAAAAACTTAATAAAAACTAAATATATGTTAGATATAAAAACGTTTAAATCAGCATTAGAACAGCTTGAAGAAGAAAGAAAAATACCAAAAGAAAAGATCTTAGATGCCATAGAACAAGCAATGGCTGCTGCTTATAAAAAAGATTATGGTAAAAAAGGCCAAATAATAAGAGCAAAATTTGATCTTGAAACAGGAAAAACAGACTTTTTCCAAGTAAAAATAGTAGTTGATGAAACTATTGCAAGAATAGAAGAAGAAGGTGAAGAAGAACCTGCCCGCAATGCTTTTGGCATAGTAAATGCAGGCGGGGAATATTCAATAAAAGATGAAGGTGATGAAAGAGTTCGCTTTAATGCTGAGCATCACATCATGCTTGAAGATGCAAAAAAAATTAAAAAAGGTGTAGAGCTTAATGATGAAGTTGTATTCCCTCTTGAAGCAAAAGATGATTACGGAAGAATCGCAGCTCAAACAGCAAAACAAGTAATAATACAAAAAATACGTGAAGCAGAACGCACATCTATAATAGACGAATATGGAACTAAAGAAGGAGAAATAATTTCTGGGGTAGTTCAAAAAGTTGAAAGAGGTAATGTTTACATAGATTTCAATCGTGCAACAGGAGTATTGCCAGCTGAAGAACAAATCCCTGGAGAATTTTTCCAAAGAGGCCAAAGAATACGAGCATATTTGTATTCAGTAGAAGATACACCAAGAGGAATCAATCTTAGACTTTCTCGTACTCATCCTAAATTTATAGAAAAACTTTTTTCAGTTGAAGCTCCAGAAATACAAAATGGAACAGTTGAAATAAAATCTATCGCTCGTGAAGCGGGAGCTCGTTCTAAAATAGCAGTGCATTCGAACGATGAACATATTGATCCAGTTGGTTCATGTGTAGGACAAAAAGGAACAAGAGTAAATACAATAACTCAAGAATTGGGAGGAGAAAAAATTGACATTATCCCTTGGTCCGAAGATCCAAAAGAATATATTTCAAATTCATTATCACCAGCAAAAGTTATTTCAATTGATGTTGATGAAAACGAACACAAGGCAACAGTTGAAGTAGCAGATGATCAACTCTCTCTTGCAATAGGAAAAGGAGGACAAAATGTTCGTCTTGCTGCAAAACTTACAGGCTGGAGAATAGATATTAAAGGAGACGGGAAAGAAGTTACTTCTACTGATGGAGAAAAAGTAGAAGTTTCTGATGAAAAAGAAGTAGATTAAAAAAATTATTAATTAATAAAAAATAAAAATATGAATCCCGTTAGAAATTCACAAAACGGGATTAAATTATTACAAATAACGAATTATCTATTTTTATATATAAACATTATATGTACGAATAGTTTAATTTCTAAACGGGATGAATATATATTTATTGTTTGCAATTATAAGTTCTATTGTAGCCATCATTTATGGATTATTACTTGCTAAATCAATTCTTAAAAAGAATGCAGGTAATGCAAAAATGCAATCTATCGCAGAAGCTATCAAAGAAGGAGCAAAAGCTTATTTAAATAGACAATATAAAACAATAGGAGTTATCGCTATAATTCTTTTCTTTGTTTTATGGTTTGGTCTAGGATTTAATTCAGCTATCGGATTTATTCTAGGAGCAATTCTTTCAGCACTTGCTGGATATATTGGAATGAACGTTTCAGTAAGAGCAAACGTTAGAACAACAGAAGCCGCAAAAAGTGGATTAAAAAAAGCCTTAAGTGTTGCTTTTAATGGCGGGACAGTGACAGGACTTTTAGTAGTAGGACTTGCTCTTTTAGGAGTAGCATCTCTATATGCAATAACTGGTGATATAAAAGCATTGATAGGTCTTGGTTTTGGAGCATCTTTAATTTCAGTTTTTGCAAGACTTGGTGGAGGAATTTTTACAAAAGCAGCTGATGTAGGAGCAGACCTTGTTGGAAAAGTTGAAGCTGGAATACCAGAAGATGACCCAAGAAACCCTGCAGTTATAGCAGACAATGTTGGAGACAATGTTGGAGATTGTGCAGGAATGGCCGCAGATCTTTTTGAAACATACGCTGTTACTTCTGTAGCGACAATGTTGCTTGGTTCTCTTCTTTTTGCAAACTTTAATGGAGCAATCTTGTACCCTCTTGCTATAGGAGGTATTGCAATTATTTGTTCAATCATCGGTACTTGGTTTGTAAAACTAGGAAAGAAAAATAATATAATGGGTGCATTATACAAAGGGCTTATCGCAGCAGGAATTCTTGCGGCAGCAGCCTTCTACCCTATTACAAAATTATTAATGTCTAATAATGGCAGTGATTATTCTGTAATGGATCTATTTATTTGTGCACTTACAGGTCTCTTTGTAACTGGAGCTCTTGTAGTTATAACAGAATATTTTACTTCTACTGCATTCTCACCAGTAAAATCAATCGCAAAAGCATCAGTATCAGGACATGGAACAAATGTTATCCAAGGGTTAGCTGTTTCAATGAAAGCAACAGCTCTTCCTCTTATTACAATCGTTCTTGGAATTTTAATTACATATAAATTTGGTGGACTATATGGTATCGCAGTAGCAGCAATGTCTATGCTTTCAATGACAGGAATTATAGTAGCCATCGATGCATATGGACCAATTACAGACAACGCTGGAGGTATCGCAGAAATGTCAGAACTTCCAAAAAAAGTTAGAGATGTTACAGATCCATTAGATGCAGTTGGAAACACCACAAAAGCTGTGACAAAAGGATACGCTATTGGCTCTGCAGGACTTGCAGCTCTTGTATTATTCGCAGCATATACAGAAGAAATAAAAGCTATCACAGGAGAAATAATGAAATTTGATTTGAGTAATCCTAAAGTTATCGTTGGATTATTCATCGGAGGACTTCTCCCTTATTATTTCGGAGCATTATGTATGGAAGCTGTAGGAAAAACTGCAGGAAAAGTTGTAGAAGAAGTTCGAAGACAATTCAGAGACATCAAAGGAATTATGACAGGTGAAGGAAAACCAGAATATGGAACATGTGTAGATATAGTCACAACAAGTGCCATCAAACAAATGATTCTTCCAGCTCTTATCCCAGTACTTGTACCTATTCTTGTAGGATTTTTACTTGGACCAGTTGCTCTTGGAGGACTTCTAGTAGGTTCAATAATCACAGGACTATTCGTAGCAATCTCTATGACTTCTGGAGGTGGAGCTTGGGACAATGCTAAAAAATATATTGAAAGTGGAAACTTTGGAGGAAAAGGTGGAGACGCTCACAAAGCAGCTGTCACTGGAGACACTGTTGGTGATCCTTATAAAGATACAGCCGGACCAGCGATAAACCCTATGATAAAAATATTAAACATAGTTGCTTTGTTGATAGTCGCTTTCTTGTTATAAGAACAAAATAATCTAAACTAAAAAATCCCCTATTTATGGGGATTTTTTAGTTATTTGCTTAATGCTTGACCTAAGAGCTATAATTAACCTGTAAGATTTGTATTTTGATAACGTCATATATATTGTAGTAAAAAAAACGTCAAAGTTTTTTATTATAAATAAAAAAAATTATTAATTAATATAAGCTCATAAGAGCAAAAATTTATGAAAAAATATTTAAGTTTGTTTTTGATTATTGCATTTGTATTTTCATTTTCAACATCTTTTGTTTTCGCAGAAGACAATGAAGTTGGAGATAACGGGAGTGAAGTAGTTCAACCAAATGATTCTCGTGAAATCCCAGAACGTCCAGATATAAGAACTGGAGTAAAAGAAATTAGAAAGCAAATGGAATTAGAAAGAGAATCTTTAAAAGATAAAATAGAAGCTGCTAGAGAAGAAGCAAAACAAAAAATGGAAGCTTTAAGAGAAAGTGTTAAAACTGAAAAAGATGCAGTTAAAGCAAAGATAAAAGAAGCAAGAGTAGAAGGTAGAGAAAAAGCATTAGAAAGATTCAATAATGCTATCGACCGAATGACTGAATTAAAAGATAAAGTTAATGCACAAATTGTTAAAATTGAAGCAAATGGAATAGATGCAACTACAGCAAAATCTTCCGTCGCAACAGCTGAAACAAAATTAGCTAGTGCAAAAACAAAAATAACAGAAGCAACAACCTTGCTTGCTGGATCAACAAATCAACTTTCAAAAGAAGATAAAACAAAACTAAAAACATTAGCACAAGAAACTCAAACACTTATCAAAGAAGCTCATAAAGCATTAAAAGATGCACATAAGGCATTAAAAGATGCTATTAAAGCAAAGAAGGAAGCTAATAAAACAGAAAATGATAATGATGGAGACAAAAACAGCAACACAAACGACAACGACTCTGATAATTAATTAATAAAATTATTAATAACTAATTGCTGACCTTTGCCCAAGACAAAATCTTGGGCAAAGTGCGGTTAAAAATAAAATATGGAACCAGAAAAAAAATCACATGGTGCATTAATAGGATCAATTATAATAATAATAATTCTTATAATCGGAGGATTATATATATTCCAATCAAAAGTAAAAACTAATACAAATACAAACCAACTTCCTCCAGAAACTCCTACTCCAATAGAAACAACTGAAGGTGAATTAAATACACTAGAACAAGACCTTAATTCAATAGATTCAAATGTTGACGTTGATCTAAATTCTATCCAATAAAAATAATCTTATTTTTTACCCCGTCGCTTACAAGCGACGGGGTTTTTATTTGAAAATATTTTATTTTTAATGTAGTATGTTGAAATGACAAAAGTTAATACAAAAGTTAAAAAATTACCAAAAAGTGAAGTAGAAATTGAAGGAATATTAGACATAGAAACTTTCGAGGCTTATTTTAATAAAGCACTTAAAAAAATAGGTGAAAACGTAGAAATAGACGGTTTTAGAAAAGGTAAAGTCCCAGAAAATATATTGTTAAAAAATATTCCAGAAATTAAAATTTTGGAACAAATGGCAGAAATGGCTATAAGCGAACATTATCCAAAAATTCTTGAAGATGAAAAAATTGATGCTATAAGTCGTCCAGAAATCACTATTACAAAATTAGCACGCAACAACCCACTAGAATTTAAAATTAAAACTGCGACAATGCCTGAAATAAAACTTCCTGAATATAAAGAAATTGCAAAGAAAATCAATTCTAAAATAACTGAAAAAGATAAAAATATAATCGTAACAGATGAAGATGTAGAAAAAACAATCGAAGATATAAGAAAATCTCGTGCTCCTAAAAAGCACATGGCGGAACATACTTGCGAAGGAGAAGATTGCAAACATGAACAACCCCAGTCGCTCGCGAGCGACGGGGCAAAAGAACCTGAATTGCCAGAATTCAATGATGAATATGTCCGATCACTTGGACCATTCGAAGGAATAGAAGATTTTAAAACAAAATTACGCGCAAATATAAAATTAGAAAAAGAAAATCAATTAAAAGAAAAAACAAGACTAGAAATCATAGAAAAAGTTATAGAAGATTCAAAGATTGATGTCCCTGAAATTTTAATAGAAATAGAATTAGATAAAATTTTATACAGAATGGAATCCGATATCGCCCAAATGGGATTAAAATTTGATGAATATCTTAAACATTTAAATAAAACAATAGAAGATATCAGAAAAGAATTCAGAAAAGATGCTGAGAAAAAAGCAAAACTTAGTCTTGTGTTAAATGAAATATCTACTTTAGAAAAGATAATTGCTGACGAAGATCAAGTAAATAAAGAGGTAGAACTTATTTTAAATCATTACAAAGATGCTGACCCAGAACGTGCTCGTCTTCATGCTCAAAACGTATTAACAAATGAAAAAATCTTCCAATTCCTAGAAGCACAGTAAAAATAAAAAACCACTGATAAACTCAGTGGTTTTTAAATATTTTTTGTAAATTTTTTAAGTAAATATTCTTTTAAACCCAATCAACTCTGCTTTTAATAAAATCGATCTTTCTCCGTAAAGTTCTAATTCTCCTGAATTTATTAAAGATTCAAGTCGATCAACAACTTCTTTATTAAATATTTCTTTATCATTAACACTATAATGATAGTTAACAATAGCTAAAACAAATGGTCCTACCAACTCAAATTTTTCACCTCCAGTTCTTTTAAATAAAAAATCAAAATAAAGTTGAGACAAAAAATCTGGTTTTTTTGTTCTTGTAAAAATTTCTCTAAAAATTGTATTAAGTAAATTTTTTCTCTTAGAATCAAGAGAAGAATACTCAATGCAACTCAAAAACATACTTAAAGAATCAAGATTTTTAATCTTAACATTAAAATACCATTCCATAGTATATTGAGATAATTCAGATAATAAAGAAAATTTACTTAAAGGAATTTTCTTATACTTATCAATAAATAAACAAAATTCATCTTTATTCATAAGATGTTTATCTATTTCATTAATTATTCTTTGAATATTAAAAAAAGAACGAAAAATGAACAAATAACTAAATAAACAAAAAATAAATGAAATAATAAATATGATAATAACCATATTAAATAATTCTTTTTCCATAATTTTCAATTTTAAAGGGTTTATATTTTCAAATTACTTTTTCTAAAATCTACAATTTATAACAACAAAAGTCAAGATATTATAAAATATCATAAGTTAAAAATATTCATGATATAATATCTTCATATAAGATAATTAATTTTTAAAAAATATGTTAATACCAACAGTTATAGACCCCAAAGCAGAGCAAAGCTCGCTACGAGGCAAGAAAATCACAATTATTAGTAATAACTTTAAATTTTTATGTTAATACCTACTGTAATAGAGAAGTCTCAGTTTGGTGAACGAGCTTACGACATTTATTCACGACTTTTACGTGAAAGAATAGTTTTTTTAGCAGGACCAATTGATGACAACGTAGCAAATATTGTCATTGCTCAACTTTTATTCCTTGAATCAGAAGATACTAAAAAAGATATCTATCTTTATATCAATTCCCCTGGAGGATCTGTAACTTCAACTCTAGCAATAGTGGACACAATGAATCATATTCGCCCTGACATTTCTACTTTCTGTGTAGGAATAGCAGCGTCTGGTGCAGCAATTGTCCTTTCTGCCGGTAAAAAAGGAAAAAGATTTATCCTCCCAAATGCAGAAGTTATGATCCATCAACCACTCGGTGGAGTAGAAGGACAAGCCACAGACATAGCAATAACAGCAAAACATATACTTAAAACACGTGATAATTTAAATAAACTGCTTGCAAAAAATACTAGTAAATCTATCACTCAAATTGAGAAAGATGTAGAAAGAGACTTCTTTATGGACGCAGATGAAGCTAAAAAATACGGCATTATCGACGAAATAGTAACAAAATCAAAAACTCCTGCAACTAAATAAATTTTTCAAAATAGACAAAAAGTACCACGACCACGGAGGAGTTTCCTCCGTGTATATATAATTGATATTTCCTAATTTAAATAGTTTACTATCTAGATTTAGAGAATCAAATACCATAAAAAATAACAAATTTGTGATATGGACAACTTCAGTGAACTGCTCAGGTTGAGCTAAGTAAAAAGAGAGCAAAATTCCGACAGATGTCGGAACAGAGGAGAGAGATTCGCTCTCTCCTATCTAGCGCTTTCAACCCAAACAGTTCACCGAAGTCAATTTTTATTTCTATCAATCAACTTTTTTCAAAATGAACTGAATAAAAATAGAAAGGCTTGACGTATCAAACCTTTCCAAAATTAAATTAAACTCAATACTCCATTGAGCAGAAAACTAAAAGCCGTGTTTCCTGCTCGTATCCCCAGCTTGGGGCTTATATATCATCTTCATTTAGAAGATGATATGTTTTGTAGGGAACAATTACATAATCATTCCCCATCCCATGACCGTTGCTGGAGGCGCAACGGAAAAATAATTGGTTAGGAAGTTTTTCCAGCTGTCCACCACGATAGCTGTTAAAAGCTCCTCCCCAAGAATCTTTTATAATAATATGGGGGCCATCTTTAATACGAAAACATTTTGTTCCCTTTTTGGAAACAAAATATTCTCCTCTTATAAAAGAATAATCCCCTTTTGGAAGATCTTCCCTTGAAAGGCTAATCCAGTTAAAAGTTTCTGGATTTTTTATCAGAAAACATATATTCGGAGAATATTTTCCGAAATTGTTATACAAGATAACATTGTTTTCTGATAATAATAAAGACCCTTCATGGTCTAGAAGAAAAACCTTCCTTTGTCTTTCTTCTTCAGCCATAATTGGAAGAATTGCTTCCAATTTTATTGGGAGGCCTTCATTACTGTACCACCACGGAGTGGTAAGAATGAAAACAGTCACCCTATCTTTTTGAAAATGATAGGAGTACTCCCTAAAAGGACCATCTATCCTTTCGGCTACTATTTTTAAAGTGGTTTGGCCGATTATTTTTCCCACTTTTTCTATTGCCTTTTCTGAAAAAGCTTTTATAAAATTAAAAGCTTTTTCAGACTCTTCATAGGTAGCCTGGTAGCTATCCTGAAGAACTATTTTGTATTCCATTTTTTAATGCCCGCTACTTTACTCACGGGACTTTTTTGGTTAATACTTTTCTAAATACTTTTTCAAATATCTAAAAAAGTACTAACCAAAACAAAAATGAAAACCCCCATCTCCCGCCGATTTTTTAATCAGCAAGAGAAAAAGAGTGGCCATTTTTTAAAAAAATGATCTTAAAATCAAAAAATATATTTTATTTTTTTCTTTCCATTATCTTTTCTAACAATAATTTAGTTTCTTTTATTTTTTCTTCGTCAAGCTTGTTTCTTGGGTTGGGTTTTTGATCAATTTGTTGTTTCCAAAAAGCTCCTTTTTTTGTGTTGTCTATTAAACTATATTCACCTCTTTCGACAAAACCAGATGCTTTCCCGATTATTTTTAATATTTCCGCCGAACGGCATCCATACTCGTCCCAGGCAAGCCCTTTTCTGATTTTTCCCAACGGTTTTACCTGATAGATAAAATAATCCCTCAAGTTTTCTCTATCTGCTAAACTGTAATGTGGTTTCGAAGAGTTGGTTAAAAATAAGGTTGGTCCTTTTAGTTTTTTATCCCAAGAGCTTTCTCTTTGACCGTTTATTATATCTCCAACTTTGTATCGAAAAAGAGAAGCGTGATAAAATTTTTTCTTCGCCTCTTTATTTTCAAATTTTCTATATGTTATTTCTTTTTTTGGCAATAACTCATGTTTCATATTTTTTTATATTACTAATAATTAATTATACCCCAATCGATTAACTATCAAAATAATTAACCGAAAAAGGGTGGCAACTTATTCAGTTGCCAGGATTTAACCCGCTTAAACCCGTAAACAACCCCCTGCAATTATTTCCGATGTCGAACGATATTGCGAAACGTCATATGCTTTGTGTTTATCCGTCATATTGACGAACTTCACCTTAATCCCTACATATCAGAAGGATAATGTTTTGCATCTTTGTATCCGCCACACCAAGGATACTTTCTAACGAGGTTTTAACGCATGCCTGCTTCCTCATGAAAACTTAACTAACCGTGAGCGGCTACCAGCACTTCGCCAGTGCGGCCGTCATCGTAGTAAATACGACGGTACGCATGTACCGTAGCATGGAATACCACGAGATAACTCCACACGGCCATTGGGCCAGTGAGAACCAACTCATCTCTTTCGGTATCAGCTTCAACCATTTCGGCAATATTTTTACCTACATGATTAACCGCTTCTCCTACCGGAGTGGTTAAATTTAATCTCCCTGCCACATCTTCAACAGCACAGCCCTTATAGAGCTCGCCATTTTTTAGTGACAGATCAATAATTTTTTTTGCCATTTTTATAGTTAAAAAAATTATTTACTTTTTCCAATCTCTCGCATTGTGGAATGACAGCGTCTCCTTTTTAACGTCAGTGAGAATGACAGAAGCTTACGCACTCTTTATTGAGCAATAAGCTTCTATGTTTTTTATAAAAAAAACATAGCCACTTATTGGAATAACAGCAGCAATAATGATGCTAGCTGTTTTTCCAACAATAAAATAAATTGGTGGCTCTTCAAAGGTTGCCACCTTTTTATTTTTTTCTATCATGCGCAACTTATAGTCGCACATGATATTGCTTACCAATGTAAGTAACACTGATAAACAATTTACAGATAATAAAACTATCATTTTTTTAATGCCCGCTACTTTACTCACGGGACTTTTTTGGTTAATACTTTTCTAAATACTTTTTCAAATATCTAAAAAAGTACTAACCAAAACAAAAATGAAAAACATTTTCCCAACAAAATTAATTATTGGGATTATCTGCATTCAAAACAAGCTAGTTTTATTCAGCAAGTCTTAAATGCAAAATATTTCATTTTCAAAGTTCAACTTCTTGCCTCGCAACTAAACTACGAGCTCTGATTAATCTTGTCTTTCTGTTTCCGTCAGAAATGAAATTAAATTAATCAATTCCTTCGCAAGAAGGAGCGTGGAGGCGAATCAACATAAGTGCCCTTCGTTTTTTCTGTGACCAGTAGTGAGCTTCGCTCTATTTTTGGGTCTCTCCTCCACATTCCTTCCTACCTTCATTACTCTCTCCTCTAAAGATTTCATAAAGATATTTCTGAAAACAAAAGTGGGTTAAGCTTTTATTTCCAGCGGATATCTCTACGACAGCCGTTGTGAATTTTTTGTGTCTCAAGTTTCGATTTGCGGCTTCCACTTTTGATCACAATCCACGGTGCAAACAGATTTCAAAAGATTGTCTCAGCTCACTCTCTCCTCTTTCCTAGCTTACAGGCCTAGGTGCCATCCCTTTAGTCATTTCCTGAACCAAAGGTTCAGAGGTGGGCATCAATCTATTGGAATCTCCTTAAAGAACCTCTCTCAACTCTGGTGATAGTATAGCATAATGAAATTGTTTTGTCAATTTAATAAAAATAAATACAAAATATTAATAAAAAAACCTTATAAAATAAGACTATTTGAGTTATCCACAGTGTCATAGTTGCATGACAAAAGTGAACATGTTATGCTTTTTGCATGCAAGAAGAAAACATTTTAATTCAAGCTGGACTTTCGGAAGAGCAGGCGCAAGTCTATCAAGCTCTGCTTGAAAAAGGCCCACAAAGGGCTAGCGACTTGACCAAATGGACCGGCATTAAGCGCGGATTGATTTATAAAGTGCTGGAGCAGTTGGAAGTTATGTCTTTGGTCTCCAAACAAGGCGGACCGGGCACAGTGGCGGTTTTTTCTCCTTCTCACCCTTCTCTACTTCTTTCTAATATTGAAAAAAAAGAAAAAGAAATCGCCCTCACCCGAGAAATGCTTTCCAGCTCCTTGGGCTCCCTTTCTTCCAAATTCAACCTCATCACCGGCAAACCAAATGTGCAATTTTTTGAAGGGAAAGAAGGAGTAGAAAGAGTTTTGGCCGACACTTTGAACACAAAAAATGAAATCCTTACTTATGTGGATATGACCATTGTGGAAAAATATTTTAAAGAGATTAATGATCGCTATATAACCAAAAGAGAAAAAGCAGGAATCCAAAAAAGATTACTGACTTTGGAAAATGAATTTACTAAAAATTTATTTACTCAATGGCAAAAAGAAAATCCGGATTTTTTCAAATTGACTGACTTAAGAATGGTAAAAACTCCAATCAATGAAGTAGAGGGGGCTATTCAAATTTATGAAAACAAAATTGGCATTATTACCATTGCTAAAGAAAATCTGATAAGCATTCTTATTGAAGACGAAAGAATAAATAAACTGTTAAAAAGTATGTTTGAAGCTCTTTATGCCGCTTCGGCTAAATTTATTCCGTAATTTTCTTGGACTTTCTCAAAAACCGCAAACCATTTTTTTTTCTTCTTCATTAAAAAAGTATCGTGTTAAAACAAAGCCCTCATTTAAACTATTTAGGGGGATTCCCGCCTGTTTAGGGCTCGAAACTATTTTGATATTTAAGAGTCTCTTACTTTCTTTGCTTAAATCTATTATTTCCTGCTGATTAAGTTTTTTTGTTTTATATTTTTCATTATTAAATTTATTGTTCCATTCTATCCATAGAAGATCTTGGTTGTTGTCGGTATAATTTTTTGTCCCGACAAAACCACTTTCAATATACTTAGCACTATTTGGAATATCCGGAACACAATTTGCCTCAAGAACAGAGTTCTCTGCTTCTTTTTTGATGGCTTGATCTATAATCATTTCGCCCAACCTTGAATTCTGAGCTTCTATTGCAATGTTAAAGGAAGCGGCAAATTGTCTGTTTTTGTCTAATTTATCAAAACGAACAAATCCCTGAATTTTATTTTTATATTTAAAAATATAGAATTTTGATTTTGGATTTTTGGTCGCCTCTTCAAATTTGAGTAGTAATTTATTCGTATATTGTGAATCATATTGTTTTTCTGCGTTCATTTTATATATTTCAATCATTACTTTTGCCTCTTCAGCTGTTAATCTTTCTGCATCAATAATTTCAAAAGAAGTATTCTTAATCTCATCAAAATTCACTATTCCTCCTCGTTTTTTTAAAACCTTAAAAGTTGAAAGGAAAAGCTCATTTTCTATTTGCACCCTTTCTAAATCTTTTATTATTTCTCCTGCTCCAGTGTTTTTTTCAGCTTTTTCAGAAAATCGGACGAGTAAATCTTTGCCCCGATTTAATAACTGCTCACCTGTTTCTTTTATCTTTTCAGAATCAATTTTTTCTGATCCTCCCTCCCGAAAAAAGGAAGAAAGAAAATTTTCAATTTTTTGAACCGAGTCAACAACTTCCCTGTATTTTGAGAAAATCAATTTAGCTGTATCTTCGGGTAACTTTTCACTCAAAGACATTATTTTATCTCCCATTTCTTTGCCTCCATGAATTATAGAAAGAAAAGGTTCAACCCCGAAATTTTCTTTAAACTTTAGAATCCTATCAAAATCTTTTTGATCAGAATCTTTCGTATACCTTAAAAACATAAGGGTCTCGTCTAAAGTGATCCCCCATGTTTTTACGTCAAAATTAAATTTATGACTACCAAAAACCTTATTAAATAATTCTAAATCTTCGTCTTTTAAATCCTTAACATGCTGAAAATCTTCTGGCCCAAGTGGACGGCCTAGAGAATATAATTGTTTTTCAATTTTTTCAAATGCTTCTATTTTTTCAGGATCATTTTCCCAAATACCCTGAGAGGCAAGAGTGTATTGTTCAGTTAAATCTTTTGCTTTTTCATTATTAAGCACCAAAACCTGATTATCATCTAACGAAGATATTAAGTGTTTATCTTTGAAATCAACGAGAAAAAAATTATTTAATTCTCTTTCGCTTGATTTTATTTGTTCAAAAGGCTTCAAAACTTTTTCCTGCTTTTTATTAATTACTGGTGGAACGTCTAGTTTCATAGTTCATTTATTAAACCAAAATAATTATAATTTGTCCAGCTCGGACTTGTTGATCCAACTTTAACCCTTCTATTTTACCAAATATTTTAAAAATTCCCCCATGAAAATAGACAAAAAGTGAGACATCTGATATATTAAAGATGTTGACTTTTACAAATTTATTTTAGATTAGTTTACAGAAATATATCATATATGAGTTGTTTAAAAGGAAATTTTCAAATCTTTTACAGGACGAAAACAGAACCACAAATATAGTGGCATATTTTTGTAGGCCAATACAAGGCTTATGAGCATAACATTAACGACAATTCTACTTGGAGCTGGAGCGCTCCTTTTAGGCGTTTTAATAGGATATTATTTAAGATTAATCATCGCTTTAGGAAAAAGACGCTCTATCGAAATAGACATCAAACAAATGATGGTCGGAGCAAAAGAAGAAGTGCAAAAAATCACTGATGAAGCAAAACAAAAATCAGAAGAGAGATTAAATGAATTAAAAGAAGAAGAAAAGAAAAAAGAAGTAGAATTTAAAGAAACAGAAAAAAGACTCATTAAAAAAGATGAGCTTTTAGACGCACGTCAAACAGAAATAGACAAAGAAGTAGAAAATATAAAATTAAAAGTTGAAGAAATTAAAAAAATACAAGAAAAAGTAGTCGCAACTGAAGAACAAAAAAGAATAGAATTAGAAAGGGTTTCAAAACTTACAGAAGAAGAAGCAAAAGAAGAATTATTAAAAGATGTTGAAAAGAAATATGAAGAAGATCTTTTAATAAGAATTCAAAAATTTGAAAATAATAATGAAGAAAAATTAGACAGAAGAGCAAAAGATATATTAGCTACTTCTATCCAACGTCTTGCTTCAAGTACTGCATCAGATTTGATGACAACTGCTATAACTATTCCTAACAATGAAATAAAAGGAAAGATTATCGGTAAAGAAGGAAGAAATATTAGAGCATTTGAAAGAGCAGCTGGAGTTGAACTTATTGTGGATGATACACCTGGATCTATCGTGATCTCTTCATTTGATCCAGTAAGAAGACAAGTAGCGAGATTAGCATTAGAAAATCTTATTTTGGACGGAAGAATCCAACCAGCTAAAATTGAAGAATTAGTTGAAAAAGCAAAAGAAGAAATAAATAAAATAATAAAAGAAAAAGGAGAACAGGCAGTTTATGAATGCGGAATCTTCAACTTTGATCCACGTATCGTAGCTATCATCGGAAGATTGTATTTCAGAACAAGTTATGGACAAAATGTTCTTCAACATTCCATTGAAATGGCACACATCGCAGGAATGATAGCTGAAGAACTTGGGGCAGACGTAGCAATAGCAAAAGCTGGAGCACTTGTGCATGACATAGGAAAAGCTCTAGATCATGAAGTACAAGGAACCCATATCGAAATAGGTATTCGTATCCTTCAAAAATTCGGAGCAGATGAAAGAGTTATTACTGCAATGAAATCACACCACGAAGATTATCCTTATGAAACAATAGAATCAATAATAGTCCAAACAGCAGATGCTATATCTGGAGGACGCCCAGGAGCAAGAAGAGATTCAGTAGAAAACTATCTAAAACGCCTACAAGAGCTAGAAGCATTGGTAAATGCCTTCCCTGCAGTAGAAAAGTCATACGCATTACAAGCAGGACGTGAAATACGTATATTTGTAACTCCAGAAAAAATATCTGACGCAGAAGCAAAACTTATGGCACGTGAAATAGCTACAAAAATAGAACAAGAATTAAAATATCCTGGAGAAATCAAGGTTACATTGATTCGTGAAACACGAGTTACAGAATACGCTAGATAACCCTTTATTTACTTGCCCTTAAAAAACCCTTAATATATAATATAGAGGTATTAAATTATAAGTAAAAATGCCTAAGCTAAAGGCAGACAAGGTCGAAAGTATTATAAAATAAAATTTTAAATAATATGAATAAACAAGCATTAGTTGAATTAGTTCACGGAAAATTAGGTGGAACAAAAGTACAAGCAGAAGAAATAGTAGATATGATATTTGATTCTATCGTAGGAACTATGAAAAAAGGTGACGATGTTTCAATTGCTGGTTTTGGAATCTTCTCTGTAAAAGCAAGAGCTGCAAGAATGGCTCGCAATCCAAAGACTGGAGAGCAAGTTAAAGTTGCTGCAACAAAAGTTCCAAAATTTAGAGCTGCAAAAGCTTTAAAAGACGCTGTAAAATAATTTTTCTCTCGAGAAAAACAAAAACACCTGTTTAGGGTGTTTTTGTTTTTTTAATTAAATATTTACTTTCGGCCTATACTGTATAGCTTCTAAAATATGATTCTGTTTTATATCTTCTGAATTTTCTAAATCAGCGATAGTTCTAGCTATTTTAAGCACCCTATGATAAGCACGAGCAGATAATGCTAAGGTTGCAGCACTTTCATCAAGTAAATTCCTAACTTCATCTTCTAATTTTATAAAAGTAGACAAATCTTTCACATTCATTTCACTATTTAAATTTATTTTCCTATCTAATTTTTTAAATCTTTCTTTTTGTTTTTTTCTAGCATTCAAAACTCTTTCTTTTATATTTTGACTTTTCTCTCCAGTACTTTCTTCTCCTAACTTTTTATAATCAATATTCCCGACAGACACCCATAAATCAATTCTATCCATTATTGGTCCTGAAAGTTTTCTTTTATATCTATCTAAATCAGAAGGTTTACAAATACAAGCTTTTTGTTTATTTCCTGTATTTCCACAAGGACAAGGATTCATGGCCGCAACTAAAATAAAATTAGATGGAAAAATGGCTGAACCTTTCGCACGAGAAATACAAACTATATTATCTTCTAATGGTTGACGCAAAGATTCAATAACTCTTTTTTCAAATTCTGGAAATTCATCTAAAAATAAAACTCCTCTATGTGCTAAAGTAACCTCTCCAGGCTTAGGATAAGTTCCTCCTCCAATAAGTGAAACATAAGAAGAAGTATGATGAGGTGAACGAAATGGTGGTATACATACTAGCTCCCCACGAGTAGCCCCTGCCACAGAATGTATTCCAGTAATTTCTAAAACTTCTTCAAGACCCAAATCAGGCAAAATTCCTGAAAATGCTCGTGCAAGCATCGTCTTCCCAGTTCCAGGAGGCCCATACATAGCAATGTTGTGTCCGCCAGCTGCTGCAATCTCTAAACCCCTCTTCGCTCCCTCTTGTCCACGAATATCACAAAAATCAGCACCCTTCATTTCTTTTTCATAATTTATTTCTGTTTTTGGTTGAGGAAAAATTTCATCTTCAGTGAGACTAGAAAATTTCTGAGCTGGTCTGGCTGAGCCGTCAGGCGAGGAGAACCGAGGACCCGAAGAAATTTTACTAGACTCACTGAAATTAAGATGTTTAACAACTTGAGCTAAATTATCCGCACCAAAAATTTTTGTTCCATCAACTAAAGCAGCTTCAACTGCATTTTCTTTTGGTAAATAAATTTCTTCAAAACCCATTTTCTTCGCTTCTTGAACAAGAGGTAATGCACCTCTAATTCTTCGTAAAGTTCCATCAAGCCCAAGCTCACCTAAAAATATTTTCTTCTCTGGATTGAATTTCAAATCTCCAGATGCAAGCATATATGATAATGCGATAGCTAGATCAAAGAACGGCCCTTCTTTTTTAAGATCAGCAGGTGAAAGTGAAACTATTATTTTTTGATTTTTAGATTTTGGAGATTGAAAACCAGAATTTTTTATAGCAGAACTTACTCTATCTTTTGATTCATCTACAGCTTTATCAGGAAGACCAACAATAGAAAAAGAATGAAGTCCTCGAGATAAATCTGTCTCAATTGTTACAATTTGCCCTGAAAGTAAATTAACTTGTGCAGAATATACTCTAGCAAAACTCATTATAAATTAGTTAAAAGTTCTTAAAGTTTATAAAGTTACAAAGCATAAAATCTAATTATTTTTACTTGATATACTTGATTACCTTCTACTTTCTACTAAGAATTAAGATGTTTTTTACAGGTTCTTGCCGCTGGATTAGCTTCCAATCTAATCCCTTCAATATTTTTTTTACAAACTTTACATTTACCAAAAGACTCTCTATTTATACCTTTTAATGCACTTAAAATATTATTAAGTCTCTGTTCTAAATCCTTTATCATTGAACTTCTTTCTTCAAAATCCTCAAATCTATCAGCCATATCATTTTGATCTGACTCTTGATAATCCATAGCTTCTGGAGTAGCTTCCCATTCTCCTGTCTCTGGATTAAGTTTGCCCATATCTTTCATTTGTTCAATGAGCACATCTTTTTCTTTTTCTAATTTTTCTTTAATTTTCTTTTTATCTAATGACATACCCAAATGATAACATTTTAAATTTTTAAGGCAAACAATTATTTTTTTATTCTACTTCCTGCCAATCTAAGTATTATTTCATGTGTCGTAGCACTAGTATTTGTAATAATAAGAGACGTTTCATCTATAAATACATACATAAACACTACTTTACCATCTTTATCCTTTAAAATTCTAGCATTTTTGTTTTCAACAATACCATCTTCAAAATCTTTAGTGAGTAAATAACTTGTATCATTATTTATTTCTACACCAAAAAACCCATGCAAATCATTAAACATTTTGTTTTCCCATAAATGTATTCCATCAAAAATATCTGCAATTGAACGCATTTTTAATAAAATAAACAAATTCTTATCTGACAATGAATCAAGTTTTTTATCGTTATTAAATACTCCAAGTAAAAAATTATCATCTAAAAAAGTAATTTTATCTAAAGAGATACTACCTTTTGTAAAAGAAACAAATTTCCTAAACAAAACAATATTTTTATTTTCTGTAAGATATATTCCTTCTACTCCTCCTATCTTAACTTTTGTATTATTTACTTCATTTAAAATTGTTTGAGCTATCTTATCCTTTGTAAGCCCCCCAATTTCTAAAAAAACATTTTGATCAGTAAAAATTATAGGAGTAAATTGAGGTTTTACAGAAACAGTAGAAATTTGCTCTTTAAATAAAAAATAAACAACTAAAACAATACAAGACAAAAACACAAAAATAACGCTAATAAACATAAATAATTTATTTTTCTTTGATTCTGGGGAAAGATTTTCTTTTTGAGCTTCTTGTTCTTCTTGGGTACGAATTAACTCCTTAATAACACCACCCTGCCCACTTTCAATGGCCTTTGCTACATCTTCAGCATAGGTTTGTATTTTTTTATTTTTTATTTCATTTTCCATCACAATACACTATTATAACCTAGTTTTTAACTTTTTGGTTTAAAAAAATCTTTATCAGCTTCTTTAATAGACAAACTGATCTTCCCTCTTTCTTTATCTATATTTATAACTTTCACAGGAACGATCATCCCTTCTTTTATTAAATCACTAACACGTTCTACTCTAAATGGTGCTAATTCAGAAATATGTACCATACCATCATTAGATGCATTTAATCTAACAAAAGCTCCAAAGTCAGCAATTCTTACAACTTCACCCTTTAATATTTCACCAACTTTAAATTCATGAGTCATTTCTTCTACTATAATCTTAGCTTTTTCAGCAGATCCATTTTTACCAGTAAAATATACTGTTCCATCATCTTCAATAGTTATTTCAGCTTGTGTTTTTTCTTTAATCTCTTTAATATTTTTTCCTCCACTACCAATAACCATACCTATAAGATCTGGATTAATTTTAATTATCAAAATCTTTGGTGCATTAGGAGAAATTTCTTTTCTTGAAGAAAAAATTTCTTTTTCAATTGTTTCTAAAATTTGAATTCTAGCTTTTTTAGATTGAAGCATTGCTTCACCTAAAATTTTTATTGGCACACCTTCAACTTTCACATCAAGTTGTATTGCTGTCACACCATCTCGAGTACCTGCAACTTTAAAATCCATATCCCCATGATGATCTTCTGGTCCTTGAATATCAGTTAATATTTTATATTTATCATCACTCTCATACATCAAACCCATAGCAATACCAGCAACTGGTGCTTTAATAGGTACTCCTCCATCCATAAGAGCAAGAGTTGAAGCACAAATTGAAGCTTGAGAAGTCGAACCATTAGAAGCCATCGATTCAGAAACAATTCTCATCGTATAAGGGAAATCCATGGGAGATGGCAAAACCATCACTAATGCTTTTTCTGCAAGAGCTCCGTGCCCTATTTCTCTACGATTTGTAAATCCAGCACGTCCTGTTTCTCCTGAAGAAAATGGGGGAAAATTATAATGATGCATAAATCTTTTTTCGACTTTTAATTGCATTCCATCTATTAAATATTTATCTTCTGGCCCACCAAGAGTAAGAACTGAAAGCACGTGTGTTCCTCCTCTATAAAAAATTCCTGATCCATGAATAATACTTGAAATTCCTCCAGCTTGTGCATAAAGATTACGAAGTTCATCCATAGCTCTTCCATCAGCACGTTTATTTTCTTCTATTGCTTTTTTGTGAAGCATTTCATTTTCAGTATCATCAAATAAATTATCTTCCAAAGCAAAATCTTTTCTGTCAGGAAAACTTTCTATAACTAAATTATTCCAAATATTATGAAGCTCATCTATCTTTGCTTTTCCTGCTCCAGCAAAAATTGCATCTTCCATTTTAGGTAAAATATTTTCATTAAATAATTTTACAGAATCTTCTGAAATATTTTCTTTTTCAATAATTCTTTTTTCTTTACCTATTTCTTTTATTATTTCTTTCTGCCAATTTTCTAATCTTGTTATTTCTTTACTTGCTTCTAAAAGAGCTTGTTCTAATTCTTCTTCTTTTGTTTGATGAGCAGAAGCTTCGATCATATTTATATTTCCATCTTTTCCACAGACAGTTAAATCAAACTTATACTGATCATCACTTTCACGTAATTTTTGAGATGGATTCACTGTTAAAATCTCATCATTATATTTACCAATACGCACACAACCAATAGGTCCTGCCCAAGGAATATTGGACACTGCGAGAGCTATAGAAGCAGCATTCACAGCAAGAATAGTTGGATCGTTATCATCAACAGATATAACGGACACAATAACTTGAACAGCATGTCTTATAGATTGATCAAATAAAGGACGTAGAGTTCTATCTATCACACGACTTGCTAATATTGCATCTTCTGACGCCTTTCCTTCTCTTCTTGTGAATTTAGAACCCAAAATCTTCCCAGCAGCATAAAATTTCTCAACATAATCAACAGTTAAATTAAAAAATCCCAATCCCTGCTGTTTATCTTTAGACATACAAGCTGTCGCTAACACTATAGTCTCTCCATATTTCAAAAGGACAGACCCATGAGCTTGTTCGGCTAAATCTGAAAAAATAGCGGTTAATGTTTTACCACCAATCTCCATTGAATACTCTTTTTTATGCATATTATTTTTTCCTCCGTGAAAGGAAGAGGTTAGTTCATATCCAGACTGGAGTATTGAAACCTTTTTATGTTTCACTACTTTATGTCTGAAGGTGAACTGATTAACTAATAAATCTAATAACTACAAGGTTATATTAGCATTTTAAAAGCAAAAAGCAAAAAATACAGTTGGTAAATTTTCGAGCTGGTCTGGCTCCAAACCGAGCCCGCCTGCATCAGCTATGCTGAAAGCATTGCGGGCAGGGACCCGAAAAAATTTACTAACTGTATTTTTTATATATTAAACGTTACTACCGACAAAAATATTATTCTTGTTTTTATTTTAAACTTTAAATTAAATACTTCTTAGGATTTGCTGATAAATCAACAAAATCATCTACCGCTTCAAGAAGCTTATTAGATGTTGATTTTCCAAAGGAAACCACCTCAACTTGCACTCCTTGAGTCTGTAAATATTCAACTAATGGAGTGTAATCCCCATCCCCTGAAACTATTACCACAGAATCAAGTCTTGGAGACATTTTAATAGCATCCACTGTTAATCCCACATCCCAATCTCCCTTTTTTGTTCCAGTATGAAAAATTTGTAAATCTTTTGTTTTAGTTTCAATACCAAGCTTCGTTAAAGCTTCAAAAAAATTCTTTTCATCTCCTGCTTCTGTCGTTATTACATAAGCCACAGCACGCACAAGCCTCCTTCCTGCAACAGCTTCTTTTAAAACCGCCCCAAAATTAACCCTTGCTTTATATAAATTTCGAGCTGAATGATATAAATTTTGTGTATCTATAAAAACTCCAACCCTTTGTTCTTTATGTTTAATTACTGCCATATATAAATATATTAAATATAATAAAATCGACCTTTTAAAAGTATATCACCTGTTATAAATAACTTATAATTTAATACCTAGTTTTCCACAAGCATAAAAAGTTTGACTTGGATTTTTAATTACTTTAAAATATACAAGTAACGTACTTTTATATGGTTACGAATAAAAATAAAAAGTAGGTCGTCGTAAGAGCTTAATTTTCTTTTTAAGAAAGAAAAGTTAGCTCTTATTTATTTTTTTATTTTTAAAAATTATTACAGTTTTATTATTAAAAAATTATTATTAATTATAAATTATAAAAAAATGTTAACTATGCATAAAACACATCATAAAATAATTCTTGGGATAGCAGCTCTTGCTATTATCGTAGGAATAGTTTACGTAGCAAACCTACAAGGTAAGGCTGCAACTTGTCCTCCAACAGCAGTAGCTATGGATCAAGCAACAGCTTACAAATCAGCATCAGGAGATAATCTTGTTCTTAAGGGATCAGTGTTATATTCACAAAACCCAAGTGGAGCTTTTACTTTTGATAGAGGAACAAACTGGCTTCCATCAATTGATTTTTCAAATACAAAAATTGTTATAACTGAATTTGCTTATTCAGCAAACCCAAAAAGTGGAGTAATTGATGATACAGCAACAAAGGTAGCATATAATATGCTAAATCAATCTTTATCATTTGAAGTAGTAGCACCTGCTGCAAAAGCAGTTACTATTGACCCATTAAATTCTTACATAATGGCTGATGGTTCAGATTTAAATTTTGATGGAACACAATTATACTCAAAAGTGGCTGTATTCTCTATAGACGGAGAAGTAACATATTTAAAATTAGGTGAATCAGTACCAGTTACTACTTTAGAAGAAATGGCAAAAGGAGGTAAATTACTTTACGCAAAAATAGGTTCTACAAGTAACCCTGGTATTAGTATTTTAAAAGTAGATTTACTAGCCAAATCATTAACCTTAGGAGTTGCAGTAGATTGTTCTGTCCCTCCAATAGACCCTTGTGCTAATACAACTGTTACTTTAGATAAAGCAAATCTAACATACGTAACACCATTAGGAACTCTAAAATTTGGTGGAAGTGTGTTATTGATAGATAATCTTAATGTACAATTCTCTCCAAACAATATTGATTTCTTTGCTAGTCCATACGATTTAAATCAAGCTGCAAAGACAGGAATTGTTTATATGAAAGATCTAAAAATAGGAGCAACATTTACATTAACTAATGCTAAATATGATGCATTAACTCCTTCATTAACTTTTGATGGTGTTAAACCAACAATAACAGAAGATGTTATCTTCTCAAAAGCAGTATCTACGGCAACTATTGCAGGAATGACATTCAAGTATGATGCAGGAACTATGGCATTAAATTTTGACACTAATCTAACTTCATTATCATCTGCTGGTAGAGTATTAACAGCACCAATAGATGTAAAAATGTTATTAGATCTACAAGCAAAAGGTCTAACAATTGATATAACTAATTCATTAACAAAAGAAGTTACAACAATTAGTAAAATAGCTCTTGACCAAACGACAGGAGACTTAACAATTTCAGTTCCAGCTAAAGTTGTTTGTGGACCAAAAGATTCAGATAACGATAGTGTAGCTGATGATGTTGATAAATGTCCTGACACTAAAGCTGATACAGTTACAACATTAAAACCAAGAAATCTAGCAGTATTTGATGTTAATGGTATATTAACTTGGATGACAAACAGTGGAACAGCTAAAAAACCAATCATCGAACCAGCTAAAGCACTTGATTTAGCTAAAACAAAAGGATGTTCTTGTGGCCAAATTATTACTCTTAAAGAAACAAAAGAAAAGATAGATGATGATAAAAATGAAAGAGAAGAAAATTATGGTGAGGAAGACAGAGAACAAAATAGAAAGAGAGATGATGACAATAATAACAGTAGACTAAAATATGGATGTACTGCTCTAGGTGGAAAAGACAATACACCTACTACTAAAGTAACTGGTATAGTTGGAGATTTCATCAAAAAAGCAGCTAAATGGTCAGACGACAGAACACAAGAAGAAAGAGATCGTGATGAAGAAAGAAGTAGAGATGAAGAAAGAAGCTAATAAATATATAAATCTATAAATAGCTAATACAAAAAACCCGCATTATGCGGGTTTTTTGTATTTTAGTTTTTTAATTAAGCTAAATCCATTTTCTTTATAAGAGCATCATAGCGAGCTTTGCTTTTTCTTTGAAGATACTTCAAATGTGTTCGTCTATCTGCAACCATCTTAATAAGTCCCCTTCTTGAGTGATTATCTTTCTTGTGTTTCTTTAAGTGTTTTGCTAATTCATCGATTTTTGTAGACAAAACAGCCACTTGAACCTCTGGAGATCCTGTATCTTTATCATGAACTTGATTTTTCTTTATAATTGCTTGTTTTTTCTTTGTTGCTAACATTTTGTTATCCTAGCATAAACTAGAAAATTTTACAAGCCCATTAATAATTATTAAAAAAGAGTATTATATTTTAGAAAGCCTTGGTAGAGGTGTGACGACGCTGGACAATGAAAAGCAAACTGCTTTGCTTTTCAGTCCCGATTGCGAAGTAAATTGCTCGTGCGAACAAAGTGAGCGAGCAATAGGATTTTCAGCAGAAAATTTTTGTGCTTTATAAAATATAATATTCTTTTTTTACCTAAAAATATTGTGCGACATTAAGATAAAGTGCTAAAATATAATAAACTTGTCCTGTTAGAAATTCGGCTAACGGGCAATAAAGATAAATTATTAATATTTAAAATTTTTAATGGGATGGCTTCTGAAATAGAAAAATTAAAAAGGGAATTCCTTGAACATCTTGAAATTGAAAAAGGTTCTAGTTTAAAAACTGTTGAAAATTATGACAGATATTTAACGCGCTTCATTAAATTTGAAAATATTTTAAATCCAAAAGATGTCACAGATGAAATGATTAGAGAATTCAGACTTTATCTCAACAGACTCTCTGGCACTAAAACAAAAGGTCAAGTAGAAGGCACAATGAAGAAAAATACTCAGAATTATTATCTTATAGCTCTTAGAGTGTTCTTAAAATACTTAATGAAACGTGGAATCACTTCCCTTTCCCCTGATAGAATAGAGTTAGCAAAAATAAAAGAAAGAAGTTTAGATTTAATAACCGAAGATGAACTCAATAGACTTTTAGCAGGACCAAACGGAACTGATTTAAAAAATCTTCGTGATAAAGCAATCCTTGAATTATTTTTTTCTACTGGACTTCGTGTATCTGAACTCGCATCTTTAAACAAAGATTTAGATTTATCAAAAGATGAATTTTCTATTAGAGGAAAAGGTGAAAAAGTTCGTGTTGTATTCTTATCTGAAAGTGCAAAAAAATCTATAAAAGAATATTTATCAAAAAGACAAGATATGGAAGAAGCAATGTTTGTGCAATTATCTAAAATAAATAAAAGTAAAGCTTCTCGATTAACAACCAGATCGATAGAAAGAATAGTAAAATTCTATGCTATTAAAGCTGGTATTTCTAAAAAAGTAACTCCTCACGTCATTCGTCACTCTTTCGCCACAGATTTACTCCAAAATGGCGCAGATATAAGAAGTGTACAAATGATGCTCGGCCACTCAAATATCGCTACAACTCAAATCTATACTCATATAACTGATAAACAACTCCACGAAGTCCATAAAAAATTTCATTCTAAAAAATAAAAGCACAGCTAGAAAATTTTTGAGCTAGTCTGGCCCCAAACCGAGGACCAGAAAAAATTTTACTAGCTGTGCTTTTATTTAAAATTTTATATTCTTGCTTGTCTTAAAAAGATAAATATATTGTTTATAAAAACATTGCGTAGGCCGACGGGCCGAGCATAGCAATTTTTCAGCAGGAAAATATGTGTTTTTAGAAAAAATATATTTATATTTTTATATGATATTATACTAAATAACATGAAAATTATTTCTTGGAATACAAATGGATTGCGAGCAACCGTGAAACAAGGATTTTTTACTCCTCTTTTTAAGAAATACAACCCAGATATCTTATGTCTACAAGAAACAAAAGCAGAACCAGATCAATTAGATGAAAAAACACGAAACATTAAAGGATATTTTTCTTATTTTTCATATTCTAAAAAAAGAAAAGGTTATAGCGGAGTGGCAATTTACACAAAGGAAAGGCCTTTGGAAGTTTTTTATGGAATGGGGATCAAAAAATTCGATGATGAAGGTAGAATTGTTGGAATAAAATTAAAAAATTACACTGTAGTTACTGGATATTTTCCAAACGGAGGACAAGGACCAGATAGATTAAAATATAAATTAGAATTCTATGATGCTTTCTTAAAATTTATTCTTAAATTAAGAAAAAATGGTGAACATGTTATCTTCTGTGGAGATGTAAATACTGCTCACGAAGCCATAGATCTTGCTCGTCCAAAAGCAAATGAAGAAAATACAGGATTTTTGCCAATAGAGCGAGCTTGGATTAGTAAAGTTATAAAAAATAAATTTATAGATATTTTTAGACAATTTTATCCAAACAAAATTGGTGCATATACTTATTGGGATATGAAAACATTCGCTCGTGAAAGAAATACCGGTTGGCGTCTTGATTATTTTTTCACAAGCTCTGAAATAAAAGTAAAAAATACAGGCATGCTCGAAGATTACCACGGCTCCGACCACTGCCCTATTTGGTTAGATTTTTAACTTTTATAATTTTATTAGTTTTAGTTTTGTATCTTTCCCAAACCATTTTTGAGTTAATTTTTCTACATTTTTTGTAATGTCCGTTACAAGAATTCTTGCTTCTTTATTTTTAGAAAGTTTATTTTCAATTTCTGGATGTCCTTTAAAATATTCTTTTAATTTTCTAGGGATTATTTCATCTTGAGAGATGACCTTTATTTTTCGCCCTAAAATATTCCTAATTTCATTTTTATAAAAAGGATAATGTGTACATCCAAGAGCAATTGCCTCTGGGTTTTTATCTTTAAGAGGTTTTAAATATTTTTGTAAAAAAGATTTTACTAAAACTTTCTCCCCCTCTTCCGCTAATGGCACAAGCATTGGCGCAGAATTTTGAAAAACTTTTATTTTTTGAGAAAGTTTTTTTATTTCATCAGGAAAAGTATTAGATAAGACTGTTCCATTTGTAGCTATTATCCCAACTTTTCTAAATTTTACACACTCTTCTGCTGTTGGAATTAAAACTCCAAGTATTTTTCTATAAGGAAAATTCTTTGGTAGATATTCTTGTTGTATTCTTCTAAGCGCTCTTGCTGAAGCAGTGTTGCAAGCTAAAATTATAATTTCACAATTTTCTTTTTTAAATAAAAAATCTACTGCTTCTTTTGTAAATTCAAAAACAGTCTCATGAGACCTATTTCCATAAGGCACTCTTTTAGTGTCTCCAAGATAAACATAATCATATTCTGGCATTGATTTTCTTATTGCTTTCGCAATAATTAAACCCCCCAATCCTGAATCAAAAATTCCTATACGCATAAATTTATCTTAACATATTATTTTTAATTTAAATTTATGTTATTATTAATGTATATGAAACCAGCAAGATTAGATGAACTCTCAGATGGAATTTTCGCCATAGTTATGACTATTATTGTATTTGAAATAAAAGTTCCAAATATACCAATATTATTTAATGATACACAGTTATGGCTTGCTATAAAAACATTAATTCCATCTTTTATTTCTTACATTATGTCTTTTGCTCTTCTTTTCACATATTGGAGAGCTCACCATTTTTTTGTTTCAATTTACGCTAAAAATATAGACACGAAACTTACCAATGTAAATGCTCTATTTTTCATGCTTATTGCTTTAATCCCATTTTCTTCAAGTCTTCTTGGTCATTTTAATAAAAGCAAACTTGCTATAAGTATTTTTGCAATACACACTATTTTAATAGGTCTTTCTTTATATTGGATGAGAAATTATGTTTTATATTCTGAACATATTAAAAATCCTGAAATAAGCAAAAGAGAAATTCGTGGTAGTACTATCCGCACCTTAGTACCAGTAATATTTTCTTTGATTTCTATCCCACTTTCTTTTTACTCTTGGAAATTTGCAATATCTCTTTTCAGTTTAGCTATCATTTTTAACTTATCCCCTTACAGTACCAAACTTTTTGATAATCTAATAAGATCTTTAAACAACATATTTTATAAACCTGAAAAAGATACTCTTTTAAACGAAGAACTTTAATTCTAATTTTTCCACATGTCTGACATGTGTAAAACACTATTTATGAACTCCGTGTCTTTCATGAAGTTTAGAAACTTCCTTTTTTTCTAACTCTTCTTTTTTTTCCTTTCCTTTTTCTCCTAATATCCTTAATCTCTCATCTGTGAGTTGATCAAGTTCTAAAGCTTTGTCCTTTAGATATTCAATAGTATTTTTTGAAGGTTCTTCTAATACCTCTTCTAAAAGGGCGTGTAAGATCCAGCCCATTCTAGGGCTTGGTTTAATTCCAATGTCTTTTATCATAAATTCTCCATCTATTTTAAGCTGCCCTACAGATATAGGATCATGAAGAGCTTCTTCTATCATTGCAAAATATTTTCTTAAACGATATGGTGCTTCTTTCTTTTTCATCCCTACCCTATCACACTCACGGACATTCATAAGATACCAAATATTATCTTTTCCAACTTTTGTAATAATTCTTCTTACAGCTGAAAGTGTAATTTGTTCTGTGTCAGAAAAAAACATATGATTACGTACAAGTTTATCCACAAGCTCAATTTCTTTTTTAGAAAATTTTAATCTCTCTAAAATCTTTTTTGCCATTCTTGCACTCACAACTTCATGCCCATAAAAAGTAAAAAATTTTTTCTTTAAGGAAACTGGAGATGCTTGTAGGAGCCTTCGCTGCGAAAGTTTTAAATCTTGCCCTTTCAAGACAGAGTGCGAGCGACAGAGAACATCTCCAGTTTCCGCAAATCTTCTACTTTTTGGTTTTCCAATATCGTGGAAAAGTGCAGAAAGCCTTATTTCTAAAGGCCAATTCTTGTCAGCAGAATGCTGTAATGCATGAAGTAAATGATTCCAAACATCATAAATATGTTCTCCAGATTGTTCACAACCAATTCCATCTTCTAACTCTGGAATAATATTTTTTAGTAAATTAAATTTTTCCAACATCACAATTCCAGTCGATGGATTTTGTGACATAATTATTTTTACAAACTCATCTCGAATTCTTTCTTCTGAAATTTTCTCAATTAATTCATAATTTTTTAAAATACTTTCAGAAACTTCATACGCCATAGAAAAATCTAATTGTACAGCAAAACGCACAGCTCGAAGCATTCGTAATGCATCCTCATTAAAACGATCATTGGGATCCCCTACCGTATTTAGCGTTTTACTTTTGATGTCCTTTATCCCATTAAATAGATCAATTAGATGTCCTTTAGGACTTAAAGCTAAAGCATTTATAGTAAAATCGCGTCTCTTAAGGTCATCCTCTATATTCTCACTAAATCTAACCTCATCTGGGTGCCTAAAATCACTATATTTTGCTTCGATTCTATATGGAGTAACCTCTATTTGACGTAATGTTTCACGAGAAACATCTTTATTTATAACAGCTACTGTTCCAAAAGTATTTTCATATACTGTCTTTTCAAAAAGTTCTATAATTTGTTCTGGTTTAGCGTTTGTGGTTATATCCCAGTCTTTTGGCTCTTTATCCATTAAAAGATCACGTACACACCCTCCAACCAAATATGCCTCAAAACCAGCCTTTTCTAACGTTTCAGTTACATATGAAACTTCTTGAGGAATTTTGCTTAATAAATTTTTTATTAGTTTTTCCACTAAATTTGTGCGGCCAGGGAGAATCGAACTCCCGTCTCATCCTTGGCAAGGACGTGTTCTACCACTAAACCATGACCGCTAATTATTTATGTATAAAGACCATTAAATATGACCGTGATCCTTAAAAATTAAAATTTTAAAAAAAACAACCACTGCTTTTTTAATAAAACAATTATAATATTTTTTTTAGGTTATTGCAATTTAAATTTTAAATAATAACAAAAATGATATATAATAAAACCAACTGCACCCGTAGTGAAATGGATATCATGCCCGCCTTCGAAGCGGTCGTTGGGGGTTCGAATCCCTCCGGGTGCACATGACCAATAGTCTTTTATTATTCACGTTGAAATATAAGGATTTTATACAAAAAACTGTGGATAACTATGTTAGTATTGTTTATAAAGGACACAATTTAAAATTGTCTTTTAAGTATAATTTAATCAAAAATATGTTGAAAAATAAGGATATTATATTAAAAGACACAAAAATTATCTTATTTGTTTCACGTGAAACAAATTTATCTTGTTACATGTGTAACATTCAATAAAATGCCAAAAGTTTTTACATCAGAAACACAAAAAATAGGTAAAATAGGAGAAAACATAGCTGAAAAGTTTCTCGTGAAACACGATTTTTTAATATTAGATCGTAACTATACTAAAAAATGGGGAGAAATAGATATTGTTGCAAACAAGAATAAAAAGTTATATTTCATAGAAGTTAAATCTGTTTCTAGAAATCTAATTAACGTTTCACAAGAAACGTTGGACCAATATAGACCTGAAGATAATATGCACCCATGGAAAATGAAACGAATGGCACGTACAATTCAAACTTATCTTTTGTCCAATAAAATACCAGATAATACTGAATGGCAAGTTGACCTTTTTGTTGTCTTTTTAGATTTAAAAAACAAAAAAGCAAAAATAAAAGTGGTAAATGATATTATTTTATGATATGATTAAACATCAACTCTAAAATTTAGACGGATCTATCCGTCAAAACTTTAGCGTCGGCGGGCTGTAGTATACCGGTAGTACACGTGCTTTGGGAGCATGGAGACTGGGTTCGATTCCCAGCAGCCCGACCTTTATAAATAGATAAATAATGTTGATTTAAAAGCATTTTTTGATATATTTATATAGATGCGGGATTAGTTTAATGGTAAAATAACAGTTTTCCAAACTGTGGTTGGGAGTTCGATTCTCCCATCCCGCACATGTTAACAACATACATCTATTCGTTTATAAGCGTAATAATCGTCAGTATTATTTCTTTAATTGGTGTATTTTCTCTTTTAATAAAAGAAGAAAAAATTAAAAAATATGTAAGTATTTTTATAAGTCTTGCTGTTGGAGCACTTTTAGGTGATGCTTTTATACATTTAATTCCACAATCTTTTAAAAATATTCCAAATACAAATATAGTAAGTATTTTAATTATTGTTGGAATAATTATTTTTTTTATAATAGAAAAGTTTCTTCATTGGCACCATCACGGAGAAGATAAAGAAGAAGCTCATATACACCCAGTAGGGAAATTAATACTCTTTACAGACGGTTTTCATAATTTAATAGACGGGATAATTATTGGAGTTAGTTTTTTGGTAAGTATTCCAATCGGTATAGCTACAACAATAGCTGTTATTTTACACGAAATACCCCAAGAAATAGGGGATTTTGCTGTTTTAATACACGCTGGGTATTCAAAAAAACGCGCATTGTTACTTAATTTTATCTCAGCACTTATGGCTATATTGGGAGTAATAATTTCCTTAACTTTTGAAAATATCGCAGAAAAATTTACTCTATGGGTCCTACCTATTGCAGCTGGTGGATTTATTTACATAGCAGTTGCAGATCTAATCCCAGAACTTCAAAAAACAAAAAAAATAAAGTATTCTATGATGCAATTTTTAACTATCCTTATTGGAATACTATCTATGATATCTTTAACTCTTTTAGAATAAAAAAACTCCACACTATGTGGAGTTTTTTTATTCAGTATTTTAAAAATTTCTTTACAAATTTACAGCATTATTCTTTGCTCCACGAACTTCGTAGTGTAAATGTGGTCCTGTAGAATGTCCTGTTGACCCAACATATCCTATAACTTCACCTTGCTCAACTTGATCCCCTGTATGCACCACAAGCTTTGATTGATGAGCATAAAGAGTTTGAGTACCATTTGGATGTTGAATAATAACCATATTCCCATAACCTCCATTGTAACCTATACGTGCAAGAAGGATTCTTCCAGAAGCAGATGCAACTATTTTTGTACCAGTTGGAGCAGCAAGGTCAACACCATTTTTACCGTGAATTCCTTGACTTCTTCTCTTGTAATTTGGAACTGGATTTATAAAATATCCACCAAGGTCTTTCCCTGTACTTTTTATAATAATTTCTTTTGAACTAGATTTTGAAGAAGTTTTATTATTTTCTCCATCTGAAACTGTCATATCTGCGTCAGGAACTAAAAGCTCATCTCCAGCAGTTAATTTAGCGTCTGTGGAAATTCCATTAAAACCAGCAATATCAACAACGTCTACTTTGTATAAATTGGCGATACCTTTTAATGTTTGACCTTTTTTAACAGTATGTTTAATCCCAGAGATTGGCAAAATAAAGAGCACATCACCTTCAACCAACTTATCCCCCTTTTACATGTCATTAGCCCACAAAATAGTATTCTCTGAAACATTGAACATTTCAGCTATTTTAGAAATCGAGTCATCTTTTCTTATCACATAAACACTTATTTGATCAGAAGAAATATCTCCATTACCTGAACCACCTAAAATACTTGTTGATGGCAATAAGGCATTCTCAGAAAGAATATTAACATTTTCTCCTTCTTTAA
>Ga0172370_10001509_pt1 | contig 35183 bp, 50 predicted proteins | sample LakKiv5m_FD_114538 | JGI IMG/M metagenome (GOLD analysis project Ga0172370, IMG submission 114538) | Freshwater microbial communities from Kabuno Bay, South-Kivu, Congo - kab_022012_11.5m | ecosystem: Environmental > Aquatic > Freshwater > Lake | place: Democratic Republic of the Congo...
ATGCCAGCCCCTCTGAATTGCTATAGGATACCTGACGTAGTATCAAGGCAGAACAACAAGCCGGAAAGAGGTCTATTAGGAATGATTGATCATCTCTTGTCTGTGTTGCCGGCAAAGGAGTCCTACTTCTCCTGGGAAGTCAAAACACGGGATGATTCAGTTTTAGGCGATGTGTATAGTTACCCAGGAGACAGCCTCGCTGAAGCTTGCCTCAATGCTCTACTGTTGCAGGAGGAGGAATTATGAAAGAGATCAACTATTTAGTATTAATATTGATTGTTGTGTCGGTGTGTCTTGCTGTATTATTTCTATCGTCTCTTGCGCCACCGGTGCCCCAGCGCACGGTCGTGTCAACTGATGCAGGTCCAGAACTTCAGAAACTCATAAAGGAAGCGACAAGCAACGTAGCTAAATAAGGGGAGACTATTATGAAGGTACGAGATTCTTGTTTATGCCCGGAATGCGATGAAATATTTAATATCCGGGAATCAAGGGATTGTCCTTCTTGTGGGAATGGGGATATTAAAAAAACAAAATGACTTAGGTGGAAGAATGACAGGCTCATAACCAACAGGCGGGTTCCCAACAAACTGGTCACTATTTCGGGTGTAAAAAATGCTTGACAAATAATAAAAAATAAAGTATAATGTTTTTATTGAAGTTAAGAATATGGGAAAGTCACCGTAGTAGCCATCGGCCCAGTCTGTAAAACTGGTCTCTTTCGAGTAAGATCGTAGGTGCAAATCCTACCTTTCCCACCATAAAATATATGGCTCTGTAATTCAATCGGTAGAATAGGCAACTTATAATTGCTCTACAGAGGTTCGAATCCTTTCAGAGCTACCAAAACATATTGCGGGATAGTGTAGTGGATACACAGCAGGCCCATAACCTGTACAACGTGGGTTCAAATCCCACTCCCGCTACCAAAATAAAGTGCTCTCGACGATCTCGATTGAGCTGCCTTTGGTTAAACCTGACGACAGGGCCAAAGGAATTTTAAATATATATGGGGGCCAGTACGGTATCACTTGTTCTTATGTGGTATCGTACTTCAAGGTTCCCCATCCAATAAAAAAGAGGAAGTAGGCCAATTGGCAGAGTCAACACGCTTAAACCGTGTCCGGTGTGGGTTCAACTCCCACCTTCCTCACCATATAACGGAATGTAGCTCAGTTAGGTAGAGCTCTCGCTTTGGGGGTGAGTGGTCGGAAGTTCGAATCTTCCCATTCCGACCAAATAATTTAATTCAAATAATTTAATTATAGTCAAACAGATTATATTAAAAATAATTATTGACAATACTATAATTATTTGTTATAGTAAAGGAAAAAGGGAGATGTTATGAGTAAGATATATAATATAGATCAAATGTATTATTATTATTTAAGAGATGATAAGAAACAGCCTATGGTAACTGTTTGTGTTGTAAGAATAGGTAGTAATTACGCACGAGGTGTTAGTATCTGTTCTCCTTATGATCAGCCTAACAAAAAACTTGGTAGAAAATATGCGAGGGATAGAGCCTTATTTTCTATCTTCAATAGGTCAATAACCGGTTATATAAGTAGAAATGAAGCTAATCATGTTCTTTGTATAGTTGATAATAATAATTTTATGTATAAAGCCGAATTCAATCCTAAATTAACAGTGTTTGAGAAAGTTTTATTTGGTCTTATTGAAAGAAATATAAATTAGAGTAGGGAAAGTGGTGGAATTAGGTATACGCAACGGTCTTAGAAACCGTCGGGAAACCATGAGAGTTCAAGTCTCTCCTTTCCTACCAATTAGAATATGTCAGATGAAAACATATGGTGGGGTGCCTAGTATAGTGAGGGAAGCAGTCTTGAAAACTGTCGGGGGAAACTCTTGTGGGTGCAAATCCCACTCCCACCGCCAAATTAATTGTAGGAGAGTATATTAAAATGATGGATATATCAGTAATACCAGAAGGACCTTATTGTTATAAAGGAATGGTTCCTTTGGAAGATAAACCAGGATTTAGATTGAAATATATTTGTCCATACTGGAAGGATCGGTCAGAGATTGATAATATAGAGGTGCATGACCAGAATTATGGTTATTGTTTATATCTTGGTAAAGGTGATGTAGAAATGAATGCAGAGGAAATATATTCATTAAAATCATCTGAATATAGTGAAGGGTTGGAATCAGCTGATAATATTGGATTACCTTTGTCCTTGTTATGGGATATGTGCAAAATATGTGGTATAAATGAGGATGAAATAGAATAATTTCAGAAATAGTATTGTCAAATACTTAAAAAATATGGTATAAGGTAATGATGATGAATAAGAAAATACGAATTTGGTTAGATGATGTTCGTCCAATGCCCAGTAATTTCAACATGTGGTGTAAATCATATAAAGAAGTTATTGATATAATTCAGTTTAATCGTATTGAACATATTTCATTTGATCATGATTTAGGAGAAACGAAAACAGGGTATGATGTTGCTTGTAAAATCGAAAAATTAGCATACGATGATATGATTATGCCCTTTACATGGGAAGTACATTCTAGCAATCCAATTGGTAGAAAAAATATAGAAATGGCTATGAAGAATGCTGAAAAATTCTGGAGACACCTAAAGTATATGTAAGGTTTTTTACAAATTATTGCCGTGTGGTGTAATGGTAGCACGTCATCCTTTGAAGTTGAAGATTTAGGTTCGATCCCTGACATGGCAGGAAAATAACTGTTTAAAATACAGTAAATATATGGATAATAACTATAGTCAAAAAAGGGAGGGTTTTTTATATGATAGATGATTTGAGTGAATACATTGAGGATATTCTTGCTAATGAAGTATATAAGGAATTTGATGGGAGTGTTGTTGATGAATTTATACAGAATATGGATGAAGATATTTTGACACCAAAAATTCAAGATATTATTGAAGATCTCAATAATGCTATCCAGGAAAGAATAAAAGAATTGATAGATGATATTGTAGTTTATGATAGTGAGCATGAAGATGAGGATTTTTAAGGAGAATAAACAATGAGGGATATAATGGTTGTAGGGGATATCCATGGAAGGTTTGAGAAATTAAACCAAGTTGTAGATTATCATCATCCGAATATGGTTATTAGTGTGGGTGATTTTGGTTATTTTCCTCGATGGCATGGGGATCAGTATTATACAGAAAGTGGTGTTCTTAAAACCATTGATCAGTATTCTATCTTCACTAATGATGTTCCTATATATTGGTGTGATGGGAACCATGAAGATTTTGATGCTTTAAAATCATTAAATATTGATAAATCTCCTTATTTAATGGAGGATTTTTATAAAAAATGTGGTTCATATGTATATTATATGAAAAGAGGTTCTGTTCTTACTCTTAAAGATGGTAGAAATGTTATGTTTATGGGGGGTGGATATTCTATTGATAGAAATTTCCGTGTAAAAGGAATATCATATTGGGATGAAGAAATGATTACAGAAAAGGATATAGAGAATCTCCCTGACATAAAAATTGATATTGTTATAAGTCATACAGCGCCTATTGATTTTAATTTTCCTAGTGGTAAAGGAATTCCAGATAAATCAAGAGATCTTCTACAATATGTATTTGAAAAGTATCATCCAAAATTTTGGTATTTTGGACACTTTCATAAGTATAATGCAGGAATATATAAGAAGTGTAGATGGTATGGATTAGCACATAATGATTCTATGAGTGATAAATGGTGGATGTGGATGAAATAATAGAAATCTAAATGGTTCAGATGAACCAAAAAATAAAAAGTTGGAGGTTAGTATGAAGAAGGTTATTGTTAGTTTGTTCATGTTCATGTTTTTTTGTTCAGTAGGGTTTGCTGCACCACAGCCGGTCACACAGGCTCCCACCACAGCTCCTGTAGTTACTACAACACCTGTTGTTGAAGTACAGAAGGAAACGCCAAAGAAGGCTAAGAGGGCTAAGATAGAAACAAGTATAAAAGTAAAGAATATGGAAGTAAAGAAGTAAAAGGTAATATAGAAAATTTTCTTCCGGTTTATTTTTTATCTTGACAAATTTACATTCTTATGATATTATTAAATAAATTAATGCCTCTATAGCTCAAGTGTAGAGCCCTGTTTTGTAAACAGGATGATCCCGATTCACGACCGGGTAGAGGTTTCGAGAATTAAATATGTTTATATGTGTAACCAATAAACCAAATACCCCGTGTATATACATGGGATATAAACAATGTATGTATAGTAATGGCCATTGTTATTCTATAGTTGAACAATGTAATGGTTGTGACCATATTCAGTATTTTAATGAAATTGGGTATTGTAATAAAAATTTTAATCCCTGGTCCATGTGGATAAACCAATGTAGAGATAGCACTGTATTAATGGCCAAAGAAATTGAGAAAAAAAACAAATATATAGAGAATTTGAAAAGAAAACAAGGTATGAAAAAGAATCGTAAAAGACAAAAAAAGAAATGACTATATTTATGAAAATGCATTTACTTTCAGTTAGTATAAGAGATATACGACCATTTATTGAAAAATATCATTATAGCAAATCTGTAAATGGTTGTAAGGTTAGTAAATGTTATGCTCTTTATGATGATGATGAAATGGTAGGTGCTGTACTCATAGGTTCTCTTTCAACAACAGCATGGAAAAAATATGCACAATATGAAAAGGATGTTGCTGAATTAAGACGACTTGTATGTCTTGATTCATGTCCCAGAAATACAGAATCATGGTTAATATCACAGGTTATAAAAGATTTAAAGAAAACAACGAATTATAAAATATGTGTGAGTTATGCAGATCCATACTATAGTCATGTTGGTTATATATATCAAGCATCTAATTGGAATTATGAAGGAATGACTTCAGGGGATAAAATTTTTATTACTCCTGATGGAAAAAGATATCATTCAAGGGCAATGAGAACAAAATATAAGGGAAAATATAAACCATTTGCAATAAGATTACAAAATCTGTATAAGTTAGGGAAATTAAAAGAAATAAAAGTACCCGGAAAACATATATATACATATACATTAAAAGGAAAACATATAGCAAAAAGGATAAATTATCCCAAAATAATATTTAATAAAGCTGATATAGCGCAATAGGTAGCGCAAGTCCTTTGTAAGGACGAGGTTGGGGGTTCGATTCCCTCTATCAGCTCCAAATTATTAATATAGGAAAAATATCTACATAATAACTACATTAAGAGGTTTACAACTAATAGATAGTAATAGATGTTTAGGATGGTATAATTATGGGACACACCTTAGTAATAAAAAGAAATGGTATAATCAATAAAAAAAGATGGGTATATGATGATGTAAAAGAAGAAGGATCTTATGTACTTACAGAAATGTGTCCTGATGATATTCTCATGGAATCAAATAGTCATATAGAAACTCTTGAAGAAGGATTTACTCTTCGAGATTATTTTCGTATGATTATTGCATATGATAAACTTCAGCAATTAGATGGATTTTTTCCTTCTTATATTGAAGAATATCTTAAATGCCCAGAAGATGGATGTATATCTGATAATATATCCAATCTGTGCTTAAAACGTATTGTTACTGTTGAATTACATGAAGATGGTCATGTATTAGATATTCAGAATTATATTAATTTTGATGGTATGGGAAATAATGATGGTATAAATTGGGGAGTCGAATTTTCTTCTTTAAATAAATTACTTGATATCCCTATCAAAATTAATAATGGTACTGTTTATATAACTAAATTTAAGGGTGATAGAATAGACAAAAATGATGAATTTAAAAGTCCTGAAAGTGACAGTTTGAAGTTATTTGATTTTGTATCTGAAATTATATGGGAATTATCATTTTGTGGAACACCTGAAAATAGAGATAATGAAAATTCTAAATTAAATATTGCTATGGAAGAAATAAAAGATGGGACAGCGAAACTTGTCCCTTGGAAAGAAATGGAAAATGAAGAATAATATAGTCATAAAACATTTAAATTTACCGGATTTCTTAAAATTAAAGAATTTATTAAAGTCTTTATTAAGAGATTTCAATGAACATGAGCCTTATGCTTTTACATTAACAATAGGAAATAAACATGTCATTGTTATGTATGATGACCCGGATTTAACAGAAAATGAACACAAAATAATCCTATGGCATGAAACAGCACATGCCAGAGGGATTGAGGACGAGGAAGAAGCTGATAAATATGCCTTTCTTCATTTAAATAAGGAGCAAAAAAACTTACTAATAAAGAATTGGGAAGGAAGGCACGGACACCCGTATAAACAGTGAATAAAAATTTGCTTGACAAATAAACCCTCTTATGATATAGTTTATTATATAAAAGGTTGTAAAATAATAATCAGAAAGGAATAATCTATTATGTTAGCTACCATTCAGAAAATAATTGATGTGAAACCAATTGAGAATTCTGATTTCCTTGATGTTGTAAAAGTACTTGGGTGGCAAGTAGTTACACGAAAAGGGGATTTTTCTATAGGAGATCTATGTATTTATATAGGTCTTGATACTATTGTACCCAATGATAATCCTAATTTTTCTTTTCTCGAAAAAGATCATTTTCGTATCAAGACAAAGAAACTACGCGGTTGTCTAAGTCAGGGTATTATATTTCCTTTATCTATTATTCCTAATGAATTAGAAAAGACTGTTGGTATGGATGTATCTGAAATTCTTGGTATAACTCATTATGAAAAACCAATTCCTGTTTCTTTACGTGGTGTTGTTCGTGGTAATTTCCCACCCCATATTCCCAAAACAGATGAAAATCGTATTCAGAATTATGTAGATGTTTTAAATGAATTGAAAGGGGTACAGGTATACAGTACAGTAAAATGTAATGGGACAAGTATTACTATTTCTATAAACAATGGTGATTTCCATATTTGTTCTCGTAATAATTCATTTAAAATTGAGGAAAATAAGGAAAATGTTTATGTTAAGACAGCACTAAAGTATGGTCTTGATAAGAAACTTGTTGACTATAAAAGAAACATCGCCATTCAGGGAGAATTAGTAGGACCCGGAATCCAGAAAAATCAGATGGGGTTATCTGATTATAAAATTCTTGTGTTTAATATTTATTTTATAGACCGGGCACGATATGCTGATTATGCTGAAGTATTGTCAATCTGCAAAGACTTGGAATTAGAAGTAGTCCCGTTTATTGAGACCTTTAGATTTAATCATACTATAGAACAGCTGTTAGAAATGACTAAAGGATATTACTCTGGAACAAAGAATTTTAGGGAAGGTATTGTTATACGACCCCTACATGAAATGTTCTCTACTGTAATGAGAGGTCGAATGAGTTTTAAAGTATTAAATAATATGTATTTATTAAAAGAAAAGGAATAGATATGTATCTTTTATTAGATAAATTATCTGTAAAACATAAAAATTTTTCAAAGATCTTTATGGATCAGATTATAAAAAATGAATATGTTTTTCCGATATTACATTATTATATAGATAATAATGGCAATAAAATTATAACAATTAAAGGAGGTTTACCTAATTGTTCACATAATTGGAGCTATACACTAAGTCCGTATGATAAAATTTTGGATTACGATCCTCGTGTAAATAAGGTAGAAGATGAAATAGATAATTTATTTACTATATGACTATACTTTCATTGAATAAAATAACATTTGACAAAATAGGTAATCTCATATATAATACAAATAATGAACAAATACTTATATAAGGAAGGTAAAATATGGGAGATAGAGCTCAAGTATTAGTTGAAGATAATGGTGTATATCTTTATACACATTGGGGGTCAGATACACTACTTCAGGATTTAAAAAAATGGATTTTTCTAGCACGGCCACGATGGGATGATCCAGAATATTTTGCTCGTGTAATTTTCTCTAATATGATAGCTGATAATCTGGAAGGAACCACAGGATTTGGTATAGGCACAAGTAAACATGGTGATATTGAATTACTTGTCACATTCAATTGTAAAAAAGGCACTGTCACGGTAAAAGAGATGTATGAGGATAATGAAGTTTTCTATAAATCATTTAATAATTTTATTGACAATAATTGAAGTCGAAATTTTCGACTTCATAGGAAAGGTAGAAATATGAAGATAAACATCAATTGTGATTGCCAAGTAGAACTGACAGCGTATGGTATTGAAATTATGCAAAAAAACGATCATATAATGACCGAGTATAATTTTAATCCTTCTACTCATGTTGTATCAACTCAACTATGGTGCCTAATGAATACCTTTGGTGAAGTGATGTATAACGGGGGCCGTCAAGTATTTGAAGAAAGTAACATTCATATTCCTGAAAGTCAAATCTGGCCTGAATAAAATAATGCTTGACTTTATCCTTCTAATATGGTAGAATAAGAGAAAAAACAAAATAGAAAGGATGATTTCAAATGGATAATATAAGGATGTCAACAAAGAGACAGTCTTGGGCATTATTTTGTATTACCAAGAAGGATTATAGAAATGAGAATCTTACATACGATGAAGCATCCAAACTTATTAATGAGTTGGGGGATCCTAACTATATAAAGAAAATCAGAACTAAGGATGATAATGATACGGTAAGGATTACAAAAGAAGCCTTTGAAGCTGGTATTACTGCTATGAAAGGTACAACCCCGATTCCTATGGTGGTTCAGCAGCATACTAATATGTTGGATGATAAATCTCCTGTAACACAGTCATGGGTTATAAATGATGGTGTTTGTGGATTTGCCTGGATCAACTTCAAAGCCAATAATACACCAAATCGTAAATTCCTCGCTGGATTAAAGAAAGCTGGAATGGTAGGTGAACACAATCAGTGGAGTAAAGATATATCTGGTGGGTACACTTATTGGGTATCTGATGGTGGACAAAGTATGACCCGTAAAGAAGTATTTGCACATGCTTATGTTCAGGTTCTACAGAACAACGGTATTACGGCATACGTTCATAGCCGTATAGATTAAGACTATAGGAATGTCCTGCCTGTATAGGGTTCAGACGGGTTACTCATGATTGGAGGTGTACAAATGAAGGCTATACTAGAATTTAAACTTCCTGATGAAAGATGGGATTTCACTTGTGCTCAGAAGGGTACGACGTATCTGCGTTTTATTGAAAATATGTATAATTATTTACGAAGTAAGGCGAAGAGTGCTTATACAGAGGCTGAATCAAGTATCTGTAATGAAATTTTTGACCATTTTATTGAGGAATTAAATGAGGAAGGAATAAATTTGTGGGATGAAAATTAAAAAAGATGTTGACAAAGAAAAAAAGTTATGGTATAATGCTTTTATTGAATGAGAGAAATTAGGTAGCCCATAATGTTGGGGTCTCTCCGGTAACATGAGGGGTCTCAACAAAATCACGAGGCAAGGGTTGTAAGACCGTGATTCTATCTAATTAAAAAAGATGTTGACAAAGAAAAAAAGTTATGGTATAATGCTTTTATTGAATGAAGGAAATTATTACACTTAAAGGTTAGAGAACGGTATTGACCCGGAGATAACTTCATACTTGACCGTGATGGATAAAGAAGAGGATCTAAACCATCTAATTTCTCTTTACTTTAAAACAATAATTTTTCCTTTTGATTGTTGGGTAAAAATAGTCTGCCGTAAGCCCTATACCTGTCGGTAGCAGGAACAATCCGAATGACGAAACATAGGTGGACGAGAGTTCTCGTCCACCAAAGAGGCAAAAAGCTACTGCTCATGTTTATGCCTGATCAGCCGTCATTCAAACTTAACAACAGGTTATATGTAGAAATGATGAAAGTCGACCCATCCTTCACATATAACCTGTTGTTTTTTATGTGTGAACCGGTGGAAAATTTCCACAGCCTCTATCTTATAGAGTTATTGACAATACTTAAAAAGTATGATACTATAAAAGAAAAAGGAAAATTATGACTAATACTTCTATTGAGCTATTAAAGATATATGATAAAGCATATACTGATGGTAATCCCATGATTACTGATACTGAATATGATATCTTTCGAGAAAGTGTCCGTAAGGAATATCCAAATCATGTATATTTTACTACAGTTGGTGCTAGTACTGGTAGAGAAAAGAAAATAAATCTACCCTTTATATTGGGATCTTTAGATAAAGTAAAGACTGATAGTGTAGAAAAATGGATTGAAGGAAAGGGGAATCTTGTAGCCAGTTATAAACTGGATGGGGTTTCTTTCATGTGTACATGGGAAGATGGCAAGGTTGTGTTTGCATCTACAAGAGGTGATGGTACTATAGGTCAGGATATTACTAAAAAGATTCAGCTTATTGTACATGACATACCTATTTCATACAGGGTCTCACTCAGAGGCGAGTTACTACTTACTGGTAATGACCACATGAAACTTAATTTCAAGAACAGAAGGAATGGGGTTGCTGGTATTGTTAATAAACCCAACGCTTCATTAGATTCTATAAATTCACTTTATCCTGTATTTTATGAAGTATTAGATGGTGATAATGATTTCAATACAGAACAAGAAAGACTACAATTCATTAAAAGCCTTAATTTAAATGTTGTTCCTTGGCAAGTAATCCCATCTAATAGGGACATAATAAAAACCCTGTCCCAAATGATTATAGAATCAAAGAAACAAAACTATGATATAGATGGCATAGTATTGTCACAAAATATTTCCAAAAGAGAAAATGTAATGTATCCTACTAACAAAATAGCATACAAGGTAAATACAGAGGCAATAAAAGTAACCGTAAAGAAAATTGAATGGAATTTAGGAAGAACAGGAAAGGTAACACCTCTTATCCATATAGAGCCAGTGGAACTCGATGGTGTTACTGTATCTAAGGCCACTGGATTTAACCGGGACTTCATTGCTACCAACGGTGTTGGGGCGGGTTCCGAGGTTGGATTGGTTCGTAGTGGGGGTGTCATCCCTTATATAACAGAGGTTTTCAAAAGTGTTGATCCAGTACTACCCACTGAGTGTCCAAGTTGTGGTGGTAATCTAAGGTATATTGGGGTTGATTTAGTTTGTAATAATAAAGATTGTTATGATAGTAAGGTTCGTCAAATAGCCTATTTTTTTAAAACAATGGGCTCTGACTATATTACGGAAACTACTATAAGAAATCTTAATGTTAATAGCATTGAAGAAATGTATGAATTAGATGAATTAGAGATTGCTGAAATAGAAGGATTTGGTATAAAGAAGGCAGAACAAATATATTATGAAATTCAAAAGACATTAACAGTTATGCCGGAAAACCTTCTGGCAGCATTTGGTATTAGTGGTATAGGGAAGACATTATCTGGCCCCATTCTTGAAAAATATAAATTTGATGACCTATTTGTGATAGATTCTATAGAAGATATTGATGGTGTCGGGAGTATATTAAGTGATAATTTAGTGAATAATATAAACAAATTTGCAAGTTTATATAATTTCTTATTGGAAAAAAACTTAAAATTCATAAAAAAGGAAAAAAGTATGATTTCAGGTAAGATATTTACACTAACCGGAAAAATGCCTATGAAACGTGATGATATTATTAAACTTATTATATCTAAAGGTGGAAATGTAAAAGATATATCTAAAGGAACAAATTATTTAGTGACAGACGATACATCCAGTGGGAGTAATAAAAATTTAAAAGCTAAACAGCTAGGTACGAGTATTATTGACTTTAACACATTATTAAGTATGATAAAATCATAAAAATAATGCTTGACATTTCTTGATAATTGTGATAATTATCATTAAGAAACAATATAAAAAGGAGATAAAAATGATAAACAAAATAGAACTTGATTTAATTACAAATCCAAAACTCCAAAGACTTTTTAATGAAAAATATGGTAGTTGGGAAGATGGAGATAGATATATATATGATGGTGTAATAGGGACTATGTGTCTGGATTGTCTCGAAGAAGGGATGTATTGTTCCTCAGTTGTAAAAGATCTTAATCATAATACACTTATTCGTTTTCCTGATATAATATCCAAGGATGGTAGAGAAGAAAGAGGACTTATAGGGATGATTGAAGGGTTTTCATCTTTAGGTAAAACATTTCATAAATGGGTAGTACGGACAGATATGGAATCTTTTATGGGTAAGACAATGATGGAAGTTTGTCTTAAAGCATTATTATTTCAAGTTGAGCAATCATATTTAATTAATAAGAGATGTAAAAAATAAATTAGCTGTTGGTATAAAGGATATTTATTATGAAAAATACATTTGGCCCATTATTAAAAAAAACAAGACTATCGGAGATGCTAACGATTGACCAATTAGCAGAAAAAACTGGATTGACTACACTTGTTATTGAAGGAATAGAAGATGGTGTAATATTTCCTGATGTTAGCCAGTTGATAAAGATATCAAAGGCATTGGGTAAAAACGACGGTTTTTTCTTTTTAAATATAGTTCGTAAATAAAATTATTTTTCTATAAATAATAGAAAATACATTATATACACGGAGAAAACATGGGAATAAAAGATATTCTGTTGAATGAAAAAGTATCAAAACTCGATATAGAGCAAGCATTAAAAAATCCTAATATAAGAATAGGCGCTGAGTTTGAATTTAGAATCCAACCATTTTTAGAAAAGTATAAAAAAGAAAATGAAAAGTTCAAACGAATTAATGATATGGAGGATGAATATAATACATACGATGATGCTTTTGAAGAATGGGCAGATGATCCCGACAATAATGAAATGCCAACACTTCCTAAATGGGCTGAAGAAGAAGGTTTCACATCCGGTGATGATATACCACCCCCATCGGAATTATTCCCTCATTTAAACATAAAACCTAAAAATTTATGGAATAAATTAATAAAAGAATTTCTACCTGTAAAAAAACTACCATTTTCAAATTATGTTATTAAATATGACCATTTATATAAATCACAATCTAATTGGATAATTAAACCAGATGGTTCATTGGGACTGTCAGGTATAGAAATAGTATCACCTATTCTTACATTAGATGAATTTATGAGAATCACACCAAAGGTTTTTGAATTCATCGATAATATAAAAGGCAGTGAAGTTGGAGAGGATTGTGGATTTCATATAGGAGTAAGTTTAAATAATATTCCAGATTTGAGTAAATCCCTTGATATTACTAAATTATCTGTTTTTATGGATGAAGGATATATTTATAAATATTTTAAAACAAGAGAATATAATAATTATGCAAAATCAGCATTTGATAGTATTCAAAGAATTAATATAAAAGAAACATCACCAGACCTTTTGAAACATCTAATTGATGAAAAATTATTAAAAAGAGATTATCCATCAAGTCATTATATGGCAATAAATATAGAACATTTAGAGTCTGCAAATAAATATATTGAATTTAGATATTTAGGCGCTACTGATTATCACAGGAAATGGGATAGAATAAAAACAATTATAGCACATTATATATATAATTTGTCTATATCATGTGACCCTACATATAAAAATAAAGAATATAGATTAAAATTATCGCGCATATTGAATAAAATTCAATTGTTTACAATTGTTGTAAAAATGAATAAAATGCTAAAAGATATCATTAATATGAATGATAATGAAATTTCTAAATTATCAAAAGAATGGAAAGAAACATGGTTAGTATGGAATTCACTGTATCTTTATAAAGAAGCTGTAGACAAGGATGTAGAAGGCACATCAGCAAGAAAAGCATTTGGCCGATTGTGCCTTATGCTAGATGTTGATTATGATAATTTAATATGGGATTTCAAAAATTATGGACCAAATTATATGTCAAGATATATATTAAGAAAAAATAGGAGATAGACATGAAATGTAGTAAATGTAATACTTTTCTACCACCTGGTTATGTACATGAGGTAGATCCCGAAACAAATGTAGCATTAGCATGCCCTACTTGTGAATTTTGTTTAAAAGATATCAAGGTAATCAGGTATGGTGAAGGAAAACAAGTCACAAAAAAGGAATTAGAAAAAGAATATAAGCTCTTTATACGAAAATTAAAAGAAGATAGCTCAGTATTAAAGAATATTGTGGAAGGAAAAGAAACAGCGCCTAAGATAATTCTGTAAGAACATACGTAGCAGTAATAAGGAAAAAGATTAATGGAATTAAATTGTGTATTGCTAAATGCTGATTATACACCTCTGGGACTTATAAGCTGGCAAAAGGCTATAAAATTAATGGTAAAAGGTAAAGTTGAGATTATCAAATCATCAAAGAAGAAACTTCATAATTTTGAAAATACTATTACTTTATTTATTCCTATACTCATTAGATTAATAAAATTTGTAAGAAATCTTTGGAAAGCTAGAGTGCCATTCAATAAACGAAATCTAATGATAAGAGATAATTTTACATGCCAATATTGTGGTAAGAAACTAAACAAAGATAGTTCAATAGACCATATCATACCTAAATCAAAAGGTGGCAAATCAACATTTGAAAACACAGTGGCCTCATGTATCCCATGTAATTGTAAAAAAAATAACCACACATGCGCAGAAGCTAGGATGTATCCTCGTAATAAAGCATACATTCCCACTATAAATCAATTTCTTATGAACCAAATAAGGAATGCAGGGTTAGAAGCAACACTTATTGAGTTCGGCATCTTGTAAAAGTCTACTTTTGCCCCCGGGCAGATAAACGAAAATAGAAATTAAACTTCAAAAAACACAAAGGTATCTATTGGCGTACATTTGCTTAAAAGTAGACAAAAAGTCTACTTTTATCCCCAGGCGGATAAAATTACCATATTGTATATTCACTTACACCGAAATGAAACGGTGAACTTGGATCAAATTCTTCTTCTTCCTCTTCTTTTTTTGGATTACTAACCCTTTCACTGTAAACGTATGTATAGGTATGTGCTAGACTTTTTTGACTTTCTTCTTCTTTTTCTTTGACATATGCATCAAATTGTTCTTTTTTAGGTGGAAATACCTTTTTCCATGCTAATTTACCGTAATAACGGATTGACAATAGATGTTTCTCAATAGCATCGAGCTTTTCAGAAATACGGTCAATAATTTTACATTTTCGTAGTTTCTTGTTAATGTGTTCCCATGTATCCTTTTGTAAGTCGAGGCATTCGGTAAGACGCCATCCGTTTGACCAATAATGTTCATGCTTAAAAGTACGATACAAATTAGCAGCATTTGTACGTACTACCCTAGCAAAGGCATTCAGGCCATCAAATACTATTTTTTTACCATTTTTGCTCTCAAAAATGTAAAGAATACTGTTGTTATTCCGTATAGTTGAACTTCTTTTGCTACCTACATCTGTTATAGTGTACATTGTTGTCACCTCACTTTATTTTTTGGTCTTAACAATACTATTTATACAAAAATAAAAATTTTTAGCAACATTATGTGAAAAAAATGACAACACTTGTAGATTACCAGGCATAAGGAAAATCCATAATGGATATGTGAAAAAAATGTTTGACAACACTTGTGATTTACCCTAAATAAGGGTAAATCAAAAAGAAACAAGGAGAAAGAGTGTTTTTCATCTACATAGCAACCAACGTGATAACAGCTGAACGTGACATACCCTGTGTGTACCTTGAGTACTCTGACATGACCATCGACCAGAGAAAACACTTCCATCTGTACCATTCACAGTTGGAATCACCTACGACTACCTTCCATTGGGTTCTCAAGACTCTTGGAATGCAATACTTCACATGGGAGATACTGGATTCCACTGAAGATGAGGAAGAGGCAAAAGAACTTCTAAAATACTACATCATGGACTACAAGGCAGACAAGATAGGGTACAACATGACTATAGATGATGAAAACCCGCGTTTCGGAGATCATCGCACATGGAACGAGATACACGGAAAGGAAAAGGCTGACGAGATACGGAGGAAGAGACTGAAATCTGTAACCGGGCATCCGGGTTTGAGTGCTCACATGAAGAAGCGTTTGGAGACATGGAACCCAATGGATGACCCAAAAGCTGTAGAGAAGGTGCGTCAGAGCAAAATAGGAGTGAAAAACCCAAAAGCTGTCTACGACTACTACCTCACCAAGAAGTCAGGGGAAGAGATCAAGGTAGAGTGTTTGCGTGAGTTCTGCAGGCGAAACCCACAGTACCACAGAGGGTACATCAGCAAGTACGCAAACACAGACAGAGGGTACAAGGATATCGCAAAAATCGTAAAAAAGGACAAAGTCAAAGTCAAGGAGGACAAGACATGAGAGAGACCTCGGCAATCTCAACGCCAGCCCGGATTAGATTACTCAGTTATCTCGGAGATTTTCAAGGTTGTGGCCATTTGCGTGTTATATGGCCCAGCGTTCTCTTGAATCAGTACCGAGATAAGTATGACTATAGTTTCGAAACTATGTATACAGCTGGTTTTATAAATGATCCAATGTTTTACAATAGATTTACAATTGTTCAATTTCAAAGGTCAGCCACCAAGGAGCATTTAGCATTATTTAATCATTACATAGCTAACATAAAAAAGAAAGTAAGGGTTCCATTAACATATGAAATAGATGATGCATTAATAGATATACCTAAATGGAATTATGCTTTTAATTATTATGAAAAAAATATAAATTTTATTACTGATATAATGAAGCAAGTAGATGGTATCACTGTATCTACACAGCCTTTAAAGGATATGTATTCTCCTTATAATAATAATATAGGTATTATACCTAATCATTTACCTAAGTTTCTTTGGGGGGATATTTTAGAGCCTAGATATTTAAGAGTATCAAAAGGTAAAATTAGGATTGGGTGGGCTGGTTCTGAGAATCATTTTAGTAATCCGAAGTCTAAGGATTTTTCATCTGGTATTTACGGAGGAGATTTTGGTTCTGAACTATTGTCATTTATTCATAAGACTGTTGATATCTATACTTGGGTAATATGTGGAGCACTTCCAGTTGAGCTTTATGATATAAAGGATAAAATTGAATTTCATAAATTTGTTCCGATAATTAATTATCCTCAATTTATCAAGAGCATGGATTTGGATATTTGTATAGCACCATTGATGCCATGTAAGTTTAATGATTGTAAATGTTTAGTTGGGAATACAAAGGTTATTAGTGATAGGGGTATAATGCAGATTAAAGATGTGGATAATAGTAATTCATTATATCAGAATAATTCATTTGAAAGAGTAGAATCTAATATAGTGTATTCTAACAAAGAAGTGATTAAGGTTATTACTGATAAAGGATATAGTATTTCTGGTACTCCTAATCATAGAATATTTTATAATGGTAAATATGTTAGATTAGATGAATTATGTATAGGAAATAAGATTGATATATCATTCTTTGAATATCCTGATTTATCTTATGTGAATGTATTAGATTTTGTATTAGATGAAAAATGGGGATATTTTATAGGATTATTTTTAGGGGAGAGATGGTCTAATGAGAATGTTGGTGTATGCACTTTTAGATGGCTATTAAATAAATTTGGATTTAATAAAAATATTCCTGAACAGATATGGCGGTCTCCTAAAAGTGTTGTCAAAGAATTTATCAAAGGATTATTTGATTCTGGTAGTGTTTACAGTGATGGTGTTTATTTTATATCGAAAAATAGGCAGCTCGTGGAAGATATTCAATTTCTATTACTAGGATTTAGCATTATATCAAGGGTTTCTTCTTCTGATAAAAATTATATTTTGTACTTAGATAGATGTGCATGTAATATTTTCTATAAAGAAATTGGCTTTAGGTGTATAGCAAAGCAGGAAGAATTAGCAAAGATATGTTCTGTATCTTTAGATGAAACATTAGAAATGAAGGATGAAATAGTTAGCATACAATATGGGATAAATGATGTTTATGATGTTGAGATACCTAATAATCATTTTTATGTAGCGAATGGGTTTATTTCTCATAATAGTAATATTAAAGCACTTGAATATACATTTATTGGATGTCCTGGTGTGTATAGCAATGTATATCCTTACAAAGATATGACATTGACTTCTGATGATGACTATGGTATGATTAATTATATTGAGAAATTAGCAAGGGATGTTAATTTTAGAGAAGAAGTATATAATAAGGATTTGAATATTGTTAAGGATCAGATGTTTTGGGAAGGGTTTGATGGTAGTTATAAGAATCTTAGGGATTATGTGAATACATATCTGGGATTATTTGGAAAATCATTGAAGGAATTATAAGGAGAATATAGTGTGATAGAAGTTAAAGATGTTTATATATCATTTAGGCAAGCACAATCAAGATCACTTCAAAGAGCATATAGATTACCTAAGAATTGGGATGGATTTTTTTTGAAGATGAATCCTGTGAATCGAGAGTTATTGGAAGCCATTACTGGATCATTCAATACACGATGGCAAAATATAGATATGGACAGATTTTTTGATTGTGGATTTGATCTTTATGGATCAAAGTTTACTTATACAAAATTCTTTGATAGAAAAATACTTTTATTATATATCTCAAAGGATAAAATATTGAAACAGCAGAAGAAAGAAACATTGGAAACATTTGAAAAATCAAAAAAATTTATGGAAAAGTGGGTAATGGATAGACCACATAGAGAAGATGTGTCTTTAGTGAAGCAATATTGTATGATGAAGGATGATAACATAAAAGCACCTATTCGGCATTTTCTGAAAAATAAAATAGATACATATTATATTACATGGTTGATATCTCGCAAATATCTTAAATTAACAGAAGAAGAAAAAGTTCTTATACCATTTGTTATTCAGAAATATTGGAGAATAATTGGAGAAATGAAAAAATTGAATGGGGGAAATATATATGAGTAAAAAAATACCTGATGGAGAAATTTTGGATACTACTTCTAAAGCACCATCTGGAAAAGAAATGTTATATGGAAACTTTGAAGAATTACCTACGGAAATAAAAAATAGATATAATAAAGAAAATTTAAATGAAAAGAAAGGAGAAAGTATTTAATGAGTATTTTGGTATTATCGCATAATGATAATGATGGGTTTTGTGCTGGAGCGATTGCCTATAGAGAATTGAAAGAAAGATATGAAGAAGAAGAAATTATATGTATAGAAATGGATTATGATAAATCAATACCAAAAAATATCAATTTTACAAAGGTTTTTATTCTTGATTTTAGTTTAGATAAATCAGGTTTTAAATATATGATTGATTCGGTAGGGTTTGAAAATATAACTTGGATAGATCATCATATATCTGCTATAAGAAAATTTCCTGAATATAAAAATATGGATGGTATACGAACAGAAGGAACATCTGGTTGTTTATTAACATGGCAATATTTTCATCTATGTACAGATATAGTTCCATATATAGTGGAATTAATAAATGATTATGATATATGGGAAATGAAATATGGAAATGAAACATTGAATTTTTATGAATATTCGAAAATACTTCCTATGTCAGATATCAAGAATAGTATATGGGATGAATTATTATCACTTAATAGAGACAATGAAGAAATGAAAAACATGATTGAAATGGGTTCTGAATATAGGAAAATGTTAAAAAAACAAATATCTAAATATGTTCAGAATCTTGGTATTCCTATTACATTAGAATGGGAAGGAAAAAAATATTCATGTATAAAAATGAATATGACAATGACTGACCACACATCACAATTTGGATATCATATATATGATCAATTGGGATATGATATTGCCTGGATGTCATATATTAAAACAACACCTAAAAAGAAATTAATAAGAGTAAATCAATTAAGAAGTATCAAAGTTGATGTATCAAGAATAGCATCTAAGTATGGTGGTGGTGGACATCCTAATGCAGCAGGATGGACCGATGATCTGGAATGTGATATGAATAATTATGTTAAAATTTTATAAAAATATTGTTTACAGAACCATCAAGATCATATAAAATGAATATAAAAAATGAGGATAAGTATGAAAGAAAAGGAAATGATGAAAATAAGGATTGAGTCAGAAACAGGAGAATATATAACTGATATAGAATTAACAGCTGAGGTTGCTGCTAATATGATTAAAGATGCTATCGAAAGGTCAGAAAAAGAGGGTGTTGATTTGGGTTATAAATTGCCTTTGACAGAAAAGGATATTATTAAATTAATACAATATTCGTTTAATACATTACTAAGTGATAAAATAAAAACAGTTGGAATGGGCCAACAAAAAAAGGAGGATTTATTATGAGCAAGTGGATTAATAAAAATTTATTTGAGAGATACGCAGTAGAAAAAGAGAAGGAAACTACAGAGAAAACAAGTAGTATGAAGCGTTCAGATTTTGTATGGACTTCTCCTCAAGCAGGAACATCTGAAAAGGCTAAGATATATGAGGGTAGATTCCTTCCTGATAAGAAAGGTAAATTTACCAAAAAGTATTACTATCATATGTGGAAGAGTGGGGATAAGTGGATTTTTTATCTCTGTCCTAAAACACACGGTCTTGGAGAATTTTGTCCAATATGTTCAATAGTTAGTAATCTATATGCAGGAACAACTGAAGATAAGTCATTGGCGTTCAGAATGAAGAGGAAGGAACGTCATGTTGGTAATTTTTATGTAGTTGATGATCCAAGAGATAAGGAAATTGAAGAGAAATCAAAGAAAGCTTCTGGTAAGGTAAAACTGTACGAGTTTCCTTCAAAGTTAGAATCAAAAGTAAAAAATGAGATTCTAGATAAAAAAGAAGGTCTTGGTTTGGCTATCTTTGACCCAGGAGAGGATGGTCATGATTTGATTATCAAAATCAAATCAACAAAACCGGATGCCAAGGGTAATACATATCCTGATTATTCGGACTCTATTTTTTCTCGTAAATCATCTGCTCTTGCTGAGGATGATTCGGGAATAAAAAAGATTATAGAAGAAACCCGTTCAATTGACGAATACATTAATAGTATGGAAATGTCAAAAGATGATACCATAAAGATGTTGAAGAACGAGTTGTTATGGGATATGATCGAAATTGAATGGAATAAACATATGGGTACTCCTGTTACTACAACTTTTGTAAGTGATCCTGTTGAAACTGATGTTCCAGATACTGTTGCTAATAGTGATGTTTGTGATGAATCAACTTCAATGGACAACCTTGATGATGAAGATCTTATGAAAGAACTTAGAAACATGAGATAGAATTAAATTTAATAACAATGTAGAATAAAGGGAGATATACATTTGTATATCTCCCTTTATCTTATATAATTGATGTATATAAATATCTTATGTAATAACAAAATAAACAGACTTAATTAAGAGGAACTGTGAGTGTAAGAATATCAAAACTAGATAATATGTCTATACAAATACATACAGATAATAACGCATATATAACTGATATTCGTGAATACTTTACTGATTATGTTGAAGGATTCAAGTTTCAACCAAAATATCGAACAGGAATGTGGAATGGTAAAATATGCGTAATGGCATCAAATAGGTCTCTTCCATATGGATTATTAATTCAAGTTTTAAAATTCCATAAGAAAAATTATAAAGATATAGAATTAATAATTGATGATGATGTAAAAGAATTTTTCAAAGGTGTTTATATAGATCCAAATTACGATCTAAACATTTTTCCAAGAAACTATCAAATAGAATGTATATTATCATGTTTGGAAAATAAATCTGGAATAATACTATCTTCTACAGCATCTGGAAAGAGCTGTATTATAACATATGTTATAAAAGCATTGATGGAATCAAATAATATAAAAAGATCTCTTATAATAGTTCCTACTATTAGTTTAGTTCAACAATTTTATTCTGATATGATTGAATATGGTATGGATTCCCATATAATAGGTAGGGTATATTCAAAAATGAAAGAACTCAATCAAGATATTGTAATATCAACATGGCAAACATTGTCAAAACATTATGATATCCTTGAAAATTTTGATTGTATTATATGTGATGAGGTACATTCTGCTAAAGCGTTTGTAATAAAAACTATTCTTAGTAAATGTATAAATGCTAAATGGAGATTTGGATTTACTGGTACATTACCATCATCAAAATTAGATCTATTTAATATTCAATCATATCTAGGTCCAGTATTAAGAACATACAGTGCTGCTGAATTAGCTGATCTCGGATATGTATCTCGTTGTAAAATAGAACTAATGCACATAAATTATAATTCACCTGAAAAGTATGAATTATGTGGTGATTATAATATTGTAAAAGATATGGTATTCAACAATGAGGTTAGATTAAATCTTATAAAAAATACATTAAAAAAAGCTGATGGAAATGTATTAGTACTTGTTGGTCTTGTTGAAAAAGAAGGCCAAATATTAAAAGAATATCTTGAAAAATCTGATATTAAAAAAGAAATAGTATTTATATGGGGTGATATCAAAGTTGAAGAACGTGAATTTTGGAGATCTGAATTAGGAAAGCGTAATAATATTATTCTTATTGCTACATATCAAATATTTCAAGTTGGTGTTAATGCACCTACATTAAAATATATATTATTTGCTTCACCATTTAAGAGTAAAATACGTGTGTTACAATCAATTGGCAGAGCACTTAGAAAACATGAATCAAAAGATTATGCTGTTATATATGATATAATTGATAATGTTAAATTTCTCGAAGATCATGGAATAAAAAGAATGAGATATTATTCACAGGAAAGATTTGATATAAGTGAAACAATATATAATGAAAATCAATTATTATTAGAACAATTATGATTCGAGTCCTAATTTATCATATAGATTAGATTTGTATCGCACTAATACAGACATTGAATCTGTCCATACTTCGTTATCACCACCAATTGAATCCCCCGAATGTTTAAGTTTTATATTATTATTTTTTGGATTTAATAAATCATCTATGAAATCTATGAATTTAATTGATCCATTTGCATTAAAATATTCTTTTAAAAAATCATAATCATCTAAACCTTCTTCTTTTAAGAATTTTATATTCTTATCAACAGCATTACATAATTTAATAAACTCTTTAAAACTTTGATCAGATACAATATATTTTTGTTTATTAGGTAATGATTCTCTCATCTCTGAGAACATTATATTAATAATATCTAAACTTTGAATATTTGAATTTTTATCAAAAGCATCCCATATATCTTGCCCTGGGCAAACACCTATCTTTGCACCATCTTTTGGTAAAACTAAATATGCACTATCAAACCCTCTGCGATATGCATTATCGAATGATGTAGTGCATATTATTGATTTATCTCTTTTTGGAAATGATTTCCATGAATCTAAATTACTTAACAATAAATTATAAAAATTATTTGTGGCAAAAGGGCTTATTCTATCCTCCATAGTTTTTGATGGATCTATAAAATATTGACTATCTTTTATATTTTTATTACCCCTCCATATTAAAGTACCATTAAGAGCTTTTTTACAATTTTTAATAATATAATCATATGCTTCTTTAGGTTCAACATATCTTGATCTACCATCATTTGAATAATATGATTCTGTAATATATCTATTTAATCTCATACTATATCCTCTAAATATTCATTATCTATCCCGATACTATTAAATACACTTCTTTTAGCTAATACCATTAAACATTTAGAATCTGTCCATATTTCATTATTTATATTTATTGATCCTCTGCCTATTTCTATCAGTTTGAACCCATTATATTCAGGGTCTAAAGTATCACTAATACAATCAATTAATTTTTTTGATCCCCCAAGATATTCAACTGTATATGTAAAAAATCGTATGATATTGTTATCTATAATATCTTCTATATACTCTACTCCAAGATCTTTGTCATTCATCATTAAATCAATTTTGTTACAACAGGATTCAATATTCTTATAAGTACTAGGGTATTCATCTAATAGATTTACAAACATCTCACTAAGATATTTATTAAGACAATCTAAGTTTTCTTTATGTTCAAAAGAAGCAAATGATTCCCATATATCAGGTTCTGGACAAACACCTATTTTTGCTCCATTATAAGGTAATAATAAATATGGTTCTTCATTACTATATATCGTTGATGTTCTAAAACTAGTTGTTCCTATTATTGATTTATTTCTTTTCGGATAATTTCTCCAATTTGGAAGATTACTAAGTATTAAATTATAAAAATTATTTGAAGCATAGGGGCTTTCTCTTTCGGTATATGTTGATGCATCAATAATATAAAAATCTTTATTCAATTCCATATTACCACGAAATATTGAATAATTAGAAGATAATGCTCTATCACAATAAGTTGATAAAATATTAGCAGCCACTTTTTGACTTATTTCAACACTTCTGTTTTCTACTATATATTTTTGTAATCTCATTATTACCTCAATAATATTAAACTATCAACAAGTCTTATATTATGTAAAACATAATATCCATCACATTTTATCATTATTTCGTGATTACTTTTTAAAGCATTCTTTAGATATTTATCTGTATATGTTAAAGTGGTTTTTTTTATTTCTTCATCATTATCTAAATTAGCTTCAATCATATCTACTATTTTATCTGACCATATAAATTTAAACCCATTTTTTGGAAATATAATGTATAAAAAATCTCCATAAAAAACAGCATCTGATGAATCAGCTGTCACAAAAACACCTTCTTTTCTCGGACGCCATCCAAATAATTTATAAAATTCATTGTCTATTTTGTCAGATTTATATTGGTCTGTATTTCTAGTCTTTCTATCATTTCTATGTTTTATAAAATCAAATTCTCTATATGAGTGATCCGATCCCCTATATAATAATCTATTAGTTTCTTGAAATATAGAAACTATTTCAGAACATTCTTTTCGTATTATATTAGCCTGTTCATTATCATAAAATGATTCTAATAATCTCATTATGTCAATCCTAATTCGTCAATTGAAGTGGTTTTAAAAAAGGGTTTTGGTGTATTAATTAAATAATAATATTTACATTTAAATATGACTTCTCTATTTTTGAAAAAACACTTTTCTAAATTCTTATCTGTATACGTATCAACAGCATCTATAATTAGATTATTTCTAATTTCATCCATATTATTTGTCATAATGAATTCATATTCTTTTGATCGTTGTTCTTTTTCATTATATATTGTTACATAAGCATTATCATTTTCAAAGTAATAATTTACATATCCAATTATTTCTTCGAATTTAGAACTTTTTATTTTCATCTTTAATTCATCACAATACCACTCTATACCCCTTCTCATTTCATTATTATTTATCATATCATCTAATATCCGATCAAAAAAATCTGAATATAAATCTGAATATTTAGTAGACCATACATATTGAAATCCATTTGCTGGGAAGAAAGCATATATATTACCATAATGAGATGCTTCATACCAGTCTCCGGTAGCAAACACCCCTTCTGTCCTCGGTCTCCATCCAAATTTTTTATAAAATAATTTATCAATATGTATCGTATCTTCTATACTTGTATCTTTTGGCCTTCTATCTTTTCTTGGGTATACTTTATATATATCATCAGAAATATCCCCTACATTTCGTGCTCTGTAAAATAAACCATTATGGTTTTTGCACATATATATGAAATCACTGCATTCATGTTTTATATTATTCAATACGTTGTTATTAAGTCGTATAGAGTGTCCATTTTTAGTCACCTCTATATAATCATCAGGAAATAAATTCAACTGTAAATATTCTACTAATCTCATAATTCTAAATCCTCTGATATTCTGTATTTATACTTACATTGGAAATATTTCAAAGACAATATATTCACCTGATAAACCACTTTTGAACGACCAACTCATTTTATCACACATTTCAATTAATATATCTTGAAATTCTACAAATTCTGATAAAAACATAACTGTTACCATATTACCACTTTTTCGAGATATAACAACTCTCCTATCTTTTTCTTCATATATATCTTCATAAGAAGATAGTATAAATATTTTATTACCTGGTTGATTAATATAATGATATAATTCTTCTTTGTCTTTTGTTGTTATTTTAATCGATTCATTTAGAAGATTATTAATTTTTGTCTTCTTAATATCCATGACTTCCATTATTTTCTTTTTCTTTATAGGTTTGTTAAAAATCATTTTCATCTTTTCAGACATCATATCCCCCTTTAATTAGTATACCATTTATCTATTATTTTTTTGATATCATCAATCTTCATTATATTAGGATCTAGATATTTCCAATTATTCTTTTTCATTAAATCATATCTTTCTTTACCTATTGGATTTTGTATTACTCCATCATAAAAAAATGATATTTTTTTGTATGCTTTTATAATTACTTCGTCAGTAAGTTCACCATCATCATTATTTAATTCCATATTGAATGAAAACAAATCTTTCACATCATCTCTGAATTTCAATAATTTTTCGTAATATTCTTTTATAACTTCTTGTGGAACTTTCCTTATTCGTTTTTTTGCTCTATATAATGCCGTTTCTAATGATGTATTAATAAAAACCATTGATGTATCATATCCCATATATTCTAATGCATTTATTCTATTTTTTAATCTATTAATATTACATCCAGTTGTATCAATAAATAAAGGTAAAGCACTATTTAAATACAGAGCTAATTGGTTTTTAGATATTATTTTAGATTTATCATATACTGAGTATATATCATTTATGTTAAGAAATTCCGTCACTTTATCTACATTTACAATTCTTGGTTCAACCGAACCTGATTTTATTTTAGTAAGAACACTTGATTTTCCTGAGCCTGGAATACCTGACATAAACACAGCTTTAAATAATCCTCGATCATTTATACTTTCATATATTAATTCATTATTAAGAAAATTCATATATTTCATTATTTTATAATCCTTTAAAATAATTATATTTTTTATTTTTATATGTTTACAATTTAATAAAAATATGCTATAATAAGCATAAGCGCCAGGGCAATGAATATTGCGCGAATTAATATATATTTGCTTATTATTGCTTATTACTATTTATTATTATTGCTTATTGCTTATTGCTTATTGCTTATTACTATTTATTATTGCTTATTACTATTTATTATTGCTTATTATTGTTGCTTATTATTGCTTATTTGATATATTTCTTATCTATATTCATAATATGGTTTGGTAATATAGTTGTAAAGAATACTTCCATATCAAATAATACAAGTGGAGATAATTTATCAAATGTTACTGTAATTGATTTTGGTAGTTCTATTTGTTGTTTTAATAGACACATTAAATCATTTTCTATACCAACAATTGCATTATATCCTTTCTTTTTATATATTAACATTCCATGTTTATTAACTTGACTGGCATCTCTAAGACATTGATTCCAAAATGACTCTAATATATTATTTTTTGTATTTTTAAAATGTTTAAATAAATCAACATCACTATATCCTATCTTTAATTCACAACTAATTATATCTGTAAAAAATCGGCCTTCTGGTAAAATAGAAATTATATCACCTGAAGCGTCTGTTGATACTTTATTGGTGACGAAACTACCACTACCTGGTGTACGCCAAAACACTAAAGGTTTTTCTTTTCCTGTTACCCATTTTGTTAAAAAACGTGATATATCACGTTCCCATTGGCTACCTTTCGCTTTCCCCCCACCACTTTTCATACATCAACCTCTTTATATTATTATCAGATATATTAATGATTTCTTTTTCTTTTATAGGACAATCATTAGGGATTTTACCACCATTAATTCTTTTTTTACAATATATTTTATCACAAACATCACATGTATATATGATTTTATAATATTTATTGGTCAATTTTTGATAAAATTTTCCTATTATATCCTTGATGTGTATTAGATTCATTTGATTATATATTAACGTTTTTCCTCTAATTTTTTCTTTACTTCAGCCCTATCTTGTTCAAGTTTATTGAGATCTTCTTTTAATTCTTTGTCAATGGGATTTTTCTTTATCATCAATTTATATTGCATAACTTGGTCAGTTAGATTAATATATCGTTGTTCCAATCTGTCTATTACTTGTGATTGTTTGAATTGTTCGAGTGTTTGAACTAATTGAACCTCGGTTTTTTTTAAATCGGCTGAAGTAGCATATCTATCATCAAATGCTAATATACCACCTATAAGGGTCAGTACTGTTATTATACTAGCAGATACTGTTTTAATATTGAATTCTATGTTCATAATTTACTCCTGTGGTTTTCTTTTACCTTTAGGATAATTTGTATTATTCTTTACATCAGATTTTACCTGTTTATCAGATTTTTCTTTACCACGCCAAAATGTACTACCATACCAAGCGTCTTTAACACGAGCACAATAAGCAGCTGGGTCATCAATATTATCAGTCATATGTTCCACACATAAAGAATGAAAACCCTTTTCATCTGGATATTTACCATGATTTTTACCAAAAGTGTTTCCCCACCTTGCTAATTTATCATTTTCTTCTTCATCAAGTCCTGTAATGTAAGACGTAATTTTACATTCTATTTTCATAATATCCCCCATCAAGGTATTATCCTTTTTTATTAATAAATATAATACAAATCTCTTTATATCAGAATATGATTGTGTACCAACATTAACCATCTCAGTAGATAATCCATAATCTTTCATATGAATTATTTATAATCATTTTACTTAATTTAGATTTAATTTCATATATATTTATTTTGAATCTTTAGGTTGATTTTTTATATAACATTCTATAGTTTCTTCTAATTTAAGACTATATTCAGTAATATCATTTAAAACATTCAATATTTTTTTTATATTATCAATATTATTTATTGTTTTAGAATTGTCTAATTCTATCAATATAGGTCTTTGAGATTTTGGGCAGAATATAGGTTGTTGAGGTATGATAATTGGTTTATCAGATATACAACTACTTAGCAGTATTGAAATGTTTAATAATAGTATTAGCGATATTAATGATTTCAACATCTTCTTTGTTTGGTATAACATTTGTTCCTCCTTCTATATTAGTTACTATAGGTGGTTTTATATTTTCAATAAGGTTATCAGATGAAGTAACAATTGGTTCTGTTGTATTAATTATTGATACAGGTTGTTTTAAATTATTTATTTTATTTCTTATATCATCTGTAACCTTTACAATCTTATTAACTTTATCTGTATAATCTTTTATGGATGTGAGATTGGTATTACATGTTGTGAGATTTGATTTGACCCCTGTAAGTTCACTATTCAAATTATTCAATTTTGACTCTAAAGAAGATATTTTTACTTCAAGTCTAACTACTTGAAATTTATTATATATTGAATATCCACTTATCATTATAATTAATAATGATAGAATAATCATAATTATATTTTTTGGATTACTCAATAATTTTATTAAGTCTATCCATCCCATAATATACCTCCTATTTTTTTACATTTGGTTGTTCATACCAAAATCTTTGTTTATCGGGTCCTGTCCTATATACTTGTGCATATTTATATATTTTTTCTGGATATGAATAATTTACATCACAGAAACTTAACCATTTTGTTTTAGCTTTATCTGTATATGTACCACCACGGACACAAAAGGATTTCATTTCTTTATTGTCACATACAGTTCCACCACGTTCACTTTCATAAAAAAACCAATAGCCACCATTATAAAATCTGTATATATCTGCTAAATTCAAACCACATTTTTCAACAAATTTAGATGGATATCCTTTATTTTTAGATTTTCCTACTATTATTACTTTTTGTTTGAATTTTTGTCTTATAGTCATTATATAATATGATTGTGCTCGTATACTACTAGTAGGATTATATGGATCAAGAGGCATAACTTTTCTTATTTGTTCAGTAATACCCGTGCTAGTAGTAAATTGATATATACCCTGTCCTGCGTCAAAGGATGTTATATTTCCTCTGCAATTACTCTCAACCATAGCGCAACCAACATTATACCACCAAGGAAAAGCAAAACCATTATATTGTATAGAGTATGCTCTAATATCTGGTAAATATTCTTGGCATCTATCTTTAGCATTACATTGTATAGGTAAGAAAAAAGATATTATTAGATATATAAAGAATATTATAATAATAGTTGTTTTATTCATTACTCATTAACCACCTCTTGCCCAAGCTGAAATTATGACAACATACCAAGCAATTATCATAATGTTATTCCACCAATTTTTATCTTGTTCAAAATTAATATAAGGAAATATAAGTTTTCTACTTATATGTGCATGAAAAATACCAGCAGAAACAAAAATAAGTTTACTAATAAAGATACTTAATAAACCCATTTTTGCCATTTCAGGAAAGATTTGTTCAGGTAAAAACATTGTTACAACAAATACCAATACTAACATTAGTATATCAAAGGATACTCTTCTTATAGATCCCCAATGTATCCACTTTAGAATATTATTCCACATAATATCCTCCTATCATTGAAATTTATTTTTTAACAAATCACATTTTGATATATTCATTAAGGGAAGTTATATAACTTCCCTTATAATTATTCGTGATTTCATCAATAATTGAATGTGTTCCTAATCAATAGGTGCCCCTGATTCAATAATATTAAAGAAAGGTTCCAACTGCAAAAAATCTAATGGAGATATAAGACCGACAGGTAATTCTGTCAATTTAAGGTTAATTTTATTCATCTCCAATTCTTCTTCTTTATTCTGAAGAAGAGATATCTTTTCATAAAATTCATTAGGATTCTCAATTTGTACTTGATTTCCTTCAAGTTGAATTGGTTTTCCATCCGAATCCTTAGCACAAAATTCATTAATTAGCTCTTGTTTTTTTTCAAAATATACTTTGGATGCTGTTTCCAACTTTTTAAAGAACTTAGCAATATCATAACTAACCAATATAGGTAAATTCTTAGCAGTTGCCAATTTCCACATTACATGATCCTTCTGTTCATTTATGATCATCTCGAATAAAAAACATTTAATTACTATTTTCTCACCCATGACATTTTCTCCTTTTATTGTAATAGTTTAATTACTTTATTTTTATTTACATTTAAATTATATCTTGTTGATATAAATTCAGCATATATTTCAATATATCTGTTTTTATCTTCTTTTGCTGGGGAATATGCTAACTGAATTTTATATGACTCAATCTCTGTATTCAAACGGTATGATTTGAATAACAAATACAAGAGAGAATGAAAACCGAATGTTCTCCAAAATTGGATTACATGTTGTTTCTCATGTTATAATAAGACAACATCTGTTTTATATTCTGGTTTTATTCTAATAAAACACACTTTGGTTGATCCAGTAAATTTCCCTCATGTTTTATATGTATATGTGATCGAGTATATCAATATTACATCCCTTCAATAGCGTCTATTTTTGCTTGAATTTCATCAATTCTTTTTTCAAATTCTGTTTTCTGATTATTCAGTTGTCTTAATGTATAATGTTCATGTCTATCTTCTATTTCAACCTCTGACCCATCCTTAGATAAAACCTTTTTGTAATAAATAAAATCATAAATTGGATCCTGTTGCATAACTGGTGCTACGTCTCCTGCTTTTTTAACAATAAATTCTGCCATTGTAATACCCCCTTTGTTGTTTTATATTTATTTATTTATTTATTTATTTATTTATATTAATATGTAAATCAATTTATATTTATAATATAAATCCATCTGTATATCCTTCAAATGTTTCTTTATGTCTGAGGGAAATATAAATATATGTATCTCCTTCATCTTTATGATTTTCTAACAACGGACCAGTATATTTACGAAAAAACATAACTTCCCATCCATATGGATCAAGTCTATTTTGTAAGCTCTCTTGTGTTTCATTTTTGTCATATATTAATCCTTCTGGATTGCTTATTTTTCCGAGTGTTTGTGTAATGAAATTATTTTTAACATTATTTGAATTTCCGTAAGCCAAACCATTATTATCACGGAATGGTTTAACTACCTTGAATGAACATCCAAGTTCTGAAAAAACAAACTCTTGCATGAATCTCCAAACACCATCTTTGTAGGAATGTAAACGTACATCTACAGGAAAATAATTTTTCTTTATATAATAAGCAGCAGAAAAAAATCCAGTTTGAAGGCAACCCTTTACCTGTGTTAAATCAAGAGGTTCACCAAATTCACGATAGAAAGGCATAAAATGTGTTTTTGTGAACTCTTTGATTTCTGCTAATTCATCTTTGTCAGTAGGTGGATCTGGCATTTCTCCCATAATTACTAAATCTACTTTTTTCTCAGCCTCTTTAGATGTATCTATTTCTTTTATTTTTGAAGGAGAAGGGATTGTCATACCAAACGGATGCCAGATACTACCCCATTTTCCAACATATTTCAGACCAGAATGCAAACACATAGTAAATTCTGTATGTTTTTTTACTTCATCACAACAATATGAATATCCATTATGAAATTTACCACTGACAGCTATATGTCCGATCTTTTTATGTTGACCACTATTGGCTAATATTATTGGTTTTGCTTCATCAAAAGAATATACTATCATATTACACCCCAAAATGTTGAAATAATAATGCTGATAATAATGCGGCAAATGTGACAGCAATACCATGTAAAGTGGCTACGTGTTCAGCACCTACAGCTCGTCTGCAATAAGACCACCAAACGATGCTATATGCAGAATTGGTAATAAAATGAAAAGGAATCATAGTTAATGGCATTGTTTTAATGGTAAAAAATATAACTATCATACATAATCCTGTTATAATTCCGATGTTCTCGTGCATATTCCATTTATCTCCTATATATGCCCAGGCAAAACGCATTGGAACACCTATCATTGCTGTACCACTTATGAAATATAATGCTTCCTTTTGTGTAAATCCTGACCCTATAAGAGAAGGAACCATCATACTAAAAATATATCCATTTAATCCATTGATGGCCATAAAAGATAAAATGAATAACATCTTTCTTTGTTTTAACCACCCCCTGATTACTGATAATGACCAACCTTGAATGTAATCATTTGGCATTGATCCATATACCCATAATCCCAATACCAAATATATACTTGCCAAAATCGCAATTGAATTATTCCATCCTAAACCTTTTAAAAATCCAGCAAGAAATAAAGGCAATACAACAGTACTTAGACTTCGAGATATACTCATTGGAACAACACTCCATGAAAATCTTTCTTTCATCAATTTCATCATTACAGAATATGTTCCACTTCTATCAAGAGCGACACCAAATCCAAATAGAACACCAAATAAAATAGGACTATAAGGAATTACCAACAATCCCAAAAATCCAAGAATGGTAAATATAAGTACAAGTTTACGAGTATTAAAATTATCAAGCATTATTCCTAATAATACAGTTGCAAAAGACACTGTTATCAAAAATATTGGTATCCCCATCAATAATTCAGGAGGAGCAAGATTTGTTCTACTAAGGATCATAAATCCTCGTTGAAACGCAAAAGATATGAATACAAGTAAAGACAGCGGAAACCATAGATGTTTTGTTAGCATTTGTAATTCTCCTTTAATTTAAATTTAATGTATTCTTTTAACAGAATAATAACCAGTTGTTTGAAGAGATCCTCGATAATAAACTATATTAGAAATTGTCTTTGAACTCTCTGCTGAAACGTAATCCCAATGTGATATTTGAGAATTATAATAATAAATAGTATTTACATATACAAAAGCTTTTGGATCATAACTTTGATACCAATAATATAATATTGAATATGTATTATATTTATATGCGGATTTACCATGACAATCATTTAAACTGTGAGGTGTAGATGATCTTTCAGATAAATCTATAACATTTAAATCCCCCAGTGATATTTGAGAATCCGATGAAAACCCAAGTTCCGAGTTTACCATAGACATACTTATTGTTCCGCTTGATGGTAAAGCCATTAATGTGCCCTCAACATATCGATCTCAATGTGTAATTCTTTAATTGCCTCAATCAGTAATGGAATAATTCTTTCATATTGAACAGTTTTATAATTTTGTCCAGACTTATTATTTATATCAAACGGTGCTGGTTTGACAACCATACCCATACCAATTGATTCTAAATCTTGTGCTGATATACCAACTTCTATATCTGTAGTATTATATCCATACTTAGCTGCGATATCATTTCCAGTATAGAAAAAACCTTCAAGTTTGAGCACCTTCTCCAATGCATGATCAATTTTTGATATTTTATTTTTCAATCTCATATCTGAATAATAAGCAGTAATGTCCCCTGTTGCTGTAACTGATCCTTTAAGTGTTGTTGTTATAATACTATCATTACCAATTATAACCGAATTATTACCCATTCCCGTTACATTATACCCAATTACTATCTCATTTGTATCACCATTAGATAATGCTTTAGTATCATTTCCAATATATATGGAAGTATTGGATGATTCATTTGGTGAAGTGCCATTAGCAATATAACGACCAGCATTTGTACCATTAGCAACATTATAGCTACCAGTTGTAATATTTCTAAGAGCATAAGCACCATTTGCAGTATTACATAATCCTGTGGTATTATAATAAAGAGCATAAGCACCATTGGCAGTATTGTTATAACCTGTAGTATTATTTTGAAGAGCAGAAATACCATTAGCAATATTTTCATATCCTGTAGTATTGGAATAAAGAGCATAAGAGCCGTTGGCGGTATTGTCATATCCTGTGGTATTGGAATAAAGAGTATAAGCACCATTAGCGGTATTATAATTTCCTGTAGTATTACTTTGAAGAGCTTGCATACCGTTCGCAGTATTTTCATGTCCTGTGGTATTATCTCTAAGAGCATAAGAACCATTGGCGGTATTTTTATAACCTGTGGTATTATAAAAAAGAGATTGCATACCATTAGCAGTATTTTCATGTCCTGTTGTATTAGAATAAAGAGTACCCCGACCATTAGCGGTATTATCATACCCTTCAGTATTGGAATAAAGAGCATTTACACCATTGGCAGTATTATCATACCCTGTGGTATTGGAATAAAGAGCAAGCATACCATTAGCAGTATTATAATTTCCTGTGGTATTGGAATAAAGAGCATAAGCACCATTAGCGGTATTTAAACTTCCTGCGGTATTATAAAAAAGAGCTTGCACACCATTAGCAGTATTATCATTTCCTGTGGTATTAGAATAAAGAGCATAATAACCATTAGCAGTATTATCATACCCTGTGGTATTGGAATAAAGAGCTTGCAC
>Ga0172370_10001510_pt1 | contig 35176 bp, 37 predicted proteins | sample LakKiv5m_FD_114538 | JGI IMG/M metagenome (GOLD analysis project Ga0172370, IMG submission 114538) | Freshwater microbial communities from Kabuno Bay, South-Kivu, Congo - kab_022012_11.5m | ecosystem: Environmental > Aquatic > Freshwater > Lake | place: Democratic Republic of the Congo...
CAGGAGAAGGGTTGAGGTGAAAAAATAAATCAAATTTTTCTTGAATTTTAAAACCTGACAATTATTATCAATCTCCATTCTTGATTAAAAATATTCCCCATACCCGAGGGCTACGCCTTTAAATGCGCTCGCCAGCGGGTCATTTTCGGCAAAAAGGCCCATTCCATATTACATGTTGCGCGAAACCGTGCTATAATAAATTATATGACCAATCAACAACCGCTCAAAACCGGACTGCTAAACATTGACTTAATTCTGGAAAAAGCTAAAATCAAGGAGGGCGACGCCGTCGGCGATTTGGGTTGCGGTAAAAACGGCTATTTTGCCTTTTTGGCGGCCGATCATGTCGGCCACAGGGGGCTGGTTTACGCAGTTGATGTTTTAAAACACAATCTGGAATTGATTGCCGCGGAAGCCAAAGAACGCCATCTCAGCCAAATTAAAACAGTTTGGAGCGATATCGAACTGTGGCAAGCCACCGATATCGAACCAAATAGTTTGGATACGGTTTTTTTGGTCAACGTCCTGCATGAATCCGGCAAACCGACGGATATTTTAAAAGAAGGCGCCAGATTATTGAAAAAATCCGGCCGACTGGTGGTTGTTGACTGGAAAAAAGTCGCCTCGCCTTTTGGCCCCGAGCAAAAATTACGGCTGGACCCCGATTTGATTATTAACTTCGCCAACAAAGTCGGTTTGGTTAAAGAGGAGGAATTCGCCGCCGGCAAATATCATTTTGGCGTTATTTTTAACAAAATATGAGCAATTTCTTCAACTGGCATTTCTGGTTTAACTTGCGACCGGGCGCTTTGAGTTATAACTCCGTGCTGATTATGGGCACGATTATCATCTTGCTGGCGGCCCTGTTTACTTTTCTTAAAATAATGAAAGATCGGGGTTATAACGCTAAAATGTGGTTTCGCTTGTCTGACTTCGCCTTTACCAATGCTCTGTTGGCCTGTCTGCTGTTGTTTTTAACCTCGGAAATAGTCCCCTTTTTCTCGGCGCGTTTTTGGTTTTTGTTGTGGTGGCTGGAAATGATCGGTTGGCTATGGCTTATTTTTAACAAAAAACAAAAATCCAAGCTGGCGGCCCGCGAAGCGGCGTTCAGTCGGGAACAAAAAAAATATCTGCCATAAACAATCCCCTCCGCCATAAACGGAGGGTTTTTATATGAATCAAAAGTCGGCGGCCGCGGCCAACGTTGGCAGAGCGGGGGAGGAAATTGCGGCTAAATATTTGACGCGAAACGGTTATCAAATTTTAGCCAAAAATTTGCGCCTCAGTCATAAGGAGATTGATTTGGTGGCGCAAAAAGCCGGAGAAATCATCTTGGTTGAGGTTAAAACAGCCAGGTTTGACAGTCCGGTCCTGCCGGAAGAACAATTGTCCTCGGCCAAAATACGCCAATTAAAACAAGCTCTGGTTTTATATTGCCGAGAATACCGCCAACCACCAACCATCGTCCGTTGCGACTTATTGGCTATCAGCATCAATCAAACGGCAAAAATGGCTAAGGTTAAACATTTTAAAAATATTTTTTAGCTAACGTTAAACAAAAATTAACAAATTTTGGTCATTTTACCATTGACTTTCAGGAAGATCTTTGCTATACTGGCTTATTAAAAATCCCGCATGTGATATGTTAGGGGTTTTTTAATTTGAGTTATTATGACCAATAATTTAGACGATTATAGCAGTAAACGCTGGCGGCGTTTTCGGCCAATCGGCAAATTACTGTTATTAGCCATAATCTATCATTTTGTTTTGGCGCCGAGCGGCGCCCTGGCTCTATCTACTGATTCTGCCGAACAAATTGACACGCCCCCCGATGCCGTAATCGGCGAAGTCGACCTGACGGAACCGAAAATGGAGGAGGAAACTTTGGAACCGGCAGAAATCCTGATCAACGTGCCACTGGGAATTAAAGGTGTCAGCGCCTACAATGTCGGCGATCCCAATCAATGCGACGCCTCTCCCTGTACGGCGGCCAACGGCGAAAATATTTGTCTGGCCCTGGAACTGGGCTATCGGCGTTGCGCCGCCAACTTTGTGCCTTTTGGCACGCTTTTGGAAATTGAAGGGGTGGGCCGCTGTCTAGTGACCGACCGCATGCATCCCCGTTTTGGCAATACCGTGGATATTGCCATGAAAAAAAACGAAAGACGGGAAGCTGTGCAATTCGGCCGCCAACGATTGAATATTTCCATTATTAAAAAAGCTCAAGTTATTTAAGGACTTACTTGAACCTAAAAACGCCCCGCTTGCCTCCGCGGGACGTTTTTGCTTGAACAAAACAACCCCTTTTGCTATGATGATTGACGAGGTGTTTGATATTCGCTGTTTAAAATCAACTTGGGTCACGTAGCCAAGTGGTAAGGCATTGGTCTGCAAAACCATTATTCGCGGGTTCGATTCCCGCCGTGACCTCAATTAACAGTATGTCCATAGCTTATCCACACGTTATCAACAGTGCCTGTGGATAAATAAATATGTTTTTTGTTTTATATTAAATAAAAATTTTATTTAAAAAAAGTTATCCACAGTTTTTACCCCAAACTGTGAATAAAATTTTAATAATTATAGCAAAATTAAGTTTTGACAAGGATTGCCTGTGCATAACATGTGGATAAAAAATTTTTTTATTTAATATTAGCTTACCTGACGGCCACCTTAAAGCCCTTGCAACTATTTTTAAAATATGCTATAATGATAATATAGAATGTTCTTTCTTTTTAAAACATATTTTTTACTGTTTTTAAAAAACAAAAACAAAAGAAAAGGCCAAAAGCTAAAAATGGTAAAAAATAAATCGGGCTAATAAAAAGCCCCCGAACAGAGAAATGTCTAACATTTACACAAAGTAAATCAGACCCTTTTCTGTTAGGGCCCAAACAGGCGAACCTATTTATTAATTACATATTAAAAGAGGTGGCCGTTGGGCCCTTTTTAGTTTTTGGGGATGAAAAAACGCGATTATTGCAATCGCGTTTTGTTTTGCTTAAGCGCCATGACAGGCGCTGTAGTTTTGTTCCCTAATCCACAACAAAAGAGCGGGCGACTCTTGTTCGAAAATTTTTTCAAAACAAGATATACACAAACCCTGCTCCAATAGATGTTGGGCGAATGTTTCTTGGCAGTTGCGGCAACTGCCTGTAACCAGGTCGTTGCAGGCGAGGCCGCCATCGATAAAATAAAGCGCTGTCTCCAACCTAACCCCCTAAATTTTATAAAAACGGATTATTTTATAATTTCTCCCTCAATAATCTTGCTCGTCGGTTGTTTTTTAAAAATCATCACCTGCTGAACGATCGTTAAAATAGTGGTGATAAACCAATAAAAAGCCAAGCCGGACGGCAAACTCAAACAAATAAAAATAGTCAACGCCGGAAAAATATAAGTCATTTGCTTATTCATGATCGCCGCCATGTTTTCGTCGCGACTGCCCTGGGTTTTGACGGCCGGGGTTTGTTTAGGCATCATCTTGGCCTGCAAAAACTGAGAGAGTCCGGCCAACACAGCCAGGACCCAGTTTGGTTTGGAAAAATCAAGAAAGCCGAAAGCTATGGCGTTGAGCGCGCCGGGATTAAAAATAAACGGATAAATCAAACCCGAGGCCTTGCCGCCGAATTCATCGCTAAATACCCGAAAAATAGCCCAAAAAAATGGTAATTGAATTAATAAAGGCAAGCAAGAAGACAGGGGATTAATTTTTTCTTCTTTATAAAGCTCCATCATGGCCTTGGTCAACTCCGGCTTCTCTTCCGGTTTGGAGTAACGTTGTTTCAGGGCCGCCAGCTTGGGCTGCAAACTCTGCATGGCCTTTTGCGCCTTAATGGCCTTGGCCGACAGCGGCCACAGCACGGCCTTGATAAAAATAGTTAAAACAATCACCGCCACCCCGATGTCGTGACCAGGAATCAGATTGTAAATAAAAAACAATAAATTAAGAATTGGTTGGTAAAAAATGGTGGTAAACATAACCTAAAATAATAATTTTTAAACTTTTTCAAGAGAGCGGCGGGTTCCTGAACATACGGTTAAGCCGGGTCGTAACCGCCTTTACTGAAAGGGTGGCAACGAGCCAGACGGCGGGCCGACTTCCAAAGCCCCCTGATCGGCCCATAAAGATTGATGGCGTCAATAGCGTATTGCGAGCAGGTCGGCTGAAAACGGCAATAACCAAGGGGGTGTCGCGACTTCAATAAACCGTGGTCCGGTGACAAAGTGCGCTGATACAGCTGAATTAAAACCGTTAAAGCGCGTCCAACCAAAGTATTGATCCAGGCCAGCATATTATTTAATCAACCTTGTAAATAAAGATTTTAATTCCTCTTTTAAAGCGACAAAATTCTTATTCGCGGCTGCCGGCAAAACTATAATCACCACATCATAACCGGTTAAATTCAACCAATCCAGTCTGATAATTTCTCTTAGCTGCCGTTTCAGGCGATTCCTGACCACGGCGCGCTTACTGACTTTTTTACTGACCAAAACGGCAAAACGACTTAAAGGCAGGTTATTAACCAGGGTTTTTAAACCTAAATTAGGGCCGTAAGACGAACGGCCCAGCCGCCACAACCGATTAAACTGTTTGTTTTTATTAAGGCGGTGTTTTTTCCTCAACATATGACTTTGACGACAGCCCCTAATAAAAAGACTATTGCCGGCGGAGACCAAGTTTAATTAGCAATAGTCAAAAACTTATTTGGTTAATTTTTTGCGACCGCGGGCGCGGCGACGTTTTAAGACGTTGCGACCGTTTTTGGTGCTCATTCTTTTTCTGAAACCGTGGTCTTTTTTGGACTTTAATTTATTGGGTTGGTAGGTTCTTTTAGGCATAAATTTTAATCAAACTAGCGCTAAGGAGCTTAACAATTATCATAAAATTAGTCAACTACTTGATTAAACCGGACACCACGCGGACAATTTTGCTGTCGGCGGTGTTTTTGTCCAGTTTTAAGAATAAACTGGTCCAAGCCGTAATATTGATCGTGGCCAGCAGGGCCGCTCCCCAGGCAAATAATAAGAAGAAAATTAAGTAAGTTAGGGCTAAAAGAATGTAAAAGGCGCCCTTATAAAGGTATTGATTGGCTAAAATACAAATAAACCACAGGGGGTTGGAAATGGCCAAAATTATAAAAATAATCAATAAACTACCAAAAACATTGATCAAAAAGAGTATTAAAGACATTTCTACGCTAACCAGCCAGTGATTTTTAAATAAATTAAAACCCTTTAAAAAGGCCTGTTTGAAGTTTTGGCCGGCCACAATAATATAGCAGGCCACGAAACGGATGATAAATGAGGCGATAATGGCGCCGGGAAACATGGTTAAAAACAATAAAACATATAACCAAGTAAAGCCGCCGTTCTGATTGATCAGCATGGGCAGGGTAATAACGATTAAAGAAACATTAATCACTAGTTTTAAAATCAAGTTTAAAACAGATACCGAAACAACGGTTTCTTTGATTTTTCTAAGGTTTTCAACCAAAGAAAAGTGTTTGTGGTTTTTCAGGGTGTCGGAATTATTTTTAATTAAAAAGGCGCTGTGGCCGGTAATGATAATTTGAGCCGCCGCCGACAATAGTAATAAAACGATAAACAAGATCAGAAAAACCAAGCCAAAACGAGCCATTTGCCAAAAAGAGTTGGGGTCGGTTTTTATCCAGGCGTGCAAGCCGTTCATAAACCAGCCGTTGACCAAGTTATTATCTAAAATAGTCTTATAGTCATACAAATAATTGCGGCTTGGTCCGAAAAAATTATCAAACATATCTATCTCCACGCTGGAAGAAAAGAAAACGGTAAAAATAGCCAACCACCAAAAATATTTGTTTTTCCAGGTTAATTTTAAAGATTGGGCAAAAACCTGCCTGTAAAGAGACATAAAAAATTAATTTATTACTCGGCCGGCTCGGAGGTTTGTCCGGCGGATTTTTTAAATTATACCACAAAACAAAAATTATGAAAACTTGTTTTTTTTATTATAGGTGTTAGTTTTTAAATACTGCCTTTTTGTTTGGCGGTTGAGTATAATTTTTTGATATTTTTCTTTTATTTTAGCAAAAAATTTTCTTTTAAAAAAGTTTTCCACATTTTATCAACAGTTTCTCTGGTTTTTATTTTAAAACAAAGCTGTTATAATTTTGTTTTAACGACCTCTTATTTATTTTATTTATCAATATGGACCTGGAGCAGCTCTGGCAGGCGGTTTTAGGCGAAATGGAGATGAACATCTCCCGCGCTAACTTTACCACCTGGTTTAAAAAAACTTTTATCAGCTCCGGCGAAGGTGGTCGCTTTATTATTTGCGTGCCTAATATTTTTACCAAAACCTGGCTGGAAAAAAAGTATGACAAGGAGTTGTCGGCCGCCTTTAAAAACGTCACTAAAGAAACGCAAATTGAAATTATTTACAAAATCGACGCTAAAAAACCGGAAACAGCAACCAATGTCGCGTCTGTTGCGGCTGTCGCGCCGGACGCCAAGGCCGGTCAAATCAATCCTTTAGGCAATTTAACATTGAAACAAAACTCTCTTAATAAATTCGGTCTTAACTCCAAATACACTTTTGCCACCTTTATCACCGGTAAAAATAATGAGTTAGCTCACGCCGCCTGCCAGGCCGTGGTGGCCAACCCCGGCCAGGCCTACAACCCACTAGTGCTTTATGGCGGCGTTGGTTTGGGTAAAACCCATCTTTTACAAGCCATCGGTAACGAACTAGCTAAAAGCAGCGATAAAATTCTTTATGTCACCTCGGAAAAATTTTCCAATGAATATATTAATGAAGTGCGTTCCGGACGGGCTAAGTTTTTAAAAGAAAAATACCGTAACGTGGACTTGTTGTTAATTGACGATATTCAATTTTTAGGCGGTAAGGATGGCACACAGGAAGAGTTTTTTCACACCTTTAACGAGCTGCATCAAGCTAATAAACAAATAGTGGTAACTTCCGACCGTCCGCTTAAAACCATTCCCGCTTTAGAAGAACGTTTATTATCGCGCCTGGAGTGGGGTATGGTGGCCGACATCACTATGCCGGACTTGGAAACTAGAATCGCTATTTTACTTAACAAGTGTCATGAAAAAAACTACCACATGCCCGACAAAATAATCCACTATGTCGCGGAAAGTTTGGAAAGTAATGTCCGGGAGTTGGAGGGTGTTTTAACTAAATTGATCACCTACTTCGAGTTTAACAATCTGGCGCCGTCGCAAGATGTGGCCAAAAGGATTTTAAGTGAAACCTTAGCCAGTTTCAAGGAAAAATCATTAACCATCAGACAGGTGATGGAAGCGGCCAGCCGTTTTTACGATATCGAGGTTAAGGATGTTTTAGGCGAGTCTCGTAAAAAAGAACTGGTCAAACCCAGACAAATCATTATGTTTTTACTACGTGAAGAAATCAACCTATCTTTCCCGGTTATCGGCCAGGAGTTGGGCGGCCGCGATCATAGCACCGCTATGCATGCTTGTAAAAAAATCCTTAAAGAAATTGAAGAAAATGAACGCCTGGCCCAAGAAATTTCTTCCATTAAACAATTGTTAAAAAACTTATAGCGTTTTTAGGGGTGTTGACGCGCAATTTGGTTGTTAATAAACTGTTGACATCTTGTTGATGTTTTGTGGATATTATGTGGAATAAAAGTGGATAAAATAAAGGTTGGGGGTTATCCACTCAACCACCCCCTTTTCATTAACACCATCATCAACAGGCGGGTGTTAATTATCAATCAATAAATAAAACCCCTTTACTATTTATCAACACTTTCCACAGGCCTTATTGTTATTATTATTTTATATATTTAATTAAAAAAGAAAAATAAAATAATAAAAATTTATGAAGATAATCGCTTTGCAAAAAAATCTTAAACAAGGGGTGTTCGCGGTTAGTTTCTTGACAGGTAAAAATAACAACCTGCCAATTCTTAATAATTTAATGATCAACGCCAATAATAACTCCATTAAATTATTGGCCACCGATTTGGAGGTGGGGGTTACTAATATAATCAGGGGTAAGATAGAAACACCCGGCTCTTTTACCATTGACGCTAAAATTTTTGCCAATTATATAAATCTGTTACCCAACCAAAAAGTCGAGTTGACGGTTAAAGAGAAAGATTTAGTGGTGGAGAGTGAAAATTATAAAACCAAAATCAAGGGCGAGGGCGCGGAAGAATATCCCCTGATTCCCGAGGTGGTTAGTGATAATTTTTACAGTGTCGGCTCGGAAGAGTTTAAAAAGGCCGTGGCCAGTGTTTTATTCGCTGTTTCCACGGATGATAATCGTTTGTCTTTAAGTGGCGTCTTATTGTCCTTTAATCAGGATGATTTATGTTTAGTGGGCACTGATAGTTATCGTTTGGCTGAAAAACGAATAAAACTCAAGGGTGTCGGGCCGGAAGAGGCGGTGAGGGTTATTGTGCCAACTAAAACCTTGCAGGAATTATTAAGGATCGCCGGCGGCGACTACACCGACGATGATGGCGGCGGGGAAATTAAGATTTATCTTAACGATAATCAAATCGCTTTTCGTTTCGATAGCGTGGAAATAGTTTCTCGCCTGATTGACGAGCAATATCCTGATTATCAACAAATTATCCCCAACACCTTTAAAACCAAGACGGTTATCGGGAAAAGTGAGTTGCTTAGGGCGGTTAAGGCCGCCGCTATTTTTTCCAAAGCCGGTATTTATGATGTGGTTTTGGATTTTTTAAGTGAAAAAGGCGTAGTGGTGGTTTCCGCCACTTCCGGGCAAACCGGCGAGAGTATTATTAATTTGCCGGCAAAAATTGAAGGACCTGATAATAGCGTGACGATAAATTATAAATACCTGGTGGATGGCATCAATCATCTTGACGACGAAACCATGACTATGGAAATTATTGACGCTAATTCACCGTGTTTATTTAAGTCGGCTGAGAGCGCGGATTATTTATATATCATCATGCCTATAAAAAGGTAAATAACAATCCCCTATTTAAAAAACACCATCTAATAATAAGGGTGTTTTTTAAATTAAAGCCCGATCTTTAATAATTATTAAACCTTAATCACTACCGGTAAAACCATGGGCCGACGTTTGGTTTGTTGAAAAAGGAATTGGCCGATGTCGTTACGAATTTTGTTTTTAATAAAATCATCATCAGCCGGCGGCGTGGTTGGTCGGGTTTTGATAATGGTTTTAATTTTTTCCCTGACTTTTTGAATCAACTCGCGATTTTCTTTCATATAAACAAAACCACGGGAAATAATGTCCGGCGAACCGATTAAATCGCCGGTTTTAGAGTCGATGGTGGCGATAACCACCACCATACCATCTTCCGCCATAACTATACGGTCTCTAAGAACGATGTTGGAAACATCACCCACACCCAAACCATCCACCATAACATAGTCGGTAACGGCTTTTTCCTTGGTGCCACGGCCTCCACGAGCGTTAAATTCGGCCACCTGGCCATTATCTAAGATGATGACGCGGTCAGCTGGGAAACCCTTCTCCACGACCAGTTTTTTGGCTTCTCGGAGCATGTAGTGGTAGGCATAAACCGGAATTAAATAGTCGGGACGGATTTGATTAACCACTAAAGCGATATCTTCACGGTTGGCATGGCCGGAAACATGAACATCCATCAATTCGCCATGCACCACATTGTCGCACTGGCGATATAATTTATCTTTTAGGGTTTGGATGCTGCGTTCATTGCCAGGAATAACCGAGGAAGAAAAAATAACCGTATCCTGGTGATTAATTTTAATGTGGCGATGGTTGTTGTTAAGAATTCTGGTTAAAGAAGCGTTATCTTCGCCCTGGGCGCCGGTGGCTAAAATCACTAGGCGATTATCCGGAAAATCAACCATAGTTTCCGGTTTAATCAAAGTTTCTTTTTTGGCTTTAATATAGCCGAGTTGTTTGGCGATTTCCACGTTTATTTTCATACTATAGCCGTCCAAAACCACCTTTTTACCTAATTTTTCAGCCATGCCAATAACCCAACCCACACGTTCAATTTGTGAGGCGAAGGTGCCGATAATAACTTTGCCGCGACTGGATTCAATCAGATGTTGCAGATTTTTTTGCATAATTTGGGTGGAAGTGCTTTTACGCACGTCCGTGGCGCCCAGACTTTCTAATAGTAAAATTGTGGGGCGGCGCAAGTGGGCCAGTTGGCCGAAGTTTAGTTGCGGATGGCCGCGACTATCTCGCTCCAGAGTCCAGTCTCCAGGATGAATGACAGTGCCTACGGGCGTTTCTAAAATCACCCCCACGGCATCCATAACCGAGTGCTCCACTTGAAAGAATTTTAAGCGAAAAGCCCCAAGATTAAAGGTGTCTTGCAGGCCGTTGATTTGAATAATAGCCAGGCGTTTGCTGGAATCGCGTCGATAGTCTTCTTGGCGGTGTTTTAAGAGGGCGATGGTTAGGGGGCGGCCGATAATCGGCGGATTGCCAAGTTTTTCCAAAAGAAAGGGAGCGGCGCCGATGTGGTCCAGGTGACCGTGGGAAAAAATTACGCCGCGGATCTTCTTTTCTTTGCCCTTCAAATAATTGATATTAGGGATAATAAAATCAATACCCGGCATATCTTCTTCGGGAAACTGCAAACCCATATCCAAAATGACGATATCATCGCCATACTCAAAAACAGTCATATTGCGGCCGACTTCTTCCATGCCGCCCAAAGGAATGATTCGCAGGGTTTTGACTTGACTTGGTTTGACGGCGTGAGTGTTGGCGCCGGAGCTGTTTAGGTGGCCGGCGTTGTTAAAGACGCGGCGATTTACCGGTTTGGTCGTCGCGGGTGTGGCGGTCGGCTCTACCTGATTAAGAACCTCGGTTTGGCCGGCTTTAATCGGCCGACGTCGCCAGTTATTTGTTCGCGGTCGGCTGTGGCGGCTGATTAATTCATCAACCGGACCGCGAACAGAGGAGGTCTCGTGAGCGCGGCCGTGATACTTGCTGATCATAAAATGGTTAAAATTCATAAAAACCCGTCCTCGCGCAGGCGAGATGGCTGGGGATTTATAAACCTTAAGAGAATAAATTTATTTTTTATTAAGAATTGTCAGTGCCCAGAGAGGGACTTGAACCCTCATGAACGTAAGTTCACAGCGCCCTGAACGCTGCGTGTCTACCAATTTCACCATCTGGGCGAATAATTTTCGTGATTATAAAAAATGATGGGTTAAAATTTCCAACTTCTTTTTTCTTTCAGGTGCCAGGCGGCGACGGTGTTAAAGCGATCTTCCGGACTGGCGATGGTGACGGCCGAAAAACCCTTGATTTTTTTATTTTGCGGATAAAGATAAGGTTGATTAAAAAGAAAAATAGCCGGCTGATCTTTAAGAACTATATTTTCCAGTTCGGCGTAATCCTTTTGTCTTGCGGCCTGATTCTGGTTACCCCGGGCATTTATAATCAATTTGTCGACTAATGAGTTTTTGTAGCCGGATAAGTTAAAGCCGCCGGCCACGGCTTGGGAAGAGTGCCACAAGGGGTATGGATCGGGGTCAGAGCCGATGGCCACATTGTAAAGCAGTAAAGAATAAGCGCGTGAACGCAAAACGGCGTTGCTTAAATCATTGCGGTTAATAATGTTTAATTTGGTTTTAACACCGATCTCAGCCCACTGCTCTTGTAGTTTTTGCGCCACGGCGACCAAGTCGTCATTTTCCGGAATGGTTAAGTTTAAGGTTAAAATTTGGTTGTTTTTACTCAACCAAGCGTGGCCGTCGTTATCAGCCGCTCCTGTTTTCCAGCCCAAGTCGGCTAAAAGTTGACTGGCGGCGCCTCGGTCATAGCCGGCGGCCGTGGCTTGCGGCGCGTAAACGGAATTTTCCGGCAGAAAGAGACTGTTGACCAGGCGGGCATCCTGACCATAAAGTTCGTTTTTGATTTTTTCTCTGTCGGTCGCGAGACTCAGCGCCCGTCTAAATTTCAGCTGACTGGTTTTGTCGTCGGTTTGGCTTAAATTAAAGAACAGGGCGCTGTATTCGGGCAGCCACAACCGATGAAAAACAAAGGAGTTGGCGGCGCTGATTTGCGTTTTTTCCGGCTCGCTTAAAGACGCCAGGCCGTCCAACTTGCCATTATTCAGGGCGTTAATAGCCTCGCTTTGATCATTAAAAAAACGACAGATGATTTTATCCAAAAAAGGCCGACCGCGGTAATAATGTTCATTGGCGATCAGAGTGTAAGTTTTGATGTTGCCGTTTTTATCCTTAACCAGGGACAGAAATTGATAGGGTCCGGAGCCGATCGGACGAATGTTAAGTTCAGCCAAGGCAAAGGCAAAAGGCGAGACGTCCTGCCATAAATTTTTAGGCATGATGCCAAAAGTCAGTAGTTCGGGAAAAGGAGAATAACCTTGCCCCAGGTCAAAGCGCACGGCGTAATCGTCAACCTTGCTGATTTCCACATCTTGAAACTGGGTTCGCAGGGGTGATTTGAATTGGGGGTCTTTTAAGGTGTTGAAGGTGAAGACGACATCATCGGCCGTAACCGATTCACCGTTGTGCCACAAAGCCGATTTGGTGATGGTTATGGTGTAGCTTTTGCCATCGGGACTGAGGTCGGTTTTTTCAGCTAGGTCGTTAATCAAGCGGCCGTCGGCGTCGCGCGTGAAAAGCGAAGAATAAATCAAGCGGCTGATCGCGGCATCAACGCTCGACAGCGGAGCGTGCAGGGGGTTGAGATATTGGGGCGCGCCTACCAAACCTTCGGTGTAGTCGCCGCCGTAATCGGGGTTGGTTGGCAAATTGTTATAAAAGTTAAGCCACAATGTGGCCAGACTGGTGATGAATAAAACGCCGCAGACGGCTAAGATGATTTTTTCCCGGCCCGACAGGAATCTTTTAACATACTTGATTTGTTTTAGGTTGGGCAGGCGGTTGGCGGACATTTGGATTAAAAGATCTTGATCCAAATCATTGGTTTGATAGCGTCCAGCTGTTTTTTTGGTGAAAAAATATTTAAACACAAAGCTTAGCGGGCGTATTCAATCACCCGGGTTTCTCTTAACAAATTGATTTTAATTTCGCCCGGATATTTTAACTCGGCCTCGATTTTTTGAGCGATTTGCTTGGCTGTTTCGTAACAGGCGGCGTCATTGACTTTTTCAGCGTCCACAAAAACCCTAACTTCGCGGCCGGCCTGAATGGCATAGGCCTTGGTGATACCCTCGAAAGATTCGCTGATTTTTTCCAATTCTTGCAGGCGTTGGATGTAGTTTTCCAGATTATCCTTTCTGGCGCCGGGCCGGGAAGAGGAGATGGCGTCGGCAGTTTTGACAATAGCGGTGATTAAACTTAAAGGATTGTCTTCATGGTGCTTTTCAATGGCATCGATTATTTGTTCCGGCAAATTGAACTTGCGGCCAATCTGGCCGCCGATTTCCGGATGGCTGCCCTTAACCTCATGATCGACAGCTTTACCGATATCGTGTAATAAACCGGCTTTTTTAGCCAGGTTGGCGTCGGCGCCCAACTCCTCAGCTAAAAGACCGGACAAGTGTCCGACTTCCACGCTGTGCTTAAGGGCGTTTTGTCCATAACTGGTGCGATATTTCATGCGGCCGATAATTTGCACCAATTTGGGATCGAAACCAGTAACACCCAATTCATACAAGGCCTCTTCGCCAGTTTTTTTAATATCCAGAGCCAGGTCTTTTTTGGCCTGTTCCACCGCCGACTCTATTTTGGTCGGGTGAATACGGCCGTCTTTAATCAGGTGTTCCAGAGCGCGCTTGGCGATATGGCGGCGAATGCCGGAAAAACCGGAAACGGTAATGACATTAGGAATGTCGTCCACGATTATTTCCACGCCCGTTAACTGCTCAACAGCTTTAATGTTGCGGCCTTCGCGGCCGATAATGCGGCCCTTCATTTCGTCGTTGGGCAAATCCACCACCGTGGTGGTCATCTCCGCCGTAAAGCCGGAAGCCAGGCGTTGCATGGCTGAAGCCATCATTTTTCTGGTTTTTTCTTCAACCACATCCTCGCTTTCTCTTTGTAGTTTATTAAGGCGAGACAACAAGGCCTCTTCACTGTCTTTAGCTAAATTTTTAAACAAAACCTCACGGGCTTCATCGCGGGTCATGGCGGCGATGGTTTCCAATTTGGCCACCTGCTCCTCGCGGATTTGTTTGATTTTTTCTTTGGCCTCTTCTATCTTGTTAACTTTTTCGTATAAATACTGCTGTTTTTCCTGTAAATCCAAGAGTTTTTGGGAAAAAAGATTTTCCCGCTGTTCCAATTTTTCTTTACTGCGGCTCAGTTCTTTACGATCGGATTCGGTTTGTTTTTTGCTGTCTTCAATGATTTTAAGGGATTTTTCCTGGGCCTCCAAAACAATTTGTTTTTCCTTGGTTTTGGCTTCGGTCAGGGTTTTTTCCGCCCTGGTTTCAGCGCTGTTAACTTCTGACAAAGCTTTTTGTTTGCGCCACCAATAACCAAGCAACAGCCCAGCCACCAGGGCCGTTACCCCTATAAAATAATTCATACTATTAGTAACCGCGTGTTGCTTGGCGCGCCCAAGCCGAATCAGGCCTAAGAAATTAGACCGAGAGCTCGTTTGATTGTAGAAGCTAAATTAGCTGGAAACGAAGAGATTTTCACAAATTTTAGCTAAAATAAAGGTATTTTTCTACTACAGCCGCAACAGCAAACGCGGTATTTTTTAGTTTATCTTTATTTCAGCTTATCATATTTTTTTCTTTTTGGCAAGGGTTTTGTCAGCCGGCGATTCCATCTGGCGCCTGGCAAGGCCGGACCTTTAATGATATAATATGGTTGCAACTATTTAATTATAAATAATTTTATGCTGGGATTCCAAGAATATTTTAAACAAGCCATTGACAGGGGGGCGTCGGATTTACACCTGGTGGTTGGCAATAAGCCGGCCTTGCGAATTGATGGTGAATTGGTTTTTGTTGACAAAGACGTTGTTGACGAGAAGTTTATGGAAGCGTCTTTAATTTCCATTTTGGACAGTCACCGCACCAAGCTTTTTAACACCAACCGCGAGTTGGATTTTTCCATTGAAATTTTTGACAATCGTTTTCGTATCAATTTGCACTTTCAATCAGGTAAAATCGGTTTGGCGGCCCGTCACATCAAAGCTAAGGTCCCCACTCCGACTGAAATCGGCTTTACCGACTCCATGATTCAGATGACCAATCTGAAAGACGGTTTGATTTTGGTAACCGGCCCCTCCGGGTCCGGCAAGTCCACCACCCTGGCTTCAATGATCAATGTTATCAACAACACCCGCAACGCGCACATCATTACCATTGAGGACCCGATTGAATACTTGTTTCAGGATGATGGGAGTGTGGTGGAGCAGCGCGAGGTTGGTTATGATACGTTAAGTTTTGCCAACGCCTTGAAATATGTTTTACGTCAAGACCCCAACGTTATCATGATCGGCGAAATGCGCGATCCCGAAACCATTGAAGCGGCTTTGACCGCGGCCGAAACCGGCCACCTGGTTTTATCCACCCTGCATACATCCAGCGCACCGGACACGGTGGCCAGAATCGTCGACTCTTTTCCGGCTCACCGCAAACAACAGGTTTTGGTCCAGTTGTCATTAACTTTGCGGGGGGTGGTTTCTCAACAATTGATTCCTAAGATCGGCGGTGGTTTGGTGGCCTCGCGCGAGGTGATGATAAACAATCCGGCCGTTTCCAACCTGATGCTGGAAAACAAAATCAACCAATTGGCCACGGTTATTAAAACTAATTATAGTATCGGCATGATCGATATGGAAAAATCAGTGCAACGCCTGGTGGAGGCCGGTGTGGTGGAGGAGCGCGTGGCCAAGGGTTATCAGCGTAACACCGAAACGAAAGGAATATACTATAATAATTTTTAATTTATTAAAGTTTAAAGCGGTTTATTATAAATTGTTTTTAAATTAAAAATTCATAAATTGAAAATTTTTATGACTCTGGACCGTTGGCGTGAAATCGTCGATCAAATTAAAGATAATTTTGCGGTGGAAAGTTTTGACCGCCAGTCGGATGAAGATGGCTTGGGCAAGCGGGAAACTTTGATTTTTACCAAACCTCTGGGTCGCTTAAAACTGGAGTTTGCCGTCCGGCCCAAAGTTATTGATAAAAAAGTGACTTACTCCAATCGTATCGGTTCGGAGGTGGCGGTTGATTATGTTTACAGTCCCGATGAAGTGATTTGCCGTCTCTTGGCTTATCGCTGGAGCGAGGCCGATGATGATTGGTTGCCGCTGGAAGGGCAAAAGATGTTTAGTTAGCGGTTGATTTTCGGGCTTGACAACGGTCGGGTATCGGTTGTTATATGAACAAAATGGGCCGGAGGTGGGCTTAAGCGGTTTGTTTGGATTTTTAACTTCAAAAACTTTAACCAAAATGGCTAATTTTATTCCTTTTGTTTCGGCTTTGGTTTGGCTTGCCTCTTGGTGGTGGTTAAGTCAGGCGCCGGATCAATGGTGGCTGGCGGACATCGTTCTGGTGATTTTTTGCGTGGTCTCGGCCATGGTTATTACCGCCAAAGCCAAGGAGAGGCAATGGTGGAATGTGGCCATTTTGCCGGTGATAAGCAGCTTGTTGCTATCCGGTTATTTAACCATCATCAGCGCCGCCGGCGTGGTGGTCGCGGCTGTTATTTTGTTGACATTATTGCTTTATATTTATTGGCGTTTCGTTTTTTATTATTATAACCAGCCCAGCCGTTACACCGCGTTTAGCTTGGAAAACTTTTCTTTTTATCTTAATTTTATCAATGTTTTTTTGCTGGGGGCGTTGGCTTATGGCTTGCGCTCCTTTTTGCAATTTAACTTTTGGTTTCTTTTAGCCGGGGTAGCGGTTTTTTTAGCCCTGGTTATTTATCAAACCCTGTGGTCAACCAAGGTTGATTGGCAACATCACACCCTATCCTGGTTAGTGTATTGGTTGGTTTTGTTGGAGGTTTTTGGTGTGTTGGCCTTGTGGCCGCTCAATCACAACTTGTTGGGCGTTTTGTGGGCTTCGCTTTATTATTTGTTGATGGTTTTATTTAATGATTTGTTGGGCGGGCGTTTTAAAACCAGGCGTCTTCGTTATTTTTTGTGGCTGGTTGTGGCCAGTTGGTTGGTTTTGTTGTTATCGGCCAGCTGGTTGTAGGGGTGTGGCTGCCAAGCATTTAACTTTTATTATTTATATGAAAACTCTCGGCAAACAAACAATCAAAGTATTTTTAGCGCTAATAGTAATACTGGTGGCGGGTGGAGCTGGCGGTTGGTTGGCCAACAATTTGTTTGGTATCAGTTACAACGTCAAAGACGTGATCAACCAGCGTCTCGATTCGGAAAATGACAACGCTCAAGTGGTGATTCGCGGCGCCAAGCAGGTGGTGGTGGAACAAGATACCCGTTCAGCCGAGGTGATCGCCGGGGCGGAGCGGGTGGTGGTTGGTTTATTTAAAAAACGCGCCGACGATAATTATGATTTATTAAAGGAGGTGGCGGCCGGAGTGATTATCACCAACGACGGTTGGTTAGCGGCTAATTGGCAAAGTAAAGAAGGTCAGTTTAAACCGGCTGATTATATTGTTGTTACCAAAGACAAAAAAATTTACGACTTAGACCGTTTGGTGTTTGATGATTTTTCCGGCCTAACCTTTATTCATTTGCGAAACGCCGGCAGTTTGCCGGTGGCCGCCTTTAAATCGTCTTTGTCGGTCAGCCGCGGACAAACCGTTTTTTTGGCGGGCTGGTTGAAAACAGTCACTTCGGCCGTGTTGCTGGACAATAGTCGTCAAGACGACGTTTTGTCAAGCGACCAGCCGTTTAAAACTTTAAAATTATCCAGCGCGGCTAATGGCGAAATCTTGGCCGTTGATCTGTCCGGTCAGGTTGTGGCCTGGTTTAATAAAGACAAACAACCGCAAAGCGTTGATTATTTGGTTAATGCCATTAATGCTCTTTTGGCCAACAAAACAATCGGTCGAGCGGTTTTAGGTGTTAATTATTTGAATGCCGATTATCACCTTAACCGCCAGGAACCCCTGGGCGCCGTGATTGCCAAAGATAAAAAAGGTGTGGCGGTGGTGGCGAACAGTCCGGCCGCCAAGGTTGGTTTGCGCGCCGGCGACATTATTTATTCTGTTGACGACGAAGAACTTGGTTATGGCTTGGATTTGGCTGATATTATCGCCACTTATCAGGCGGGACAAAAGACCGTGATTAAATATTGGCGCGGCTCGGAAAAAAAGGAGGCGGTGGTGACGCTTTAAACTTAAGAAAAAACAACAAGCAACAAATAACAAAACCACCCGATAAATTGTTTTTCGTTATTGGTTATTTTGTGTTATAATGAATAACATCTTAACTGATTTTATGAAAACCAAAAGTATCGGCTTGGCCAAATTGACCAATAAAACAGTTTTAACGCGCGTTGATTTTAATGTGCCTTTGGCTGGTAAAAAAATTAAAGACGATTTTAAAATCAGGGCCTCTCTGGATTTGATAAAGTTTTTAATCGAGAAAGAAGCCAAGGTTTTGTTGGTGTCGCATTTGGGGGAGCCGAGCGCCAAGGCGGGTGACCGAACGCGCCTGAGCTTGAATCCTGTGGCTAAGCGTTTGGGTAAACTTTTAAAAAAACGCCTGGTTTTTTTAAATCAGAGAGTTGGTGGCGAAGCTCTAAAACAAGCCGTGGCGCGTTTGCGGCCGGGACAAGTGGCTTTATTGGAAAACATCCGCTTTTGCCCGGGTGAAACAAAAAATGACAGCAAATTGGCGCGTCAACTGGCCGAATTGGCGGATATTTATGTGAACAACGCCTTTGCCGTCAGTCATCGCGCGCATGCTTCAGTGGCGGCCATTAAAAAATATTTGCCGAGTTTTGCCGGACCGCTCTTGGTGGCTGAGGTGACGCATTTAAAGAGGGTTCTCAAACCTAAACAGCCGTTAATCGTGATTATGGGCGGCGTTAAAGTTTCCACCAAGGTCGCGCTTTTGAAAAAACTGGCTAAGAAAGCCAACCATGTTTTGCTGGGTGGCGCTTTGGCCAACAATTTTTTAGCGGCCGCCGGTTGGCGTCTGGGTCGTTCGGCGGTTAGTCGTTCGGAGGTGGCTTTGGCTAAAACGATTTCTTGGAAAAATTTGGTTTTTCCCCTGGACGTGGTGGTTAAAACCAGGGATGGCCAAACCGCCTGGCGTCATTTAACCAAAATCAAGACAACCGACATGATTGTGGATATCGGACCGGAAACCATGAAAATGTTCGGCAATTATATTAAGCGGGCCAGCACTTTGCTGTGGAACGGGCCCATGGGCGTTTATGAACAACCGACGTCGCGTTACGGCACTTTGTTTATCGCGCGCGCCGTGGCCAGTCGTTCAAGTGGTCGCGCTTTTGGCGTGGTGGGCGGCGGCGAAACCGTGGACGCTCTTAATTTAACCAAAATGGCCGATGAGGTGGATTGGGTTTCCACCGGCGGAGCCGCCGCTTTGAGTTATTTGAGCGGTGAAAAATTACCCGGTCTCCGCGGTTTGATTGTATGAGTAAAATTAAAGATGCGGTTTTATTTAAAATTTACAGCGGCCAGGGTCGGTCGGCCTTGTTTTTGCGTATTTTGTTGTCGGACGGCCGTCTGGTCGGCTCAAGCGCGGTTTTGGCAGCCGAAGACGCGGCCACCGCTTATGATTTGGCGGCGGAAAAATTACAAGCCGATCTCAAGCCGTTCTTATTGGATTTGGAACTTGACGACGGCGCGCCGGATTTGGCTGATCGGTGGTTGGCGGACCTGACCTGTCAACCACTGGCTTTGGCCGCGTCGGTGGCCGTCAATCGAGTGGTAGCGCTTTTGTCGGAGCGTCCGCTGTTTCGTCAATTCAATCAAGTTTACGGTTTAACTGAAGACTTATTTGGTCTGCCCACGCCTTTGATCAATATGTTTAACGGCGGTCGTCATGCCGACACCAATTTGGATTGGGAAGAATTCTTATTGGTGCCTTTAAGCAAAAATCAAACTTCTTTTGCGGAAAAGATCGCCGCCGCCAGCCTCGTTTTTCATCATTTGGCCGATAAATTGCGTCAACACGGTTTTGATACCGATTTGGGCGGCTTTGGCGGTTTTGCGCCGGATGTGACTTCCAGCGTCCGCGCCGTGGAATTGATAGTTGAGGCCACGCAAGCGGCCGGTCAGGACTGGGGGCGCACCTTTGGCTTGGGTCTGGATATCGGCGGCGCCGCTTTGGCCGCCGGACGCGGACAATATTTATTTGAACTTGAACAAAATCGTTTGCAGTCGGCCGATCTGGTTAACTTGTATGAGGAATGGCAACGTCAGTATCACTTGATTTATTTGGAAGATCCGTTGGCGCCGGCTGATTTAACCGGCTGGCGGCGTTTGACTGTTGATGAAAACTATAAACTGCTGATTGCCGGCGATAAAATTTTTGACAACAGCGAAGTGAAATTTCGTCAGCAGTTAAAAAATCATTTAGCCAACGCCATTGTGATCAGCCCCGGCAGTCTGCACACGGTTAATCAAACCGTTGATCTGATGAAATTGGCGGTCGAACATCATTATCAAACAGTGTTGGCCTCCGGCGATGAAGAAACAAACGATGATTGGTTGTCCGATTTGGCGGTGGCGGCCAATGCCGACTATCTCAAGGCCGGCGCCGTGGCGCGCGGCGAAAGAGTTGGTAAAATAAATCGTTTGATTGAAATTGAGCAGGATTTAGCGGCCTAATGTTTAAACAAACAAAAACCGGCTTGTTTTAAGTCGGATTTTTTAATTTTAAAAAACAATTAAATGATAACATTGTCAACTTGCGCCAATCTTTAATTTTTTGTCAAAAAATGTTAAGCTATGATGGTTGTTTTGGGGCTTCATATGAGTAAAAACGAGCTATTACAAGTCGGGTGGCGGCCAATAGTTTTGATTATTTTAGATGGCTGGGGCGTGGCGCCGGAAGGGCCGGGCAATGTTATTGGTTTGGCCAAAACGCCATTTTTTAACGAACTCTTGGAAAAATATCCCAGCGTGACCTTGCGCGCTTCCGGTCAAGCCGTGGGTCTCTCAAGCGGCGTTAGCGGCAATTGTCAGGCCGGTCATTTGACTTTGGGCGCCGGCCGTCCGGTTTTTGGCGGAGCGGCCCTGATCAATCGGGCCATTACCGACAAATCCTTTTTTAAGTTGCCGGTCTGGACGGAATTGACCAAGCATTTGAAAAAATACCAAAGCGTTTGGCATTTGGTTGGTTTATTGTCTGTGAAAAACGAAATTTCCGACCTTAATCATTTATTAGCCATTCTGGAAGTGGCTAAACGCAAAAAATTAACCAACCGTTTGCGTTTGCATTTGTTTGTTGATTCCACTTCTCCCGCCGATCAGCGGCTTTTAACTTCTTTGAAAATTGTTGAAGACATTTTATCGGCCGCGAATTTGGGTTGTGTGGCCAGTCTATCCGGCGGTTTTTACGGGCTTAACGTTGACCGGCACTGGGAACGCACCGCCGCTGTTTACAAGGTTTTAACCGCGGGTGTTGGCGAAAAGTCCGGTTCGGTCTTTAAGGCGCTGGCTAAGGCGGCCGGCCAAAAATTAAGCGGCGACAATCTATTGCCCACAACTCTGGTTGATTCGCGCAATCGGCCCGTGGGTTTGGTGCAAGACAACGACGCTTTGTTCTTTTTTAATTTTTTGCCGGATGGTTCGCGTCAGTTGTTGCGATCGCTGATTGAACCGGCTTTTGACCGGTTTGCCAGAAAAAAAATTAACAACCTAGTGCTTTCCACCATGACCGATTATGGCGACGCGCGCGCGGTTTTTGCCAGGAGTCTGGTAAAAAACACTTTAAGCGAGGTTTTATCGTCGGCCGGCCGTTCGCAGTTAAAAATCGCCGAGAGTGAAAAATACAACCAACTGACCACCTTTTTCAATGGCCACAGGGAAATAATCTGGCCGGCAGAGGAGTGGTTGTTGGTGCCGTCGCCTCGGAACTCGTCCCGCAATCAAGCGCCGGCCATGGCGGCGGAGGCCGTGACGCAGGCGGCTATAAAACAATTGGATGAACATTATGATTTTGTGGCCATCAATTTAACCAATGCCGAAGTCGCGGCCCGCGACGGCGATTTGACGGCGACGCGCGCGGCCGTCAAAGCGATCGATGGCTGTTTGCGTCGTTTGTTGAAAAAAATCATCGCCTCGGACGGCTTGGCGATCATTACAGCCGATCACGGACGGGTGGAGGATATGATTAATCGGCAGTTAGGCGTCGCCAACCTGAATAACAGCGATAATCCGGTGCCATTTATTATTGCCGGCAACGGTTTGGTGGGTTATAATTTGGGTATGGATAAAAACGCGGTCGGCGATTTGACCCTAATGTCGCCGGCCGGCACCTTAGCCGATGTGGCGCCGACCATCTTGAAATTGATGAATTTAAATCAGCCGGAGGAGATGACTGGGAAAAGTTTGTTGTAATATTTAGGGCAATAGGGCTTCTTGTTTCGGTTTATGGTTTTGTTAAAAACAAGCAACAAAATTAAGAGAGGGGTTATTATTTGTTGTTTGCCGCCTGCCGTTTGTTTTTAATATGATTAAAAAATTATTTTCCCGATCCATAGATAGTGTGACGGCGGCGGCTTTTTTGGTTGGCGTCTCTTCTTTGTTAAGTCGTTTTTTGGGGGTGATTCGTGACCGTATTTTGGCCGGCAACTTTGGTGCCGGCGATACCTTGGATGTTTATTATGCCGCTTTTCGCATTCCGGACCTGATTTTTAATTTATTGGTTTTGGGGGCTTTGTCGGCTGGTTTTATCCCTGTTTTTACGCAATTGATGCATCGCGAATCGGGCGATCACGAAGAGGCCTGGCGTTTGGCTAATAACGTTATCAATCTTTTGGGCTTGACTATGTTGATTCTGTTGGCGGCCGGAGTTGTCGGCGCTCCCTGGTTAATGAAGTTGACCACCCCGGGTTTTAGCGGCGACAAATTGGAACAAACCGTGCTGTTAACCAGGATTATGTTTTTGTCGCCACTGCTTTTGGGTTTGTCTGGCGTGGTGGGCGGAGTTCTGCAGTCGATGAAACGTTTCGCCGTCTATTCTTTGTCGCCGGTTTTTTATAATCTTGGTATTATTTGCGGCGCTTCGGTTTTGGCGCCGCGTTTTGGCATTGTCGGTCTGGCCTGGGGAGTGGTTTTGGGAGCGCTCTTGCATTTTTTGGTGCAGGTGCCGGCCGTTTGGCGCTTGGGTTGGCGTTGGCAGGCTTTGGCCGGCTGGCGGGAAAAAAACGTCAGAATAATTTTAAAAATGATGACTGCCCGCACTCTGTCCCTGGCTATCAATCAAATCAATTTGCTGGTTATCACCATGATCGCTTCCACCATGGCCAGCGGCTCGTTGACGATTTTTAACTTAGCCAACAATTTACAATCTTTTCCTGTGGGTATTTTCGGCATTTCTTTCGCTATTGCCGTTTTTCCGGTTTTGTCGGCCCAGGCCTTTAATAAAGAAAAATTGACAGCGCGTTTAAGCGCTTCTTGGCGGCAAATTTTATTTTTTATTATTCCGGCCACGGCGATTTTTTTGCTTTTGCGGGCGCAAATCATTCGTTTGATTTTGGGGTCGGGGCAGTTTGACTGGCAAGATACGATTTTAACCATGAATTGTCTGGCCTGGTTTGCCGTGTCGTTTTTTGCCCAGGCCCTGATTCCTTTGCTGACCAGAGTTTTTTACGCCAGACACGATTCCAAAACGCCTTTTTATATCGGTTTGGTGTCGGCTCTGGCCAATATCGCCTTGGCTTGGCCGCTCGCGCAAAGTCAGGGAGTCACCGGTCTGGCCCTGGCCTTTACTGTGTCGTCGTTTATTAATTTTTTCGCTTTGGCTGTGGCGGTCAAATGGGAGTTGGGGTCCTTGGTTGACGGCAAAACTTGGTTATGGATTGGTAAATTTACCGCCGCCTCTTTGGCCGCCGCCGCGGTTATTCAAGTGGTTAAGTGGAGTGTCGGGCCGGCCGTGGACATGGCTCGTGTTTGGGGTCTGATCGGTCAAACCGCCGCCTCCTCCTTGGCCGGTTTGGCGGTTTATTTGGGCCTCTGTTTTTGGTGGGGCAGCCCGGAGGTGGTCCGTTTGTGGCAATATCTTAAAAATTTTCGTCGCCGAGGATCGGGTGAAACAACCGACCAAAGCGAGGCGAGAGGAATCTGAAATCTCAAACTCCAAACCGCGAAGTTTAACCCTGAAAACTGGTTTTATGCTCATCTTTCTTTACGGCCCCGATGATTTTCGGGCCAAGGAAAAAATCAAAGAACTGCGGGAACGTTTTTTCCGCGAGGTTGATGCCGATAATGTTAGTTGGGCCGAAGTTGACGGCGCTGATTTGACTTTGGAAAAATTGCACCAGGCCGCGGCCGCTTCGTCTTTGTTCGCGCGCCGCCGTCTGTTGCTTGTTAGCGGGATTTTTGCCAATAAGGACAAAGTTTTTTTAGCGGAATTAAAAAATTATCTCGCTAACGCCGCCGGCGTTAATGACAATATCATAATTTTTTATGAACCAATCGTTTTTTTGGATAAGAATAATGAACCGCGTTTGGCCAATGCCGACAACGGCAAGCCGTTGAACAAGACGCAGGCCGAGCTTTTGTTTTGGCTTAAAGATACGCCCTACGCCCAGTATTTTAAAATTTTGAACAATCAGGAGATTGCGTCATGGATCAAAGAACGTTTGGCAACGGTCGGCTTGACCATGGGCTACCGCGCCGCGCAAATTCTGGTGGCTCGCCTGGGCTCTGATTTATGGTTGCTCTCTAATGAACTTAACAAGCTGATTAGTTATCAAGCCGCTCACTACGGCCAGCTGACCGAAATTCAAGCCAAAACGGTGGAAGAAATGGTGCAGAACATGGCTGAGGAAAAAATTTTCGCTCTGACCGACGCTTTGAGCAATAAAAATCGGGCTTTGGCCGTTAAGCTTTTGGAGGAACAATTGCGACAGGGGGTAAATGAGATTTATTTGCTGACCATGTTAACCAGGCAGATTAAAATTTTATTGTCCGTGCGTTCCGGTCTGGATAATGGTTTGGATGCCCGTGCCATCGGTCAAAGTTTAAAGTTGCATCCCTATGTTTTGCAAAAAAGTTTGACCCAGGCCCGCAATTTCACCACCGCGGCTTTAAAGATCGCTTTAAACGCTTTATTGAAGCTTGATTACAACTATAAAACCGGCAAATTGCCGGCGCCGTTGATGATGTCTTTGTTGTTGGCCAGACTATAAAATTTTCAATTGAGGTATTCGCTTTGTTTACTGGTTGTCAGCGGTTTAAAAATTTTAAAAAAAACCGTCCCGCTTGAAGCGAGACGGTTTTTTATTTGCCCAGGGCGTTGAGTTTTTTTTGCAGACGCGACTTGGCGCGACTAGCGGCGCGGGATTTGATCAGGCCCTTGCCGGCGGCTTTATCCAAGGCCTTCGTGGTTTTGGCGGCCAATTCTTGGAGGGTGGGGTCTTTGGCTAAAACGGCTTTGGCTGTTTGCTTGCGCAGCTTGGACAGATTGTTCAGGGTGGCGGTATTACGGTCAGCCCGCTGTCGGCTTTTGCGCAGTTCTTTTTTAGCTGATTTTTTGTTAGGCATAACGACAAGTTTTAATGTAAAAACTCTTAATTTTTAAACAAGTTTCAACAACCAATGAGGAAATGCTAACAGAAATAAAAATATTTGTAAATAGAGTGTGGTTTGACTTGGGGGAGCGGCCGGAGTATGCTGATTTTTATCAGGTGATCATTATGAAAAAAATCATCCATTCATTAAGTGAGATGAATCGATTGGCCAAAGACCTGGTTGCCGATTTATCGGGCGGCGAGGTGATTGCTTTGGTCGGCGGTTTGGGCGCCGGCAAAACAACCTTAACGCAATATTTGGCCAAACATTTAGGCGTGACCGAGCGAGTCAACAGCCCGACTTTCGTTTTGTTGAAAATCTATAAGGCGCGTCACAGCCGGATTAAGCGTTTGGTGCATTTGGACTGCTATCGTTTGGCGGATGAAGCCGACTTAAACAATTTGGGTTGGGACGATTGGCGCGATCGGGAAAGCGTAACGGTGTTGGAGTGGGCTGATAAAGTTTGGCCGCATTGTCCGCGCGGTGTTTGGCAAGTAAAATTAACGGCGCGGCCCGACGGCAGCCGGTTGGCGGTGTTGCCGAATTTTAAGAAACAACCAGGCACTAAGGCCGAAACTAATCATCGCGTCCGCCAGGTTAAAAAAACTTAACGAGCCGAAATTCAAATAATCAATGACGCCGCCATAAAAAAAACGGTCGATCAGGTTGCTGAAAGCGCCCAAAACGGTCATAAAAATCAGACCGGTCGCGGCGTTTTTTTGTTGGCGCAGTTTAAGGTAATACCAGATTAAAGCCGAGGCCATTCCCCAAACCAGCAGATCGATCAACCAGGGCCAGAGCGGCAAAGAAAAAGCCAGGCGGCGATTCAAGCTAAAACTAAAAGGCAGAGTCTGGCCCGGCACTCTTAGACCTAATAAAACCCAGGCCTTGAACCAGCGATCCAGGGTAATTAACAAAACGGCCAGCCAGTGCAGGCCGACCGTTAAACATTGTCGCGATTTATCAGTCATGTGGCTACTTTTGATTTTGCAGCTTGCGTTTGCAGGCCACGCAGGCGCTGGAGTCGGGACGAATCAACAGGCGCTTGGCTTCGATTTCCTGTCCGCAATATTTACAAATGCCATATTCACCCTTACTGATTTTTTTTAGCGATGAATTGATGTCTTTTAAGTTTTTTTCCAAAATTCGCCCAGCTTCCAGATTAGTGGTATATTGATTGACTTCCTGAGCGTTGTCGTCGCTTTCATCGCCGTATTCGGGAAAGCGGGTCAGATAGTCGCTTTTGGCCGAACCGTCTTTCTTGGCAAAAGCCGCCAGCTCCTTTTCAATACTGGCCTTGCGACGCAACAGGTCCTCCTTGATCTTGTTAAGAATTTGAGCATCCATATGATTACCAATTTTTTTTCTTTAAACCCTTGGCGGCAGCGTCAACTTGAGCTTCGTGTTTGGAGGTGCCGACACCGGTGGAGATTAGTTCATCTTCTAAGTATAAACCAATCTCAAAATTTTTGTCATGATCCGGTCCGGACTCGGTGATAACTTCATAGCGAGGAGTAATGCCGTAAATTTCCTGGGCTTTTTCCTGAAAGCTGGATTTGGGATCTTGATATAAGCCCAGTTTAATGATTTCCGGCAGGAGATTCAGGACATTGTCAACAATAAAGTCCTTCGCCGCCTTCAATCCGCCGTCCAGGTAGATGGCGCCGATCACGGCTTCAATGGCGTTGGCTAAAATAATGTCGCGGGCCTTGGTGTTTTTATCTTTGGCTTCGCCGCGGGACATAAACAGAAAATCTTCCAGCCCCAAGCCGTAAGCGATTTGCGATAGCAGTTTGGCATTAACCAAACTGGCTCGCCAGTCGGTCAGCTCGCCCTCGGTTTTTTGCGGATAGGCGTGATACAAGTATTCGGTGACGACAATCTCCAAAACGGCATCGCCTAAAAATTCCAGACGTTCGTTGTGGCCCAGTTTGAAATCCGGGTTTTCATTAAGATAGGAACGGTGCACCAGCGATTGGTGCAGGAAATCGGAATTTTTAAAGGAATATTTTAAAGAATTCTCCAGCTTGCTAAAATCTGGCATAGAAATTGTTGATTGTTGATCGGCGGGCGCTATACCGGATAACGACCATCAATCATCAATAAACTTAGTAATTAAACGGCTTCGGTTATCGGGCCGGAGGCGACGCTGTCGGCTTGATCGGTCAAGTCCTTTTTATCAACTTCTTTCATGGGCAGTTCTTTGAAGATGGCGCCCAAGACGCCATTGACGAATTTACCCGAAGCGTCGCCACCAAAGGCCTTGGCGATTTCAATAGCTTCATTGATGGCCACTTTGGCCGGAATATTTTGGTCAAAAATCAATTCGTAAATACCTAAACGCAAAACATTGCGATCGACCGTGGTGATTTGTTCCAAGGGCCACTCGGTGGCGTATTTGATAATATATTTGTCAATGGTCGGTAAATTGTTGACGACACCCTGAACCAGCGAGACAGCAAAACCATGATCATCGAAACCCGGGGCGAATTGCTGAAAATTTCCCCGGATCAGGTCGTTAAGATCGACCGAGTTCTTGTCATTGAAATCCCAGGCAAACAGGGTTTGCATGGCGATAGTGCGTGACAGGTGTCGGTTGGCCATACTATTTGCTTTTTTTGGCGGTTTTTGGCTTGGTGACCGGAGTCAGGCGATAAGTGCCGCAAAACTGACAAGCGCGGTGCGGTAAAACCATCTGACCGCATTTCGGGCATTTGTTTAATGTTTTTGGCTTCAGAGCCGCATGTGAACGTCGTCTGTTTCTGGCGCTTGAAGTGTGCCGTTTCATTTGAACCATAGTTTTTGTCAAAATTAAAATGACTTAATCGTCGCGGTTATTATAATATTAAAAACTCGATTTAGTCAAGCTAAACGAGGGGCAACAAAAAAACAGGCGACAAGAGGTTGCTTGTTATTTGTTGTTTGTTATTTGTGTTATAATAATTCTGTTATGATTTGGTATTTTTTGGCCGCCGGCGTTTTATTTGCCTTGCTGGCTTTTTGGCGGTTGTCTTGGGCCGTTCGGCTGGTGATGGTTTTGTTGCCGGCTTATCTTTGGCGGATGAATATCGGGGGGTTGCCGACCACCTGGCTGGAAGTTATGATTTGGCTGTGTCTGGTTGCCTGGCTAATAAAAAACCGTTCGCGGCTTTGGTCGCGTCTGAGTCGCGCCTTAAAACGAGGCGGTCCGGACAAACCCTATCCTTTTGGCGGTGAAATCGTTTTGCTTTTGTTTGTCTCTTTGTTGGCGGTAGCGGTCAGTCATTTCAGTCAGGTCTCGATAGGATTGTGGCGGGCTTATTTTTTGGAGCCGTTATTGTTTTATTTGATAGCCATCAGTGTTTTGGGCGGCCGGCGGTCTTTGGCGGTTTGGGTTTGGCCCCTGAGCGTTTCCGCGCTAGGGGTGTCGATCATGGCCTGGTATCAGCAGTTTATTGATTTAACTTTTTTAAATCCGATTTGGTCCGGAGAACTGCGCGCCACCTCTATTTTTGAATATTCCAACGCCGTCGGTTTGTATGTGGCGCCAATTTTAATGCTCGTGCTCGGGCGACTATTTGCCTTGGAGCGAGAGAAACAAATCGGGGGGCGGGTTTGGCGTTTTATTTATTACCTAATCGTTTTACTGGTCGGACTGGGCGCCATTGTTTTTGCTAAGAGCGACGGCGCCATTATCGGTTTGGCCGCCGCCGGTTTGCTGTTCGGTCTGCTGGCTAATCGCAAAACCGCCGTAGTCACCGTAAGCTTGGTTTTGTGTCTTAGCTTAACCTTCTACGCCCTGCCCAAGTATCGCGATTATTTGCGACATCAGATAACTTTGACCAATTTATCCGGTGAAATACGCCGCCAGCAGTGGCGCGAAACCTGGCAAATGCTTGGTCAGGACTGGCATTGGTTGACCGGCGCCGGTTTGGCTGGTTACCGGCGGGCCGTGGCTCCGTTTCATCAGCCCGGTATTTTTTTTAACAGCGACAACAACCCCGACTTTCACCGCCTGACCGTTTTTAACGCCGATTATCGCGCGGCGCACTGGCAACCGGTGGAGGTTTATTTGTATCCTCACAACATCATTTTGAATTTTTGGAGCGAGCTGGGTTTGGCTGGCGCCTTGTTGTTTGTTTGGTTAATCGGGAAATATTTTGTCGGCGGTTTTAAAATTTGGCGGTATTTTTCCGACCGCGAGCCGGAATGTTATTTGATTTTGGGCTTGATCGGGTCCATGACGGTTGTGGTTATTCATGGTTTGGTGGATGTTCCTTATTTTAAAAACGATCTGGCCGTTTTGTTTTGGCTGTTGCTGGCCATGATGGGGTTGGCTGATTTGTGGTGGAATAAAAAAATTAAATAATGAAAAATTTATGAAAAAATTTTGGCAGAGCAGCATGGTCAATGCCTTAGCCACGACCGTCTATGTTTTTTTGGTGGTGCTGATTATGAGCAACGCCAATAAGATTTTTGGGCAAATGAACGGTTATCTTGGCCCCCTGGCCTTTTTGCTATTATTCGTTTTGTCGGCGGCCGTCACCGGTAGTTTGGTGTTGGGTCGGCCGATCGCCTTATATTGGGAGGGTAAGAAAAAGGAAGCGGTCAAGCATTTCGCCTTGACTTGTTTGTATTTATTGATTATTTTGGTGTTGACTTTCATTGCGTTGTGGTTGAGCCGATAGCGGTACGGATTATGATGGTGAGAGTTAATTTTCGGATGTTGTCTTTTTGCCTCGATCGTTTAATGGTAACACTAAAGACAAATATTTTTTTCATGCTCTGTAAAGCATAAAACCAATAATCCAACATCAAAAATCCAGCTTCCACCTATGGAGAGGTGCTAGAGTGGTTGAATAGGACGCTCTCGAAAAGCGTTGTGCCTGAAAGGGTACCCAGGGTTCGAATCCCTGCCTCTCCGCATTAAACGCCACTGTCCCTTTCGGGAAATTGCGGCGTGGTTAAAAATTAAAAAATTATGACCACATATAAACACACTCAAATTGGTTACCTGATGCTGGTTGTTACGCTGGCCGTGCTAGCGCTTTTCGTGTGGCTTCAAATTACGGCCAGGGCCGAATCCCCCTCGGTCGACTCCGGCACAAATTTTGCCCTTACCGTTGTAATGGTGTTAATTGTGTTTATCCTTGCGTCTTTTGTAACGCTCACAGCGTCCATCGATGAAAACTGTCTGCGAATTAAATTCGGCTACGGCATTTTTTATAAAAAATTTATTATTAAGGAAATAGCTTCAGCTAAAATTGTAAAAAACCAGTGGTATTACGGTTGGGGCATAAGGCGCTGGTTCTGGCCCAAAATGTGGATTTACAATATCTCCGGTTTTGACGCGGTTGAAATAATTATGAGCAATGGAAAAATTTATCGCATAGGAACGGATGATCCGGGCGGGCTAGAGGACGCGATTAACAGAGTCGTGAATTTGTAGGGAAGCAAGTAACACAAGATTTTTGTGGCCGTCGTTTTTTTGTGCTATGATAAAAACGGTTTTTCAAATAAATCGTTTAGGAGTCGGGATTTTTTTTCAAGCTTAACTTAATGGCCGCAAAGTTAAAAATATGAAAGCCAAACAGCGTCCACTGCATTTAAGCAAACATGAGATTTTAACCATCGTCAGCTTGGGCGTTTTGTTTTTTACCATGTTTATCAACTGGACCCTGTACGCCTGGCTGGCGGCGTTGGTGATCATGATCGGCGTCGGTATCTGGTATCTGAAAAAATAGGTTTTTCAGCTTGACAAAACCCCGAGCATGGTTTAAGATGGCTTGTGATAACAAAGGGCTTTGTTATCTTTTTTTATCAATTTAAAAAACAAGGACCGGTAGCTCAGTCTGGTTAGAGCGCTGCCCTGTCACGGCAGAGGTCGCGGGTTCGAGCCCCGTCCGGTCCGCCAGATTTCCAAGTTAGAGCCAATAAAATAATATGACTTCACGGATACAAGAGATGCTCGCCGGTAAAGAGGGGGTAATTGATTACGCTGCAGTAATCAAGCAATTTCCTTGGTTGGGGCAAAAAAATCAGGATTATATTTTGAGCCCGGACAGCGATGGACTTCTTTGCGGTTTATTTGTATCGAATTATTTGAATGGTAAAATTCGTGGATTTTACGATGGGAAGATTATGGTTTTGGAAAAAGGATTCAAACCTGAAGATTGTGTCTTTCTCGATATGGAGGTTTTTCGTAAAGATATCAAGAGCGTCGGGCAACACATGGTCATGTTTAATAAAAGCCGGCTTCCTGAGAATTGGGACAACTTTAATAAGTGTGCTGCCATTAACAATATACGCAATCACGATGGCTATCATGATTTTCGGCTCAAGTATCCATTCGGTACCATCCACTTCTTAATTGGAGTCCTTGACACACAGCAGAAAATAGATATTCCTAAAAGCGCCATTGCGCCACTTCTCTTCACTGATGGAACATGGATGAATCTGCTCGGATATACCGAAAACTCATTGAGTTGGCTTAAATATTTGCGTGCCGATGAAGAGTCGACACCGCTCAATGATATATTTTTTAATAGACACTATTCGTTGCACGAATTGATGGAAACTATGAATGAATTTTTGCGAGAAAGAGATGCGATTAGTATTCCGCGTGAACGAGGTGACAGGGTGACAATAACCCTAAGAGGTGGTGAAGGCACTCCACATAATTTGGTTATCGAAGAGGAAAATTTTTACTTGTTTAATGAAGAAGCAAAACGCCGGGCTGAAAAATTCCTTATGCTCTTATCAAAACTAACGGGTTGGCAATATGATGAGAAAGATTGGTCTTGGAATAAGTGGCGGCTATCAAAGTTTACTAAGAGAGATTTTACCGGATCAAATATCCATTTGGGCAATAGAACGTTTGATGAATTTATAGCCAAAAGGCCATTGTCGTTTGCCATGACGAGTACACAAAACATTGAATACACACTAGAGGAACCGGATAAGTTAGGATAATTTAGCAAATAGTGAACTTGGAACGGTAGCAATACGCTTTTCAGCTAAATCGCAATACTTCTTTGCTATATCAATGACTACATAGTTTCTACCGAGCTGTTTGGCTGCCACAGCTGTTGACCCGCAACCTCCAAATGGGTCGAGAACAACCCCATTGGGAGGGCAGAAGCACTGGATCATGTCATAAGGAATTTTATCAGGGAATACAGCCGGGTGCTGCCGCTTCAAAGAATCTTTATCTCCAGCCATAAGATAGTCCCATACGGTACCTCTGCATTTAGTGGGATTAATTGGGCGTGTTACTGTTTTTGTTGTTGTGCCGTCAGTTCTTCGATTACCACTTCCCGTCATAATTTTTCCTCCATGTTTTGATGGCACCTTTAGGGGCTCTTTATTGAAATATTGCGGCCTTTCGCCCTTCAAAAAAATTGGCATGTATTCATGATCAACTCGAAACCTATATTTCCACCAAGCTCCTTCTGTTCCGTGTTTCCGATAAATTACGGTCTCAAAAAGACGGAGGCCTACATTATCAACCCAGTCAACTACTGTGCGGAAAGACGTAACTGATTTCGCAAAATTTTTGGTCTGATCTTGGATAACCATTACCGCTATGCCACCCTCTTTTAAAACTCTTTTTATTTGTTCCCCGGTGGCATGCAGATCAAAGCTATAGTCACCATTATAGTCGCGAATGGTATCATACGGCGGCGAAGTAACCACCAAATCGACGGAATTATCAGGGAGTGTTTTCATCATCTCAACGGCGTCGCCATTAAGAACTTTATTTAGGAAGGCGTTATTGTTTTGTTTTGAAATTGATCTCATATACTTATACTTAATTATATCAATTTTTAGATTTCTTTTCTAAGTACTCCGACGACCCTTCCTTGTATTTCGACATTTGTTTCGTAAAACGGCTTCATCGCTTTATTCGCAGGCACTAACTTAATTTTATCTTTCTCTCTATAAATTCTTTTCAAAGTAACAGAATCTTTATCGGATAGGTATGCGACAGCTTTTTCTCCGTCGTCTACCGTAGGTTGATTTCTTACTATGACAATGTCGCCATCAAAAATGCCGTCTTCGATCATACTAGTACCGGCAACTTTAAGAGCATAGAAATTCGCGCCAGCAGAAACCATATTGTGGGGCACTTCTATTGGTCGTGGATCATGAATTGCTTCAATCGGTCCGCCTGCGGCGATTAAACCCATGAGAGGTATTTCTACAACGCCACTCTTGTTAGATTTGGGTTGCGATACTTCAAACCATTCTGGGTGAGCTTTATACATAGCCCTCAATTCCTGTATACTTTTATGAAGTTTCCCGAAGGTAAGCCGCATTTTCGGTTCAAATTTCAGGACATCGTCACCGTATCAGTCATTAACAGAGTTCAAGCTCTGTTTTTGTTTTTCTATTAGCGAAAATTTCTGTATTCTTGAAGTTTTTTTTCTAAAATATCTCTGGGGGCTACACGTATGGCTTTATCATTTATTGAAAACATTTGATTTTGTTAGCCATAGATTGTATTGAAAACACTTTCCTGTTTATTTTATCATAAATATTGAGAAGTGGCCAAAAATGTCGGGGGTGGATAAACCGTTGTTGTTTAATCTAAGCAATTTTTATTTAGCGAACATCTGAACTGCCGCTTACATTTCGTATGAGCGCCAACACTCGAGAATAATGGTTCTAACGGCGTCCAGAGCTTGCCGCCAGCATAATTAAGTAATTATTTGAGTCCTGAGAAGATAACCACCAAGCGTTTTTGGCGGTTTTTTAATTTGTAACCGCTTTATTGACAACGAGTGGCAGGGTAAAAATTTTTTTGCTAAAATGAAAACATGAAAAAATTTATTATTATTTCAGCGGTTTTGGTTATTTTGTCTGTCGGCGCGGCGGCGGTTATCACTTTTTGGCGGGAAATAAAGAGCGCCGCCTTGACCAAAACAACGGACAGCGACCAAACCATCCTTGATGATATGATTATCGCCAGTCCGGCTTTCGCCGACAACGCCAAGATTCCCGACGATTATGGCTGCCAAGGCAAAAACGTCAATCCGCCTTTGGTTTTTGAAGAAGCGCCGAGTCAAGCCAAAAGTTTGGTTTTGATTGTGGACGACCCGGATTCGCCGTCGGGCGTCTGGACGCATTGGCTGGTTTGGAATATTGATCCGGCCGTCGGAGAAATTCGTCCGGACAGCGCGCCAAGGGGCGCCAGGGAGGGTCGCAATGATTTTGGCGACAACGGCTACGGCGGCCCCTGCCCGGGTTCGGGCGCGCATCATTACCATTTTAAGCTTTACGCCCTGGATCAATCCTTATCGCTTAAAACCGGGGCCGGCAAAGACGATTTGCTGGCGGCCATGTCCGGACACATTATGGCGCAGGGAGAGTTGGTGGGCGTATATAGCAGATAACAATTTTTAAATCAGAATTTCCAATACCAAAATTAAAACTTCCAATTTTAAATAGTCTGGAATCAAAGAAGATTAAAATATAAAAAGGTCTTATTTGGCAAATAACCTAATTTTGTCATACCGGCCCCGTATCAAGCGCGGGGTAAACTCCTGCCGGCATCCGGGAG
>Ga0172370_10001518_pt1 | contig 35090 bp, 36 predicted proteins | sample LakKiv5m_FD_114538 | JGI IMG/M metagenome (GOLD analysis project Ga0172370, IMG submission 114538) | Freshwater microbial communities from Kabuno Bay, South-Kivu, Congo - kab_022012_11.5m | ecosystem: Environmental > Aquatic > Freshwater > Lake | place: Democratic Republic of the Congo...
CTAATGAACAAATACTATCCTTGAAGATAATAGCTTTTGAGTCATCTAAGTTTAGATTATCTCTTGGGATAAGAATATTCTCAGTTTGTACGCTATCATCATGCAACTGAGTAAATAATATTTTTACATAAACAAATTGCTTACCATGAATTACTGAATCCTGCGCCTGTTTTGCATACATGTATGTTTCACCCAGAGTGATTTCCTTTTCAAGGGTTGGATCTGTGGTGAGATATATATAACCATATATCCCAACAATAATAACAATAAGAGCTATTGAAATGAAAAATATTTTTTCTCCAGCTTTTGCTTTTGAGGATAATTCTGTTTCTTTTTGTTCCAAGATCTCTAGTTTTTAAGGTGAAGTTTATTTTTTTTCTCCCCAAGTTTTCGTGAAAATATCTGAATCCATCATCTCCTCATCAGAAATCTCATCATCTTCACTATCTTTATTTTCGAAAAACTCATAGTAAACAACAAGCCCCGATATTACCGTTGTGATAATACCTATAATATTAAGCCATCCGGTAATACGCAACGGGATCGGCAATAGCATTCCTGAGTTTGTAAATACTGAAAGTAAAAAACTGGAGACAACAAATAAAAGAAAAACTGCACATAGTAAATGATATTGTCGTGCAAACATTATTGCTATACATCCGACAGTAAGACTAAGTAATGTGTAAAACTTTAATGTACCAATAATTTCCTGAGTAACGCCACCTGAGCCGGAAAATGAAACTATTTGGAAAAAATGAACAACCCATATCAGAACACATATAATAGTAATTCGTAGCACAAGAGTTTGTGCTGTTACACGTAAAAGAAGATTATTAAGGAACATGATTTATTAAATTAAAAATTTATATTAAATTTATTTAATATACAATACAACGAAAATAATAAAATGTAAAGTTCCTAAAAATTGGCTTGTTCAACACCAGGCACTGAACAATATTCCGCTAGGTCTTGCCTAGCGAAATAAACTAATCTCTGATCCCTATCCACTAACCCCTAAGCTATTATTCCCCCACCTAAACATTTAGTCCCATCATACATAACAAACGATTGCCCCGGAGTCACGGTGCTATCCGACTGTGCAAGTACAAGAATAAGTTTTGTTCCTTTGAGTCCAGAAATTTTAAAATCTTTTTTGTCTCCATGATAGCGAATTTGCCCCGTATATGTTTTACCAATCGTTGGGATGCCACTGATCCAGCTTACATCTTCAAGTATTAATTCTTGAGCTTCTTTTTTGTCAGAATAAATATTTTGAGAAACAGTAATCGTATTTTTTTCTATATCTTTGCCAATAATATAATACGGTGTATCGTCAATTCCTTTTTTCGTAATCGTAAATCCATGTCGCTCACCGAGCGTAAAAAACAGGGCTCCGTTATGGTGACCAATAACTTCTTGACGAATAAGGTTCGACCTTTTCAAATCTTTAAGGTCGAACCTTTTCTCGCCCGGAGCAAGTAATACATCGCCACGCTTTTCATCAATATAGTGAGCAAGAAAATCTTTCATACTGACTTGTCCTATAAAACAAATACCCTGTGAATCTTTTTTGGTCGCTGTTGGTAGTCCGTATTTTTCTGCCAATTTTCGAACTTCGGGTTTTGGTAAATGTCCTATTGGAAAAATAACATGCGCAAGTTGTTTTTGCGATAATGTCCATAAAAAATAACTTTGATCTTTGGCATCATCATTTCCTCGATGTAATTCATACATTTTTGTTTTTTCATTAAAAATATTTCGTGCATAGTGTCCCGTTGCAACTGCATCTGCTCCATGAACAAGTGCCCATGAGAGAAAGCCTCCGAATTTAACTTCACGATTACACATCACATCAGGATTCGGTGTTCGTCCTTTCTTGTATTCTGCAATCATATAATCAGCAACACCTTGTTTATATTCGCGTTCAAGATCAAGTTCTATAAAAGGAACATCCAAATGCGCACATACACGCATAGCATCACGTCGTTCGTCACGCCACGTACATTCGATCCAATCAGGTTGCCACGTACGAATAAAAACCCCAATAACATCGTGACCTTGTTCTTTTAATATCGCAGCGGTTACTGATGAATCAACTCCACCTGAAACTCCCACAAAAATTGTTTTCTTTTCCATGTGAGAAATCTACAAGTTCCCAAGCTTTTTGTAAAGTCTTTTATCTTACGGAGGGTTTGTCTTCGTACGTTCTATTTTTCAATTTTCATCAGTTTTTTAAAAAGTTCAAACGTTGCTCGCACATCGGCAAGCGCTGTGTGTGCGCGTTCATTTTTAATACCAAAATATTCACACATCGCGCGCAAAGTAAATCGTGTCACATCTTTATTGTCTTTTAATTTTGCAATAGCAAGCGTCAGTGTATCAATACCAGCATAAAACATTTTATTTTCAATGCCACATTCTTCAAAAGTTTTTTGGATAAATGAATAATCAAAACCAATATTATGAGCTACCATAACTGCACCATCTGTTTTTTGAGCAAGTACTTGCATCGCTTCTTGTTTACTATATGCAAACATCCAACCGGCTTCATTATATCCATTTATACGTAAAGCTTCAGGATCAGCATCTTCTAAACGTTCAGGTTTTATTTTTATTTCAAATTCTTCTTTCACGGTAAATGAACCATCATCTTGTACCATCACAATCATACAACCAATTTCAAGTACTTCATGTTTTAAAATTTTTAAACCTGTTGTCTCAACATCAATAAACGCTAATTTTTTCTGAATCATAATTTATTTTAAATAGGTGCGTTTATTATTAATATGTTCATCATACGTTGTTCCATAATGAACTCCTCCATCGTTATCGTGTAAATAATAAAGATAGGTTGTTGCTACAGGATGCAATGCTGCAATAATAGCACCTCGGCTTGGGTTTCCAATAGGTGTTGGTGGTAATCCCTGACGTGTGTACGTATTATACGGAGAATCCGTTTCAAGATCGTTACGGGTTAGTTCACTGCTTCCTTTACCCAGAATATATAAAAATGGTGCATCAACTTGTAAAGGAATATTTTTTTCAATACGTTTCCAAAGAATACCTGAAATAATAGCACGCTCTTCAACGTTATCTGTTGCTTCTTTTTCAAGGATCGATGCCATGATGATAATATCTTCACGAGAATGTCCTGATGCTAAAAATTCCTGTTCAAGATCTGAAGTTTCAGTAATAAATGCTTGTTGTAATATCTGTATCACTTGATCGGTTGTGGTACTGGGAAAGAAAAAATAAGTATCAGGAAAAAGATATCCTTCAAGATCTGCTGTTTTTGTCGTGAATACAGCTTGATCAAACTGAGGTAATTGTTTTTTTAAAATCTCAGCAATCATAGTATTCGAAGCACCTTCGGGAATAACCACACGAATAGATACATCTCCATAATCACCTTGTTCTAATCGACGTGCTACATCAAAAATAGAAATCTCTCGATCAAACAAATAATCACCAGCTTTTACTGATCCATGCATTACTTCAAAAAGAAACTGGAATACACGAGGTGATGTAATAATATGACGATCATACAGCGCACGAGATATTTGTGTTACTGATTGCCCTGACACAATTGATATCACCGTATCTTCTTGAGGAAAATCTCGTGGCGATTGTGCAATAAAAAATGCTGTCATCATCACAGAAAAAATCAACACCATCATCACAATAATGACACTATGTACTTTCGCATTTTTCTGTAGATCTTCTTCTGGTGGAAGAAGAGAAAATTCATGTTTAATTTCCATACGTTATACCGGGAGATTAGCTGGGGGTTCTGCGGTACGTGATTCGATACGTTCAATACCGGGAGTTTGGATAAGACGTCCAGGAAGATGGTAAATAGTCGCGATTTCTTCGGTCGTCATCACCATATGGTGAAAATTATGTGGATCAATAAATTTCATATAAATATCAAACCACGTAAATTTAAAGAGTAAATCAAAATATTCTCGTTCTCGATAATCTTCAAGGAGTCGCTCTTTTTTACGAATATTCAAAAAATCAGCGTAGTCATCCCATGGGTTATCGAATCCTGTATACGTAACACGTTTTAATCTGTTTAAGTGTTGTGTCGCAAATGGTGAAAAAGCATTTTTAATATACAAGTGACGTGTACCATTGTATGCTTCTTTTTTTGCAAGATAAATCGTGCGAATACCAACATTAAATCTGAATTTTTCTTTACTGCGTTCAATAGCATTAATCGTTTCTCGTTCACCTTCGGTAAGCGATGAAAGTAATCGTCCTTCGGGACTGAGCGCCGATTGTTCACTAAACATTTGTTTCAATCTTTTGATTTCATGATCTGCATGTTTTGGCCACTCGTCACCTTTATTAGCTTCAAGAATAATTTGTATCCACCACTCTTCACCTTTACGCAGTGAAGCCATGGCTTCGATAATTGACGACAATGGATCAATTTGCTGTTCAACTTCCAAGCTTTCATAATGTCGATCAACACCCCAATCCTTGTAGGTTTTGATAGGATACACATCAGGCATTTCTTGTTTATAGGTCGCGCCATACATATCCCAATCAGCATCAGCGCGATAGGGTGGAATACGATCCGTGTAATCTTCAACTTCAAGCACTTCTACTTGAGGAAATTGTGCATAGAGTTGAGCTTCAATAACATCTTTCATCCAACTATGACACCTGATAAAAAAATGCACGCTTCCGCCGAATGAACACAATTCCAAAGAAACCCAGTTCAAAACTTTTCCCAACCAATATTTTTTGTAAGGATTACCAGCACCTCCTGATTGATACAATGCATTGATAATAAATATTTCCATAGCCGCAGGGCTACGTTCGATTTCTTTTGGAATACGGATTTCAAGGGTAATCCATTTTTTCGAAAGAATATATTTAAATTTAATCGTATACAAACGAAGTGCCCAAACAATACGGAGCAACGCATAAAAAACAAGAAGCGTTATAATCGTTTCAATAACAGGATGTTGCGAGAATGGAAAAAATATTACTTGTTCAACGAATTTAAAAAATCCCATACCCCTATCATACCAGTAAATGCAGTGTAAGAAAAACACCTCCCGTGTGGAGGTGTTTTTCTTTAGTCTTTATTTTGTATCGGCAAGGAAGAATAATCCGTTTTTGTCTCGTTTGAAATATTTTGGATTTTGAAGATTGACAAGAATCGTGTTGCGTTTCAAATATCGTTCTTTGAGTACTCGGTCAACAATATCGTCTTTTGACATAGGACCTTCTTTTTCAATGATATCCTGGATAACTTCTCGAACAACACCACCTTTGTATCCCCATTCTTTCAAAGCGTACACACCACGTCCTACAAGTACGAATCGTGCATCTTTAATAAGTTCATTATGAGTCGTTGCAACATGGGTTGGTCGTCCAAAAGTCTCCTTGATGGCTTCGGCAACTTCTCGAAAATGCATGGGGCTTCCATGTTTACGCATAACAAGATAGGCAAAGTCGCGAATACCACGAGTTTTCACATTAGGTGAATCAGACGTTCCCCATTCTCCTAATGGATTTTGATTCATGCGTTTTGAAATCTTGAGCCATCGGCGAGCATTATCATTATTGCGATGTACTTCTTCAATTTCACAAATACCATTGTGACAAAGTATTTTTTCAATAAGATCATCTTCCGAAATAAGTTCATGTTTTTGCAATGTCTCATGAATGTCAGAAAGTGCTTTTTGTACTTTGTCAGCAATTTCATCATTAACAATCCAACGTCCATGAAATGCGCTGTCTTCTTTTTTATATGAGAAATGATCGTTATCAAGTGTAAAATAAAAATTAAGATGATTACGTGTTAGTGGATCTTTGGAAAGTGATTCAAGAAGATGCCCTTCTTCTACAATACCACCCAGCGAACCAATCACGTCTTTGAGTTCTTGAAAAATGCTTTGTGCTTCATCAAAAGAATCAGATTTACGAATAGCTTGCAAAGCAAAATTCTCGATCTGACGAACACGTTCACGGGTAATACCATACTCTTGTCCTATGGATTCAAGAGTTCGTTTTTCTCCTTCACTTTCTAAACCAAAGCGATGCGACAACACATAACGCGCACGCTCTCCGAGGTCTTTGAGTAATTTTTTGGTAGTTTGTTTTGGCTTAAATGTAATAGTAATTTTCGACATAGGACATTTGTTATTAAATACGTAAATATAATTATTAATAAGGACCAAAGTAATGTACCAGAATAATAATATCTTGTCAAATACCCCTGTTTATAACTGGTATTTTGGGTACTTTTCCATATATATTCTGATGCTTTCATCGTTAATGTGAGATGGCTTTAAATCCTGACATTCCGAGAAAATTTGCCTCTCGATCTCTATTATATGACCATACAATGTATCCTGTTCTGGACCGACGGCAATAGCATAACGTTTCCTCCCATCGGAAAGTCGCTCATCAAGAGATAGCACTCCAAAAGGCCCCGCCCGCAAATCCGCATAATTGCAAATTTTTTGTTCCCAAGTATTTTGATCAATGATTTCTCCTATATCCGGAAGATCAATTTTATCAACAAGATCAACAATTTTTTGCGATACACCTAATTCCTGCGCAATAAGCACATTTGCACGATGATCATTATACCCATATTTTTCTCGAAATTCAGCTTGAATTTTTTCCCAATAATCTCTTCCCTGCGGTTCCAAAAATTGTGGAAAAATATCCAATTTAAATTTCACAATATTTCCCAAATCATGAATAAGAAGTGCCGCGATAACACTTTCTCGATCAAGTTTTAAAAATGAACCGTGATCCATAATCATTTCGGCAACCGCCGTCACTCGAAACATATGTTGTTCAAGATTAACAGGAATCGTATATTTTGTATAAATATCTCTAATGGTGCGCATAAAAATTCACAAGTACGATTTGTACATTACCATATTTAGGGTATACTGTTCAAACAAACATGATTGATGCTGTTGGTTTTATTGTTGAAGTAATTATTGCCGTTATTGCTGCGGGTGTTTTATTTGTATACGAAACAACCACTAATTTCGCTCCACACAAGAATCTGAAACGCGCAATGCATCGAGTTAAAAAAGACGTCATCCATCATCAACTCAATTAAAAATCCCCTCGATTTTTCGGGGGGATTTTTTGACAGCTTAGTTTCAGTCTAAGCTGTTATTTTTTGAAAGCGATTAAATATACTCATCGTTGTCTCCACAAGGGAGGCATCTCTTGATTTAACAACTTTTACGGCAATACTTACTCTGTTGTCTTCATCAAGTAAACTCCAAAACCAATCCGCAATCTCTTTTTCAGTATTGCCCTCAATAGGTATCGCGAGTGGCTCTCCAGTAAATGCCGGCAACGGTTTTCCGTCTCCCATATATGTTGAGACACAAAAACCCAGCGCGGGTTCGGTGAGCATATATCTGAAATTATTGTGTTGCGCAACATTTTCATCACCGGGAGCTTTTTTTATTACTGACAAAAAAGCTATTGGGCTGAAGTTTTCATTTTCAGGCATCACTATCATCCCACTAATACGTGGCGTATTTTCTTTGTCAGGTTCATAGGACCAATCTTCAAGTATGTGTTGAAAATCACGTACCTCTTTAATTTTTTCTAAAAGATCACTCGTTTGTTTCCCGTTAGAAACAACGAAAGTCCACGCTTCCTCTTTAGGAAAAACGTTCGTTTCAAGAACGATGTCCTTATCAATCATCACTTCATATAATAGAAGATCAGGATCGCCTGTTGTATCTTCAGCGGCTTGTTTTTCGTCAGCAAATACTGTTTTCAATGCATTCATCTCCCCGAGCGTAATCCCGCGATTGCGAGACGAGGAACTACGTCCCATAATGACGTAGATGATGACCGGTTGTCCGATTTTGTTTAATCCCAACACGATAATACGACCGGGATAGGTATTGTTTTGAATGTGGTTAAAAAGATTTACTTTCGCCTGCATTAAAAGAAGTTTGTTCATATTTTCAAAGTTTTCGTTAAACAATAGTTTCAAGCATGATGCAATTTTATAAAAAAAATGTCAAATTAAAAAATCCATCTGGTTTTTCCAGAAGGATTTTTTATATTATAGTTGTTTCTTTAGCAAGTGTGCTTTGAAAAAGCACGCCCGATAGTGTCAGGAATCATTGCTAGAGTTACTTTATGTTTTTTACATAATGCAACAAATTTTTCATCATTCCTTGAACCACTTGTAGCATAAATCACTTTAATACCAGATCTGATAAGGGAACGTGGCGCATCATTAAACGGAAAAAATGAATCACTACAGACAACTGCATCATGTAAATCATGTTTCGATTTTCTGGCATTTTTAATTGCTTGCTGTGCAGAACCAATACGGTCCTGTCCTCCAACACCATTACCTAATAATTGTCCGTTTTTTAGAATAGTAATAGTATTTGAGTTTGAATTTCTCATAGTTGCCCAACCTAATGCAATGTCACAAACATTTTTTTGTGTCAGTGGTTTTCCATACACCTGCATATTCTCATGTGTTATATTAAACACATAAGGATCACTGTCTTGCAAAATGAACCCTCCGGGAACATTTGCAATTTGCTGTCTTTTGGTGTTTTGATGATAGTCAAAAATGGCATCCACATCCCCAAAAATCTTGTGAACAAACAAATGGCAACGTTTATTTGCCAGCGCTTGAACAGCTTCAAACGAAAATGATTTTGCAACAATAACATTAAAATAATTCTTGTTGCCTTTTTTACTTCCTGTATATAAGATCTCCATAGCTTCTTCTAAGCCCACATGAAAATCAAATAATAGTACTCCTCCAAAAGCCGCCTGAGCATCTCCAAGGATTACTTTTCCAATAACCTCAAAAGTTTTCGCATCAGAACTGAAAGCTGCACCACAAGCATTACCATGTTTAACAGCAAAACCGTGCTGTTGACCGGTAACTACAAACGGGAAACACTCTGATACTAATATCATGTCACGAAACATACAAAGCGCACTTCCAACATCTGTTAAATTTATAGTACCCGACTTCCCTTCGCCAGACACACGTTCTAATCTTGCGAGAGAAATAGGATTCATTGGATCGGATTCGTAAAACGCAGCATTCTTCTGTTGGGGATTTTCACCATATTTAAGATCAATGATTTTCAATCCTTTTAAGTTAATTCTTTTAGGTAAACTCATTTTTCTAGTTTTTTTTGTTAAACAATAATTTCAAGCATGATGCAATTTTGAAGTATAAAAGTCAACAAATACTGAGGTCGAACCTCAGTATGCCATGAAAAAATCCCCTCGGTTGTCCGAAGGGATTTTTTTTTCGACTATTGTCGTTTGTATCATTTATTTTTTTTTACTCATAGGAATTTTCCCAATAAGTGTAAGTTTATGACTGAAAGGATCGTTTTTATCTCCAAGGAATACTTCACCTTGTGCGTTGACCCATGTTACCTGTCCATCAATATAGGGTGATTCTTTGTCAAAGATGACAACATTTCCAGACTCTTTCTTTGCTGTCATATCTTCACGACTGAAAGAATGATGTTTTCCAAGTGCTACAAAATAACTCTCGGTCATTCCCTCATATCTTGTGAGAAAACTTAGTTTGAAAAGTATGTTTGCTTTAGTTGGTAATGGTTCAATCACTACTCCACAAACAAAAAACTTTTCGGTATCATGTATTACGGTTTTATCTTTTTTCATATGAATTATTTTACAATTTTGAATCATATTGCTCGTATTTCAAAATAAAGTCAAGTAAAAAAATCCCCCCAGTTTTTCCGGGAGGATTTTTTTATTTTGTGTGAAATTATTTGTTTATCTTTTGAAAGCGATTGATAATATGCCAATCACAAAGAAAAGGTTTATTTTTTGTGATAACTTGCACAACGAGACTCACTCGGTTATCAGAATTAAGTGCTTCCCAATATTGGTTAGCAATTTCCTCTGCGTAGTTACCTTTAATCGGCATTTCAATTGGTTCACCTTTAAATGAAGGTAAAGGATTTCCATCACCCATATAAGTCGAAATACAAAATCCTAAACCCGGCTGTTTCAACTCAATATTAAAAAAGTTATGCTGGGAATCGTTTTCATCTATTACCAACACAGGTGCCTTTTTAATAACTGAAAATTCAATCCTTGGAACAGGATTTTCACCCACAATCATCATACCCGAGATACGCGGTGTAGCATTACTATCCGGTTCGTGCTTCCAACTTTTAAGTATTATTGCGAAAGCTTTCGTTTCTTTCATTTTTGTTAACAAATCGGTCGTTTGCTTTCCATTCGTAACAATAAATACTTGTTCAGTGGAGTTTTCAATAGAACGTGGAACTTGGAGAGTAATATTCCCCATTGCATCATAGAGAGTAAGTTCCGGATTAGCTGGTGGTCTTGTTTCGTCCGCAATTTCTGTTTTTACCGTGTCACCATTACGTACAAAAATACAATTTTGGGAGTCAAACTGACGCCCCATAGTGGCATACAAGAAAACAGGTAAACCGTTTTCAGTCAAGCCTCCTAAAATTATACGCCCAGGATAAGAATTGTTGTAAATGTGGCTAAAAAAATTAGCATCTAATTGTACTGCTTTTAGTTTTTCCAAAATTTCTATTTTTTAAGTTAATATATAGTGCCGTAAAAGCACGTGAATTTTTCACAATCATAATGCCTGCGCACACACATAAAGTCAACCCTCGAGGTTGAACCTCGAGAGTTGCGAGACTACTGAGATTCAATCTCAATATAGCTTTCTATTTTCGCAAAACTTTTTTAAGATATTTTCCTGTATGAGATTTTGGATTATTGGCAACTTCTTCTGGGGTACCTTTGGCAATAATTTTTCCGCCACCAGCGCCACCTTCGGGACCAAAATCAATAACATAATCAGCAACTTTCAGAACATCCATTGTGTGTTCAATCATAACCACTGAATTTCCTCGATCGATAAGTGTATTCAAAATTTCAAGTAATTTTTTAACGTCATCATAGTGAAGTCCCACTGTTGGTTCATCGAGTAAGTACAAAGTTCGTTGTGTCATGGGTCGATAGAGTTCTGATGAAATTTTCACACGTTGTGCTTCACCACCTGAAAGCGTATTTGCCGGCTGACCCAATTTAATATATCCAAGCCCCGTTTCCACAAGCGTATTAAGTCTATCGTGAATTGCAGGAATATCATGAAAAAATTCTCCAGCTTCTTCAATGGTCATCTCTAAAACTTCATACGCATTTTTTCCTTTAAATTTTACTTGCAATGTTTCTTTATCAAAACGTTTTCCATAACACACATCGCATTCAACATAAATGGTTGGTAAAAAATGCATCTCGACAGCAATTTCTCCTCGTCCCTGACAATTTTCACAGCGACCACCTTTCGTATTAAAACTAAATCGTCCTGCTTTATATCCGCGCACACGAGCTTCACTGGTTTCAGCAAACATTTCACGAATAAAAGTCCATGCTCCTGTATACGTTGCCGGATTTGATCGTGGCGTTCGACCAATCGGTGATTGATCAACCAAGATTGCTCGCGAAATACTGTCATCACCAATAAATTTTGCACAATTAAAAGTTTTTGCACTGCGATATCTTCGTTCATATTTTGCAAGTAAATTTTTATGAAGCACTTCATATAAAAATGACGATTTTCCGGAACCCGAAACCCCCGCAACGACAACAAGTCTCCCTAACGGTATATCAATATTTAAATTTGTTATGTTATGAATTGATGCTCCTTCGATGCGTATAATTCCTTTATCTTTCGTGCGCCGTACTTCTGGAGCGTCAATCGATGCTTCACCACGCAAATATGCAAGGGTGCGTGAATTATTCGTATTTGTTTTTTTTGCAAGCAGTGGTTCCAAATAATCCATAACAATAACTTCGCCTCCATGACGTCCTGCACCTGGGCCAATATCAATAATATAGTCCGAAGCTCGTACGGTGTCTTCGTCATGTTCAACAATAATAATGGTATTACCCATATCACGTAATTTCACCAACGTTTTCACCAATCGTTCGTTATCACGTTGATGCAGTCCAATCGTCGGTTCATCAAGCACATAGAGCGCCCCAACAAGTTTTGAACCCAATTGTGATGCAAGACGAATACGTTGCGCTTCCCCACCTGAAAGCGTATTTGCTCTACGGTCAATCGATAAATATTCAAGACCCACGTTAATAAGAAATTGCAATCGAGATTCAATTTCATTCAAAAGTGGTCCTGCAATTTCACTTTCTGTTTTTGAAAGTTCAAGACCCATGATAACGTCATGCGCATCTGCAATAGAAAGTTGTGTAAATTCATAAATATTAAAACCTTTATGAACATAATTTTTATCATTGCGATTTTTTTCAGGAATTGACGTTGTCGACAAAAATATTTTTGGAATGAACTGCTTTGCTTGTTGTTCATCACCAATAAATACGTGTAGTGATTCAGTACGTAATCGCGCACCTAAACATACTGCACAATCATCATCGTGTTCATTACCAAATAAATGTTTTTTACCTAATCCTTTACATTCGGGACATGCTCCATAAGGACTATTAAAAGAAAAAAGTCGTGGTTCAATTTCAGGAAATGAAAATCCATCTTCCGGAGAAATCAATTTTGCAGAAAGTAAAAATTCTTCTTGAATATTAGTATCTTTTTTACCACGTGTATACGCTATCGCATCACCAATCACAATACGCACTAATCCATCTGATTCTTCAACGGCTCGTTCGACGGCTTCAGATAATCGCATCAAAAAATCATCTTTATGATCATGCAATTCATGAATAGCTAATTCATCAACAAGAATATCAATATCATGTTTTTTATGTTTTTCAAGAATAATTTGTTCACGCAAAGAATACAAAATTCCATCAACACGCACATTCGCAAATCCTCGCCCAAGTGCATCATATAACATTTGATAATATTCACCCTTTCGTCCACGCACAATCGGTGCATACACTTGCACTACAGCATCATTCCACGCAACGCCCATTAATTGTTTTTTCTTTGTTGAATCTTTATTAATGTTCGTAACCGTTTTTAAAATAAACTCACGAATTTCATCATTCGTCATTTTAGTAATAAGTGATCCAGAAATTGGACTGTGGGGGCGACCGATACGAGCAAAAAGCACACGGAGATAATCGTAGATTTCCGTCATCGTTGCAACCGTCGAACGTGGATTGCGTGGCGCAGTTTTTTGATCAATAGAAATAGCTGGCGAAAGTCCTGTAATTTCATCGACATCAGGTTTCTGCATTTGCGACAAAAACTGTCGCGCATACGCGGAAAGAGATTCAACATAGCGACGTTGTCCTTCAGCAAAAATGGTATCAAATGCAAGTGATGATTTTCCCGAACCAGAAAGCCCCGTAATCGCAATCATGTTATTGCGTGGCATACGAACATCAATATTTTTGAGATTATGGGTTCGTGCACCTTTGACAATAATTTCTTCAGAGCCGAGATGATATTCAATTCTTTGCCCGCTCGAAGCGTTTCGCGAAGACGGGTTGAATTTTTTGTTTGACATAACGCAAGTATCCCGACTTAACGTGCTCGGGTGGTACAAGGACGATTGTATCATACCTCTAAAGTAAAAACATTTGACAAATACTTCATTTATACTTATTGTATATAAAATTTTCAAAAATGTTTATAACAGAGCAAGTGCGCGACCAGCTTATTGATTATATAAGAAGAAGACCCTACTTCATTTTTCTTATACCCGTAGTAATCGGTATATTATTGTTTGATAATTTAAAAACAGACAACGAAATTACCCTTGTGGAAGGAGAAGTGATTGATCGTTACGACATTATTGTGCGTGATTCTATCACATGTAAAAATACAACCACATACCTTTTCCTTCTGGATAATCATACTTATAAAATACCCATTGAATTACCAGATACCGTGAGCAATGAAATTGATAATGAATTGGGGAAAGAGTACCCCGGTACAATCAATGCACTTCTCGTTATTGGTGCTGGTTGTCCGTGTAGTTCAGTGTTGGTCATTTCTATCGATAGCGATACGATTTACATCGCAAAGTAATATTCAAAGTCCACGTGACGGGATATGTGAACTCAAAGTTCCATAACCTGGCGCGTGGTATTTTTTTTGGAGAAAATTTGACAAAATTATAAAACAATAGTATTGTGAAACAAACTTTAAAACAAAAAACCGATGAAAAAACTATTCACACTTTTGATGACCATGGTCATTATTTCTGGAACAATTCTTGCACAGGAGTCACAATATGCTCCAGTTAATTTGAAAAAACTGATAAACGAGGGTAAAAAATTAAAAGGTAAAAAATTCAATACCTACTGCCCTGAATTTTTCAAAGAAACTATAACATACACGGCATTACATGAACTGCAATGTTATGCGAAAAACAAAAGAATGCATTGTCTGGGGAAATTACCCATCACACCAAGCGATTCCGCAATTATTATTCATCATGCAGAATGGTCATACGATAATGAATCAGCAACATTCAAATATGAGGGTCCTCTACCACTGCCTGAATATAAAATAGATTTTGTGGAGCAGATCGATTCCGGAGTTACAAGACATGAATATGTTTTCATATACAACAATACACCGAGCGCCACAGATACGGTATTCATGGATAAAATAATACTCATTATGGTTACTTTAGAAATATTTGAATGTCACAATGAAAATGAAAAACTGTATTTCAATAATGATCCGTTTTATCGTGGGTTACTTGCCCTCGATGATAGTAAGTTATTGTACCAGGGATTCAGGGGGTCATATTTCATTGGGAAAAACTCAGAATAACCTCACATAACGGTTATTTTTTTATCTTACAAAACAATTTAATAAACTTTAATTCCTCATAAGAATATTTATTATCGAGGGCTCGTTTTAGTGTTGAAAGTTTATCATCCTCGGCTTTTTTCATTGCATTCTGTACGCGCAAAATATCATTATCAAATGTATCACGCGCCGGTCGTAAATAATTAATATCAGCGAGCATAATTTCTTTTTGTTCCAAGAGCTCTTCAATATGAGTCAGAATAGTTTGTTCATTAACATCACGCTCTTTGGCAATATCGACAATATTTGTTTTTTTCTCGAGTAATTTTTTCGTCAGTTTATACGTTGACTCTTTAGGACTCTTTATTACTTTCTTTGCAACAATAGGATTAATGCTTCCTCCAACACGCGTGATAAATTCATGATGTCGTTTCTCGATGACTTTTTCATCAGTAATTGCAAGTCTACGTTTTATTTGAGTCGATGCATCTTTCATTTTTGTATCATGCTCTAATACCGTTTCATCAATCGCAAGTGATTGCGCATTGTATCCCAATATTTTAAGCCCTTCGATTGATCGAACACGTGATAATGCCACATATCCTTGTCCGGGTACAAAACATTTTGACAAATCAATTTCTGCAGCATCAAGCGTCATACCTTGGCTTTTATGCACAGTGATCGCCCATGCAAGACGAAGTGGTAATTGTGTGACTTCGGCTAATACTTTTCCATCATCATTTGTTACTGACCACGATTCAGGTTGTACAACAATACGCGTGTCATCAATTTTTTCTACGACTATTTCTGTTCTCACATCAACAACATACCCCATCGTTCCATTTACATATCCTTTCTCTAAATTATTTTTTACAAACATAACAAGAGCTCCTTTTTTTAATCGAAGCGCTTCGGGAGCCAACATTGTTTTTTGTAATAACTCAACATTTTTTTTAGAACCTCGTGTTTGTGCGTGAAAAATCTTTAGCGGAGTTTTTAATTGAGCTAATTTTTCTTCATTAATCGTATCAACATCAATATTATGGGTATACAATCGCGTCGGTTCAATATCTTGCACGCGTAATTCCTGACATTCAGCCAACAACTCATGCGTTGTGTCATCAATATTTTGTTCTCGAATCTGACAAAGCAATGAATAGAGCGGTCCTTCGTCTTGACGATATGATTTTCCAAGATAACAAACATGCATATCTGCTTCTTTCCATACCTTTGCTTGAAAAGCATACACCACTCCTGTATTACTAATCGGTGGCAATTGAAAAAAATCACCCACCAAAACAATTTGCATGCCACCGAATGGCGCATGATTATTGCGCATCGTACGTGCAAGCCGATCAAGACTGTCAAGCATATTTGCCGAAAGCATAGAAACTTCATCAATAATCAAAACATTGGTTGTATCAAAACGATTCCAAATATATTTTTTCTCGAGCATCGCTTCAATATCCCATTCGGAAAGAGATTCACGAATACCCATACCGCTCCACGAATGAATGGTCACGCCACCAATATGTGTTGCTGCAATCCCGGTCGAAGCCGTCACTGCAACATTTATATCATGTTCACCAAGATATTTTATATACTCATTAACGACATACGTTTTTCCTGTTCCGGGTGCCCCTGTTAGAAAAACATTGTGTCCCATTTTTAAAATATGTAGCGCCTGCTCTTGTGTCATAACAAATAGTATACAAAATGCAGAACAAAAACGAAATGCTTCGTGCCTTATACCTCTGCTAACAGTATCTAAAAAAATAACAGCTCTTTCTTTTTTTAAAAAAGCTGACAAATAGTAAAATAGTTCACGATCGTGAACTATTTTACTATTATTATTTATATCAGATCAAATTCCCTTTTAAGCCACCCATCATTCTCAATCGCCTCGACTTTCATATATAAAATATCTTTCCCTACTCGTAAGTCTGCTTTAAAAATTTTAATAAGTGAATCACAGGGATAAGGATATGCCCAAACACTTCTCTGTAATTGAACAAATCCGAGATTCATAAGCTCTCTCCTGAACTTATCACGTGCTTTTCTTTGAAACTCTTTAATATCAAAAATAATAACACGCCACTTTTTGTCCCATTTCTTAGGTTTTTTAATACTAATAGTTCCTTGCTCTATTTGTTTAGCTATATTTTTACCCTTCGAAGTAAGTGAGACGAATTCTTTTCCTTTCGAGAATTTTATTTCAAGAATTTTTTCCTTTACAAGTTTCTTTATTATTTTATGATCAATATATCTTTGCTTCTCAATATATTTTTTCTTTGAAAATTGCGTATGAATACTAAGAACTTGAAGGACTTGTGGTGCAACAAGAGCAATGCCCATTAATCCAATAAACCCAACACTAGCTATAACAATTTTTTGTACCCGTCCAAAATTTTTCATAACTATATTATATATCTTGTGATGAAATTGTAAAATCATTCACGATCGTGAATGATTTTACACTATATGTTTATTCATATTCTCAGTATAACAAAAATTCAAGTCTTATATTATGTTAAAAGAAATTTAACTAATTTTTCAGTTCCCTTTCGTTTCTTGGCTGATACAGGAAACACGGGATGTGCTCCGGTCGCGATTTTAATCTCTTGTAATTTATGGTGATATTCAGATTGCGTCATTTTGTCTATTTTGCTGAGCGCTATGACAATATTTTTCCCATGTTCTTCGAGCTCTTGAAGCATGGATGTATCTTTATCGGTCATACCAACATTAGCATCAATGATAAGTACCACGTATTTCTGATCATAATCAGGATGAAACAAATACATTTCAATAAGATCATTTATTTTTTCTTTACCAAGACCAGAAATTCGAGAAAATCCATATCCCGGTAAATCAACAAAATAAAAAGCATTGTTAACTAAAAAAATATTAATCTCTTGAGTTCGTCCGGGAAATGAACTTGCATGCGCGACACCGCTATTCGTAATCGCATTAATGAGACTTGATTTACCAACATTCGATCGTCCAATAAAAGCAATCTGGGGAATTCCGTCAAGAAATAACTCGTCGTTACCAACGATACCTTTAATAAATTTTGTGGATGATATTTTCATAATTAAAGAATAGAAAAACCTTCATACGATGAATTCTCTCTATCAACAATACTAACATGATCCACGGTTGCATGTTTTGGACCTTGATGTAATTTCTGAATAAAAGATATCATGTCATCTTTTTTACCTTGCGCTTCAATATATACTGAGTCATCAATTTCATTTCGGACAAAGCCTACAATATGCAAACGACTTGCAAGATCACTCGTAAATCTGCGGAAAAATACACCTTGCACACGCCCCGTAATAATTATTTGTTTTGTTTCTTTTTCCATTCTTCTATATTTTTATTATTACCTGAAAGTAATACCGCGGGCACAGTATATTTTTTTTTATTCCACACCAGTGATTCTGGACGTGTATACATTTCATGACTTGATACACGATTTTCTTCGATCGATTCTGATTTTCCAAGTACACCAGGAATTTGACGTGCTATGGCATCAATCATAACCATCGCTGGTAATTCCCCACCCGTTAAAACATAGTCACCGATGGAAATTTCTTCGGCTTTTAAAATTTTCTGCACGCGCGCATCGATACCTTCGTATCGACCACACATAATAATGATGTCTTTGAATTTTTTATCAAGAGCAAGTTTTTTAGCTTTTATATTTGTAAACGCAATACCTCCTACAGTGGTCATGATAATTTTTACATTTTTCTTTTTTCCTTTTGCTTTTTTTACCGCAGCTAACATGGGTTCAGCACGCAGTACCATGCCAGGTCCTCCTCCATAAGGTCGCTCGTCAACTTGGGCAGAAATATTACCGTCAGGCCAAACTTTACGATATTTTCCACGTACAAATTCTCGCAAAGGATAAAATTTTACTTTAATTTTCTTTTCCGTAATTGCACGTCCTAGAATAGACTCTTTGGTGTAAGAGTCAAACATTTCAGGAAAGATTGTGATGATATGGAAAGTAAGCATGAGTTAGTTGTTAGTTTTTAGTCATTAGTCTTTAGATAAAAAAATTATTGAAAGAAAAGATTTACATCGCGAAGTTCTCCTCCTTGGTGCGTGAACGATGTAAAATGACACGTTCCTGAAACTTTTTTACCGGAAAGAATTTGTGGCAACCAATGAGTATCTGAAATCCACATTTCTGTAAAAGGAAGCTCATTGGCAGAAAACCACTGTGGTGCCATTTCTTCACTTTCTTTTGGCTCGCCAAACCATGTTTCTGCACGAAAGATGTGAACGTGAAGTATAGTATCAGGATTATCGTCAAAATGAAACTGAATCGACCCATGAGATATCAAATCAGTCGTTTCAAGAGATACACCAGCTTCTTCTCTCATTTCCCTCACTGCCGCTTGTTCTATGGTTTCTCCTGTTTCAACTTTTCCACCAAAACCATTAAATCTCCCCACGCCAAAACCTCGTTTTTTCTTCCCCAGAAGCACTCGATCACCATTTATTATAAAACACAGTGTAAGATCTTTCATGAAAGCATTGTAACGAAAAAGTCACTCGCAAGCGAGTGACTTTTTCTTGTGACTTTAAACTTGTAACTTCTGACTTAAAATTACAAATCTGCTTTCAAATCTTCCATAGCAGCATCTACATCTGCTCCACCAGCAACTGCTGCTACTGGGGCACCTCCCATAGATCGTGTGCTTCCTTCTGGTTCTTTGATTTTCATATTTACACGTGCATTGTTTTTCATTCCTACAACTCGCAAAAGTGTTCGTATAGCTTTTGCAGTTGCTCCTTTTCGTCCGATGATTTTTCCCATATCTTCTGGGTGAACATCAAGAGTCAAGAGAACTCCCATTTCATCAATTCGTTTATCGAGCTTCACATCATTTGGATGATCGACAAGTCCTTTTACAACATATTCTAAAAATCCTTCTGGTGTAGTATTATCCATACTATTTTTTGTGCCCTCATTTGGGCCTATTCTGTTAATCAGCTTGTAATCTTGTAATGTCAGCAACGACTATTACTGACCGAAATGAGTGTACCATACCGAAGCTTGGTGTCAATTAGAAAAAAGAAAAATAAGAAACACAAAAAAGAGGCGGTCGCGCCTTGCACGACCGCCTCTTTAAAAATTTTAGATTATGCTTCTTTAACTTCTTCTACGGGAGCTTCAGGAGCTGGTTCTTCAATTTTTGCTTCTGGAGTTGCTTCTATCTCGGGTGCTGCTTCAACAGGTTTTACTTCTGCTGGAGCTGATGTATCTTCACCTTCTTTCTTGATACGAGTTTTCTTTGGCAATACGTTTCGTTTTTTACCATCAATCAATTTTGCATCAACGAGAAAATTATGTACCGTTCCTGAAGGTTGCGCTCCATTTTTAAGATAATGAGTAATACGTTCTTTTTTAAGTTCTATAGCTCCAAGTTTTGGATTATATGAACCAACAACTTCAATAAAACGACCACTCTTTGGGCCAGATGTTTTATCGGTAACAACCATACGAAAATGTGGTTCATTCTTTCGTCCAATTCTTTGTAATCTGATCATTAACATAACGTGGGCTATAGTAAACAAAATAAAGGAAAAAGTCAACAATTCTGTGGTATACTCATCTATATGAAATCATTAAATAGCACAAAAAGTACCAAAAACCCTGAAATTGTAGAGGGTATTTTTTCTATAGGAAAAAATGATCTTGCCTATGTAACTAATAAAGAACAAGCCAGAATCATCACTATTCCATCACATAAAATAAACACTGCTCTTCATCGAGACACCGTAAAAGTCAACATAACTGGTAAAGATAAAGGCGAAATTATTGAAGTAACACGTCGTGCAAAAAAAGGTTTTGCGGGAATTCTCACGCCTCATGGCGATCACTATATACTCACCACGAGTGATCGTCGTGATCCAGAAATATTGCTTCCCAAAAATCTCGTTACACCAGACATGTTTGATAAAAAAGTTTTTGTCACCATTGAACGTTGGAGCAGCACTGGACCTATTGGAAAGGTTGAAAAAATTCTCGGTCCTTCGGGAGAAAACGATGTCGAGATGATCGCCATTGCGCTTGAAAAAGGTTTCGATGCTCATTTTCCGCCCGAGGTTGAAAAAGAATCTCACGCTCTTGAATTGCGTGGTATTACTGAGGAGGATATTAACAATAGACGCGACCTGCGTGACATCCCAACATTCACCATTGATCCTGAAGACGCGAAAGATTTTGATGACGCTCTTTCATGTGTTGATAATCATGACGACACGTATACTGTTGGCATTCACATCGCAGATGTATCGTATTATGTAACTCGTGAGAGCGCTCTTGATAAAGAAGCCCAAGAACGCACCACATCGGTCTATCTTGTTGACCGGACCATTCCTATGCTTCCCGAAGCGCTTTCTAATAATCTCTGTTCATTGCGCCAAGATGAAGATAAACTTACGTACAGCGCAATTTTTACTCTTGATACAAAAGGAAAAATTATCAACGAATGGTTTGGACGCACTATTATGCGTTCCGATAAACGATTCACTTATCAAGAAGCTCAAGAAGTTATCGATACGGGTAAAGGTCCTTTTAAAGATGAATTGCTTATACTCAATCGACTTGCAAAAAAATACACTCAGGAACGTATGTCAGAAGGAGCGCTTCAGATTGAAAGTGCCGAAGTAAAATTCCAACTCGACGACACCGGGCATCCTATTAAAATTGAAAAGAAACATCGCATCGATACTAATAAATTAATTGAGGAATTTATGTTGCTTGCGAATAAACGTGTTGCACAATTTATGTCTCACAAGAATAAGAGTAGTATTTTTCTCTATCGCATCCACGACAAACCAGATCCTGATAAAATGCAGGAACTTTGGCATTATCTCAAAACACTCGGCTATAAAGTTTCTTATAAAAATGGCGTCATTCCAACAACAGAATTGAATGCTCTCCTTCGTGAAGTAAGTGAAAGTGATGCAAAAGATGCTATTCAAACTGCCGTGGTGCGTTCTATGGCAAAAGCAATTTACACAACAGAAAATATCGGTCACTATGGATTAGGATTTCAATTTTATACACATTTTACTTCACCTATTAGACGATATCCCGATGTACTAGTGCATCGACTTCTCGAACAGTGTTTACACAATAAACCTATCTCACGTGAAGATTTTGAATTCTATGGCCGTATGGCACGACATTCGTCAGAACGTGAAAAAGACGCTCAAGAAGCGGAATGGGATTCAATCAGTTATAAACAAGTTGAATATATGAGCGACCATGTAGGAGAAACTTACAAAGGTTTAATTACCGGCATTTCAAAATTTGGTATTTTTGTACGAGAACGCGAAACACTTGCCGAGGGATTAGTACGTACACATGATATTGCTGGCGATACTTATTTTATTGATACAGAAAAATTAATTGCTCGGGGTAAAAAATATGGTAAAAAATTACATATTGGATCAAATGTCATGATTAAAGTAAATGCGACGAATCTTAAAAACTGCACCATTGACTATAGTATTACCGAGGTACTCTAAACCTCGTATGGTATACTAAACCTGTATGAAAAAAATTTCCCGAACGATTCATCATGGCATATGGCTTATCATTGCTATAGCTGTTGGTATTGGTATTGCAACACTTTTGGTAAATATTGGAAAACTTGCCTATTCATATTCTGATATTACAACGCCATCACAACATACCACAGGAGAAACTCCTGAAGATTTCCTCGAAGATTCTACAAATCCCTCATCATCTCACGAACAATATTACATGATCGGCACTACTGCCGATCCAGAGGTTTCTGCGAAAGCATACCTCGTCGCCGATATCGAGACGGGTGACATTCTCTTGTCTGAAGGAAGAAAAGTAACCTATCCCATTGCATCAGTCACAAAACTTGTAACTGCAATTGTTGCAAAAACATTATCTCCTGAAACAACGGTCACAAAAGTTTCCAAGCAAGCTATCGCGACCGAAGGGTACCGTGGCAATCTTCAGACAGGAGAAGATCTATCTATAGATGATTTAATGTATCCTCTTCTTCTCGTTTCAAGTAACGATGCAGCAGAAGCAATAGCCGAACACTTTGATCGAGAAACATTTATCAAACAAATGAATTCCGAGGCAAGACTTATCGGCATGACCAACACTCATTTTAAAGATCCCAGCGGACTATCTTCAGAAAATATCTCAACGGCTGACAATCTATTCCTTCTCTTAAAATATCTTTCCTCACAATATCCGGAAATATTAGAAACTACTCAAGAAAAAAATTATCGAGCCGATGGACATACATGGGAAACAAAAAATAAATTGCTCGATTTTGAACCATATTTCGAAGGCGGTAAAACTGGTTATACGAGCCAAGCAAAACAAACGGGTGTTGGTATTTTTGCAGTTCCCCTTTCGGGAGATATCACGCGTGATGTTGCTATCATTATATTGGGAAGTGATAATCGTGAAGACGATATTGCAAAACTTATTCGTCATACACAAAAATATTTCCATTATGGAAATCAAGCATCATTGAAAGAATTGTATCCTGAAGTAAAAATATAAATACACCGAATTACAAATCTTTTACGAATATACTCATAATAAAAACCGCCGAAGCGGTTTTTACGTATCCCACCTACACTCGATCTGACTATAATTGTTAACGAGAGATTACGTCTGAAAGATTTTTCATTTTGTTTGAGCGTAGCGAGTCCTGAAAAATAGTGAGGTTGAGTATCTATCATTACCTATGACGAGTATGTGCGGCGTCGTTTTTTGATTACTTTTTGCCTGCCCGTCCGAAGTCTTTGACGTAGGCGAGGACGGCAAAAAGTAATAGAAAATAAATATCACCGCATCGAGGTTCGACCTTTTCCCGTCGTAAACCTCCTCCTCAAGATCGAACCTCGATACTTTTTATATCAATACCCCCTCGCCCTGCGGGCACCCCCCTCGGAAAGGGGGGAGAGAAAACCAAAGTTTGACTTCTCATTTTTCAAATATTATTTCGCCCACTCTACTGCATCATCCAACTTCACTGAAAGTAATTGAGAACATTCCATAGAACCCATCGTGACTCCATACAGTGTCTGTGCACGCGACATGGTTTCGCGATTGTGTGTTACGACAATTAATTGAGAATAGTGAGATAATTTTTCAAGCATATCACCATAGCGAGTGCTATTTGCTTCATCAAGTGCTGCATCTGTTTCATCGAGTACCAAAAATGGTGGCGGATTGACTTGAGATAATGCAAAAAGAAGTGCAATGGAAGCCAGTGATCTCTCACCTCCTGAAAGCATTTCAATATCTTTTATTTTTTTGCGAGGAAGCGACACGTCAATATCAATCCCCGTTTCTTGATCTTCTTCATTAATTTCTTCTAAAATCACCTCTTCTCCTTCTTCAATATTTTTTCGACGTCTTCGTTCAATCGTTATAACTTTGAGAGAGGCATTTCCTCCCCCAAAAAGAATTGCAAAAAATTCTTGAAACTGTGTGCTAATTTTTTTAATACCCACCAAAAATTCTTTGGTTAATTCTTCTTCAAGTTCTGCAATCATTACTTCAAGAGCATTGATACTCCCTTCAAGATCTATCGTCTCTTGTGCTAAAAATCTATCTCGTTCTTTAGTTTCTTCAAATTCTTTAATCGTATCAACACCACTACCACCTCCGATAGTTTCGAGTCGTATTTTCATACGTTCAATAGTTTTCAATTCTTGTTCTTGCGACCACGATGATGCAACAGTAGAAACTGACGTATATATAATTTTTTCACCCAATAATGCAAATGCTTCGCGCTCTTCATTTTCAAACTGATGCTGTGCATGCAATACATCTTCTTCGCGCAAACCAAGCATTGACAATTCCCCTTCAATTTTCTGTAATGCACTTTTTGTATCAAAATATGCTAACTGATCTTCTTTTCGAATTTCATCATTACGTTTGATACTATTACGTGCATCACGAACTTGAGATTCAATATTCTGTTCTTGCATTTCAATATCACTCAACTGTTTTTTTATTCCCACCAATTCATTTTTTAGCGCATGAATATCTGCTCGAGGTTCATCAACTGTTTTTTTCTCTTCGGTTCGTGTTTCTTTAAGAGATTCAATAATCTTTTGTATCTTTGTAAACTGTTGTTTCAATGTCGCAACGTCATCAATGGATATAACTGATGCAATAATATCTTCAACATCCTCAATCATTTTTTCAATAACCTCAGGCGGCACCTGTAATGACCCAGCGTGAGACATTGGCGGTACATACCGCTCGGCCATATCAATCATACCTTCAAGTCGTCCGCTCACTCGCCCCAGTTCATCTTTTTTGCGATAAAGATTACGCAATTCTTGTTCTAATGTTTCAAGGTGTTTTTCTTCGGGCGTAATAGAACGTGATTCTTGACCTTGAGCAAGAACGGCAAGTTTTTCTTTGAGTGTATTTCGATTATTTTCAAATACTTGTTTTTTGTCTTGTATTTCTTTTTGTCGTTCCGTGATATGCACAATTGCGCGTGCAAAATATCGTTCATAAGCTATACGCAGTTCTAAACGCAATTGTTCTCCTTCTTCAATCTTTTTTACTTCACGCTCCAAAAATTTAAGATGTGGTGCAATTTCACGACGCAATGATTCACTTTGTTTCAAATTCTCTTTTGTATATTCTAATTTACGCTGCGTTTCTTTAATACGAAAATGATAAAGTTTTAGTCCTAATGCTTCTTCAATCATTTCACGACGTTCTTTGGCATTTGCATTCAATAATCGATCTGCTTCACCCTGAGAAATAATATGATGCCCCGATGAACCAATATGAACACTTGCAATAAGCTCATGAATATCACGAAGTCGTACTTCTTGATCATTAATTTTATAAACATTTACACTATCACTATAAACTTCACGAGAAATGATAATTTCATCAAAATCAACATTGACTTTCTCATTTTTTGCATTAGTTAATTTGAAAATTCGTTTGGTATTATCAAAAATAATCTCAACACTTGCTCGAGACATTTTTGGTATTTTTTTTGAACCGGCAAAGACAAGATCTGCACCTGTTTTACTGCGAAGTGATTTTGGTGATTGTTCACCAAGTACAAACCGCATAGCCTCAACAACATTCGATTTTCCTGATCCGTTAGGACCAACGATTGCCGTTACCGGAACATTAAATAAAAACTCGCTCTTTTTCGCGAATGATTTAAAACCATGTAGTTCAAGCTTTTTAAGAAGCATAGAAATATCATACCACTAAATAGACACGCACTCTAGGAATTGACAAAGAAAAAATAGAGTAGTATTGTAAGAGAAACTAAACGTCATGCAAAACGAACATAATTTCTGGGAAATAAGAATATTTGTTCAAGGAACATATTTACCCAAAGAATATGAACTTGATTATGAAAAATTGGACGATGCAAACTCCTTTTCGGAGATATTCGGATGGATCTGGAACGCGCTTATTCTCCATTTTGGCAATGTTCCAATTATTAATTTCAAAGGACATGGTGAGTTAATCATCCTCAGTGAAGAAGAACCCACCCAAGGAATGATAATTAAGACTCTCATTGAAAAATTAAATAAAGTAGACTATGAGACGTATATCAACAAGGTCTTATACTACAAGCCAGAAAAAACCGATCCCTATTATCCGTTTGAGATTAAACTCGAACAACACATAGTTGAATATCCCAAAGATTATGGGATAGCGGCATAAAAATTAACCAAAAAGAAAAAACCTTCAGAAAAAACTGAGGTTTTTTTCATATATAAGACTTTATGCCCACTCTCGTTTTTCAAGAGCATTCCGTGCAGCATTTTGTTCTGCTTCTTGTTTTGATTTTCCTTTTCCTATGGTGATCAATGTATCTCCAAAATAGACACCTATTTCAAAATTTTTATCATGATCGGGTCCCGTCTCGTGCATCACCGTATATGTTGGTGTAACATTTTCATATTCTTGAGCTAATTCTTGTACAAGACTTTTTGCATCTTTATATAATTTCTTTTCAATAATTTCTTCCAATTTATCAAAGAGTGCCGTAGCAATAAATTTTTGAGCACCATCGTATCCTTGATCTAAATAAATCGCACCAATTACTGCTTCAAAAGTATTCGCCAAAATATATTGACGAGCTTTTCCCATATCCTTTGCTTCACCTTTTGAAAGTAATAAATACTCATTCATACCTAATCGACTTGCCGCGTCTGAAATGGTATTCGTATTCACCAGTGCAGAACGATATGCCGTCAAATCACCTTCTGGATTATTAGGGTACGTTTTATATAAATAACTCGTCACCACAAGTTCAAGCACTGCGTCACCCAAAAATTCAAGACGTTCATTGTGCTCTCGTCCATTGCCACTATTTTCGTTCAAATAAGAACGATGGGTAAAAGCCATTTCTATAAGCTTTTTATTCGTAAAAGAGACTCCTATGGAATCTTCAAATTTTTTAAATTGATTCATAACTACTCATATAAATTGTGGGGTCAAGATCTAACGGTGAATCGTTCACTTTTACATCTTAAATCCTCAACATATATACATTAACTAGTAAGTTTTTTAATCGACTCTGCCAATAGATTAGTGACATCGTCATACATTGTCAAGTTTACAATTTCCTCCATTGTGAACCATTTTGCGTCATCAAGACCTCCTGATTCTTTATTCAAAGAAATTTCTTGATATTCAGTTTCACATAAAAAATAATGCACTTGTTTGCGAATTTGTCCTTTTTCAGGATGATGTGCAATATATTCATTTTCTCCTATTTTTTCAACGACACGAACATTGATACCAATTTCTTCTTGTACTTCACGCTTGACGCCTTCGTGTTCATCAGCAATATCATCAATACCACCTTTGGTTAGCGTCCAATATCCAAAAACGTCGTGCACCATAGCAAAATAAAGTTTATTTTCATATCGCGCATATACTATTGCTCCGGCTTTTTTTTCTATAGGAAGATCTTCAATATTCACTGGTTCTTTTTTAATTTTTTTCTTACGTACATCATCTTTGCCCGGTTCACCCATTTCTCGATAAATAGCACCCAGCACTCCGTTGATAAATTTACCACTGTTTTCTCCACCATACGATTTTGCAAGTTCGATAGCTTCGTTTATAGCGACTTTTGGTGGCACTTGTTCTCGATCACCAAAAATAAGCTCGTACAGTCCAAGACGAAGCACATTGCGGTCAACCGCAGCAATTTTTTCTATAGGCCAATCAGGTGCGGCCTTTTCAATTATCTCATCAAGGAGTTTATGTTTGTTGGCAACGCCTTTCAAGAGTTCTTCTATGAAATGAACATTCTCAAGTCCCGGACCAAACTCATCGAGATTGGTCTTGAGCGCAGATTCAAGAATAGAATTATCATTGTTTTGAAAATCCCATTCAAACAGTGTCTGCATTACAATTGATCGTGCAAGGTGCCGTATAGCCATAACGTTATACCATTAGTGTATACGAAAATAAAAGAGAATGCAAAAAATTAACGTGCATTCTGTTTTTTAGTAGTTTGCTTCGCGTGTTTTTTTTCTACTTTTTTGATGACATCAATCACCTGTCGGTCACGATAACGTCCCGTTTCAAGACTTGCTCGATGACGCAAATGAGGAACTCCTGATTTTGCATCAACAGAAACTGTGGCGTTTGTAAGCGCATGATGACTTCGTCTATTGCGTGTATGTGCACGCGTATGTCGCATTCGATTTACCATATGACAAGCAGTATACAGAAAAATCTTGTATTTGCAAGATTTTTAAGAGATGAGAGATAAGAGGTAAGTTTTTCTCCGCCTATACGAGTCATAGCTGTAATGATATACGAGACCGAATGATCTATGACACGGGAAGACCTTCAATGTCACACCTTTGGTGGGTCATTGAAGGTCAAGGAGTGTGTGGGGACGGCAAAAAAGTAACCCTGTCGTGTTTGACATTGAACCCGTCTTGCCGACGAGGCAGATGACCCATCTCGCTAAACGCGAGCGTGACATATCAATGTCCAACACTCCTCAAGATCGAACCTCGATATTTTCTATTTATTTACAAAACGTTTTTCGATGCAAAGGACAAAGCCCATGTTTTTTAATTGCCTTTCTATGTTCGAGCGTCCCATAACCTTTATGTTTTTTAAAACCATATTCAGGAAAAATTTTATCTTGTTTTTTCATATAGATATCACGCGTAACTTTTGCGACAATCGAAGCAAGGGCAATTTCTAAATATAATGTATCTCCTTTAATAATTGTCTTTTGTTGTGTAAATCGATCTGGTGCATACAAACTTCCATCGAGTACAATATTTAATTCTTGAGGTTGACCAGAAAATTTTCGTAACAATCTTTCGACTGCAGTTGAAAGAGCATACGATAATCCTCGTTCATCAATGATCGACGAATTAACACTCGAGATATGAAAAACTAATGCTCCACTTTTTTTATATGCCATCATTTTTGTATAGATAGTCATACGTTCCTCAGGAGAAAGTTGTTTTGAATCACGAAATGTATTCATCTGATGTTTCAAAAGCGCTTTGAATTCCTTGGCAATATCAGACAATATGTCTAACGCAACTGCAGCGACCGTAACAGGCCCCGCAAGCGGTCCGCGACCTACCTCATCAATACCTATAATCGTTTTGGAAGCTATTTTCATGAGGACTATCATACCATAGGAACCTCTATGCTATAATCTCCCAAGAAAGCTTATAGGGTAGAGACTAGAGCTTTTAGGAAAACATTATGGATAATCATCAAATTGCAACATTTAAAGATCTTATCGTATGGCAAAAAGCAATGTTGTTAGTTGAAAAAATATATAGCATCTGTAATCATTTACCTGATATCGAACGCTTTAATTTACAGCAACAAATACAACGTTCTGCAGTTTCAATACCTTCAAATATCGCCGAGGGACGTGCCAGAGGATCGAAGAAAGATTTCGCACACTTTCTTCATATTGCCTACGGATCAACATGTGAAGTAGAAACACAACTATTACTTGCTCAAAAAATCTACAAAATTGATATCCGAGAAATTGAGCCCCTCTTGGTCGAAATCCAAAAGATGTTAGTAACAATAATAAAGAAGCTAAAATATTAACTATCACCTCTCGCCTTTAACCTTTATGTCTCATTTCGTTCATCTTCATACCCACAGCCACTATTCGTTTCTTGACGGGCTTTCTAAAATTCCCGAGCTCGTTGCCTCGGCTAAAAAACAAGGTATGAACGCGCTCGCGCTTACTGACCATGGCGCTATGCATGGCGCTATTGAATTTTATAAAGAGTGCCGTGCAAAAGACATAAAACCAATTATCGGCGTTGAAGCATACATAGCAGTTCGAACGCGTCATGATAAAGAACATGGTATCGATAATAAACGTTACCACCTGACACTGCTCGCACGTAATGTCGTCGGATATAAAAACCTCATGAAGATGGTCTCCAAAGCACATCTTGAAGGTTATTACTATAAACCACGCATGGATAAAGAATTACTTGTTGAATATGCAGAGGGTCTTATATGTCTTACCGGTTGTCCGGGAAGTGAATTCATTCAAAATCTCAAAGATAAAAAATTAGATGAGGCTCGAACGCTTCTTGAATTTTATATTAAAACCTTTGGAAAAGGGTATGTATTTCTAGAAGTTATGCAACATGATGAAATCGAATGGTATCCCTCAGTCATTGAACATATCAAGAAACTTTCAGAAGAATTTAATCTCCCTATTGTGGGAACTTGGGATTCACATTATCTCCATGTCGAAGACAAAGAAGCACATGATACACTTCTTAAAATAAATACCAACAGCGATACTTTTAAACTTACGGGTGATTATTCGTTTATTAGTCCTAAAGATGCAAAAAAAATATTTAAGGATATCCCCGGAGCTTATGAAAACACTCAAAAAGTTGCCGATCTTGTAAATATTGAAATTGACACATCAACGTGGTATTTTCCTGAATTTCCTATTCCAAAAGATACTACCCATGATACTGTTTTGCGCGAACAAGCATACGCAGGAATTGCACGACGTGGGTTTGAAAAAACAAACGAAATTATTGAACGTATTGAATATGAGCTTAAAGTCATCAGCATGAAAAGATATTCATCATATTTCTTGTGTGTTGCCGATTTTATTAATCATGCAAGCAGTGTGGGTATTTATAGCAACACTCGAGGTTCAGCTGCTGGATCGCTTGTTTCGTATCTTGTAGGTATCACCAATATTGATCCCTTAAAATATAATTTAATTTTTGAACGATTTTTAAATCCTGAACGCCCATCATTACCCGATGTCGATATGGATTTTGCTGACAACAGACGTGATGAAATTATTGAATATGCTCGACAAAAATATGGGCGTGATGCTGTTGCGCAAGTTGGTACTTTTGGAAAAATGCTTGCTCGCGGTGTCGTCCGTGATGTCGCACGTGCTCTTGGATATCCTTATGATATTGGTGATCGTATTTCCAAAATGATTCCCATGGGTGCGCAAGGATTCCCTATGACACTAAAACGTGCACTTGCGATAGTGCCTGAATTAAAAGAAGCTTACGATACTGAACGCGATGTTGGAGAAATTATTGATATGGCAAGAAAAATTGAAGGTTGTGTTCGACATGTTTCCGTTCATGCAGCAGGAGTTGTCATTTCTCCCACAGGACATGTTGATGATTTTTCTCCTGTACAGTTCGATCCGAAGGGTGGAGAAATTATCACTCAATATGACATGTACACAGGTAATCGTGAAGGTATTATCAATTTACCAAAATTCGATTTCCTTGGACTTCGCAATTTGACGATTATGGCTGATGCCATTAATCGTGTAAAAAAAATCCGTGATATTGATATCGATATTGAAACTATTCCTGATGATGATCAAAAAACATTTGACCTCCTTTCTCAGGGTGCGGCGCTTGGTGTATTTCAATTTGCAAGTTCAGGTATGCAAAAATGGCTTCGCGAATTAAAACCATCAAATCTTGACGATCTTATTGCTATGGTTGCCCTCTACCGTCCAGGACCAATGGCATTTATCCCCGATTATATTGAAAGAAAATATAATCCCCAAAAAGTTGTCTATCTCGATCCTCGACTCGAACCTATTCTCAAACGTACGTACGGCATTATTTTGTATCAAGAAGATATTCTGATTATTGCGACTGAGCTTGCTGGATATAGTTGGCTTGAAGCTGATAAATTTAGAAAAGCCGTTGGAAAGAAAATCCCAGAAGAAATGGAAAAACAACATAGCAAATTTGTAACTGGCTGTATCACACACGGCATGAAAGAAAAAGTTGCCAATCAATTATGGGAAATGATTGAAACATTTGCAGCGTACGGATTTAACAAAGCTCACGCAGCAAGCTACGGACAACTTGCTTATCGTACCGCCTACATGAAAGCAAATTACCCAAATGAATACATGGCGGCGATCATGACGGCTGAATCTGGTAATATCGAAAAAGTCGCCGAAGTTATCGCTGAATGTAACATTATGGGATTTGAAGTTTTACCTCCTGATATCAATGAATCATATGCTGATTTTACCGTAGTGATTGACGAACGTAAAAATGTTACCAATAAAATTCGATTCGGATTGCGTAATGTTAAAAACTTTGGAGAAGAGATTGGAAAAGCAATCATTCAAGAACGCAAACAAAATGGAAAATATACTTCTATAGAAAATTTTCTTGAACGTATCACCCACCGTAATCTCAATAAAAAATCACTCGAGGCATTGATCCAATGTGGTGCTATGGATTTATTCGGCGATCGTGGCGGACTTCTTGCCAATGTCGATGAAATGCTCTATTTCAATCGTGAACTAAATCGTCATGACGAAAACCAAAATAGTCTTTTTGCAACCATTAATGTTCCCAAGGCGCGTTTGGAATTAAAACAAGTCACACCTGCAACAGTTGAAGAAAAATTAACTTGGGAAAAAGAATTGTTGGGACTATATATTTCGGGACACCCTCTCGATAAACACCGAGATAAAATTGAAAAAAGTAATAAATCTATTGTGTCGATGCGTGAATCTATGAAACCCGGCATGGCGGTTGTGATTGCTGGCGTCGTCGAGAGTGTCCGCGAAATTTTGACCAAGAAACAAGATCGCATGGCATTTCTTAAAATTTCTGATTTCACGGGATCCATCGAATGTGTCATTTTCCCTGGCAGTTACGAAGAATATCGACCAATTTTAAAACCTGATACGTGTATTATAGTCAAAGCAAAAAGCTCTGATCGTAATGGTGAACAGAGCCTTATTATTGAAAAGATTAAAGTGCTTTAATTAAGCCTTGGTGTAATAATAAATCATAAACAAAAATTTATTATAATCATTATGATCACCCACCATATCATTGCAGATGCTATCGGTACCATACAGTAAGTAATAAAGCTTGTGACTGCATCATAGAAGACACCAATGTCAGACCAAGATATAACTTTTCTCTTTAAGCAATATCCAAGAGAAAAGATATTTGCATCGAGCTCAAATATACATCTCAAACTCCAAAAAACACACCGACCTGCACAAAAAATTGTAAACATATGGAGAGAAAATGCTGCAAAAGTGTATTCTCGGAAATATTCCCATACAAAATACTCATACGCGAAATGCTCTACAATAAAGATAAGAGCAAGAAGAGGTAAAAAAGAAAAGACGTATTTCAACCATTTTCTTTTATCTTGTACTGCATGTCTCACTTCATGCGCAATGACAACATACTGTCTCTCTTTTGATGAAGACATAGTATCTTTTGATATATGAATTTCGGCATTTGTATTTTTCTTTTTTGTAATATAACAGTCGTCTTTGTTTGAATAAAAATGAACTGGAATATTTGTAAGATCATATTTTTGTAAAAGTTCAACAGTAAACTGCATGTAGTGAGCAGTATTATTTTCTTGCATTATGGGGAAATTTCATAAGACATTACCACATAAACACCACATTGTAAAGTATCCAAGCCGCCCACAACAAAACCCCATCAATTTTGTAATCAACGGGGTTTTATTTTAGATTAAATAGTCATTTAATTATACACGGTAGCATTTACGATATTCATATGTTCAATATATGAAATAATCGATTTGCAATCTGCTGAAAAATAATCTCCTTCAATCATCTTCATACTAAATTCTGCAGATTCCCCTATCAATCCTTCAACTAAGGAAGTTTTATCAGTAAATGAAAACTGAAAAATAAAAGCCTGCCCGTTCGCATCTAAACCAAGAATATAGCAAACAAAGCATGTTTCGTTTTCAGATATTTCAATAAGCAAAGCACTGGTATTAACTCCAAGACCTTGATGAAACGCAGCGATATCATCTTCATCACTTCCATCAAGTTTAAATGTAGTGTCAATACACTCTGGAATACCAAATACCGTTTTAAATAATTCGTCAAGGAAAGATTCTCTGATATCAAAATCAAGACGTTCTGTTTCAAGATAATTGATACTTAAAATTAATTTAGGTTTTGTCATATACAAGGTACAAGGTATTAGTTTTTTTACATTAGAACATAACACAAAGCTTCGTGCAAACACAACAAAACCCCATCAATTTTGTAATCAACGGGGTTTTATTTTAGATTAAATATTCATTTAATTATAGTCGAATCCTTCACCTATATTAAACATGTGATTTATAAACGTACCTAACGTGCTTATTTTAAGATCAAAATAATCCCCACTAATGGTCCGAGGGTGTAAATCTGATGTCCTTTGATAGAGAAACTTCCTTCGCAGTTCTTCTTTCTTTTTGAAAGTAAGATTAAAAGAATAACAAACTCCAGTAGCACTGAGCCCCATAACACCACATACAAAATTATCTTTATTATCCTGTATGTTTACCAACAGAGCAAAAGTGTGCATATTACCAAAACTTCTGTAGAATTGTTCGATTTTCTTTTCTTCCTTCTTACTCTTATCAAGGCGAAATTTCATTCTCGTGGATTTGAATCCCTTAAAAAGAGATTCGGATAACCTATCCTGGAAAAACTTCACGACATCAAAGCGTGGATTTTTATTATCTGTATCGAGAGTGACACTTAAGATAATTTTTGATTGAATACTCATTTCAAATGTTTTGTGTTTAGGGGCATTAAACCACAGTATTAAATTTAGTGCAAACATAACAAAAGGCGCTCTCAAGTTCTAACCGCACCACAGTACAATAGATACATGACAAAAAAATATCATTTAACATTTAACGAAAGAGAAAGACTAGTAATCTTGTTTACTCAAGGATACAGTATTAGACAAG
>Ga0172370_10001520_pt1 | contig 35069 bp, 24 predicted proteins | sample LakKiv5m_FD_114538 | JGI IMG/M metagenome (GOLD analysis project Ga0172370, IMG submission 114538) | Freshwater microbial communities from Kabuno Bay, South-Kivu, Congo - kab_022012_11.5m | ecosystem: Environmental > Aquatic > Freshwater > Lake | place: Democratic Republic of the Congo...
ACTGTAAATTTTTCTTTTCCCATTCCCTCCCCATTCAATATCAAATCCGGAGGTACCAGTCCCGGAAGTGCTGCTACTTTGCTGAAGCACCGGTTTTTCAACATTTTTTTTAGTTACAGGAGCCACATCGTTATCAAATGTGTTTTTTGTTTTTGGTACTTCAACTTTGTCTTTAATTTTTTCAGGCTCAACTTTCTTTTTTTCAACATCGGGTATTAGACTCCCCGCACCGGTGTTTGATGAACCTCCTGTAATTCCTCCAAACCCAACTTCAATGTATTCCTTCACCGGATACTCAACTTCAAGTTTGGTGTAATACAGAAGTATGAGAATTCCAAGATGCAGCATCAAAGAAATTGCAAAGGAACTGTTTTTTGAAAGGCGGTCATTCATGCGCAAACACTACAAATTCGCTTTTTCAGTTTCAATGGTAAATTTATCGATGCCGATTCCTCTTGCCGCGTCAATCACTTTTATAACTAAATCAACCGGTACACTTTTATCAGCTCGTAAGATAAGATTGTTCTCGGGACTTGCAGCTTTCATTTGACTCAATCTCCCTGCAACACCTTCCAACTGAATTCTTTCATCTCCGACAAAGATTTCACCTTTATCCGATAAGGTTATCACCAGTTTTGACGGAGCGAGTTGCTCATTATTTTTTGCGCCGGGAAGTTTTATTTTCACTCCGGTTTGCAGTACAAATTGTGATGTTAGAAGAAAAAAGATAAGCAGCAGCATCACAATGTCGGTAAGTGACGACACGCTAAAAGCAGCTAATGGTTTGTTGTTCATTTCAAGTTTCATTGCTTCACCTAAAGCTTAATTTCTTCGTCGTCGTCTGATGGTTTAGCACCGGTTGCAGTTTCTTCAACAATGTCCATAAGATCGCTGGAAATAACTTCAATTTCCGCAATAAGTTTTTTAATTCGTTCGGTGAAATAATTGTAGAAAGCGAGAGCGGGAATTCCAACCACCAAACCGAAGACCGTAGTTATCAACGCTTCCCATATACCGCCGGCTAAATCAGAAGGATTAGCCGCACCCATTAAATCTTGAATAGTCTGAAAAGCTGTTACCATTCCAGTCACGGTACCGAGGAAACCAAGCATCGGCGCTATACCGGAAACAGTTGCTAACGTTGATAATCCCTTTTCAAGCCGGGTGATTTCTTGCCGTCCGGCATCTTCAAGCGCTTCTTTTACTCGCTGATGTCCAAATCTAATTTTCTTCAATCCTTTTTTGATAATGTTTGCCGCAGGAGTTTTTTCGCCATTACAAAAAGCGATGGCCCCGGCAATATCACGTTTCTTAAGAAGTCCCCGCAGCTTAATCATGAAAGCCGCTACATTTACTTTTGAACGATGGAGCATAATAAACTTGTCAATAATCACTGCTACAGCTATGATAGAGCTGAGCAAAATGGGGTACATAATAACTCCCCCTTTGAGGAACATTGTTAATAGATCCATACCTAATCCTATTCTTACTTTAATGATTTGTAAAAGCGATAAGCTTCTTGTTCGGAAGAAAATCCCCCAACTTTAACTCTGTACCATGTTCCTCCTTTTTGAGGAACGACGGCGGCGGATTTAAAAGCATTTAACCCTTTTCTCTTTAAACGAGCAACTTCCTGATCCGCAATTGATTCAGATTTCCACGACGAAAGTTGTACAACATATTTAGAACCTTCGAGATAAATGTTATCACGAACTAAGGTTGATTTTACAGCCGGCGCGGTTTTGACTTGTTGCTCACTATTCTTCTGGCTCACCTTCTCATCCGTTTTTTCCGGTTTAGACGGAGTAACCGGTTTCGAAGTTTCCCCTTTTTGTTTTCCCATTTTATTATAGGGATTATTTTTTGAAAAGATATCAGACGCATCCATTTCGGTTGAGGCCAACGTGGGACCGTTTTTTTTCGATGCGTCATTTCCCTGTTGTGTTGATGCTTGATTCGCGGCTTTGTCATCGGGTTTCTTTGTATCAACCGTAGGTGGCTCAGAAACTTTTATCTCATAAGGAAAAGAAACCGGCACGGTATATTCTCGTTCAATTACGGCAGGTGTTCTTTTGGCGGTCAGCTCCGGCTTTTGTTTTGGTTGTATCCATTCGGGAATACCCCACATTTTCCAATAGAGGAATAAAAAAATGATGAGCATCAGAAAACCGGAAATGAACGTCCAAACTTTGCCGGATTTTTTCGGCTCTTCCGCTTCTTCTTCATCCTCTTCTTCAGGAGGAGCGCTCAGATTTGAGAAATCGGGCAAAGGAGATTCATCTATTTCTTCTTCCGAAAAAGGCGAAGGCGGCATCTCATCAATTTCATGATGTTGAACAATCGCCTCGGCTTCTCTCGTAAACATCGTGAAAGGATCATTTTCGGCTAACAATGCTTCCTGTTCTTGAGTAAGCATGAATTCAGATGTTGATTTCACGTGAACAAAATCGTTATCGGAAATTGCGTTTTCGGGTGGCGGTGAGGAAGTTTCTTCTTCGAGCGGAATATCAGGCTCATCAACGCGAGTAGCTTTTTCAATAATTTTATCAAACTCGCTCAAGTCAATACTAATTTCCCTCGTTTTGTTGCTTACCACTTCTTGATATTCTTCGGGTTCCTCTTCAACTCCCAACTTTTGATGAAGTTTTGAGAAATCGACTTCATCAATTCGCGTCTCTGTTTTTGTTTTTTCAGATTCTTCCGGTTCGAAATCCCAAAAACTGTTTTCTTTCTCTTGGACTTTCTCTTCATCCGGAATTTTATGTTCTACAACATCATCAAGCGAAGGTTCTACTGAAAGGAGCGCATCTTCTTGAAGTTCCCGTTTCCAATCCTTTCCAAAATCCCATGAAAAGTCTTGTATCTCCTTCGAAATATCTTCATCTACCGCTGAATCTTTTTCGAAAGTGGTTTCTTTTTCCGGCGATGAAAAATTCCAATCAAGCGTTTCAGTCTCAAATTCTTTTGATTGAAAATCCCCTCTTCTTACCAACATATCCGCTTTTGTTTTATAATAATTTTTTAGTGAAAATGATGGTTCAAAAGCAAAACCCGATTCCACCATCGCCTTCGAAGGAATAATTTGTTTCCCGATACTGATTGAAAAAACAGAATAGCGGTCGCTCTTTCTCTCATTTGATACGGAAGGAACTGCAAAAACAAGTTCATCATTTTGAGTCTCGTAGGACTCGGTTGCTCGGCACGAAATGAGAAAGATTTCTTCGCCATTTCGAACAATCTTTTTCTGCGTAAAGGTAATGTTAATGGGGAGAGAAAAACTTTCGTTCTCTAAAAGTTTTTTGTGAAGCATTAAGAGAAAGGACTCCATGAAAGAAGCTGAATATGCTTCGTCCACCCCAACATAAGACGCAAGTTTTTTTACAAGTTCAGTTCGTGTCATGGTTACCAAATAAATCTAATTCCTGCCGCAATACTTAAAGGAATTTCTTGATATCCTTTCCAAATTTCGTTTTTCTTGTTTAAAAGATTCTGTATCTGCAGTTGCGCAAAAAGGTTGTCAGAGATTGTCATTTCGCCTTTCAATCCCAAATCAAATGAACCTTTTGCTTTTTCGTTATTGGCAAAATTAATGAATGCGGGGGAATAATACATCATCGAAACGGAGAAAGATACCTCCGGAGTAATGAACATACCGTAAGAGAATGCCGCAGTTAGAGGAACTACATTCGGTATTGTATTTTCGGATGTATCGTGAACATTTTGGAAATGAAATTCACCGGAAAAGAAACCAAATTTTTCAAGATAGAAATTTGCTCTGGCGTAAAATTCAAACGCTCTCGCCTTTAGTGTATCCAATTGATAGACGTTGTTCACCGGGGAGACATTCATGTAGTAAGGAAAATTCTCATATGTGGATATTTTCAAGCCGCTCGTTATATCGAACACCCGCTCGTACTCATATTTTATATCCGCAAAGTAGCGGGAAGATAAAGTGGAGAACAATTTTCTAAATGGCGTGGTCGGAGTGAAAAATCTGTTTTCAGAAAGAAAATCTTTTTGGGTCAATAACGTTGATGTCGGATTATAGCCGCCAAACAGCGTAATACCTTTGGCGACTTTCAGAGAAGCGGTCACATAAGGAAAAACTGTCGCGTTTGTATCCATTACAGAGTACTCTAAGCCGAAGTTTGCCTTTGCTATACTTCCAACGCTAACGCCAAACATTCCTCTCGCTTGAATGAATCCGGAATTCTCATTGAGAAGAGGTGTAAATTCTGAATGAAGTCCGGTATAGGTTAATGATAAAGAGACGTTAATATTTTTAGAATAATATTTCGCGTAACCTTTACCTTCAAAAACGTCCTCTTTCATCAAATCATTTTTGAGATTCAAATAACTATTCTGCAGAGTAAGACTGTAAAGGAAACTTTCGGATATCAAGTTTTCAATTTTTGACGTTACTCCCCACAGTAAAATATTTCTTCTGATATCCGATTGAGGAGAACCGAACAATTTAAAAGCATCGTTTTTCAATAACGTAGAGACGCCGAATTTCGAAAACGGAAGAAAACCGGAGGAATCATCCGAGATCAAATTATACCCGGCATCAACAGAGAAAGTATTTCTATCCGCATCCGGAATGTAAGGGCGTTGATTTTTAGCACTCACCGTAGCCGTAAATAGTGCACTCTTCATCGGCAAACGATACAATGCTTGCACAGAAGGAAGATAATTATTCCCTACCGAAAGTTCCGCTTCCCCGTTCACGAACAAGACTGAGTCAAGCAGAATTCCGGCTTTTTTAATCGGTTCGGAAAAACTTTTTATTTCCAAATCGTCCGGTGAATAAATGGGTTTGAAATATTGTTCCGAAACAGCCGAGACCAACTCCGGCTTTTGTTTATCAAGTGCCGGGAAATCGTAGGCTTCTTTTCCCGTAATTACAAATTGGGGCAGCTCCACATTTGGATTTTCTTGTGCTTGTAAAACTTCTCCACTTAGAAAAAGAAGACTGAGGAAAAACCAATATCTTTTCATTTGATTCCTCTCAATTTGCGCTGAGCTTCTTTGCCGTATTCGTCACCTCGGTGAGTTGAAATAACTGTTCTCAACATTTCCTTCGCTTTATTTTTATCGTTCAATTTTAGATAACAATCGCTCAGCTTTAAATACGCTTTTGCCACCCATTCATCATATATTTGATAAACATTGAGTATACGTATAAATGCCGTAACTGCGTTTTGAATTTTATCCTGTTCAAATTGTGAAACGCCGGTATAGTATTGAGCCTTTGCCGCAATATCATCATTTCGTTTTGTTACAAGATCAACAAAAAGTTTCTCGGCAGAATCATACCGTTTTTTGGAAAGTTCTATTAATCCCATTTCGAGTTTCGCTTTATCGGAAAATATGTTGGTTGGGTAATAAAGCGTTATCTCTTCAAAGGTATCGTAAGCGGAAGGCTGATCACCCTTCTTTAAAAAGGAATCGCCTTTCATAAAAAGGAGCTCCGCAATTCTCGAAGAGGTGCGATACCGAGTGACGGCTTTGTCGTAAAGTGAAATTGCCTGATCAAATCTTTTCTGTTGATTATAAATATTGCCAAGTTCAATAACCGCTCCAGGAGCAATATCACTCTCCGCGTAAGAATTAACAACAATTTTATAATTCTGTGCCGCTTCATCCGGATTATTAAGATACTGTTCGCACTTTCCGATTTGATAATAGGCGTTCGGAATAAGTTTGCTATTTGAAAAATAAGTTATGAAATCTTTATAACTCAACCGGGCTTTTTCATAATCCCGTTGACTATAGTAGAGCTCACCCTTTTTAAAATAAAGTTGATCGGAAAATTTCGATGAAGGATTTTCAGAGACATAATTGTCAATTATCTGAACCGCTTTATCGATATCCCCTTTCGCCACATAGCAATACTGCATTCCGTTTAGGGCATCGGAAACTTGAGACGAGTTTGGATAATTTGTTATTACGGTTTGATAAGCTGTGATAGCAGAATCATAATTTCCCATATTGTAATAAGCATCTCCGATTCCGTATTGGATCATCGGTGCTAAACGAGAATTGGGAATGTCAAGTAACGCGTTTCTGTATTTGTCTATCGCCTGGTTAAAATTATTCTGCTGAAAGGCGATCCAACCGGTGAGATATAAAACATGTTCATAGTACTGCGATTTTGGATACCGCGTCGTGAAATCAGTTAACTGGTCCAGGGCTTTCTGTACTTTTCCACCGCGATACAGTGCCAGCGCGTCTTGATAGAGGACATAATCTTTTGCTCTTGTTCCTTGCTTAGTCTTCAAGAGTTCATCGTAAGCATTAGCTGCGGCGTCATAATTTTTGTCCGCAAAATAACTGTCCGCCATACGGATTCTGGCATCAAATATTTTATCACTGCTTGGATATTTTTTTGTAAAATCTGAAAATGAGTAAGAAGCGTTTGTGTAATCTCTCAAATTGAAATAACAATATGCTTTACCATAAAGCGTCAGTGACTGAAGTAACGGATCATCAGTGGTAACCTTATTATAAAGGGCTAATGCTTCGTTATAATCTTTTTTCTCAAAATTACATTCAGCCAAATAAAACGACACCTTTCCCGGCTCAAAATTTGGGGCTCTAAAATCAATATCTCCGAGAATTGCTATCGCGTCGTCATATCTTGAAAGATAATAATAGGCTATGCCTTTCCCCAGTGATGCTCTAAATACCAGCAGCTGGTCTTCAACCTCAGCTTCTTTAATTTGCGAAAAGTAGGCAACAGCTTTTTGATATTGTTTCTGCTGCAGTGCTATTTCTCCAAGCATGGTTAAGGTTTTTGCTTGAACTTCACTATCCCCAACTCGAGTGTTTTGAGAGAGGGCGGCTTCCGCTTTTGCTAATCTTCCTGCCGAATAATCTATAACGCCGATTTGATAGAGAGCTGAAGCAGCAAGTTTATTATTTGGATATTTTTGAAGAAAATCTTGATAGATTTGGAGCGCTTCCGGTTCATTGCCGGCATATCGTTTTGCTTCTCCTTTCCAATAAAAAGATTTAATTCCAACCGAATCGTCCTCAGCCGAAAGAGCATTAAACAACCTATACGAATCGTTATATTTTTTTTGTTGAAAAATTGACCAAGCATAGTCGTATTTCACATCTCGGATGATAGGAGAGGCGGGAAACTTCTCAATGAGTTGACGGTATATTTTTTCAGCGTCGCCATACTCACCAACTTTGTAATGTGAATTCGCCAGCAGATAAAGGGCTTCGACTTGTTTTTCAATAGGAAGCTGCTTCACCATTGGATTGGAAAGTTCAAGAATTGAGCTGTCATATTCTTTCAACTTAAAATAACATATACCTATTCTCACCTGTGCCTGTGATGCTAACGGACTTTCACGGTAATACGAAAGCAATTCGTCATAATACGTAACGGCATTTGAGTAGTCACCAATTTCCTCGTACGCTCTCGCAAGCGAGTAGATACTGTTATCAATAAATTTATTCGTCGGTTTATAAGAGATTGCTTCTTTAAATGCATTAATCGCTTCCTCAATATTTTTTTGCTGAACATAAGTTTCCCCAATCCAATAAAGGGTTGAACCGTAATATTCGTTTGAAGGATAGTCATCATTCAGCCGCTGCAGTAATTCGCGGGTATTATCGTAGGAAGATTTATCGAAGTATAACAGAGCCGCTTTGTACAGCGCGTCATCGCGGAAATTTGAGAATGAATAATTGTTTGCGATGTAGAGATACGAGTGAATCGCTTCATCGTATTGACCAGAGTTAGCAAAACTTTCTCCTAAATAATAGAGAGCTGAAGCTTTTAACTCGTCGTTTAAAGAATATGTTTTACCAAACTGCGAAAAAAGCTGGGTTGCTTTAGCGTAATCTTTCTGTAAATAGGCCTGGTAAGCTTTGCTATAAACTTCGTTGGTTTGTTCCGGTGAAACGATCTGTTGTCCATAACCTATACAAGAAAAGAGGAAGATGGAAAAGATTAAAAGAATATGTTTTTTCATGAGCTCATAGTGTTGAGTAAAAATACGATTAACCGCAATGGAGTCAGTAAATCACACTCCAAAAATAAGGGAGATTTCGTTTTAAGAAAATGGAGAAATTCATAGATTTTTCATGAAATGTTCTCTTTGTTTCTTACTTCAATTTTAATATTTTTTAACTACCTAAACAAATGAATGAGCAGAGTTTATGACAAAAGGTTTCTTCACAACAGCACTTTTTTTTATCTTCCTTCTGAATACCTATTCCCAACAAGCCGGTTTTAATTCCCCGTACATAAAAATTGCCGATTCCATTGTTGCCTCCGCAATGAACGAGCAGAAAGGATACAAACTTCTTGGCGATTTGTGCAAAATCGGACCGCGGTTATCCGGTTCTATAAATTCTATGAAAGCCATTCATTGGGCCGAAAAGGAGATGCAATCGCTTGGATTTGATTCGGTTTGGCTGCAACCCGTGATGGTACCTCACTGGGAAAGAGGCAAAATTGAACGCGGAGAAATTCTATCTTCAAAAAATATGAAACCGAAAAATCTTGCAATTTCAGCTTTTGGGGGAAGTGTCTCGACTCCGCCAAACGGATTAACTGCGCGAGTAATTGAGGTTCATTCATGGGATGATTTAAAGGCTAAGAAAGATGCTGTGAAAGGAAAAATTGTGTTTTTTAATCTTCCGTTTGATAACAGTTCTCCGGTCAGTTTCCAAGCTTACGGGAAAAATGTCGGATATCGCTTCCGCGGAGCCTCGGAAGCCGCAAAATATGGCGCCGTGGGAATGATACTTCGTTCCATTACATCGCGTCATGATAACGTCCCTCACGTGGGGGTTATGCAATATATCGATTCTCTCCCGAAAATTCCGGCTGTTGCGATTGGTCAACTTGATGCCGATTGGTTAAGCAAGCATTTAAAGAGCAACAACAATTTGAAAATGAAATTGGTGCTTTCTTGCAAAACATTTCCTGACGCTCCTTCATTTAATGTAATTGGCGAGTTAAAGGGATCCAAGTATCCAAATGAGGTAATTGTAGTAGGCGGACATTTTGATTCTTGGGATAAAGGGCAAGGCGCGCATGATGATGGAGCCGGATGTATTCAATCACTTGAGGTGCTTGATTTATTTAAACGACTTTCGTTCAAACCTTTGCGTACCATTCGTTGTGTTTTTTTCATAAACGAAGAAAATGGTTCTCGCGGTGGAACAGCTTACGGTAATTTTGCAGACAGTTCATCTGAAATTACTCTCACAGCAATTGAATCAGATAGAGGTGCGTTCACTCCCGTTGGTTTTAGTGTTGATAAAGATTCCACGGCGCTGCAAAAAATATCTCAATGGTCACCAATTTTATCGCATGCTGGAATAAGCTGGGTAAAGCAAGGGGGCAGCGGTTCGGATGTAGCTTCAATCAAAAAAGCAAAATGCTTGATTGGGTTTGTCCCGGATTCTCACAGATATTTTGATTACCATCATTCTGACAATGATGTTTTTTCCGAAATTAATCCGCGAGAGTTTGAACTTGGCACTGCGGCAATGGCTACTTTAATTTATCTTATTGACCAAGAAGGATTGTAGACTACAAAAAAATTAGTTTTCTTGTGGTTCTGTTGGAATGTGAGTGCGCGGTAATGTGAAGGTAAATGTCGTCCCTTGATTTTCTTCGCTTTCAGCCCAAATTTTTCCGCCATGCCGGTTAACAAATTCGTGGCAAAGGATAAGTCCCAGTCCAGTACTTTCTTCATCACGGGTCCCTTTCCTTCCAATTTTTTCACCAAGCTTAAAGAGTTTGGAAAGCATAACTGACGGAATACCAATTCCGGAGTCTTTGACTGATACTTTCACCCCTTCACCATCCGACTCAACGGCAATTTCAATATGCCCAAGATCATTTGTGAATTTAATAGCATTACTCAAAAGATTGGAGATAATAGAATTGAGCATCGCTTCATCCGCATAAACTTTAATGTTGCCACAACCGGAGGCTTTTATTTCAATATTTTTTGTCTCCGCCGTGCGGGATAAAATTTCCACAATTTGTTTAATAAGCGCGCACAAGTCAATAACGGTTGGAGCAAACTTGATTGTTCCCCGTTGTACTTGACCCCAGGTGAGAAGATTTGAAAGGAGTTTATAAACATTTGTTGCAGATGAATGCATTCTTTTCAAAAGACGAAGCCTTTCTTCATTAGAGAAAGAATCAAAATCTTCAACAATCACCTCGGTTACCGAGAGAAAACCTTGGAACGGGCTGCGCAAATCATGTGCAATAATTGAAAATATTTTATCTTTTTCTCTATTTATTTCCGTAAGCGCTTGGTTTTTTTGTTTTATTTCTTCTTCAACCCGCATTCTTTCCGTTACATCACGGATAACAAGAAGTATTGATTTTGGAGTGTTGGTCGTATCATTAATAAGAGAGCAGCTAACTTCTGAATTAAACGCCTTCCCATCATTCCTAAAAAGTTTTAACATAATACTTCTTAAGCTGCCCGCTTTCAGTAAATGGTCTTTTATTTTTAATACCTCCTCATAATCTTCTTCTGCCACAAATTTAAATGCTGACAATCCCAGAGCTTCTTCTACGCTCTCGTATCCAAATATTGCAAGTGCACTCGGGTTGATCATTAAAATGTTTAAATTCAAATCCATCATTACGACCGCATCCGCCGATGTTTCAATTATGGAACGAAGTTTTTCTTCATTCTCCTTAAGTTTTTCCTCAGCTATTTTTCTGTCCGTAATATCTCTACTTGCGGCATAGAGAGACTTATGTCCATTTAGGTCAACCCCAACACTATTAATCTCCACGTCAATAATATCGCCGTTCTTTTTTTTATGTTTTGTTTCAAAAAGCGTTGGTGTAGCCATAAATTTTTTAATATTAGACTTTATTTGATTTGGATCCCATTGCATATCGAATTCCGAAACGTTCATAGAGAGTAACTCTTCTCGAGAATATCCCAACATTTTTGCAAATGCTTCGTTTGCCTCAACAATGTTTCCTTGTTCGTCAACCACATGGATACCGTCGCTTGCTGTCTGCAATAGTGTCTGGTTGCGTAAGGCGAGATCTTTTACTTCTTTTTCCGCATGTAATCGTTCCGTGATATCGAGAACTTGCAGCATCAAAACTTTCTTTTTTCTCCACTCGGATGCACTTCCGGCTAACTCAACGGGGAAAACAGTTCCATCCTTCTTTTTATTGTAAGTTAGGGGGACAAAAACACCTCCCTGATGTTTAGCAACCTGAATATATTTTTCGGTAGTAGCTTGATCACATGTTATGGATTCAAGGAAAATACCAGATATAATATCGTCCTCGGAATAGTTGTATAACTCAAAAAATGCTTTGTTCGCATCGATGAGTTTTCTCTTTTCATCATCAAGAATAAAGACTGCGTAAATCTCACTATTAAAAAGCTTCCGGTATTTTTCTTCACTGTCTCGTAAATCTTGAGTCAATTCTTCTGCAAGTAATTCAGCTCTCATGTTTGTGGCAAGTAAAGAAATATAAAAGAGAAAAAGAAATAAACTTACTCCAACACCGCCTACTGCAGATAACCAAACTTTACTGTAATTAATATTCGTCGAGTTTTGCGAATACTGCGTAAAAACAAGATACCAAAAGTATCCGTTGAAATTGATTGTCGTTTTATTTACGAAAAATCCATCAAGAATGCCTTTGTTTGACTTTCCGTTTTCACATTTATAGAGAAGTGATTGCTCACTATTACTTTCATCGTCAAATACCCAAAAGTGTATCTGCTTGTCATCATCACCTTCATGTCCACCAAGAATTCCGAACATCAAATCATCCATTCTGTAAGGACTATATACCCATCCTTTTATTGCTCGTCTTCTTTCTTGAACTGTCTGGATGGGCATATTTTTTTTATACACGGGGACATACAATAGGGTTCCGGCTTGAACAGCAGTGTCGGTTTCTTGAACAAGTCGAATCCTCTTAGTAAGTGCTGCTATATCATAATCCCGTGCTTCGCACATCGCAGCTCTTCTGTTTGGTTCAGAAAACATATCAAATCCGAAAGCTCGTAAATTTCTATCTCTAAAAGGTTCTAAATAGATTATCGATGTGTAGATATCTCTTTTCCCTTGTGGGTACACCGAATAACTTGGGAAACCTTCTTTACGAATTGTGGTTTCATGTTTGGATAGGTCATTTGGACGGATTATAAGTGCATATCCCAATCCTTGGATACCCGGAAGATCTTTATCTAACCGTTGACGCTGGTAAGCATCATGCCAAGCAATGCGGGAAACAGTATCTGATATATCAAAAAATGCCGAGCAGCTTCTTAATAACTGCGCGTGAGCATGAAGTCTTGTTGTAATTCGATTAGTAAGTTCAATACATTCGAATTCAAAATCTTTCTTCTCTTCTTTAATAACATCGTTTCGAATGGCTAAACCCATAAAAAGAGTAGCGGACAATCCCAGAAACAAGAGAAAAGTGGCTATCCAAAAACGTTTTCTACGAAGAAGCCACCGTGTATCATTGTATTTAAAAAGAGAAAAAATGGAAAGAAGTGAGTGCAAATGAGGATGTTTAGAATTCACAACCGACATCGGAAATCTCGTTGAAACCTTGAAAAAATAGTTATTTAGTCAAATAGATCAACGGTATCTATTTGCTTGTACCGTCAGCGTCGTTCCAAACGCTGAAGAAATATAATAATTAACAGAATCAAACGCCACAACTATTTTTATTTAACGTTAAAAATTTCTGTAAGGGGGTGGTGCCAAAAGCGATGAGAAAACTTACATAAAAGATTTGAGGAGTTGCTCAAAATCATCGAGCATTTTCTCATCAAGGGTGAAGGAGACGTAGTCGGCAAAATTATTTAAGACAATTAGTGAGTTGATACTCACATCTTTCTTTTCGAGGTCTGCTATTTTTTTCGAAACATTGTGATTAAGGATTCTAATATCCTCATAGATGTTCATGAGATTGCTCATCTCCCAATCAGGGTCTCCTCCCTTTTTCCACTTAACATATTGAGCAAGTAAGTAAGTTGAGAGTACACGCTGCTCTGTTTCTTCCAGTGAAGCAAACGGCAAGTGTGTTGGAATGAGAGGACGAAGTTTACCCATCACAGGGCAGCCCGATGTCACCATTCTGATTCCCAGCATACTGCTTACTCCGGATTGCACGGACGTTACCTTGGAATAGCTTCTGTTTAAGGTATCAACAATAATTTCTGCCTCATCGTAGGAATTAATATCTTGGAAGGTTTGAATAATATCGACCAAATTGATGGCCAAAGGGCAGTATTCGTGCAGCTTTTGATCTAATGAGCAGTGTTTACATTTGAAATTTTCTAGTCGAGTCCAGTCGGGAAACGTTTCATTTTTAGCATAAATAATATTTAACGATGCGTAATCAACAATAACCTCAAACGATTTGTGTAAGCCGCTTTTTAGTTTGAAGGTGTAATGAAATCTCAGTTTATCGTGTTCTGCCATCTTAAAATAGTTATTATTGCATCGGCAATATAGCCATTTTCTTTTATTGGCAATTAACTTTTTTTACGAATGTGACTTACGCAACCGTCCTATTCCAATGAGACATCAAAGGTTGCCACTCCTCCTTCAATATCGATATAAACACTCTTTTTGGCTTTACCGAAATTGTCGGTTTCATAAACATCATTCGAAACTTCTTTGAATCCGTTGAAATGAGTTGTGGCTAAAGCAGTTTTGCTACGAATTTGCGCGCCGACTTCTTTTGGGACAATTAATTTAACCGATGCGGCTCCGGCTTCAATTTTAATTCTCATAGTTTCCGTAGCAAATTCTTTCACTTTTAAGCGGCAACTTGCGGCACCAGTTTGCAAATCAACTTTTTCAACTTTAAGGGTTGATAAATCTAAATCGACATCCGCGGCTCCAAGTTCAAAATTGAATGAATAGTTCGGTTTGTCATTAAGTTTCACTTCAAGTTTCCTACGGGTACTATCATTTATTTCGATCTTCGCATGTTTCATAACAACTTCGAAATCGTAATCTTCACCATTTTTGTTTGTATTAACAACAAACATCTCTTTCATATTTGCTGATTTTACAGTAGCGAGATTGTCATTCCCTCCGGTCACTTCAATTCTCCCGGCTCCAAGTTTAAAATTGGCGCTCACATTTTTAATTGATGCATCGAACGGTTCATTAAACTTTTCAACTGTTTGAACTGTGCTGCATTCATCATCCCAATCATGCCATTCACCCCAAGGGATCCACGACTTTGAAAAAAAACTAAAGATGACTACAGCAAAAACTACTCCTGCCAACGCTGAAAAAATCAGTTTTAAACTATTTTCTTTCGAAAGTACAGCAAGCCCGATAAAGATTAACGACACAGGCCAATAATGATAGAATCCTCCAAGGTTGATGTGAACATTCATCACTTCAACCAAGAGATACAAGATACCAAGACTTAAGAAGAGGATGCCCCAAAAGAGTTGTTTAGTCTTCATGACTTACCTCAGACTTTTTTTCTGTTTTAAATGTGTTTAATACCATCCAGCTTCCGACGCCAATAAGAATTATTGGAAAAACATTGTCAAACGTAAGGGCATCAAAAATATTTTCAAGCAAAAATAACGTACCTAAAACTATCAATATTCCTCCGAAAACTTTTGCACGCTTACTCTTTTTTTTTTCTTTTTCGACTTCTTTTTCTTTTAGTTTTTCTTCTACAACTTCGGCAGGCTCAGTTTGCCCAAGCAGCTCTTCCTTGGGAATGATGATGGCGCTAATGAGATAGAGGATAATTCCTGCGCCATGGAAAAATACTAGTGCGACAAAGGCAAGTCTTACAAAGACCGGATCGATCTCCAAATATTCAGCAATTCCGCCAGCCACACCGGCAACCATTTTTTCTGTCCGCGAACGGTAAAGTCTCTTTGTCATGATGAACTCCTGTTTAATTCCATCCGCAACATAGTGTACCGTTATGTTAAAAACAGAATATCTTTTCAAATGGCAAAATGTTTAAATGAATGGTTTTCCGACGTGTTGATTTTATTGCATCATCTTTCCGGAACTTGCGAAGTTACATTTTGGATTTTTGTTTTTGATAGAAAGCGCCAAGCCAGTAATAATGCGGATGTAGCTAATCCGAAGGAAAGTCCAATCCAAATCCCTTGCACGTTTAAGTTTTTCTGAAACGCAAGAAAAGCACCAAACGGAATACCCACAATCCAATAAGCGATAAAAGTTACTGCGGTTGGAAATTTTACATCAGAAATTCCACGAAGTATTCCGAGACCGACACACTGAACACCGTCAAAAATCTGGAAGAAAGCTGCGATCAAAATAAGCGTGGCGGCTATAGTTTCTACTTCCGGGTTATGAATGTACAACTCGGGAAGTAAATGATTTGAAAAGTAGAAAAGTATCCCACAGCAGCTCATAAAACCCACCGCTAAAAGTAATGCGCTTACTCCGGCCCGACGCGTTTCATGCAAATTTCCTTCACCGGAATACTGAGCTACTCGAATGGCGGCAGCAGACGAATCCCCAACAACAACCATATAGGTAATTGATGCAAGGCTAAGAGCAATTTGGTGAGCAGCTAACTGTTGCGCACCAAACCAGCCAATCATTATTGCGGTAAAAAAGAAAGCGCCGACCTCAAAAAAGTATTGCATCCCGCTCGGGATTCCCAAAGCTAAAATTTCCCTCACAGTAGTTCGATTAATTTTATATTTTAATAGTTGAGGACGAAAATGTTTTACCCGTTTGTTTTTATTCAAGAAGAAAATCAACAATACCATCATGAATAGTCGCGAAATCAGCGTTGCTATTCCGGCACCATTTAATTCAAGACGCGGAAATCCGAAGTTCCCGTAAATCAAACAGTAATTTCCCGCTACATTTACAATATTCGCCACAAGCACTATTATCATAGCCGGGCGCATAATCGACATTCCTTCTAAGAAATGTTTGTAGGTGAGAAATACCATCATTAAAGGGATGGAGAAGGATAGAATTTTCAAATAGGGAATTGCGTATTCAACAACTTTGGGTTTTTGGTGCATCAACTCAAACAACCCGGAAGCAAAGTATGTGACTACACCAAGCAGTATACCGATTGCAAGATTAACTACAAGTCCTTGCTGAAGTACAACGCCTCCCTGCTCAGGATTTCCTTTGCCAACGGCATTTGCTACCAGAGGCGAAACAGCATACGTTACACCCATTCCCAGTACAAAAATAAGAAAGAAAATTCCGTTAGCGAGAGCGGAAGCAGCAAGCGGATAATATCCAATTCTTCCAACCATCGCGTTATCAACAACTCCCATCATGATTATTCCTAATTGCCCGACAATAACCGGAAATGCAAGTTTGGCAGTTGCTTTCAAATGGAAAGAAAAACTTTTGGGAATATATTTTATTGAATGAACAGAATTCATCTAAACTTTAATATTATTGGTATACAAATTTGTAAAAATTAATCGAAAGAATTGTTCGTTTGGCGGTAATCGCGCTTATAATTTTTCTGCTTACCTACGTCGGAATTATCTTTACAAGACTTCCCGGGTTAAATATCGATCGACCGAGTGCGGCTATCTTTGGCGCAGTTTCAATGATTGCGCTGGGGGTACTCACTTTTGATGAAGCAATTGCAGCCATTGACTTTAACACCATCGCGCTGCTTTTAGGCATGATGCTCATCATTGCTGTTCTGGAACTTGACGGATTCTTTTTATTCATTTCCGAAACAACTATTTCACTGGCCAAAACAACCCGTCAACTACTGCTCCTCATTATTTTTGTAACGGGAATTTCGAGTGCTCTTCTGGTGAATGACGCCGTAGTCTTACTTTTCACTCCGGTAATTTTAGTTATTTGCAAAGGCGCCAGAAGACAACCGCTCCCCTATCTCATTGCTGAAATGATGTCGGCAAACGCTGGTAGCGCTCTCACCATTACGGGCAATCCGCAAAATATTTTAATTGGAATGCAATCGGGATTCGCGTACGGAAAATTTTTGCTCTTTATGCTCCCCATCTCTTTGGGGTCTTTATTTCTCATCTTTTTTGTCATTAAAGCTTTTTTCAAAGAGGAATTCGGCGGCGATCAACCACTTACACATGCTTTCCAATTTGATGAGTGGAATTACGCATCAATGCGATTTTCTGTTCCCATTTTCATTGTAGTGCTTGCTGCTTTTTTCGCAAGTAAAGAACTTTCAATTTCTTATTCGGTTATCGCATTAGTTGGCGGATCTTTTGTTTTGCTGTTCGGGAAAATTAAACCCTCGTCAGTTATCAAAGAAGTTGATTGGGTATCACTTATTTTCTTTTCCGGACTCTTTATTGTTGTACGAGGTATTGAAAAATATCTGTGGCTCGATCCGTTGATTTCTTTTCTTCCATTAAACGGATCAATCGAAAGCATTGTCACCATTCATGGCTTAAGTCTTGTACTGTCTCAAATAGTGAGTAATGTTCCCTTTGTTATTGTGATGCTTCCTTTTCTAAAACCGCTGCATGATCAATTTCTTTGGCTGGCTTTAGCCTCAGGGTCAACGCTTGCGGGAAATCTTACCATCATTGGAGCTATGGCAAATTTGATCGTTATTGAAATTGCGAAAAAAGAACATATCAAAATTGACTTCGGGACTTTCCTCAAGATTGGAACAGTAGTAACCTTGGGGTCACTCATTCTCTCGATACTTGTTATGCTTGTTTACGCGGAGTTCAGAATATAAACCGAATTAACTCCCCTTAACTTGCCGAACCATTTTTTCTATCTGATCCCACATCTCCGCGGAAATAGCATCCAGCATATTAAACTGGCCTGCGCCTTGCAGCCATTCACCACCGTCAATAGTTATAACTTCACCATTCACATAAGAGGAAAAATCAGAAATCAAGTATGCGGCAAGATTAGCGAGTTCTTGATGCTCACCAACTCGTTTCAGCGGAACTTTATTCTTAAAATCAAATTTATCTTGAAGATTTCCGGGAAGCAATCTCTCCCACGCTCCTTTTGTGGGAAAAGGACCTGGAGCAATAGCATTAAATCGAATGCCGTATTTTGCCCATTCGACAGCCAATGAACGGGTTAAAGCAAGCACTCCTGCTTTTGCTACCGCAGACGGAACTACAAATGCGGAGCCCGTCCATGCATAGGTGGTAACAATGTTTAGCACCGTCGCACTTTGTTTTTGTTCAATCCAATGTTTGCCGAATGCAAGCGTCGTATTGTATGTCCCCTTCAGAACAATATTAACGATAATATCAAACGCACGGTTTGATAATCGTTCAGTTGGACTGATAAAATTTCCCGCAGCATTATTTACCACACCGTCAACTTTACCGAATTTTGAAACTGACGTTTTTACCAACTCCTCCACGTTTGCGTAATCAGAAACATCGCATTTAACCGGCAAAACTTTTCTTCCTGTAGCTGCCGCAATTTCATTTGCAGTCGTTTCAAGCTTTTCTAACTTTCTACTTGCAATTACGAGATCAGCTCCCAACTCAGAGAAATATTTTCCCATGGCTTTGCCAAGTCCAGTGCCACCGCCAGTAATTAATATGGTTTTCCCTTCGAGTGATCCTTCTTTTAACATTGGCTGTGTGTATGTCTGCGAGTTCATTATTTTTTAACTTTTTTTATGAAAGATAATGGATTTTTTATTGTGAAATTGTCTTTGTGAAGCTAAGTGTTCTCAGTGTCTTAGTGGTATTTTCTTCACCACTAAGACACAAAGAACACAAAGAAACACTAAGCAGATTTTTTGATAGAGTTTTTACAACTTATACTCATTCGCTTCAATCAAAGCGTCGGCTATTTGTCTTCTCAATTTTGTTGTGTTTATTCCATCCAATTTTGTAAAGCGCTTCAAACCAAGAGTTAACATTTTCAGTTCGTCTGCTTCCGCAAATGCGCTAACCGCATGTTTGCCTTGCAAAGAAATTCTTTCTATTTCATCGCTAACGTAAACTTGCGTTAGCGCACTGTGCAGTTCAACAGCATCTTCACCTTTCAATTTGGCAAGTTTTTGCGTGCGCAGGATTGCAGATTCACAAGCGTACGTTTCAATAACCATATCGGTAACGCACATAATTATTTCCTGCTGTTCCGCTAACTTCATCATGAATTTTTGCACGGCAGAACCGGCAATCATTAGAACGGCTTTTTTAGCGGCTTGAACTGCTTTCAATTCTCTTTCCAATACGCCTTCCGGTTCACTTCCAAATTCCGGAATCGACATTAACTCCTTTTGAATTGCCATTGCCGGACCGAGCAAATCTAATCTTCCCTTCATAGAACGTTTGACCAACATGTCAACAACAAGCAGTCGATTTATCTCGTTCGTTCCTTCAAATATTCTGTTGATACGCGAGTCACGGTAGCCGCGTGCAGCGGGATATTCCTCAGAATAGCCGTATCCGCCATGCACTTGCACTACTTCATCAACAACATAATCCAAAACTTCCGAACCGAATACTTTCATAATGGATGATTCAATAGCGTATTCTTCAGCGGCTTTTATCATTGCATCGCTGTAACTTGTGCCTTCGGAGATGAGCTTTGTCTCGAGGTCGTTGATGAGTCCGCTCGTACGGAGTGTTGCCGCTTCAGAGACAAATATCCGAGAAGCCATTTCGGCTAACTTATATTTAATAGCTCCAAAACTAGAAATTGGCTTTCCAAACTGTTTCCGTTCATTGGCATAATTAATTGCAACGGAGAGATATTTTTTTGCTCCGCCAGTTACCATCGCGCCAAGTTTAAAACGACCGACATTTAAAACGTTAAAGGCGATGTAGTGTCCTTTTCCAATTTCGCCTAAAACATTCTCTACCGGAACTTTTACGTTATCTAAAAACAATGCACGAGTGGATGAGCCTTTAATACCAAGCTTATGCTCTTCTTCACCGCGGGTAAATCCGGCAGAGTCTGTGGGAATAATGAACGAGGTAAACTTGTCTCCATCAACTTGAGCAAAGGTGATAAGAATATCCGCAAAACCGCCGTTGGTAATCCACATCTTTTGTCCGTTCAGTGTGTAATACGTTTTATCCTCAGAAAGAGTCGCAGTGGTTTTTGCAGCCATTGCATCAGAACCAGATGTAGGTTCAGTGAGGCAGTAAGCAGACTTTAATTCTCCCGAAGCGAGTTTCGGCAGATATTTTTCCTTTTGTTCTTTCGTTCCGTAGTATAAAATTGGTAAAGTTCCAATTCCTGTATGCGCCGCAAACGAGACACCAAATGAATGGCTCTTCCCCATTTCCATCGCAAGAACTGTATTGGTGTTAAAGTCTCCTCCGATACCGCCGTATTCTTCCGGTACCGAAGCACCAAGCAGACCAAGCTCTCCGGCTTTTTCCATAAGCTGCACAGTTAATCCGGGTTCCTGATTGTCAATCGCATTTAATTTTGGAAGTATTTCTTTTGCAATGAAATCTGCCGCGGTATCCGCAATCATGCTTTGATCTTCAGTTATATCTTCCGGAGTAAATTGAAATTGAGAGTCAGATTCTTTCGTTAAAAATTCTCCCCCTTTTAATCCTACATTTGTTTTTACTTCTTCTTGCATAGTTTTTCCTTTCCTTTAAAAAGTTAATTAAGCACTTCATAAATTGCTGCAACACCTTGTCCGCCGCCAACGCAGGCAGAAACCATTCCGTATTTATGATTGCGGCGTTTGAGTTCGTTAAGAATCTGCACCGTAAGTTTTGCTCCTGTACAGCCGAGCGGATGCCCTAAAGCAATCGCTCCGCCGTTAACATTTAGGATATCGTTGTTCAATCCAAGTGTTCTTGCAACAGCTAACGACTGGGACGCGAATGCTTCATTTAGTTCAATTAACTGGATGTCATCCAGCTTCATTCCCGCCTTCTTCAAGGCATTGGGAATTGCTTCAATTGGACCAATCCCCATTACGCGTGGATCAACACCTGCCACCGCATATGAAACTAAACGCGCGATAGGTGTGAGATTTAATTCTTTCATCATTGTTTCAGACATAACCAATACAAAAGCCGCACCATCGGATGTTTGAGATGAATTTCCGGCAGTAGCTGTACCATCCGCCGCGAACACAGGTTTAAGTTTTGCAAGTGCTTCCAGGGTGGTGTCGGCTCTTGGACCTTCATCTTTATCAACTAAAAACTTTTTTGCTTTACGTTTACCTTTTTCAACATAGACTTCCTCCACTTCAACCGGAACAATTTGGTCATTAAAATAACCGGCTTTTTGCGCCGCAACAGCTTTCTTGTGAGAGTTGTATGCAAAGAGATCCTGATCTTCTCTTGAGACTTTATACTCGCGAGCGACTTCTTCGGCTGTCAGTCCCATTCCCATATAATATTCGGGATGTTCTTTCGCGATTTTATAATTTGGAGCAAGTTTCCATCCGGTCATCGGAACCATGGACATTGATTCAATTCCACCTGCTATTATGCAATCCATCATTCCGGCTTTTACTCTTGCTACTGCGGTAGCAATTGAATCAACACCCGATGCGCAAAAACGGTTGATGGTTGAGCCGGGGACTTCAACCGGAAGAGACTGCAAAGCAATCATTCTGCCTACCTGTAGGCCTTGTTCCGCTTCCGGAAAGGCCGTTCCAACAATGAGATCATCAACTTTATGAGGATCCAATTGCGGAACTTTTCCCAGTAAATATTTAATTACATCTGCGGCTAAATCATCCGGGCGGTAGAAACGGAAACCCCCTTTTTTCGCTTTCGTTACCGCTGACCGATAACCCGCTACGATATATGCTTCTTTCATAATATTTGTCTTCTTATTTATGATTAAAAATTATTTTCATTTCATTAATTACGAAGGGGTTTGCCCGTCGTTAAGATGCTTTGAATTCTTTCCAACGTTTTCTTTTCTGTAATAAGACTTAAAAATGCTTCCCGTTCGAGATCGAGCAAGTACTGTTCTGAAACAAACGTACCTTCGCTCAAATCGCCGCCGCACATAATGTATGCAAGTTTCTCGGCTATTTTTTTATCGTGATCGGTAATGTAGTGACCACGATTGAAGGAATAGGCGCCGAGCAGCAATGTTGCCAGAGCCGAACGTCCAAGAACTTTAATATCTTCCCGCTGAACCGGTTTTGTGTAGCCTCTTTCCGCCAAAGCAAGAACAGATTTTTTCGCGTCGGCAATAACACGGTGTGGATTAAGGGTTACGCTGTCTCTTCCAGTTTTAAATATTTCCATATCAAAAGCTTCTTTTGCGGAAGTTGAAACTTTTGCCATGGCGATATTCATGAATTTCTTTTGCAATTCGGGAAGTTCCGGGAGCTCGGAAAAATATTTATCCGAAGCACGCATCGTCATCTCCTTGGTTCCGCCTCCGGCCGGTATGATTCCCACACCAACCTCAACCAACCCGATGTAAGTTTCTGCCGAAGCCTGTATTTTATCTGCATGCAGACAGACTTCGCAACCTCCGCCTAAAACAAGTGAATGAGGCGCCACCACAACCGGAACACCGGAATAACGGACGTGCATTGTAGCTTGTTGAAACGCCCGAACTGCAAAATCAATCTCGTCATACTCTTGTTCTGTGGCCAGCATAAACATCATCGCTAAATTTGCGCCGGCGGAAAAATGCTGCCCGTTGTTGGCAATAACGAGTCCTTTAAAATCTTTTTCAGCAATTTCGATTGCCTTGTTGATTCCTTCAAGCACTTCACTTCCAATTGAATTCATCTTTGTGTGAAATTCCAGATTAACAACTCCATCACCAATATCATGGAGAGAAGTTCCGGTGTTCTGCCATACTACGTGGTCCGTTCGGGTATTTTCTAAAACGATAAATTCACTTCTCCCCGGAATTTCTTTATAGGCACCTTGTACTATATCATAGTATTTTTTCTTTCCATTTACAATTTTGTAAAAAGAATCTGCTCCATTTTCAAGCATCTCTTTTACCCATTGAGCAGGCGCCATGTTTGCGTCGTTCATTTTTTGGACGGTTTTTGCTACTCCAAGCGCATCCCAGATTTCGAAAGGACCAAGCTCCCACCCGAATCCGGCTTTCATCCCGTCATCAATCTTGTAGAATTCGTCTGAGATTTCGGGAATCCGGTTTGATGAATATTGAAACACATAAAAATTGAGCATGCGAAGAAAATCAGCCGCTTTATCTTTAGAAGCGTTTAACGCTTTTAACCGGTCTTTCAAATTATCGATTGGTTTGGCGGTTCCAACACTTGCAAATTTTGGCTTATCACTTGGACCATATTCGAGCGTATCGGTACGCAACTCGAATATTTCCCTTTTCCCAGAAGCGCCTTTTGTTTTTTTGTAGAATCCTTGTCCGGATTTATCTCCCAGCCAGTTCTTTTCTACCATTGTTCGCACATAATCAGGTAATTCGAAAATATTGCGCGCTTCGTCATTCGGACAATCTTTGTAAATATTGTCCGCAACTTTTACCAGCGTATCAATACCTACAACGTCAGCGGTTCTAAAGGTGGCTGATTTTGGTTTTCCGGTAAGTGGACCGGTTAAGGTATCAATTTCTTTTATGGTAAGACCGAACTCTTTTTTTAGTTTGAAGACCGCCATAATGCTAAACACACCAATACGATTTGCAATAAAAGCCGGTGTGTCTTTACAGAGAACCGGTGTTTTACCCAGGTACAAGTCCCCATAGTGCATCAAGAAATCTATAACATCGGAATCGGTTTCTTGAGTAGGAATTATTTCAAGCAGTTGTAAATATCTTGGCGGATTGAAAAAGTGCGTACCGCAAAAGTGAGCTTTAAAATCATCACTTCTTCCCTCAAGCATTAAATGAATTGGAATGCCGGATGTATTTGACGTAATGAGCGTCCCCGGTTTGCGATATTTTTCAACCGTTTCAAAAACTGATTTTTTAATATCAAGTCGTTCAACAACCACTTCAATAATCCAATCGGCTTGCTTAAGCCAATCCATATTATCTTCAAAATTACCGGTTGATATTTTAGCCGCATCCGCCATAGCGTAAATTGGTGAAGGACTTGCTTTTAAAACGGCGGCAAGATTTTCATCCACAATTCGATTACGCACGGCTTTATCTTTAAGAGATAATCCCTTTTTAGTTTCGGTCTCCGTCAATTCTCGGGGAACAATATCAAGGAGGTACACTTTACAACCAATGTTTGCAAAGTGCGCGGCAATTCTTGATCCCATAACGCCTGAACCAAGAACCGCAACGGTATTGATCGTTCTTTTCATAATGTTAGTTCATCTTTCCTTATAAATGATTTGAGTTAATTTATATGCTACATCTGCGGTTCGTGAGACTCTTCCGCATAAATTTTTTCAATTAAATCTTTATACTTGGCGAGAATGACTCTTCGTTTAAGTTTTAATGTTGGTGTCAGTTCGCCGGTTTCAACCGTCCATGTGTCGGGAACAAGTTCAATCTTTTTTAACTGTTGAATATGGCCGAAGCGTTTATTATACTTTTCAACATCTTTCCAGATTCTCTCCTTAATTATCGGTGAAGCGACAATTTCCTCATTTGAATGAACACCGGGACATTTTTTTGTGCACCATTTTTTAATAAAATCAAAATTGGGAACAATGATTCCGGCTGTGTGTTTCCTATTTTCGCCAATCACCATTATCTCAGAGATGAAATTCGATTCCTTCATTTTATTTTCAATGGGCAGCGGTGTTACAAATTTTCCGCCGGATGTTTTAAATATTTCTTTTACGCGATCGGTAATTCTCAAAAATTTCCCTTCTACCCATTCGCCAACGTCACCGGTGTGAAACCATCCCTCTTCGTCAATCACTTCTTTTGTAGCTTCGGGATGATTGTAATATCCGGACATTACATTATCGCCTTTGGCAAGAATTTCGCCAACCTCCGACAATTTTATTTGAACACCGGGAATAGGAACGCCAACCGTTCCCAAGTAGTAATCTCCGTGCGTGAATCTATTACAACTTAAAACGGGAGAAGTTTCAGTAAGTCCGTATCCTTCGCGTACTGCGACTCCTGCGGCGGTAAATATTCGAGCTAAACGTGGTTGCAGTGCTGCGGCACCACTTATAATCCCTTTAACCTCACCACCGAGCGCTTCCCTCCACTTCGAGAAAACTACTTTCCGTGCTGCTATCAGTCGTGCTTTATAAAACAAACTGTTTTCACCTTTCGGATCGTAATGATTTGCGAGATTCACAGCCCAGCCAAATATCGCCTTCTTTACGGGACTGAGTCCTCTCCCCTTCTCCATAATTTTGTCATAGATTTTTTCCATCAGTCTCGGAACAGTAGTAAAGTAATTTGGTTTTATTTCTTTTAAATTTTCACCAACTTTTTCGATGCTTTCCGCAAAATAAATTGAACCGCCGACGTACATGTAGAAATAAACCGCGGTTCTCTCGAAGATGTGGCATACAGGTAAAAAGCTTATCATGCGATGAGTTTCGCGCATCGGCATAATTTGACTAATGGATTTAATATTGCTCAGAATATTTTTATGAGTTAGGGGAACACCTTTAGGAACACCTGTAGTGCCGGATGTATAAATGACAGTAGCCAAAGTATCTTCCGTAACCGACGCCTGCAAATCATTAAGTTTGCTTCTCAATGATTCATCAGCAGCTGAAGAAACTTCATTCCAATTTTTTGCTCCGTTTACGGGATTAAAAGTATAAAGGTCTTGAACAGAAGGAGTTTTGGGAAGAACTTTTTTAACTTTTTTATACAACTCCTCGTTTTCTACAAAGACCAGCTTTACTCCGGCATCGTTAAAAATATATTCGTAATTATCCGAACTCATGTTTGGGTAAAGCGGAACATCTACGCAGCCGATTTGCAGAATACCCAAATCAAGCATCGTCCATTCGGTTCTGTTGTACGAAATAATTGCAAATTTATCTCCGGGTGTGTAGCCCATGTTCAATAGCCCGAGACTTACACTGTCAATCTTAGCTTTGCAGTCCTCTGTTGAAAACTTTCGCCAAGTTCCTCCAATTTTGTCATTGAGAGCATCTTCCTTCGGGAAGTTGTTTTTTTGATGTGGTAAAATGTCTATCAACCTCCTGACATTTTGGTCAGTTCGATCCATAATTGCCTCTCTTTCAGTTGAAAGTTAATAATTAGCACTCTTCTTGGTTTTTAAAATAGAAAGTTCTTATTGAAATGTCAAGCGAAATTTCGCTAAATGTGAATATTTGCTTTTTTCTTTTTTATATTTTGTTATATTGCATAACAAATTCCGGATTTTTGGAGAGAAAACTTGAAATTATCGCAAAACTATATAAAACTTGTTCTTGGACTAAAATTAAGGCAATTACGTCAGGAAAAGAATCTTTCTTTAACGCAGCTTGCGGAAAAAACTGGTTTGTCCATTTCTTATCTAAATGAAATTGAAAGTGGCAAAAAATACCCAAAATCAGATAAAATAGCGCTCATCGCTCAATCTCTAGATATTTCGTACGATAAACTTGTCTCACTTAAACTTTCGAAACAGCTTGCGCCCATCGGTGACCTTTTTGAGTCCAATATCCTCGATCAGCTACCTTTGGATCATTATGGAATCGATATTAGAAAATTCGTAGCGCTAATGGCCAACGCTTCCCTTCAACTAAGTGCCCTTGTAGCTACAATTCTTGAGATGGCGAAAAGCTCCGAAATGAGCGAAAACAATTTTAGCAGAACCGCGCTTCGTGCTTATAAGGAGTTTAATGATAATTATTTTGAAGATCTTGAAAATGCAGTAGAAGAATGTAAAAAAGAATTTCATATCACTTCAAATCCACCGGTACGATACAACGAACTTGGAAAAATTCTTACAGACCATTTCTTTTATACAATAGATGAGAGCGCATTATGCCAATATCCGGAATTAATTCACTTTAGGGGATTTGTGAAAAACGGAAAATCAAAATCACTTTTTCTCAACAGTAAAATTTCAGAATCGCAAAAAGCGTTTATCGCCGCAAAAGAAATTGCTTACAATTACCTGGGATACAAAGACCGCAGTTTTACCCACTCAAATTTGCGGTTGGAAAATTTTGACCACCTCTTGAACAATTATCGAGCTTCCTATTTTGCTACAGCGCTAATGCTGCAGCGAGACCCGATAGTTACTGATTTAAATGCGTTCTTTTCACTTCCCGAATGGGATGGGAATGGGCTTCTTCAACTTATCACAAAATATAACGCTTCGCCCGAAATGCTTTTTCAAAGGATAAGTAATCTCTCCGCAAAATATCTTGGATTAAGTAAGTTCTTTTTCCTTCGTTTCAATGCAAAGGGAAATTTAAAAAGTTATCATTTATCAAAAGAGGTACGGTTAAACCTGAGAAGAAATCCCGGTGGATATCAAAGTCAAGAGCATTATTGCAGAAGATGGATTTCCGTAAAGATATTGAACGATTTATTGGAGTCTCAAACCACCGCAAATCCGAAAACAATAAGCAGTGGTATTCTCCACTCAAAGTTTTTTAACTCAAGCGATGAGTTCTTAAGCATTTCTGTAGCAAAGCAAAGTCAATTTATACTTGATGAATATTACAGCGTGACATTAGGCTTTCAATTCGACGAAACTTTAAAACAAAAAATTGCTTTTGCAAAAAATCCTGCAATTCCACTTGAAGTAGTGAATGACACCTGTGAAATGTGTAAAATTGAGAATTGCAGCGAGAGGGTTGCTAATCCTGTTGTAATCGAAAAAATTGAGCAATCGGAAAAAATTGAAGTCATTCTCGCCAAACTTACCGCCAATCAATAGATCGCACTCACTAATTTGCTAAAACTCACTCCACTTTCGGAACAGTTTTACACATTTGATTGTTCTGGAATCAAAATATTAAAATGGAGTTAGCATGCGAAAGCTGGTCGTATTCAATTTACTTACCCTTGACGGATTTCTTTGCAGAAAGAATGGAGATATTTCTTGGCACAATGTTGATCTTGAGTTCCAAGAAATGACAATCGAGACTTCTCATTCCGGTAACACTTTGCTTTTCGGAAGAATCACCTACGAATTGATGGCAAATTATTGGACATCACCTGAAGCTCTGGAAAGCGACCCGATTGTTGCCGAAGGGATGAATAGTGCAGACAAAATTGTCTTTTCAAAATCGATGCGGAAAGCTGAGTGGGTCAATACTCGTTTGATCAATACCGATTTACTAGGAGAAGTAATAAAGCTTAAACATCTCTCCGGAAAAGATTTGGTTATTTTAGGCAGCGGCGAGATAGTATCTCAACTTACCGCCGCAAACTTGATTGATGAATATAAGATTATGCTAAATCCTGTAATTATTGGGGAAGGAAAAACGATGTTCGAAACAGTTAGGAATAAACAACTGCTGAAACTTTTGCATACTCGAACATTCGCAAACGGAAATATTTTGCTTACCTACGTTCCACTTTAGATAGTATATTGGGGGAGCAGTTCATAAATTATATGGGAGCTCCTTCATGTCCGAGAAGAAAAATTTTCTAGCACAATTTCCAAAAAACTTTTGGACCGTAATTACCATGGAGTTTTTCGAACGTGGTTCATATTACGGACTCACCAGCGTTCTCTCAGTGTACCTTGTTTCAATTCTTCATTTTTCAAAACAGAGTGTAGGCGTAATTAATAGTGTCACTCGTCCAATGCTCTATCTCGTTCCAATTATTGCCGGAGCCATTGCAGACCGGTTCGGATATAAAAAAACTCTCACGTTCGCATTTATTGTGATGAGTACCGGTTATTTTTTAAGCGGATTAACCACAAGTTATGAATTGATATTTTTAAGTTTACTTTTAATGACGCTTGGTGCCGGTTCCTTTAAACCCATTATATCCGGAACTATTGCTCGCACAACAACAGAAGAAAATTCCACGCTCGGTTTCGGAATTTACTATTGGAGTATTAATCTCGGAGCTTTCATTTTCCCTCTTATCCTTGTTCCCTTTTTGAAAGAACTAAGCTGGTCGTACATATTTTTTATGTCGGCAATAGGAACCGGGTGGCTTCTGATTCTGAATTTCTTTGTGTATACCGAACCCAAGAAACCGGAAAGTTCAAAAACCATTGGCGCAGTTTTAAAAGGAGCGTTAATGGTGATAACGGATTTTCGGTTTATTATAATGATAGTTATTTATTCCGGCTTCTGGATTTTATACTTCCAGATGTTTGACACGGTTTTATGGTATTTAAAAGAATTTATGGACATGACCCCGGTTAACAATGTTGTCAATTCGATACTTGGCGTATTTATCCAAAATCCGAATTGGAAATTTGACGCGGAACATGTAACTGTTATAAATGCGGGGACAATTATTCTCTTGCAGATTTTAATATCGAAAATTGTTTCAAATAAGAAAGCACTCCCAACAATGATAACCGGAATAGCATTTGGTACCGTTGGAATGGGCATTCTCGCAATATCGACTCACGCTTGGGTCTTTTTAGCCGGCATAACAATTTTTTCAATAGGTGAAATGACTGCCCACCCAAAATTTATAAGTTATGTTGGATTGATTGCCCCCGAAGATAAAAAAGCTTTGTATCTCGGGTATTCGTTTTTATATGGTGTACTGGGGAGTGGAATTGGCGGAATCTTGGGCGCAAATCTTTATGTTTTTTTCATCGAGAAACTTCATAATCCTTCGGCGCTCTGGTTCACGTTTAGTATGATTGGAGCCGCCACTATCGCCGGGCTTTTACTTTACAACCAATTTTTAGCAGAAAAGAAATAACTTAACGGAGAGCTATAAAACAGATTTTCGCATTTTTGCTTTTGTCTTTTGTCTTGGTCATACTTGGATGTAAACCGGATATCGATCGTTCCGGCGAAACAATATTTAAGAAGAACATAAATCAGAACGATTCGTTGTCGGTGATGATAGATTCAATTCGTATTCTTCAGGAAACAAATTACTCTTTACTATTAAATGTTTACTATACTTACAACGACACAATCCCTACCGACCAAATTAAATTATTTGTGTTACCGGACATGCCTTATTGGTCATCCAACAATGCGAAGGTGAGCAATGGACAAAACAATGTAACCTTGACTATCGGCCTCTACGATACTAAAATGAAAGAAGATAAAGTCTCAAAGTACGAGTCCAGCCGGCTCAATGTTTCTTTTGATAGATATCTGCCGGATAGTTTTGCGGGTTCCATACACCAGGAGGCCATTCCGTTTAAGAAACTTTGGAAAACGAGAGACTAAGCGGCCCGGCCGGAAAAGGTTTGGGCAAAATTATTGGTTATTGATTTTGTTCATCCAAATTTATCTTGCTCTAGAAATTTTTATGAGAAAGAAATGAAAACAAAAACAGTATTCTTAAAAGTAAGTTTAGCATTCTTGTTTTGTTTATTTGCGGTTTATGATTTTTTGAGGATTGATGCCACCTCTCACTCAGCAAGCGATACACTTCGCCCTCTCATCATCGAGCTTGTATTTGCGGGATTCTTTCTGTATTTACTGTTCAAAATAGTTGAGAAAAAAGTACTACTTAGATAAATAGTTTATTCTCTTCGCCAAAATGGATGAGTTGAACATCCTCCAATTTATAAAAGTCTATCACTCTTTCAATTAATGCCGGACGCACAACTAACAATGCCTTTGTCTCCGACTCTTTCAATAAATTGAGAAGTTTTGACAATGCAGGTTCAAGTCCACTACCGGCCAATTCAAGTGGACCAATTTCATCAATTATCAAGAAAGAAGGATTTAGCAAAAAGCAATTGAGGAGAGTGTCCCGTCCCCATTTAAAAACCGCTTCAGAAAATATATAGTCCCCAATCCGGACATTACCAGGCGAATGAAATTCATTATGAAGTTCAAGTTGTCTGTATTCCCCGGAACTGAGATTTTCGAGATACTTAATTCCATCCATCCTTGGCTGCAAAATTCCTTCAACTCCAAGATGCTTCCCAAAACTTTTTTTTAGATAGCTGGATTTCCCTATCCCTTTTTCCCCGCTATAAATAATTATTTTACCCATCGCGTTTAAAAAATAGAATATTGACAATTGCTATATTCACAAATTTTTTTAATCGTTTTGCTCCTGAATAATTTGAAGACGACTGATATGCTAATGAAATTATCTCTTTGTACACAGGAAGTTCCTCCAAAACCATTTCGATTTCACCTGTGTATTTGTTTTTATTCTTCTCAATAAACTTTTTGAAATATCTCATCGCAATCGGGCCTACAAAAAGAAGCCAAACCAGGGTAATCAAAACCGCTCTAAATATGGTTAACAACAGTGTTACAACCTCACTGCGTTGTCCTCCATACTTGTAAGAAATTATCATTGCAGCAATCAAAAAGAATAAAACAACAAACCCGGATCCCTTTTGGAACCATAATTTTCTTCTTTTTCTTTTTTTGTTTTCCAAAGCAGCTTCTACCGGAAAAAGTTTTTCATTTGAAAAAAGGAGTGAAGTATCACTCAACCGATCAATCAGTTTTGGAACTCTTGATGCAGCCAAACCAAACAAAAATCCAAAAACCAGGTGCAGCATCAGATAGAATAGAATGAGATAATAACTGAAGTGAATATCGTGCCCGAGAAAACTTAATTGTTTTAGGACATAATTAAAAAACAAATCAATTGATTTCCAGAGAGTTGTTCCGAAAAGGAGCGTTACCAAAAACAATTTTTGAAGTGCGGAGTACAGAGAAGCGAATACAGCTAATGCAATCGCTGAAACGGCAAAAAATTTTTTAGAAGAAAAAAGGAGCTCCCCAATAAACCCCTGTATAAACACCGCTACAAATGCTGCTATAGGCGTATATGGACTTACAACTGCTTTAATAATTATCACCACCAATGTTGCTTTTGTTATGGCACCTCTTTTTTCTGAAAGAAATGCCAACAATGCTATGAGCACCGACGCGACACCTCCAACGATAAGCCCAGTAAAAGGAATATCTAACGCATGAAGTAGTCCTCCAAGTGCCGCTTCGTTTAAAGCCCAGAGTGCGGTAATTTTTTGGAATGCTACGCCGGGATGTATGAGTTGTGGTTTTTCAGTTGTCAAATAAATCTTTCATTTTTGGGGAAAAACGGGAAAGCTTTGTTTTTTAGTCTTTAACCAAGATGTTTTTAATAATTATTTTCATTTATTAAAAAATAGTTTTCTTCGCACAGAATTCAAAGTGGGGGTTGGACCTAGAATTAAAGATGTTGCAATATACCCTCTTATTCATAAAGAGAAACATATTATTCTTTTCCTCATCACATTATTGTGTGCGATTCTTATCTTTAGCAGTATTTTTTACTACCGGAGCCAAGTTACATCAATTAAACAACAAAAGTACGCTGAACTTAAGGCGATTGCCGGATTAAAAATAAGTGAGATAATGGAATGGAGAAGCGAAAGACTTTCGGATGTTGAATTCTTTTCTTCGAATCAACTGTTTAGACAAACCAAAAATCTTGTGGCAAATAATAACCTTATATCATTGCTAGAGTTTTTTAGAGCCACACTTTCACCGCTACAACAAAATCATCACTATGAAAACATATTCATAGTATCTCCACAAAATAAACTCCTCTTCTCTCTCGATGAAAGAATGAAGGAATCTGAACAAAATGGTGTACCTGACCTCGATTCAGCGGTATCAACAAAAAAAATAATCTTTTCGGATTTCCATTTCACCTACGAAAGCAAAACTGTGCATTTAGATATTATCGCTCCAAGCGTAGACAATGATAATTCTCCGGTTGCTGTTCTTATCTTTACGATAAATCCAAATGATTATTTGTATCGGTTAATTCAAAAGTGGCCATTGCCCAGCAAATTTTCTGAAACATTAATCGTTGGAAAAGAAGGTAACAATGTACTTTTCCTGAATGAGCTGCGTCATACTAATAATACGGTATTAAATTTACGAATTCCGTTAACTTCTGTACATGTTCCCGCGGTTCAAGCGGTGTTAGGGTACAAAGGTATCTTTGAAGGAATAGATTACCGCGGGGTTGATGTGCTTTCTGATATTTATCCTATCCCAAACACCCCCTGGTTTATGATTACGAAAATTGACAAAAGTGAAATCTATGCCGATCTTTATTTCAGAGAAATTGCCATAATCATTTCAACCTTTTTACTCCTGAGTGTTTTAACGGTGGGGCTTATTTGGCTAATGCACTTTAGGCAGAGAAATGTTTATTTACAATTGTACAGCAAAGAAAGAGAATTGTCTGAATCGCACGAAGAATTTAAGACTACCCTTTACAGTATTGGCGATGGCGTAATTACAACAGATGTTAACGGAAACGTGAAACAAATGAATCACGTGGCACAAAACTTAACAGGCTGGACTGAATCTGAGGCGCAAGGGAAACCTATTATGGGCGTTTTCAAGATAGTCAACGAAGAAACCAAGCAAGCTATCCAGAATCCGGTTGAGATAATTCTTAGAGAAGGTAAAATCGTTTCTCTCACTAATCATTCTCTCCTCATTTCAAAAGAAGGTTTTGAAATTCCTGTAGCCGATAGCAGCGCGCCGATAAAAAATAAAGATGGAAATACCACTGGAGTGGTTTTGGTCTTTCGTGAACAAATAAAAGAACGTGCGGCTTCCAAACTTATCAACGCACGATTATCACTTATCGATTTTTCATGTTCTTATTCTCTGTCTGAATTTCTTCAAAAAACTTTAGATGAAATAACGGCGCTCGTAGACAGTCCAATAGGATTTTACCATTTTGTAGAAAGCGATCAAAAGACGTTGTCGCTCCAGGCATGGTCAACCAAAACTAAAAATAATTTTTGTGAAGCTGAAGGGCAAGGACTTCACTACGATATTGAGGAAGCCGGGGTTTGAGCCGATTGCGTTTACACTTTAAAACCGGTTACTCATAACAACTACGCCTCCCTGCTCAATAAAAAAGGCTTACCAAAGGGTCACGCGTCAATCATCCGCGAGCTGGTTGTTCCCATTATTAGGAATCACAAAGTTGTAGCAATTTTGGGTGTTGGCAATAAACCGATCGATTATACAGAAAAGGATGTTGAGATTGTCTCCTTTTTGGCGGATGTTGCCTGGGAATTAACCATCCGCAAGAGAGCTGAAGAAACTTTAATAATTAGTAATGGTTTCAACAAACATCTTTTACAAACAATCCCTTTTGGAATGGATATCGTAGATAAAGACGGAAATATTCTCTTTATCAATGAAAGTTTTGAAAAATATTTTGGCAAAAATATTAACGGTAAAAAATGTTGGGAAATCTATAATGATAACAAAACTCAATGTCCGGGTTGTCCGCTTCAACATGAAATTGAAATCGGTGTAACAGAAACCTACGAAACTCAACCAATGATTACCGGAAACGTTTTTGAAATTAGTCATACGGGCATAATGTTTCAGGGTGAAAAAGCAATGCTCGAAATTTTCCATAATATTACCGAAAGAAAGCGAGCGAGCATTCATCTCCAGAATTATACCGAAGAGTTAAAACTATTAAACGAATCGAAAGACAAATTTTTCTCAATTATTGCCCACGACATCCGTTCTCCGTTTACCGGATTTTTAGGATTATCTACCATTTTGGTTGAAGACATTGACAGCCTTACCCGGGATGAAATTCAAGAACACAGCCGTGAACTGAATTTGGCGCTTCATAAACAATACGAATTGCTTACAGATTTGCTAGATTGGGCAAGACTTCAGAATAAAAACTTTACCTTAACTAAAGAAATTATTTCGCAGAATAATGAATTAATGAAAATCATAGAACATGTTTCACTCACTGCTAAGCAAAAACAAATAGATTTAATAAACAACGTTAAAGATGATATTTCTGTCTTCGCCGATTTTAATATGTTAAAACTTGTTATTCGTAATTTGATTTCTAACAGTATTAAGTTTACCAATGCAGGCGGTTGGGTGAAAGTCTCAACAGTAAAAGGTGACGAATTTATTCAGATAGAAGTATCAGATAACGGAGTCGGCATCTCTCCGAATAATTTGTCGAAGCTGTTTCATGATGACGTTCGTTACACCACTGAAGGAACTTCTAAGGAAAAAGGAACCGGCTTGGGACTTCTTATGTGCAAAGAAATCGTCGAGAAACATGGCGGGAAAATCTGGGTTGAAAGCGAAGTCGACAAAGGAAGT
>Ga0172370_10001523_pt1 | contig 35030 bp, 27 predicted proteins | sample LakKiv5m_FD_114538 | JGI IMG/M metagenome (GOLD analysis project Ga0172370, IMG submission 114538) | Freshwater microbial communities from Kabuno Bay, South-Kivu, Congo - kab_022012_11.5m | ecosystem: Environmental > Aquatic > Freshwater > Lake | place: Democratic Republic of the Congo...
CAAGCCGCGGACGCGGTGTCGCTCGCGAAGTGGATTCTGAGGAATGAGGCCGATGAACTGGGGCTCAAGGTGACCTTCATGCCGAAGCCGATGTACGGGGTAGCGGGAAGCGGGATGCACGTCCATCAGTTTATTGAGCTAAGAGGCGCGTCGGTGTTTCCCGGAGAGGGGCTCTATGGTCTTTCCGAGATTGGGCTCGCGTACACGGCGGGACTTCTGAGTCACGCGCTGACGGGGTCGCTCCTCGCGTTCTCGAATCCTTCGACGAATTCGTACCGGAGACTGGTGCCAGGTTTCGAGGCACCGGTGAGCGCCACCTTCGCCCAAGGCTCGAGGGCGGCAGCGGTGCGCATTCCCGGGTATCTCGGCAAGGGTGAGGCGCGGATCGAGTTCCGCACGGGGGATGCGACGGCGAATGTGTACTATTTCCTGGCGGCGATGGTGCTGGCCGGACTCGACGGGATTCGCCGGAAACTCGACCCGGTGGCGCTAGGCTTCGCGAAGGAAAAGCAGAACGTGAAGCGCACGATGCCCATGGGGCTCTTCCATGCGCTCGCGGGTCTGTCGAGAGACCATGCCTATCTCGCGCAGGTGTTCCCGGACGCGCTGATCGAAAGCTGGTCGGCACGCAAGGAGAAGGAGGGGGCATACGTGTACAACGCGCCTGTTCCCCAGGAGTTTGAGCTCTACTTTGAATGATGCGGAGATTCTCGGCGCGGGTTTTACCCGCGCCGTTTTTTTGAGGAGAAACACGATGGCACAGATGGTTCTATCCGGCGATGAGGCGATCGCGCAGGCCGCGCTGGATGCGGGGGTAGCCGGTGCGTTTGCGTACCCTGGGACGCCTTCGACAGAGATTATGGAATACCTGCAGGAGCATATTGAGGATGTTGGCGATCCGGCTCCAGGCGCGACCGATGGGCAATCGGGGGAGGCCGCGCAGCGCGATGCCGCGAAGGCTCCGCGCGTGGCGCAGTGGTGCACCAACGAGAAGACAGCCTACGAATCCGCGCTCGGCGCCTCGCACACGGGGCGGCGCGCGATGGTGTCGATGAAGCACGTCGGGCTCAATGTCGCGATGGATCCCTTTGTCAACTCGGCGCTGCTCAAGATTAACGGCGGGCTCGTGGTGGTAGTGGCCGACGATCCGAGCATGCACTCGAGCCAGGATGAGCAGGATTCCAGGGTGCTCGCGGATTTCGCGCGCGTGCCCTGCTTCGAGCCCTCCGATCAGCAGGAAGCTTACGATATGGCGCGGGCAGCCTTCGACTACTCGGAGCGTCACGAGGTGCCGGTGCTCTTGAGGGTTACGACGCGGCTCGCGCACGCGCGGGCGATGGTGCGGATGGAAGAGGCGCTGTCGGTAACCGATCGCGGCGAGACGCACGACCCTGGCTCTTGGGTGCTGATGCCCGCGATGGCCCGAAAACGCTGGGCGGCCCTGCTCGAAAAACAGACAGAATTTAAGGCCGATGCGGATGCGGCCTGCGCGCTCGATCTGCGTTCGAAGGATCTTGGGGTGATCACCTGCGGGCTGGCGCGCGCCTACTATATGGAAAACGAAGGGGCTTGGGCAGCAGCCCACGGCGGGGAGCGACCATCGCACCTGCACATCGGGCGCTACCCTGTGGGAACGGAGAAGATCAAAGCGCTCGTGAGGCATGTCGGGCGCATTCTCGTGCTCGAGGAGGGATATCCTTACATTGAGCGCGATATTCGGGGCGTGTTCGGGGCGCCGGTGCCGGTTGCGGGCAAACTCTCTGGCGAGATTCCGCTCGCAGGCGAGCTGAACGCGGACAGCGTCCGTGCGGCACTCGGGATTCCAGGCCACGAAGGTGTGGGCTTTGCGGGCATCGAGGTTCCGGGGCGGCCGCCGCAGTTCTGCCAGGGCTGCCCTCACGCCGACTCCTTCACGGCGCTCAAGCGGGCGCTCGAGGGCGAGGCCGATTTCTTCACCGCGTCGGACATTGGCTGCTACACGCTCGCCGCGCTGCCGCCATGGAACGCGGTGGAGTCCTGCGTCGATATGGGCGCATCCGCGGGAATGGCACGAGGAGCCGCCGCGGTCGGCCAGAAACGCGCGATCGGTGTGATCGGCGATTCTACCTTCTACCACTCCGGCATGACGAACCTTCTCGACGCGGTGCGCCACCGCACGCCGATGACCCTCCTCATTCTCGACAACGGAACGACGGGGATGACGGGAGCCCAGCCCACCATCAGTCCCACGGATCTGCTTCCGAAACTCCTCGAGGGACTCGGCGTCGAGAAGGCGCATATCCGCGTGCTTGAGGCGCACCGACGCGCGATCGACGCCGATGTCGCGGCAATCCGCGAGGAACTCGCGTACGATGGCGTCTCGGTGATCGTGATGGTCCGCGAGTGCATCGAGTGGCTCAAGAAAGTGAGGAAATCATGACCTGCGATATCATTCTGTGCGGCGTAGGCGGTCAGGGCGGCCTGTCGGTATCCGTCGTGATCGCGCGGGCGGCGATGGCGGCTGGCTTTCAGGTGAAACAGTCTGAGATCCAAGGCATGTCCCAGCGCGGCGGTGAAGTGCTTGCCAACTTGCGCATCTCAGACAGAGAAATTTTCAGCCCGACTATTTCCAAGGGTCAGGCTGATATCATTTTCGCCTTCGAGCCGCTGGAGGCGCTGCGCCACGTCGCGTGGCTCTCGGCGGACCACGGCACGGTGGTCTCGGCAATGGCGCCGATTCTCAACATCCCGAATTATCTGGACATCGAAGCAGTGCGCGCCGAAATTCGAAGGATACCGCGCGCGCGGCTTGTCGATGCGGACGCGATCGCGCGGCAGGAAGGCAACGCGCGGGGCGCGAACGTAGTGCTCGTGGGAGCGGGCGCGGATCTGCTGCCAATTCCTACGGTGCTCATCGAGAGGGAAATCGCCGCACTCTTCGCGCGGAAGGGCGACGAGGTGGTGCAGGCGAATCTGAGGGCTTTTCGCGCGGGGAGCGCGTTGCGGCATGAGTAACAATGTACATGAAGATTCGCGGCAGGGACGCCAGCTGAGCGCGAAGGCGAAGGCTCTCCGCGATGAAGCGGCGAAGATTCTCGCGCGGGCCCAGGCTGAGGGGCGCACGGCGCTCACGGAGCTCGAGGGCATGTCACTGCTCGCGGCGATGGGCATACGGACGCCGCAATTCTGGCTCGTGCGGTCCGCGGCGGAATTTTTGGTGAAGATGGAGGCGCGAGAAGGCGACTCCAGCGGCGGGACGGCCTCGGCCAGCGGCGCCACAAAGGCAGCGCCCGGCAGCGCTGCGGCAGGCGTTTCAGTACCGAACGCCCCGGGTCCATTCCCGGGCGCGAAGGCTGTCGTCAAGATCATCAGCCCGCGGATCCTCCATAAAACCGAGGTAAAGGGCGTGGAAATCGTCGAAAACAGCGTCGAGGCGATCGCCGCGGCTCTCTCGAGAATGGAAGCGCGCTTCGAGGGCACGCCGCGCGACGGCTTCACCGTGAACGAGTTTGTCGCCTTCGAGCCCAAGCTCGGCCACGAGATGATTTTCGGCTACCGCTTCGCTCCGGACTTCGGCCCGATCGTGAGCTTCGGTCCCGGGGGCATCTACACCGAGTATCTCGCCTCGAAGTTCAAGCTTGGCGCAGCGAACCTCATGCTCTCGCCAAGAGTCGCCGACCGCGCGACGCTCGAAACCCAGCTCAAAGGGAATGTCATCTTCGGACTCCTCTGCGCGGGACTCAGAAATACCGCGCGAGAACTCGAACCTGAGGCGCTCGTGAACGCTCTCGGTCGCTTCCTCGACTCGGCGGACGCGCTCGCGGCAGCCGGCATCGGCGAATTCGAGGTCAATCCCATGGTGCTCTCGAAATCAGGCGAGCTCGTGGCGCTCGACTGCCTCGTGACGCTCAAGGATTACGCGAAAATCGGGCTCGCGCGGGACTCCGATGGGAACCCGGTCAACGCCGCACAGCTGGCTCGTCCCGTCGGCGAAATCGACCGCATCTTGAAACCCGCGAGCGCAGCGGTGATCGGCGTCTCCGAAAAAAGCGTGAACAACGGGCGCATCATCTTGCGCAACCTCATCCAGAACGGATTCGACAGCTCGCGGCTCTATGTGGTGAAGGCGGGCATCAATGAGATCGACGGATGTCGCTGCGTTCCCGATGTCGCCTCGCTGCCGGAGAAAGTCGACCTTTTCGTCCTCGTCATTCCGGCGGCGGCGACACCCTCCACACTCGCCGACATCGCACGCAACGACGCCGCCTGGTCCGTCATCGTGATCCCTGGCGGCCTCGAAGAGAAGGCCGGATCCGGCGCGATCGTGTCGGAAATGCGCGCTGCCCTCGACGAAGCGCGAGCGCGCGGCGCGGGCCCTCTCATCAACGGCGGCAACTGCCTCGGCATCCGCTCGGTGCCCGGCAAGTACAACACCCTCTTCATCCCGGAGTACAAGCTCCCCATGCCCAAAGGCTCCGTCGCGCCGCTCGCCGTGATTTCGCAGTCGGGCGCCTTCGCCATCACACGCATTTCGAAACACCCGGGCATCAACCCGAAGTACACGCTCACCCTCGGCAATCAGATGGACCTGACCATCGGCGACTACCTCGAGTATCTGGCGCGCGATCCGGAACTGCGCGTTTTTGCCGTGTACGTGGAGGGCTTCAAGCCTCTCGACGGCGAGAAAACGCTCGAAGCGGCACGGCGGATCTCTGAGTCGGGCAGGAGCGTCATTTTCTATCGAGCGGGGCGAACCCAAGCGGGCGCCGGCGCGGCGGCGAGCCACACCGCGAGCATCGCGGGCGACTACCCCGTCACCAAGCAGCTCTTCGCGCAAGCGGGCGCCATCGTCTGCGACAGCCTCGACGAGTTCGACGACGCGATCACGCTCTTTACCCTGCTCGAGGGCAAAGTGGCGCGCGGCAACCGGCTCGCCGCGGTGTCGAATGCCGGCTTCGAGTGCGTCGCGATCGCCGACAATCTGGGCGGCATGAAGCTTTCAAGCTTCAACGAACGGAGCGTAGCGGCCCTCAGCGCGCTCTTCAAAGACGCGCGCATCTCGGACATTGTCGACATCCACAATCCGCTCGACCTCACACCGATGGGCAACGACGACGCCTACGAAGGCGCCTTCCGCACTGCCCTCCTCGATCCGGGCGCGGATCTGGGGATTGTGGGGATCGTGCCGCTCACTGTGATGATGAACACGCTGGCGGCGGATCCTTCGGTGCACGGCGAGGATGTGACGCGGGAGGATTCGATCGCGGCGCGCTATGGGCGACTCTCCCGAGAGACCGACAAGCCCTTTGTGGCGGTGGTCGACACGGGTCCGCTCTACGACCCGCTCTGCGCGGAGCTCGAGCGGCGGGGAATCGCGGTGTTCAGGACAGCCGACCGGGCACTCAAGATGCTTGAGCGATGGCGGATGTCGCCGTCGGCGAGAATCCAGTAAGAAGAATCGTTTTGGGGAGCGCGCGGAGTGTGGCGCAGAAAGGGACGATGCGCTGTATGCGGGCGCTTCAATATGTCGCCGCGCCTCAGTCGAGCGGCAGCCCCGCGACGCTGAGGGCGCCGAGCCAAGCCAGCGACGAGAGCACTGGGCCCATCGGCGCGATCACCAACTTCGAGTCGGGATGAAGATAGGCGCGGCAGAGCGCGGCGAGGCGTTGCGCATCGCCTTCGGCGTCGACATGCGAAATGTGCAGTTCGGCGCGCGATCCGGCGCGGAACGACTTCTTCACCTTCGAGAAGAGGGCTCCGACTGTGTTGTTCTCGCCCGCGTAGATGCCGGCGGTCTTCGCCTTGCCCTCGGCGTTGGTCGCGAGGAGCGGGCGGAGCCCAAATTTCCTCAAAATGAGACTTTTAAGACCGTGCAAGCGGCCAGATCGGATAAGGCTCGCGATATTTTTAACCGCCACAAAGAACACGACCTTCCCTTTGAGGGCATCCAGCGTGTTGGAGATCTCGCATGCGCTCATGCCGCGCTCCGCCATCTCGATTGCCCGCGCGGTGAGGAGTCCCTGCGCTGAGGTGAGCGTCTTCGAATCGAATGAGGTGATGCGGGTCTCCGCGGGAGCGGACGCATGCTTGGAATTCGCCGCGCCCGCACCGCCTGACGCCTCGGATGGAGTCTGCCGCGCCGCCACGTCATGTTCGAGGAGGGGCGGATTTTCCATCCCCACTCTCTCGGCAGAACGCAGACCCGCCTGAAAGGTGCCAGAGAGCCCGGAACTCAATCCGATGTAGAGAATTTCCTGGGCATGCTGAGAGGCGAGCGTGAAAGCCCGGATAAAGGAAGCGTCTGAGGGCTGGCTCGTTGACATTGAAAAATTGGGGTGTTCCCGCATTCGGCGGTAGAGGCTGTCGGTGTCGAGGGAGGCGCCGTCGGGGCGAGTTTTGCCATCGATAGTGATGAGGGCGGGAACCTTGAGCACTCCGTGCGCGAAAAGCAAATCCTCGGGCAAGTCGCACCCGGTATCGGTGACGATGGCGCAGCGAGGCTTTGCCTGCCTCGATCTTCGAGCAAGCAATGTCTGGAGACGCATGTCGTCGACTTTGTGCGCTTCTACGGTTCCGCGCGCGTCGAGGGCGTCGAACACCAGGTGCGGAGCATCGGTGTGGACGTGGATTTTCGCCAGAGCTCCGCCACCGGCCACGACGACTGAATCGCCGAGTGTCGCGAGTTCTTCGCGTATCGCGTCGAGGTTGAGCGCATCGCCATGCAGGAGCGCCTCGGTGCAGTAGCGGGGCGCGTCGAAGCTGTCGTCGTCGAGAAGCTCGAAATCGGCAGTCGCTGAGGGAGCGCCGATCATTTCGAAGACTGAGAGCGCGGATGTTTCATCTTCGCACGCGGCCTTTGCGGCTACTCCTGGGGCATCGCCATGAGTGGTGTTGCCACGATTTGCGGTGTCATGATTGGCGACGCCACTCGTGGCGGTGCCGCTGGTTGCGGCGCGGCGTTCCGACCGAAGCGTGTCTCTCAAGGAACCCGAGGTTATGAATTGCGCGATGCCTTCAAGCATGTGCACGAAGCCCTTCGCCCCGGCATCGACGACACCCGCGCGCCTCATCTCGGGGAGCATGTCCCGCGTTCTGGCGAGCGAGGCCTTGGCGGATTCGTAGGCACTCGTAAAAACGTGAAGTATATCGTCGGACTGCTGGGCTTTGTCGTGCATCGCGTGTGCCCAGTCGTGGAGGACGGTGAGGATGGTTCCCTCGCGGGGAATCGAGAGCGCTTTTCGAGTTTGATCCGCCGCGCGGACTGCCGCGGCCGCTAGGCGTTTGGCGCTGATACGGGCTTCCTGGCCGAGATCTTCGGCGAGGGAGGAGAAAAATTGGGCGAGGATGGCGCCTGAGTTGCCCTTGGCTGCCGCGAGCGCCGACTGCGCCGCGTGGGAGAGGACACTGCCTGCGTTCTTGGGCCTGAAGCCCGTGAGCGACACGAGCATGGCGCGGACGGTGCTGGCCATATTGGTTCCGGTGTCGCCGTCTGGGACAGGAAACACATTGATGGCGTTGAGGTTTGACGCGTTCTGGATGAGGGACCGGGAACCCGCCGCGAGCGCGAGCCGAAGGCGCGGTCCATCGAGGTAGGAAATCTTCATTGCACATTACAATATTGCAATTTTTGTCAAACGACAAGGCGGTCGGCTGGTGGACGGAAATGTCGGAAGAATGATGTGCCCGCGTTTTGGCGGGCGCCGCAATCGCCCGCCGTGCTGCCGTGCTGGCACCTCATTTGTTCTCGGACCGGCCTTGCCTCTTATTTTTTCTCGTTCCGCCGCAGGAACCTGAACTTCTCGAAGGCCTTCTCTTCTCCCCTGAAGATACGCGCAAGGTTCGCGCGGTGCGTGAAAACGATGAAGACGGCCACGGCGATGCCAAACCCGAGTAGCCAGCCATTGGGCGGCGAGCCCTGGGCGCCGAGCGCAAGCGCTACCGGCAGGACAATAGCCGCGGTCATCGATGCGGCTGAGACAATGCCCGTGAGCCCCACCACAAGCAGAAACCCGATCGCGCAGAAAATCGCCGCACCCGGCGCGAGCGCGATGAGGGCACCCGCGGCCGTGGCGACGCCCTTTCCTCCCCTGAACCCCGCGAACACTGGAAACACGTGCCCCACCATCGCTGCGACCGCCCCCGCCACCCCCAGCGCCTCGCGCGGCACCCCCGCCGCCGCCCCGATCCACGCCGCGAGCGTCACCGCGATCGCCCCTTTGGCAATATCGACCGCCGCGACAGGGACAGCCGCCTTGGCGCCAAAGGTCCGCAGCATATTCGTCGCGCCCGTGGCCTTGGATCCACGCTCGCGCGGGTCGACACCGAAAAAGAGCTTTCCGACAATGAGCCCCGTCGGGAAAGATCCCGCGAGATACGCGATTGCAACTGCCGCAAGCGCCCACAACCAGGTCGCGCTCATCGATTTTCCTCCTCGGAGAGCACCGCGATTCCCACCGCGCCAAGCCAGGCGAGCGAGGCGAGCAGCGGCCCCATCGGAACTATCTCAATCGATTCCGCAGGCGCGAGATACTGACCGATGGCGTCGCGGAGCTTCTCCGCCTCCGCACGCGCGTTCACATGGCTGATGAGCACAGAAGCGCGCGCGCCGGCCGGGAGTTTCTTCTTTATTATAGCGGCGAGCTTTCGCACCCCGTGCCGCTCACCGAGGTACATGCCGCCCGAAACCGCCTTTCCCTCCTCGCTCGGAGAGATGATGGGCCGAATTCCCAGCTTCGTGAGCACCAGCCCCTTCACTCCGCTGAGGCGGCCGGTACGGATGAGGCTCGTCAGGTTCGGCACGGAAACGTAGAGGAGGAGCCTCTTCCGCCAGACCTCGATCGCCTCAGCGATGGTCGCCGCGTTCGCTCCGGTTTCGGCGAGCTCGGCGGCCTTGCGCGCGAGAAGCCCGTAGCCTGAGGTGATCTCGCGCCCATCGACGCAGCGCACAAGGCTTCCGAATCGCTCGGAAGCACGCCTGCCCGCCTCGAAGGTTCCGGAGAGGGCCGCCGAAAAGCCAAGGTAGACGACTTCGTCCGCGGTGGAGAGCGCGATGCTGAAAGCGCGCTCGAATGCAGCCTCGGCTGGCTGGCTCGTGGAGATCGTGAGCGAAGGATCGTGGGCCATGCGCTCGTGGAGGCGCTCCAGATCGAAGCCCTCGCCGTCGCAGCGGGCCTTTCCGTTCGTAAAGAGAATGAGGGGAACACGCTCGATCCCATAGCTCAGGCGCTCTGCTTCCGGCATGTCGCAGGCGGTATCCACCACGATGGCGCATTTCCGCTCGACGCGTGCGGCGATCCGCTCCTGAAGGAGCATGTCGTCGACCTTGTGGGCAGAAACCGAGCCGATGGTGTCGAGATAATCGAAGAGTTCTCCGGGCCTGGCGGTGTGCACGTGGATGCGGCAGATCGATTCATCGCCTGCGACAACCACCGAGTCGCCATAGGCTGCCACCGCCTCTCTCAGCGCGTCGAGTCTGATCGAAGGCATAGCGATCATCGCTTCGGTGCAGAATCGAAGCTCGCCGACAGGGCCCTCGACGTGCAGCGCCGACTGCGCCGCGACGTGCGCGGCCGAAGCGCGGGGCTTGGGTATAGAACCAGTGCGCAGAAACTTCTCGATGCCCTCCAGTATATGAACAAAGCCCTTCGCCCCCGCATCCACGACGTGGGCCTTCTTCATTTCAGGCAAGATATCGATCGTTTTGTCGCAGGAGGCGCGCGCGATCTTCCCCGCATGCAGGAAGGCCCGTAAAAAATCCTGCGTCTTCTGCGCCCGCGTATGCAGCGCGCGCGCCCAGTCTTCGAGCACAGTGAGGATGGTTCCCTCTTTGGGCTCGCGCAGCGCGTGCTTTGCCTTTTGAGCGGCGGTCATCGCGGCATGCGAAAAGCGCTCCACCGTAACCGCCGCTTCGTCGCGCAGCTCCGAGGCCAGCCCCAGCATGAACTGCGCCAGGATCGCGCCCGAATTGCCCCGCGAAGAGCCGAGCATCGAGTGCGCCGCGATGTCGAGGACTTTGCCGACTTCGCCGGGCACGGGTTCCGGAATGGTGCTGAGGACGACTTCCACCGTGCTCGCCATATTGGTGCCGGTATCGCCGTCGGGCACGGGAAAAACATTGATCTTATTGAGTTCGGAGGATTTCTCCATGAGCGAGTAGGCGCCCGCGATGAGCGCCTTCCCTACCGAGGGTCCATCAATGATGTCGACTTTCATTCTAAAAAAAGAATATCGCGAGTAGGCGCCCGCCCGCAAGGATGGCGGCGCGGGCACGGATTCGCGCGGGCCGCGATAGCTGTGGCGCTGCGCGAAGCCGCGAAAGCCCACGGTCGGGCGCGCCTGCGGGCAAAGGCGGCGCGGGCCGCGACGCTTTGGGCGCTCTCAGCTCCGCCTGCTTCATTAGCGCTTCGAGTATATCAGTTCTTCGAATAGATCAGCTCTTCGAGTCTCGCTCCATGCGCGCGAACACCTCGTCGAGCGTGCCCCCGAACGGCCCCGGCGCCTCCATCTTAATGGAACAGAGCGCGGCGGCGAAGCGCACCGACTCTTGCGGATTATGATTCATGCGCCACGCGAGGTAGGCGGCGAAGGTCGTGTCGCCACGGCCGGTGCGGCCGGAGAGGTTCGCGGGCGTGAAGGGCGCGCGATAGACCTTGCCGTCCACGAGCGCGATGACCTCGGTGTTGTGCGTCACCATAACCTCAGGCTCCCGGCCCTGCGCGTTCCGGCCCCAGGCCGCGATGGTGCGGGCAGCCTTCTCCCTGTCGGTGAGTCCGGTGAGGATCTCGGCCTCGGCGGCGTCCGCCTTGAAGTAGCGCACATGCGGAAGGTAGCGCAGCTTGTTCTTCCAGTCCCTGAAGAGCATGCGGCGATCCGCCTGAGCCTCGCGGAGCAGCCCCTGCGCGTCCGCGGCGATCTCCGCTTTGCCCGCGAGCTCCTCGATGAGGGTGTCCGGGAGTTCTCCCACGAAGAGCCCCGCGAGATCGATGATCTTCGCGGTGGCGTCGGCGGGGATATCCGTCGCGGCGAAGGGCTCGGCACTCGAAAGGAGCGTGGTCTCGCGCCGCTCATGGTCGGCCGAGAGGAACTTGTTCAGTATCGAGGTCGAGCTCGGGCTCTCGATGGACACGAGGTCGATGTTCTTCTCCGCCTTGGCGGCGTCGAGGGCGCGGAAATCTTCGGAAGCCGCTTTCGTGATCGCGAGCACGCGCGCGCCCGAGCGCGCCGCAGAAATCGATGAGTACAGGAGCGCCCCTCCGTACAGCCTGGTTTCCCGTCCATTCTCGTCGACGATGATGTCTTTCGAAATGTGTCCCATCATGATGATGTCGTACTGCATCGAATTCTCCTTTACGCGCGTGTAGCGAAAGTATGAAAACGTTTTTAGCTTTCTGCAAACGATTTCAGTTGCATTATCAGAAAGCTGTTCTATAATAGACGAGGTAAATGCAAGGAGGCAATCTATGCGAAAGGTTTTTCTAACCGCGATGGTGCTGTTCTGCATGCTTCCGCTCATCTCCGTGAGCGCGCAGGGAACAGCTGAGTACAAGACACTGACGGTCTACACCGCCCTGCCCGATTCCGAACTTCCGACCTACTTCAGCCAGTTCGAGAAAGATACGGGAATCAAGATCCAGTACGTGCGCCTGTCCGCGGGCGAACTCCTCGCGCGCGTCCGCGCCGAGAAGTCGAATCCGCAGGCCAGCGTGTGGTTCGGCGGCTCCTACGACAACTTCGTGCCAGCGGCCAAGGAAGGACTCCTCGAGGCCTACCAGTCGCCCGAGCTCCAGAACATCCCGAAGGTCTACTGGGACGCCATGGGCTACGCGAACCCCTTCTATGTCGGCGCGATCGGCTTTGCCTGCAACACCGACTGGTTCAAGAAGAAAGGGCTCTCCTACCCCACATCCTGGGATGACCTGCTGAAACCGGAGTTCAAGGGCCAGATCTCCCTGGCGCACCCGAGCACCTCGGGCACGTCCTACACGATTCTCGCGACGCTCGTGCAGCTGCGCGGAGAGCAGGCGGCGATGCAGTATTTCGCCGAGCTCAACAAGAACGTCCGCCAGTACACGAAGTCCGGAACCACGCCCCCGATGGATGTCGGCCTCGGCGAGGCGGCGATCGGCATCACCTTCTCCCACGACGGCCTGAAGCCGGCGTTCGAGGGCTACCCCGTCGCCATGTCCTTCCCGAAGGATGGCACCGGCTACGAAATCGGCTGCATGGCCCTCATCAAGAATGGTCCTGCCAAGGAAGTCGCCGGCGGCAAGCTCTTCATCGACTGGATGCTCTCGAAGCGCGGACAGAATCTCTTCGAGACCTCGAAGTCCTTCCGCATTCCGGTCAACACCGAAGCGACGCCGCCCAAGGGCGCCATCTCCGTCGCCAGCCTGAAAGTCATCAACTACAACGCTGTGTGGGCTGGAGAGAACAGAAACCGCCTTATCGACATGTTCAATAAAACGGTCGCCGCGGCGAGCAACCTGAAGTGACATCGGCGCGCGGAGCTTCGGCGCAACACCAAAGCCCGCGCCCGATGGTCTCCTACACGTGAGGCGCACGGGACCCGGCGTTCCGTGCGCCTCGCACTATGTAGGGACGTACAAGAATCAATGCATCAATCGTAAAGGAATCCGGAACATCCATGAGAGAAAAGACACGCCTTTCGGTGGCGCACCTAGTGCGCGATCCCGTTCTCCTCTTCCTCGTGCTGCTCGTATTCACAGGGCTCTTCCTATTCATTCTCCTTCCGCTGTACAAAATTTTCTCGTACAGCGTGACGAATGACGCGGGAAAACTCAGTTTTCAGGCAGCATGGGATATCTTCCGCTCGAGGGCATACCTTGAACCGCTCAAGAACTCGATGCTCCTTGGGCTGACCACGGGTCTTCTCGCGACAATCATCGGCTATGTCTTTGCCTACGCCCTCACGCGCGTCGACATGCCGCTCAAGGGCTTCTTCAAGACCATCGCGACGATCCCCATTATCTCCCCGCCCTTCATCCTCTCGCTCTCGATGATCTTTCTCTTCGGGCGCAACGGCCTGATCACCAACAAACTCTTCGGCTTTGAAGACTCGAATGTGTACGGCATGCACAGCCTCGTGGTGGTGCAGACGATCTCGTTTTTCCCGATCGCCTACCTCACGCTGACGGGCACGCTGGCGAAACTCAACCCAGCGGTCGAAGACGCCGCCCTCAACCTGGGAGCCTCGCGAGCGAGGATTTTCCGCACCGTGACACTGCCCCTCTCGATCCCGGGCATCTTGAGCTCGCTCCTCCTCGTCTTCATTCAATCGATGGAAGATTTCAGCAACCCGGCTGTCATTTCCGGGAATTTCTCGACCCTCGCGGTCGAGGCGTACCGCACGATCACCGGCATGTACGACATGCGCGGCGGCTCGCTGATGGCGCTCATGCTGCTCGCGCCCACCCTCATCGCCTTCATGCTCCAGAAGTACTGGCTCGCGGGCAAGTCTTTCGTGACCGTGACCGGCAAGCCGACTGTTTCGCGCCAGCAGAGCCGCGAACCGAAGCTCGTGTGGCCGCTCTTCGCGTTCTGCATGCTGGTGTCGGCCGTGATCATCCTCTTTTACGGCACGGTGCTCGTGGGAGCCTTTGTGAAGATATGGGGCATCAACTTCAGCTTCACCTGGGCGCACTTTAAGTATGTGATGACGCTCGGCTGGATTCCGCTGCGCAACTCGGTAATCCTCGCGCTGGGCTCGACGCCGGTGGCGGGGCTCCTCGGCATGATCATCGCATTCCTCGTAGTGCGCAAGGAGTTTCCGGGCAAGCGCGCCATGGAGTTCGTGTCGATGCTGACCTTCGCGGTGCCGGGCACCGTGGTCGGCATCGGGTACATTCTGGCCTTCAACGGCAAGCCCTTCATGTGGACGGGCTCGGCCTTTCTCCTCATCATGGCCTTCACCTTCCGCAATATGCCGGTGGGAATCGAGTCGGGCACATCGACCTTGATGCAGATCGACAGGTCGATCGAAGAGGCGTCGACGATCCTCGGCGCGACAGGCGCCGTAACTTTCCGACGGATCAGCCTGCCGATGCTGAAACAAGCCTTTTTCTCCGGCCTGGTGTACTCCTTTGTGCGCGCGATGACGGCGGTGAGCGCGGTGATTTTCCTCATTTCGCCGAGGTGGAACCTGGCGACGATCAGCATTTTCTCTCTCTTTGAATCGAGCAAATATTCCGATGCCGCGGCCTACATTGTGGTGATGATCCTCATCATCGTGGTGGCGATTGGTCTTCTCAATCTCATCGTGAATCTTTTAGGCAACAGCGGCCAGATAGCGAGTGGAGGCAGCAGTGAGCGAGCGTGATTTCAGTGCGAGAAGTTCGAATGTTTCTCTCGTCGGACTGACGAAAAAATTCAGGAGCCTCGACGGCGCGGGCGAAGTGACGGCTGTCAACGAGGTCAATCTCGAGATCAAGGCAGGAGAGCTCGTGACGATCCTCGGGCCGTCGGGTTGCGGCAAGACGACGACGCTCCGCATGATTGCGGGCTTCGAGTATCCGACCTCGGGGTCGATTTTCATCGGTGGCCGCGACGTGGCGATGGTTCCGCCCAACAAGCGCGGGCTCTCGATGGTGTTCCAGAGCTACGCCCTCTTTCCGCACCTCACGATCTACGAGAATGTGGCGTATGGTCTGCGGGTGCAGAAGCTCAAGGCCGCCGAGATCAAGGAGCGGACCGAGCGCGCGCTCGAACTGATGCAGCTGACGCCGATGGCGAAGCGGTTTCCGAGTCAGGTGTCGGGCGGGCAGCAGCAGCGCATCGCCCTGGCGCGCGCGATCGTGATCGAGCCGAGCGTGCTGCTCTTCGACGAGCCGCTCTCCAACCTCGACGCGAAGCTCCGCGAGTACATGCGCGATGAGCTCAGGAAACTGCAGAAGCGGCTCGGCATCACAAGCCTCTACGTAACCCACGACCAGAGCGAGGCTATGGCGATCTCGGACCGCGTCGTGATCATGAAAGACGGGCGCATTCAGCAGGTCGGCACACCGCGCGAGATCTACGCCTACCCGCAGACCAAGTTCGTCGCCGACTTCATGGGCAAGGCGAATTTCATCAACGTGCAGGTGCTCGGCATGGAGGGGGAGGCGGCGCGCATCGAGATCGACGGAGCGCGGTTTACCGTGCCTCGGCCGGGCAGCGCGGCGCCGAAGAGCGGGCCGGCCCTCCTCGTGGTGCGCCCCGAGGCGCTTCAGCTCGTGGCGGCGGGCAATGCAGCGGGCGCGGCTGGCGTTGAGCGCGCGGCGGGTGTCGCGGGAGCGGCGCTTCAAGGCACGATCGACCGCTTCACCTACTTCGGCAACATCGCGCGCTACGAGGTCTCGACCTCGAACGCGCCGCTTCTCATCGAGAGCTACAATCCCGAGACCTCCTCAGTGTTTAGCGAGGGCGAAGGCGTCGGCATCGGCATCGATTTCGAATCGGCGAGGCTTCTGCCCGTCGAGCGCAAGGAGCAGCAATGAGCGACAAACATCAGTTTGACATCGCATTTCTCGGTCAGTACACCAAGGACACCATCGTCAACAAGAGCGGCACCCGCATCGTGAACGGAGGCGCGTACTTCTACGGCTCTGGCGCGAGCGCCGCGCTCGGACTCAAGGTGGCCGCCGTAACCAGGCTCGCGCGAGAGGATTTCTCGAGCTTCGAGTATCTAGCCGAGCGCGGCGTGAAGGTAAAGGCGATTCCCACACGGAAATCGACCTGCCTCCAGCTCCTCTACCCCTCCGACAACCCGGACGACCGGGTGCTCTCCGTAACCTCGGTAGCCGAGCCCTTCGAGCCCGCGGATGTGGCGGACATCGACGCGCCAGTGTGGTCGATCGGCGCCTCGATCCGGGGCGAGGTGAGCATCGATGTGCTGAAGACGATCAAGGCCAAGGGCGCGCGCATCGGCCTCGACGCGCAGGGCTATGTGCGCATCGTCCGGAACGGCACGCTCGCCTACGACACCGAGTGGCCGGAGAAGGCCGAAGTGCTCGCTCTCGTCGATGTGTTCAAGGCGGATGTCGTCGAGGCTGAGCTCCTCACCGGCACGAGGGATCTACGCGAGGCCGCCAAGATCCTCGCGCGCTACGGTGTGCCCGAATTCGTGCTCACGCACGGCGACGGCGTGGTGGTGTACGCGCAAGGGACATTCTTCGAGGCGCCCTTCACGCCAAAGAGCCTCATAGGCAGGAGCGGACGAGGCGACACCTGTCTCGCGTCCTACCTCGCGGCGCGCATCTCCATGGCGCCCGCGGAAGCGACCCTCTGGGCAGCGGCTCTGACTAGCCTTAAGATGGAGGGCATCGGGCCTTTCTCCGGGACGCGCGAGGACATAGAGCGGGCGCTGCGCGAGCGATACGGGAAATAATCGCTGAGGCGGCAATGTGCGGTTGCGCATTGCTGACGTAAAAACCCAGCGCCGCTTCGCAGTTTTGCGCGCAGACTCCGCGCAAGGCCCCACCCAAGGTGTTGGAGGTGCCGCCATTTCTCCCTTTCTGTTGAAAATAGCGCTCTCATTTTTACTTGCGGGGGTGTGGGTCTCGAGCTCCACGCTCCTCGCGGAACGGCTCGGAAGCAAGAAAGCGGGACTCATCACCAACCTTCCCTCGAATATCGTGCTCTCGCTCATTTTCATGGCGCTGACGAGCGGTCCCACGTACGCCGCTCAAACCACGCGGGGCATTCCGATCGGCATGGCTATCGACACCATCTTCATTCTTGCCTTCATACTTGCGCTCCGCTGGGGCCTTTGGCTGGCGCTCGCGGTATCGTTTCTCGTGTGGGCAGCCTCCGCGCTCACCTTCGTGCTCCTCCTCCCGCCGCTTGGCACGATGAGTTCCCTGCTCTTCTACGCTGCAGTGCTGGCGATCTGTTTTCTCCTCGCGGACCGCCCCATGGCGATCCGGATGGTGGCGCGCAAGCCGACAACATTTTCCTGGGGCCAGGTCGCGATCCGCGGGCTCTTCGCGGGCACGGTAGTCGCGGGAGCCGTCACCGTGGCGCAGTTCGCGCCTCCCTATATGACAGGCATCGTCGCGACCTTTCCCGCGGTGCTCTCGACCACCCTCGTCATTCTCACCCTCGGCCAGGGGCCCGCCTTCGCGCGCGCCACCGGCAAGATCCTCATCGTGACATCGAGCAATATCATCGTCTACGCGGCGGTGGTGGGCGCCACCTTTGTGCCCATCGGCCCGTGGATCGGCTCCGCGCTCGCCTTCTGCGCATCGCTCGCCTACATCGCGGTCTTGAGCAAAATAGTCGCGCGCATACGATAAAAAAAGGGCGGCCCCGCAAGGAACCGCCCTCTCGCTTCACGCGATGGCGCGCTGGCTTCGCGGGTGCTGATCGCTGCCCGTCCCCAGCGCGAAACGCTTACTTCGTGTACACCATATTGTCGTTCGTTATGACACCGCCGAGGTGCTTGAGGTAGGCGAGGAAGACTTCCGCATCGGTCGGGAAATCGTTCTGCGCTCTTCCAACCAGCATCGTGTAGCCGTCACCGCCGTTGAACTCGAAGTTCAGGGTCGCGAACACATAGTCTTTGTTCGGATCGATCGGTTTTCCGCCGACCATGATGTCCGACACTCTATCGCCCGCCGGCTTGGATACATCGGTTTTGAAGGTCAAGCCAGCCATGTGCGGGTATCGGCCATCGGGCGCGGGCAGCTTGCCAACGCCGTTCTCGAGAATCGCTTTGATCTCCGAGCCTTTGAAGGTGCCGGTCTGGATGTAATTGCTGAAGGGCATGACCATGTAGATCTGCTTCATCGTGATGTCGCCGGCAGGGATCGAATCGCGGATGCCGCCGCCGTTCATGAGTGCGATATCGGCGCCGGTCACATAGAGCATACCGTTCGCGATGAGCGTACCAAAGTTTGTCTGCTGACTGCGGACGAGGTCTCTCGTGCCCTCAAGCTTGACATCGGTCTTCCCAACGACCTGCGCGAGAATCGCATCCTGCGCCTTGGAAGCGTCGGCGAGCATCTGCGCGATGGCAGGATCGCCCTTCAGATCGGGGGAATTGGCCGGAGTAATGGTACGGGCACTCTTATCCATAACTTTACGGTTCGCGCCCACCACGATATCGACAACGCCAAGTCCAGCGCCGTTGGCGCCCGTACTGGTGATAAGAGTATTCGTCGAGTTCTTTTTCTGAATGTCGGCGAGCGTGCTGTGGCTGTGTCCATCGATGATGACATCGATCTGCGGCACAAATTTCGCGAGGGTGATCGAAGTGGGATCACTGGAATCGTCTATGCCGAGGTGCGCCAGACACACGAGGACATCATACTTTCCGGCGAGTTCCGCGGCGACGAGCTTCGCTTCCACGATCGGGTCGCCGAAGGTTACGCCTTCGATGCCCTTCGGGTCGGTCTTGTACGCGGTTTCAGGCGTCGCAAGTCCGAAGAACGCGACGCGGACGCCGCCCATGTCGCGGATTTCGTAGGCGGGAAATACGCGCTGGCCATCTTTGTAGACGTTGGCGGCGAGAATTTTGAACTTTGCCATCTTGGCCAGCTCGAGCAGGCGATCAAAACCGTAGTTGTAATCGTGGTTGCCCGTGGTCATGTAGGTGTAGCCGAGTTCATTCATCATCTTCACGGCTGTCTCGCCCCTGTCGAGATTGACAATGGGTAGGCCGTGGAAGGTATCGCCGACGTCGACGAGAATCGTGTTGGGATTCTTCGCCTTGAGATCCTGGACGGCGGTGTAGATCTTCGGAAAGCCGAGGACATCTTTGCTCTCGACGATGCGGCCGTGCAGATCGTTGGTGTGGGCGATCGTCAGGGTGACCGCCTCGGGTAGATTCGCCTGCGCCGAGATCGTTCCGGCGAATGCGAACGTGAAAATCACCGCGGCGAGCACGGCGAATTTTCCGATTCTTTTGAACATCGCAAACCTCCTTGTTTCCATTTGGTGATACATGCGGATTAATTATATCGCCCTTATTTCGAGCACACAAGCAAAATTCGCTTGCCATCTATTTTCATATACGCCATTTCATTTTTCGATCCTAAATTTCCTTGACTGTGGGGTAGCGCCAGTCATACAATAAACTGTAAATATTACATCGATCGTTAAGGAGGAATTTTATGAAACGACTTTGGATGGTTCTGGCTATTGTACTTCTGGCTCTGCCAACGGTGCTGTTCGCCCAGCAAACGCTTAATGTGTACACCATCATGCCAGAAAAATATGCAACTCAGATTTTTGCAGCTTTTACTGCGGACACGGGTGTCAAGGTCAATTTTGTCCGGCTTTCGTCTGGAGAGGCTCTTGCCCGAATCATTGCTGAGAAGCAAAATCCTCAAGTTGATTGTCTCTGGGGAGGTCCGGCGGACACCTATGAAGCCGGAATTCTCGAGGGCGTTTTTGAGCAATACAAAGCAAAGGAAGCAGATAAAGTTCCCGCTGGCTTTCGATCCGCGGACAACTATTGGCTCGGTATCGGAGTAATACCGCTTGTGTTCATGAGCAACGCAAAATTTCTCAAAGATAAACACCTCAATCCGCCGACAAGCTGGGAGGATCTGCTCAATCCCGCATACAAGAATGCGCTCCAGATGGCGGACGCAAGGACTTCTGGTACCGCCACAGAGAGAATTTACACGCTTGTAAAGATCTACGGCGAAGATGGCGCGTTCGCATACCAGAAGAAACTCAATCAGAATATCCAGCTCTATACGAAGAGCGGCGCAGGCGGAGCGATGCCCATCGCAACGGGACAGGCTGCCTCTGGTGTGTTCTACATTGTTGATGCGCTCGATATCCAGCAGCAGGGATACGATGTCGTAATCACCTATCCAAAGGAAGGTGTGACCTATGGTGTAGAAGCCACTGGTATACTCAAAGGCGCGAAGAACCTTGCGGCCGCCAAGAAATTGATCGATTGGGCTTCGTCAAAGCGTCTTGGTGAGGTAATGGTCGATAAAAAAATCAACTATATCCCGACACGCCCAGACGTCAAGGTAACAAATCCAAGTCTCGACACGTCAAAGGTCAAGCTCATCGACGCCGACATCGCATGGAAAGGCGAGATGCGCCAAGCGTACGTCGAGCGCTGGGTCAATGAGGTTATAGAGCAATAACGGACGCTGATCATCTGATGTAGTTCTTTCGCTAAGGCAGAGTCGGATCCGAGCGGAATTTGCGGAAACGGCTCTGCTTTTTCTTAGCGTATCAAATAGAGGAATATTCCATGCCGAAAGACAGACAAATCAAAGCTCAACGTGCGAGCGTGATTCGCAAAGATCCTGCGCTATTCTTGGCAATTGTGACAATCTGGCTTTCGCTGGCAGTTTTTATCCTTCTTCCTTTAGTTAAGCTATTGGGAGCTACTTTTATAGTAAAGGGATCATTCTCATTCGCGAATCTCACAAAAATCATTGGGAAACCATACAATCAGCGCGCGCTCTTCAATAGCATTTACCTCGCCGCCGCAGTGAGCGCCGCAGGTACGCTCATAGGGTACCTCTTCGCCCTGAGCATTACGAGAACAAGCTGGCCACGACCTGTGAAATGGCTGCTTGGTTCGATAACGATTCTGCCCCTCATCTCTCCTCCCTTTACAAGTTCCATTTCTCTCACCCTCACGCTTGGCCCCAATGGGATTCTGTTGCGCGCGCTAGGCTTGGGGAATCTCAATTTCTACGGATTTTGGGGTACATTTCTTTCTGAGACGCTGACCTATTTCCCCGTTGCCTTTATGCTATTATCCGCGATTCTCAGCACGATGGATACAAATCTTGACGATGCGGCCCTCTCGTTGGGAGCCAGCAAGGGAAGGATGTTCAGAACGGTAACGCTTCCTCTCTCCATGCCAGGAATCGCGAATTCAATCCTGCTCCTATTTGGGTCGAGCCTCGCGGATTTCGCGACTCCTCTTATCCTTGGAGGCCACAATTTCCCAATTCTGCCAACGCAGGCATATCTCCAAATTACTGGGCTCTATGACTTAAAAGGTGGATCGAGTCTCTCCTTTCTGCTTATTATTCCGGCATTACTCGTGTTTTTATTTCAGAGATATCTTATTGGCAAGAAAAGCTATGTCACAATTACGGGTAAGAGCGGAGCTCGATCGGAATTTTCCAAGCTTCCGCGCTGGCTAGAAATAACAACCGCAGTCGTCTGTTTCATCATAAGCATATTTATTCTGTATCTCTACTTTATAATTCTCCAAGGATCATTCGTCAAAGTCTGGAGTGTCGATAATTCATTTACTCTTGAACATTTCAAATATGTATTCACGAATGGAAAGAAAGCTATATTCGATACACTGAAAATCGCCATCACTTCAACCGTTTTGGGGTCATTACTTTCGATTGTTATTGGCTACATAATTCAGCGAAAAAAATTTTTAAGCCGGAGAATTCTAGAATTTTCGAGCATGTTGAACTATGCGCTCCCTGGAACTGTTGTTGGTATAGCATATATTCTCGCATTCAACGAAAAACCCTTTCTGCTTACTGGCACGATGACAATCCTCGTGGCAGCGTATATTTTTCGGTACTATGCAACAGGAATACGATCCGTAGTTGCTTCTCTCCAGCAAATTGACCCTTCGCTTGAAGAAGCATCCGCAAGTCTTGGCGCGAATTCAACCAAAACGCTTTTTAGAATCACTGTACCGCTTATAATCCCATCCGTGCTTGCTGGCATGCGGTATCTCTTTATCCACTGCATGACAGCCATCAGCGCTACGATCTTCCTTGTCTCCGTTCGCTGGACGCTTCTGACAACACGCATTTTGGAAAGCATGACAGAGTTGCAGTTTTCTCAAGCATCCGCTTTCTCTATCGTGCTGATCGTTCTTGTGTTTCTTGCGGATGCGCTTATGCTCAGCCTTATGAAATTGAGCACTCGGAAAATTGGTGCTGTACAGGAGAATATTTATGACAACAGCGGCGCTTAATCTTATTGATGTCACAAAAATCTTCCAAAAGGGAAGAGGCAAAACCGCAGCTGTAGATTCTATATCGCTCAACGTCAAGCAAGGCGAAATGGTCGTTTTCCTTGGGCCATCTGGATGCGGGAAAACAACGACACTTCGAATGATTGCAGGTTTTGAACTCCCCTCTTCCGGCAGAATCCTCATCGATGGGGCGGATATGACAAATGTGCCCGTCAATAAACGAGGAATAGGCTTCGTGTTTCAGAATTATGCTCTTTTCCCACATATGAGCGTGTATAGCAACGTCGCATATGGATTGCGCTCTCGGAAGGAACCTGAGGGCATCATCCGTCAGAAGGTGCACAACGCACTCGAGTTGGTCGGACTCGCAAATGCCGGAGAACGCTATCCCAATCAACTTTCAGGCGGAGAACAGCAGCGCGTCGCTCTTGCCCGCGTTCTCGTGATGGAGCCAAAGCTTTTGCTAATGGATGAGCCTCTCTCCAATCTGGATGCGAAACTTCGCATTTACATGAGGACGGAGATCCGTAGGATTCAGAAGAAATTGGGCATAACGTGCCTCTATGTGACCCACGATCAATCCGAAGCGCTCACCATGGCTGATCGTATTGTGGTAATGAACAGAGGCTATGTAGAACAAATGGGCAGCCCCTTCGATATCTATGCGCAACCCGCATCCCTTTTCGTCGCTGATTTTATCGGCCAAGCCAATATTCTTAGAGTAACTGTGGACAGCGTTGAACAAGATACTGCGTCCGTGAGCCTTCCTTCTGGATGGCGGCACTCAGCGAAAATGATTGGATCCTCGAAAATTCGTAGCGGAAAGGAGGCCGCACTCGTCGTTCGACCTGAAAATCTCCACATCGAAGCGCTCCCCGTACCGGAAGGCCAAGGCAAATCGAATGCTCCTTTTAATCTGCTTAAGGCAACGGTACGTGCCGTTGTTTTTATGGGTGGACATATTGAGTATCACCTTGATCTTGGAACAACTGGCAAAGGGATCGCGTTTATGCCATTTCAATCAGGCGTTCATGTTTTTCAAGAAGGAGATAAGGTGCAAGCTATCATCGATCCAGACACCTCTCTTATCCTTCCTTCTGAATGAAACATCCACTTGAGTGAAAAACGGCGCGCTGGAATACGCTTATCTCGCCCCACAAAGCCTGCTATAGTGACCCCATGACCGATAAAACCAACGCTGGCGCACGCCAGCTTTCGCGTCGGGCTGTCCTGGTCGCGGCGATTGCCGCGCTCGTGCTCTCGGCGGTGATGAATGGCTATTTCTACAGCCTCCAGGGCGCGCGGGGATTCTACGTATGGTACCCGATGCTGGCGCTGAAGGCGCTGCTCTTCATGGGGCTCGCGCCGATCACGCTCGCGATCATCGCGCTGCCGCTCGAAAAGCTCGCTAAAAAGTGGATCATGCGCGCGCTGCGCTGGATATCGCTGGTCGGATCGATCCTGGTCAGCCTGGCTTCGATCGGCCTTCTCGCGTTTTTGATTGTGGTGCCGCGCCTGGGTTCCATGGAGCCCGCGCGCCTCGATCTCGTCAATCCATCGCAGGGGATCGTCGCGCGGAGCGCTCAGCCTGAAGCCGCGTTCAGCGCGGGAAACAGCTCGACGGCTGGTGCAGCGTCCGCCACGCTCGCGACGCCGACTGCGCCTGCGGCGAGCGCCGCGCCCCTCTCTCCTCTCGACCGGCCACTCCTGCGCCTCGCATTCTCCTCCGACCCCCACTGGGGCGCCGACACCGCGAACGTTGGTGCCCGTACCGACATCCTCAAGGGAATCGCCGCGGAGCAGCCTAACGCCTTCTTCATGCTCGGCGACACAGTCGAGACCGGCAACAGCGTTACGCAGTGGAACTTCGCGCTCTCGGATCTCGAGGCTCTCATTCCCACGGTTCCTCTGCGGCCCATTTTGGGCAACCACGACGCGCTCTTCGGCGGGCAGTACCTCTTCAAGAAGGCATTCTGGCCCAAGGGCTTTACGAGCGACTCGGGCTCTCCCTACTACTGGAGCATCAACGCGGGTGCGGCCACGATCGTCGCGGTCGATCTCCCCTGGGGAACCGAGAATTTCGACGCGCGCCAGAGGACGTGGCTCGAAAAGACCCTCGCCGCGGCCGATCCGCGCAAACCCCTCATCGTCATTTCGCACAGTTACTTCTACGCGTCCGGGTACAAGGATCCGAAAACCGGCGCTCCATGGTACGACCACTACCAGAACATTCCGGCTCTGGTGCCGCTTTTCGAGAAATATGGCGTCGATCTCGTAATTTCAGGCCACAACCACTATCAGGAATTGCTCTCGCACAACGGGGTGAACTACGCGATTGTCGGCTCGATGGGCGGAATTCCCGACCCCGAACCGAGCTACCGCTCGCCATGGTCGCAGTGGATCAAGGTGGGCGGCTACGGCTGGCTCGATGTGAATGTGCTTCCCGGCCGCCTCGCCCTCACTTTCAGGAGCGAAACTGGCGAGGCCCGCCAGAGCGCGACGATTCAGTACTGACCCCGACCGGCTGCAGCTCCAACCGTATCTCCTCCAATCGCAGCCTCGGTTCCAGGCGACGCTCGCGCCTGAGTGCGGGTGCACGGGCACCCTCCACAAAAATAAAAAACTTGACAGCCTGAGAATGTTATGTAATAATACTACATAGTTTGTTATTTTACTACATTTCAGGAGGCAGTCATGACTCGCAGATCAGCGCTCGTCGGCATATTGATTGTGCTGGCGCTCTCATTTGCCGGCGCGCAATCGGGCAAAATCGTCATTAAAGTCGGCTACGGTACCGCTGGTGGCCCAATCCACGAAGCGGCGCTCGAATTCGAGAAGCGCATCGAGAAGGCGAATCCTAATATCGATGTGCAAGTCTTCCCGGGCGGGCAGCTCGGCTCCGAAGGCGAAATCGTGGGCCAGCTTCAAGCGGGCATCACCGATCTTCTTCCCACGACCACGGGACCCCTTGGACAGCTCGATCCGGCATTCTATGTCCTCGAGACTCCCTATGTGTTCCTCAACGAAGAGCAGGCCGATAAGGTGCTCGACGGTCCCATTGGAGACAAGATTCTTAAAGTGCTGGAGCCGAAGGGCCTCATCGGGCTCGCGTTCTGGGAAAACGGTTTCCGCGAAATGACCAACAACGTAAGGCCCATCAAGACCCCCGCCGATCTCAAGGGAATCAAGATGCGCGTGCAGCAGAACCGGCTCCACATCAAGTACTTCACCGATCTCGGTGCGAGCCCCACACCGCTCGCGTTCACTGAGATCTACAACGCGCTTGCCACGAAGGTTGTTGATGGCCAGGAAAACCCCTTCTCCCTCATCGCCACCAATAAGTTCTACGAGCAGCAGAAATATGTTTCCCAGACCGACCATGTCTATTCGGCAGTTCCTGTGTACTTCTCCAAGACCAAGTGGAACAAGCTTCCCGCCGATGTGCAGAAGTTGATTAAAGACACGATCTATGACCTGAGAATCTGGGAACGCCAGCGCGGTCGCGACATGCAGAAACAGTATGTCGACGAAATCGCGAAAAAATCGCAGGTGTATGTGCTCACCAACGCTGAAAAGGCCGAGTTCCAGAAGGCCGCTGCGCCCGCCTACGCGTGGGCGAAAAAAGAGTGGGGAAAATCCTACGAAGACCTGCTCGATGAAGTGCTCAACGCTGCATTAAAATAGCGCTCGACAGTACATCGCACATGACGACGCCGGCCCTCCGGACCGGCGTCTCTCTTTAGGAGCAATCGATGCCTGATTCACAGAAAAAGGGCGCAAGCCCGTTTGTCAAAGTCGAAATGACCGTGCTCACCATCTTTGGCGTGGCCGCAACGCTCATCATGTTCACGAACGCGGCTTCCAGATATCTCTTCAAGAGCACCTTTGTCTGGGCAGAAGAGACCATCAGAATCCTGTTCGTGTGGTCGATGTTCATCGCCGTCACGACGTCGTTCATCCGAAATGACCACATAGGGTTCGACGGAATCGCAAAGAAGAAGGGGCTCCCCAATCTCATTTTCAGAGTTGTGTACGCGCTGTCGCTCGCGGGTGTCGGCGGAGTTCTCGGTTTCTACGGCCTCAAGTACAACGCCCTGACCGGGTCGGTTCCACTCGCCGGCACGAATCTTCCGACAGCCGTGCTCATGCTGCCGGGCATTATCGCGGGATTCTCATGGGTGATCATCGGGTTCTACAAACTCACGAAGATTTTCATCGCTCCGACGAAGGGAGAGACCAAATGAGCACCCTAATCCTCTACCTCGTCCTTTTCGGAATCCTCTTCGCGGTGGGAGCGCCTGTGGTGCTCGCGCTCGCGGCGTCCGCTGTCGTCATGCTCCTCGCCAATGGTCTCGACCTCATGATCTTCGCGCAGAAATTCATGGTTTCGATGGATAACTATGGATTGACGGCGATGCTCTTCTTTATTCTCGCCGGGGAAATAATGAATGGTGGCGGGATGACGCGGCGCATCGTCGCGGCGGTCTCAAAGCTCGTCAAGGGCATCCCTGGAGGTTTGGCAATCATCACCCTCATCTCCTGCGCCCTGTTCGCGGCAATCAACGGATCAGCCATCGCGACGGCGATCGCCATCGGCTCAATCATGTATCCCGCCATGGTCAAGCAGGGATATTCTCCCGCGTTCTCCGCGGCGACCATCGCGGCAGGCGGCATCATCGGACCGATCATTCCTCCCTCCATTCCGATGATCGTGTACGGGTCGACCACGGGTGACTCAGTCGCGGCGCTCTTCACGGGCGGATTTTTGCTCGGTATCCTCATGACTGTCGCTGAAATCATTGTCGCGTACCTGGTATCGAAAAAGCGCGGCTATGGCGTCAACGTCCAGCTGATCGATTTCGGAAACACGAAGGGAATCGGTTGGGCGCTTATTTTCCCAATCCTCATCATGGTCCTCATCACCGCGGGCATCATGACACCCACGGAGACCTCGGCGATGGCCGTCGTATACGCATGGTTAGTAGGCGCCTTCATTTACAGAGAATTCAAATTCAGGGATATGCCCGCCATGGTCGTACGCGCGATGAAGAGTTCAGGAGCGGTAATGGCGATCGTCGGCGCCGCGACCGCGGTTGCGTGGGTTTTAACGTACGCGAGAATACCGCAGCAGGTCACGGAGCTCATGGTCTCGACGATCAGTTCTCCCGCCATGTTCATGGTGGTCACCTTCGTCATTCTGTTCATTGTCGGCATGATCATGGATCTCACGCCCGCGATTCTCATACTGACGCCGATATTCGTCGGGCCTGTCGCCGCGTTCCACATCGACCCAATTTATTTTGGTGTCTTTTTCTGCGCGACCCTCACCGCGGGACTCATCACGCCGCCCGTCGGGACGCTCATCTACATAGGCTGCTCGATGTCGAACCGATCCCTCAGTGACGTCGTCAAGGAGCTCGCCCCCTACCTCATCGCGGTGTACGCGGCGCTCTTTGTTTCAGTGATCTTCCCGGAAATAATTACCGTGCTGCCAAAAAATCTGCTCCACCTCTATGGCGGATAATCGTGAACATGAGGATAGTAGAATAATGAATAGCGAAGCACTTGTGGTTGCGGTGGATATCGGCACGTCGTCGGTGCGCGCGATGGCCTTCGATATCGAAGGCAGAATTCTCGAGCGGGCACAGATAGTGTATCCCGTGATTCGACCGCGACCTGATTTTGAGGAGCAGGACCCGCTCCTCGTGAGGAATTCGACTTACGACGCGATTTCCAGGCTTTTCTCTTCGGGCACCGTTGATCCGGCGCGCGTCGCCGCCCTCTCCTTCTCTTCCCAGCTCTACAGCATCATAGCGCTGGACGCCGCGGCCAATCCTCTTACCAACAGCATCCTCTGGTCCGATGGCAGATCCGAGGCGCAGGCGTCCGCCATAAAGGAAGCCCACGGACCTCTGTGGCTCTACCCCGCCACAGGCTGCCCCATGAACTCCATATTTCCCATCGCGAAGCTCGCCTGGCTCCGCGAGACGCAGCCGGAGATATTCAGGAGCGCAAGGCGCTTCGTGAGCATCAAGGAATTCGTGACCGCCCCGCTCATCGGCGAATGGGCGGTTGATTACTCGATGGCATCGGCATCAGGATTGTTCGACATCGCTGTGCACCGGTGGGCACCCGCGGCCATCGAGGCCGTTTCCGTCGATTCTTCGAAACTCTCCACGCCCGTTTCCGGAACACGAGCTTTCTCTCTCATGGCCAATTCGCCGCTTTCGAATCTCGGTCTCGCACGCGATGTGCGGATATTTCTGGGAGCGGGCGACGGCCCTCTGGCCAACATTGGCTCAGGCGCTTCGAGAATCGGTGCCATCAATATCGACCTGGGAACCTCCGGCGCCGCGCGCTGCATCGCCGGCGCGCCGACGACCGACGGCGACGCGAGTCTCTGGTGTTTCTGCCTGACAGACAAGCTCTGGGCCTACGGAGGAATAGTCACGAATGTCGGCAATTCATACCAGTGGCTCGCCTCCATCGTCGCGGAATTGACGAACACAGGGATCGATGAAGCGTATGAGCTTCTCAATACACGCGTCGCCGCAACGCACGCGGGCTCCGAGGGGCTGCTTTTCATGCCATACCTCCGCAAAGCGCGCTCACCGTACTGGGATGAAAAGCTCAGAGGCACGCTGTACGGGCTCCGTCCCGACCATGGAATCGCCCACATCGCGCGGTCACTCCTTGAAGCGGTCGCCTACGATCTCAAAACTATCATCGGCCTCATGGACAAGCGGATCTCTACGGTGCCCAAGATACTTCTTACGGGAGGACTCTCGCGTTCGCCGGTCATCCCCCTCCTTCTGGCCGACGTGCTGGATAGAGAGATCATCGTTCCGCATCAGAATGAAGGCTCAATCGCGGGGGCGGCGATCCTCGGCTTCGCGGGCCTCGGCATGATCAATGAGCTGAAGTTCGCCCAGCCTTCGGACGCGCAGACGTCATTTGCGCCCGATGATGTGAGAAAAGCGAAGTATCGGGACCACTATCACCACTATCTTCAGCTGGTCGAAGCGCTTCGAGGCGCGAATCTGACATGAGGAGCATCCGATGAAGATATTGATCACATCCAAATCCTTCGGCCGATATGCGCCTGAAACACTGGATTTTCTGAGGGAACACGGTTTCGATGTGGTCCGCGGATCGAAACCTTCTCTCGCGCCTGAAGAAATCGCCTCGGAAGTGCGCGATGCCGACGCGCTGATCGTCGGCAATGACACCATCGACAGAGACGTCATTGACACCGGGAAAAAACTGAAGCTCATCCATATGAACGGAACAGGGCTCGATGGCATCGATGTGGAGTATGCGACGCAAAAAGGAATTTTAGTCGCCAACGCCCCCGGCGCGAACAGAAACGCGGTCGCCGAGCTCGCCGTGGGGCTCATGCTCGTCTCCGCGCGCTCCATCGACGCGCACATCGAGCTCTTGAAACAGGGAAGATGGGAGCGGAGCGCCGGCATAGAGATCACCGGGAAGACAGTAGGGTTCCTGGGTCTCGGAAACATAGGAAAACGAATCGTGGAACTGCTGACGGGCTTCAGCATCAGGGCGATCGCCTTCGACCCCCAGCCCGATTCGTCTTGGGTAGCCGATCACGGCGTTACGCTCTTCGACAATATCGAAGAAATCTTCGCGCGATCGGACTTCCTCGTCCTCGCTCTCCCCTACAACAGCGCGACACAAAACATCGTCAACAGTGAAAGTCTTGGATTGATGAAGCCCACGGCGAGGATCATCAACACCGCGAGAGGCGGGCTGATCGATGAGGCCGCGCTCTGCCGCGCCATCAAGGAGAAAAAAATCGCGGGAGCCGCCCTCGACGCCTACGCCGAAGAGCCGCTTCCCCTCAGCTCGCCGCTCCGCCAGCAGGGCCTGACGCTGACACCGCACATGGCGGCGACGTCGATCGAGACCGCGGCGAACATGTCCTGGATTGTCGCGCGAAATGTCGTAGACATCCTTATCGAAAAAAAATACATCAGCGCGGTCAACAGAGACCGGATATCAGCGCCAACTGGCGAGTCCACGGCAAAAACACACTGAAGGAGAAACGTTATGGCAATCAAAGGGAACCTGGTGCCCAATATCACATTCTTTGACCGGGAGGGAAATATCGATGAAGCGAAGACCGCCTGGCATATGGACTGGATGTTCTCGAAAGGCGTCGATGGGCTCTTTCTGACCGGATCGTACGGGGCCGGACCGCTCATGACCAACGAAGAGAGAATCGGAATATTCAGGCTGGCAAAGAAAATCTCCCTGAAGCATGGCGGAAGGATTCTTCTGCCGCACGTCGGTTGCATCGACACGAAAGACACCGTGGAACTGGCGAAGGCAGCCGAGAGCATCGGCGTCGACGCGATCGGCGCAGTGCCTCCCTTCTATTACAAGCACACCGACGAGGCGATCATCGAGTACTACCGCGCGATCATCGAAGCGGTGAAAGCTCCCGTCTACGCCTACAACAATCCCGAGACCTCGCGCTACACCTTCAATCTGAAAACCGTCCTGAAACTGAAAGAGCTCGGCTTATCCGGCATGAAGGACAGCCCGCTCTCCATCGGATTCATCTCGCAGGTAGCCTACCTCGCGCAGGAAGCCGAGGCAGAGGGGGCGAAACCATTCCAGCTCATCATCGGCACATCGACCGGCTGGCTTCCACTCTATTTCATGGGCGTGCGCGCGACCATCGCGGGCATGAACAACTGGGCCCCTGAAATAATGACAGAACTCGTCCGCGCGACATTCGCGGGTGAAACTGACCGGGCGCGCGAAGCGTATCTCGTGATGATGGACCTTTCGACAAAACTGCACTTCACCGACTCGACAATCGCGAGCCACATGGCCCTCTACGCGCGCGGATTCGACGCGGGATTCCCGAGAAAACCCATGCTCCTTCCTGCCTTCTCTGATCCAAAGTACGGCGAGATCAGATCATACATCGAACAGGCTTTCTCGAAACTAGCGCTGCCGCTCGAAACGGGAGAGTATCGAATACCCTGATAAATCGGGCCGTACACGCAAGGATGTAAGGTTGCGGATCATCGCGGAATCGTTCTATAATCGAAGGGTTGAACGCTATGCAGCATATAATGGACAATTACAGCAGTCTCCGCAAATCCGAAACAAAGGTCGCAGACTTCATTCTGGAACACCCCGAAGCGGCGATTCACTTCTCGGTGAGTGAACTGGCGGAGCAGACCGGCGTGAGTGACCCGACTGTCATACGCTTCTGCCGGAATCTGGGGTTCAAGGGTTTTCAGGATTTTAAGATATATCTGGCCCAAAACATCATTCCGGAGATCCGCAACATCCATGAGTCAGTGAACAAAGATGAAAATGTCCCGGATCTGGTGCGCAAGGTGTTCGATGCCAATATCGCGGCCATCAAGAGCACGCTAGACACGCTCGACTTTGCCTCGATAGAAGCGTCCATCAAGAAGCTCTCGAACGCGTCGCGCATCATGTTCTTCGGATTGGGAAACTCGGCGGTGGTCGCGAAAGACGCGTATCACAAATTTTTCCGCATCGGCATTCCGTGCCAGTGGTTCGAAGACAGCCACATGGCGATGATGGCCGCCTCGATCATGCGGCCGGGAGAAGTGCTCGTCGTCATCTCGCACTCAGGGTCTACGATGGATATCGTCGATGTCCTGGAAGTGGCTTCCAAGGCCGGTGCCGACACGATCGCCATCGTGAGCCACCACAAATCGCCAGTCTCCGGCAAAGCGGCGCACACGCTCTGCGTCGCTTCGACCGAGACCGAATACCGATTCGAACCCATGGCCTCCCGCATCGCGCAGCTCAGCGTGATCGATGTGCTCTCCGTCGGAGTATCGCTTCTTCACAGCGAGACCTGCATCGCCAATCTCGAAAAATCACGGAAGGCCCTCGTCAGAAAACGATACTGATTTCAGTATCCTAAGGGTTCACCTACAATTAGCACCGTAAAATCGGTGAGTCCTGGCTTGCGTTTCAGAATCTGGTAGATGCGGCAACTGCGCGTGGAGCCGTCGCAGTCCATGCAGAATCCGGACTTCGTGCAGGGATTGGGTCGCGACAGGCGTTTATTGTTCATCGGTGCCGCATATTCTTCCAGGCGCGCGAACGCGTCATCCAGGTTCGCCACGATTTTATTGGCGCCCGCGACCACGACTACCTTGTCTGGTCCGAAGCTGAGCGCCGCCACACGGTTGCCATTCGCGTCCACGTTGAGAATGAAGCCATCACTCGTCACTGCATTCACGCTCGACAGGAAAAGGTCGCTGGTGAGCTGCGAACGGCGTATCGCCGTAATCTCTTCGGCGCTGAGGCCAGGAGCGTTGTGATCGAGGAGAATCGCTCCCGCCGCGAGCGCTTTTTCCTGGATACCGAGCGATTTGATGGTCATAGAACCGCCGAACCCAATTGTCATGCCGACTTTCACGAATTTCATGACAAACTCGGCGGCCTCTTCTTTTGTCTTTACGAACTGCGCGTCGAAACCATGCTTCGCAAGCGCGGCACAGGTCCGCGTCGCTCTCGCCTCATTCGACCACATCTCAACTTCAGTCATTCTCGTTCCTCCGTGTTGCTGATGTTAAGCCGACATTCTGCCCTGTTTTTAAGCGTAGAGCAAGGAATTGAGCATGAATTAAGTGTCGCGGAGAAAGGATGGAGCGTCACATCACGCCGCGCGGGTGCTACGCCCCCGCCACCATCGCGGCGACATCCTCGTCGGCGGTTGCGATGCCCTTGATGCCGAAGTTCTCGACGAGGAGGGCGCCGACGCGCGGCGAGAGGAAGCCGGGGAGGCTCGGCCCGAGCCTAATGTTCTTGAAGCCGAGGTACAGGAGCGCGAGGAGGACGAGGACGGCCTTCTGCTCGTACCACGCGATGTCGAAGGAGATCGGGAGCTGGTTCACGTCGTCGAGGCCGAAGATTTCCTTGAGCTTGAGGGCGACGAGCGCGAGCGAGTAGGAGTCGTTGCACTGGCCGGCGTCGAGCACGCGAGGAATGCCGCCGATGTCGCCGAGATCGAGTTTGTTGTAGCGGTACTTGGCGCAGCCCGCGGTGAGGATGATCGTATTGTCGGGGAGCTTCTCGGCCACCTCGGTGTAGTAGGAACGCTTGGGCTGGCGGCCGTCGCAGCCGGCCATCACCACAAAGCGCTTGATGGCGCCGCTCTTCACAGCCTCGACCACCGTGCCCGCGAGAGCGAAGACCTGGTCGTGCGCGAACCCTCCGACGATCTCGCCGTCCTCGAGGGCCTCGGGGGGCTGGCAGGTTTTGGCAAGTTCGATTATCGCGGAGAAGTCCTTCATCGCCCCAGGCTGGCGGTCGGGAATGTGGGCGCAGCCCTCGAATCCGACCACGCCGGTCGTGAAGACGCGGCGCTTGTAGCTCTCTCTCGGCGGCACGAGGCAGTTGCTCGTAAAGAGGGCCGGACCGTGGAATTTCTCGATCTCGGCGTCCTGCTTCCACCAGGCGTTGCCGTAGTTGCCGTAGAGGTTGTCGTACTTCTCGAAGAAGGGATAATAGTGGGCCGGAAGCATTTCGCCGTGGGTGTACACGTCGACGCCGCTGCCCTTCGTCTGTTCGAGGAGGTCGTGGAGGTCGCGCAGGTCGTGGCCGGAGATGAGGATGCCTGGCCGGTTGCGCACCCCCGTTCTGACTTTCGTGATGCGCGGGCTGCCGTAAGTGCCGGAATTGGCTTTGTCGAGGAGCGCCATCGCGTCCACGCCCGCTTTGCCCGTGTCGAGGACGAGCTGGATGAGGGCATCCACGCCGAGGCCATCGTCCGCGAGCTTCGCCATGGCGCTCATCATGAACTCGAAGACTGGCTGCGAGGAGAGGCCGATCGCGTAGGCGTGCTCGACATAGGCCGCCATGCCCTTGAGGCCGTAGAGCACGAGCGCCTTGAGCGAGCGGATGTCTTCGTCGGCGATCTCGGTGAGGGCGCCTTTGCTCTGCGCGGCGGCAGCGCGGATCGCGTCGGCGTCGGCGGCGCTCCAGGTGGCGGCGTCGGGGGGCGTGAACTCGATTTTGCCGCCTCGGGCCACATACTTGGTGCGCAGCACATCGCGGTGGAAGAGCGCCTCGGCGATCCAGCGCTCGAAGTCGGGAGAGGAGAAGTTCGCGTTGGTGATGGTCGCGAAGAGCATTCGCGTGACAAAGAAAGCATCCTCTTCGGCGTAGTAACCGAGGGCGCGCGCTTTTTCGGCCCAAAAGGCGATCCCCTTGCAGACATGGAGCACGAGGTCCTGAAGATTGGCGGTCTCCGCGGGCTTGCCGCAGACGCCCTTCGCGAGATTGCAGGCTGTATTCTTCATTGTCTCTTGGCACTGATTGCAGAACATGGCGGTTCTCCTTAGAACAGCGGTATTAAAAACTCCGCGCGACGGCGGAGATAGTGGTGAACGAGAGCGCTTTTCGGAGCTGGGTCTCGGTCTCATCGCAAAAAACACGCAAGGCGCAGGTCCGCGCGCGGCAGACGGCTTTGGCGAAGAGGCACTCACGGTGCGGAATGTCCCCCTCGAGCCCGACAACGACATCGAGGCACGAGATGGAATCCGCAGGCTTCGCGAGCGCGTATCCTCCACCGAGTCCCCGGCTCGGCGTCAGAAAACCCGTCGTCGCGAGCCTCTGCATGATCTTGGCGAGATAGGTCGGCGACACGCCGAGGCGATCGGCAACTTCCCGCGCCGAAATGCTTCCGCCATTCGCGTCGGCAAGAGCGAGCGCGTGTATGGCGATATTCGCCGTATCGGAGATCGCGACGATCCGATCCATAGTCAGCTCCGCTATAATAGGATATCTATATCCTATTATAGCGCATCCGCAAAAAAATGCAAGAGAGCGGTTGCGGAGCACCACAACATGGGCTGATCGCGCAAGCCTAGTGCGAACAATCAAACGGTATCGGCCAGCCGATATACGCTGATCACCATGACTTAGATCTCCATCGCGCCTACTCCCAGCCCCGGCGCCAGCTTCCAAAGCCGCCCTGCGGGAGCACGCGGCGCGTATCGCCCAGTTTGGGGATGGGCGGCAGGCGGCGTAGATTGCCGATCGTGATCGTGATCGCGCCGTGGCTCTCCTCGACCTTGCCCTCGACGATGAAGGCGCCGCCCTC
>Ga0172370_10001527_pt1 | contig 34995 bp, 33 predicted proteins | sample LakKiv5m_FD_114538 | JGI IMG/M metagenome (GOLD analysis project Ga0172370, IMG submission 114538) | Freshwater microbial communities from Kabuno Bay, South-Kivu, Congo - kab_022012_11.5m | ecosystem: Environmental > Aquatic > Freshwater > Lake | place: Democratic Republic of the Congo...
CAAAATCCCGATGATCTGTTCTTCCGTATACCTTTTGCCCTTCATTCTGCACCTCCTTGCTTGTTCCTTTTATCACTTGATCACTCTATTTGCAAGTGGTACAGTTTTCGGGGGGAAGGTCAGCACGATTCCATTGCCTCGTCCGGGGTCGTCATGCCGGGATACTCCTTCATAGAGTGTTTTATGTAATGCAAGGTGATCTGACCATTTTTCTCTGAATACCGAGAAGAATTTCTGGCTGAGGGAGTTCTTTATGCCGATACCACTGTCCATGATCACGATATGGATCAGTTTCTGATGATAATGGTCCTCGGACAACGCGATTGCCGTAAATCCGGTGTCCTTGCTGTGCTCGGGGATGTTCTGGCATAATTCGGATATGATCACCATATAGTTGTTCCAGAGTTCATGATCGGCATCAAGGTTATTTTGTTTTAATCCTTGGCGTATTTTCATGACCACATCATGGATATCCAGAGATTGAGATATCGGCGTTATGGGCAGTAAGAAAGAAGCCGGTTGATCGGGTTCCGTGACAATGTCTTCCCCGGAATGTGAATCAAAACCGGAGCGAATATGCGCGGTGAAATGAGCCTGTGCCATGCAAAGCAGCGGGTCATGGTTTTTGGGCAGGATCAAGGATGCGGCAATGCCGTTGCGCTTAAGATAGATCCCGACAAGCAGGATCCCTAAGAGCGCGTACGTATCCAGCGCTTCTGTTGTACTTAAATCGAGGGTCACCGGGGTAGAGGAAAGTTGTTCAACCGCCGGTAAAGCACGTATCCAATATTCGAAGGAATTGTCGTTGAGAATGGCCGGGCTTATCAGTCGGAACATGATAAATAATCGTTTTTTTTGAGTTAAAGTACGAAGATCGTTCTTCTATTATGCAGACGATATGTTTTTACGTCAAGTGCCATGATTTTTTCCGTTACTGCGGCTGCCTGCCGGTGGTAGTAATGAGAGTTGCATTTTACCGTATTTATCATTATAATAAAACTATCCTAATCAAAAAGGAGTAAGGTATGGCAAAGAAGATCCTAATTGTCGATGATGAGCAAGTGAACGTGAAAATGGTCGCGTATATCCTCAAAGCGAACGGCTATGACGTTGCAACGGCTTATAACGGTAAAGACGGCTTAGTTATTGCTAAAAAGGAGAATCCCGATTTGATTTTACTTGATATCATGATGCCGGGTATGGATGGGTATGAAGTATTGGCGCGGATCCGGCAGGATGCTAAGTTTGCCAATACGCCGGTCGTCATGTTGACCGCGAAAGAAAAAATGGACGACGTGGAGCGGGCGATGACCTTGGGAGCAAAATATTATATCATGAAACCTTTTACCAGTGAGTCTCTCTTGGCAAAAGTCAAACACGCGTTGGGAGAGCAGATCGCGTAATAAAGGAGGCAGGCATGGCGAAGAAGATTTTAGTCATTGATGACGATCCGACCTGTTTAAAGATGGTTGATTTTGTCCTTAAGAAGAAATACATGGTAAAGACCGCGCCGAACGGTGAAAAAGGCATTGAGCTTGCCAAGATAGAATTACCCGATCTTATCCTGTTGGATATTATGATGCCGAAGTTAAACGGATATGAAACGTTAGAAAAACTCCAAGGGGATCAAATTACGAAAAATATCCCCGTTATCATGCTTACCGCTAAAGAGAAAATGGAAGATGTCGAGCGCGCGATCACTCTGGGCGCGCGGGCGTATCTCGTAAAACCGATCACCTCAGACCCCGCGCTTATTAAGAAGATTGAAGAACTTCTTGGGGCATAATAGGAGCGCGCCTTTTGCCTCTCCCGCAGATTTCATATCCCTGACCTTTTAAATATTTTAAAGAAATATGTTGACGCAACGACTAACTAATACTATATTAGTACAAGTTATGAAGTTGATCACCAAACATACGGATTATGCGGCCAGGGCGCTGATGTATTTGGCAGGACATGCCGACGCGGTCGTTTCTTCAAGGGAGATCGCTGAGAAAGAGCGTATTCCTTTGCGGTTTATTCGTGTCATCCTGCAGGGTTTAAAACGGCAGGGTATTATTGCCGCTAAAGAAGGAGTACGGGGCGGGGTCTGGCTGAAAGTCCTTCCGGAGAAGATCCGCTTGGTCGATCTGATACGGATGTTCCAGGGCGAAGTGCAGCTTTCCGAGTGTATGTTCAGAAATAAGGTGTGCGCTAATCGTAAGGCCTGCGTGTTACGCAGGCGGATACAGGCTATAGAACAGACAGTTATTGATGAGTTCCGGCGGATAACCATCGCTGACCTGCTATCGGAGCCAAGAAGGAAGACGTGTCAGGCATGAAGCGGACGATTATTCATATTGATGCGGAAAAATGTACCGGCTGCGGCGCGTGCGTGCCGAATTGTCCGGAGGGCGCGTTAAAGATAGTCAATGGAAAGGCAACCTTAGCCAGCGAGATCCTCTGTGACGGATTGGGGGCATGCGTCGGGAAATGCCCGTTTGGCGCGATGCGCGTTGAAGAGCGTGAAGCCGCGGAATATGATGAGCGTAAAGTCATGCAGAATATCGTTACCCGGGACGATTCGGTCATACAGGAACACCTCGAGCATCTTAAAGTCCATGGCCAGGACGAATATTTGCAGGAGGCTGTCGCGTTTTTGAAAGAAAAGAAGAAGGATTCTCCGGCGGTAACGTCCGGTCATCCGCACGCGCATGCCTCAGGATGCCCGGGAACGCGGATGATGCAGTTTAAGAAAACGTCGGGGACCGGCTCTGTCGAACCTGCCGGGACTCTTCAGTCAACGTTAGAACAGTGGCCCATTCAATTACATCTTTTGAATCCGCATGCTCCGTATTTTACGAATGCGGATCTTTTGATCGCGGCGGATTGCGTGCCGTTTGCCTATGCTGACTTTCACCGGAAGTTCCTGAAAGATAAGAAACTCGTTATTCTCTGTCCCAAACTGGACAATGCGCATCAGGAGTATTTGGAGAAACTGGCCGAGATAATCAAAGCAAACGCTATCACGTCGATCACCATGGTACATATGGAAGTGCCGTGTTGTTTCGGTGTCAACAGTCTGGTGGAAGAAGCCGTGAAAAAGTCAGGGAAGAACGTGATTTTGAAGGAGTACACAATTTCTCTACAAGGAGAACTAATCTAGGGACGTATTGCGTATTGCGCAGTGCGTCGTGCGCGAAGAATATTTTGACGCAATACTCAATACGCGTGACGCAAAACGTAATTTAAAATGAATATACACTACTTACAACACGTACCCTTCGAAGATATCGGCAGTATCGATGCCTGGGCTCGAAAAAGGAAATACACGGTCACGGGAACACGATTTTTTGAAAAAGCCGTGTTGCCGGCAATTGAAACGGTTGATCTTCTTGTTGTTATGGGCGGGCCGATGAATATATATGAGGATCAAGAATATCCCTGGCTGACTCAGGAGAAGAGATATATCGAGCAGGCGATTAAACAGAATAAATACGTTCTGGGCATTTGTTTAGGATCGCAATTGATCAGCGATGTGTTGGGCGCGAAAGTGTATAAAAATACGCATAAGGAAATCGGATGGTTTCCGGTATCGATGACCCCGCCAGCCGGAAAGGTCTTGTGCGTGTCAGGATTGCCGCGTCAGTTCATCGCGTTTCATTGGCATGGCGATACGTTTGACCTGCCTGGGGGAGCCATACTGTTAGCTTCAAGTCAGGCCTGCGTGAATCAGGCGTATATTTACAAAGAAAGAGTCCTTGGTTTACAGTTTCATTTGGAGATCACTGCGGAAGGCGTACCGCGGTTATTGTCGAATTGCAGTGAGGAAGTAAAAGATGGCGAATATATCCAATCAAAGGAAGAGATTCTCAAAGGTGTGATCAACATAACTACGATTAACACAATAATGGTGTCTTTGTTGGATGGACTTTTGGGATAAAGAAATAAAGGAGGAGTATCATGAGTATGTTTTGCAGGCAGTGTGAGCAGACCGCACAAGGTAAAGGGTGTTCTGTACAGGGAGTTTGTGGAAAGAGTCCGGATGTGGCGACATTGCAGGACGTCATAGTCCACGCGCTGAAAGGAATCGCGTTCTATGGTAATCAGGCGCGCGGATTGGGAGTTAAAGATCCGGCGGCAGATCTGTTTCTTATGGAAGGTCTGTTCGCGACGGTTACTAACGTCGACTTCGACCCGGCTCGTTTACAGTCGTTGATCGAAAGAGCCTATGAAGTAAAAGAAAATATCAAGAAATTTTTCTTGGATGCGTACAAGAAAAAACAGGGCGGTGATTTTAAAGGCAAAGAGCCGGTATCCGCGTCATGGGTCGCGCAAAAATCCGTTCAGGCCTCTGTTGAACAGGGCAAGCAGGTCGGAGTGCTTGCCGGAACAGTTGATGAGAATATCAGAAGTTTGCGGGAAACGCTGCTCTATGGACTGAAAGGTATGGCCGCGTACGCGGACCATGCGGCGATTTTAGGAAGCCAGAATGATGCCGTGAATGCTTTTTTCCATAAAGGGCTGGCAGCTTTGGAAGACGATACTTTGTCTGTGGACGCGCTCGTCGCTTTGATCATGGAATTCGGCAAAGTCCATTTGCAGTGTCTGGAGACGTTGGATAAAGCACATACCGGTCATTTCGGCAATCCGGTCCCGACAGCTGTTTCTTTGACGATTAAAAAAGGCCCGGCCATTATTGTTTCCGGTCATGACTTGCCGGATCTGGAGCAGCTCTTACAGCAGACAGAAGGTAAAGGGATCTCGATATACACGCACGGAGAGATGTTGCCGGCGCATGGGTATCCGCAATTGAAGAAGTATAAACATTTGGCAGGTCATTTTGGCACGGCTTGGCAGAATCAGCAAAAAGAGTTCGATGGGATTCCCGCGGTGATCCTTATGACGACCAATTGCATTCAACATCCGAAGGCATCGTATACCGACCGGATATTCACAACCGGTTTAGTCGCCTGGCCGAATGTCGCGCATATTAACGCGGGAAAAGGCGGCAAGAAAGATTTCAGCGCGGTCATAAAGAAGGCGTTGGATCTCGGCGGGTTTAAGGAAGAGAAGAAAGGGAAAGATATCGTGGTCGGTTTCGGTCATAACGCGGTGCTGGGTGTTGCCGATAAAGTCATCGACGCGGTAAAGAAAGGCGCGATCAAGCATTTCTTTCTTATCGGTGGTTGCGATGGAGCAAAACCCGGAAGAAATTACTACACTGAATTCGCGCAAAAAGTCCCTCAGGATTGTGTTATTCTTACCTTGGCGTGCGGGAAGTTCAGATTTAACACGCAGGATTTCGGCACAATCGGCGGGATCCCGCGTTTGCTGGATTGCGGGCAGTGTAACGACGCGTATTCGGCGGTCGTTATTGCCTCGGCATTGGCAAAGGCTTTTAACTGCGGCGTGAACGATCTGCCTTTGACGTTGGTCCTTTCGTGGTATGAGCAGAAGGCTGTGGCGATCCTTTTGACTTTGTTGTCCTTGGGTATTAAGAATATTCGTATCGGGCCGTCGTTGCCGGCGTTTATTACGCCGACGGTGTTGAAGGTTTTGGTGGATACGTTTAATCTGACGCCGATCAGTACAGCGGACGCGGATTTGAAAGCTATTCTGAAGAAGTAAACCGTACGAAGTTTCTTAAAAACCGCTATTGTTTGCTTTTAATAGGGTAAGCAATAGCGGTTTTCTATTTTAGGTTATTTAAAAGGGACTTCTGCCAGTCCCTTTATAACCCTAGGCTAGGAATAAAGGGGCTGTTTCCGCTGCCCCTTTAGAACCCCGCGGCCCTATTTCTTTTGCAAACAAAAAGAAATAGGGGAAAGAAAATTTCCCCTGCAAAACAGTACTTTTTTTCTTGATGATTTAGATAAAATAGACTCGAGTCGTTTCACTTCTCTCGCCGCCGACTTCAACATCCTGTCTCAGCGGCGCTTCGACATCACGTCTACGTTTGTTTTCCTAAATCCTGGAGTCGAAGACGACGTCCCTTTCAATAGCAAAAAATATCAGAAAAAGGGAATAGAAAAGATAGCGCTTGGTTTCGCATGGGGAAAATCAAGAATTAAGCAAAAATATGGCTTCATTTTCAATGGGGGAATGCAAGATTTCAGATACTTGATGCATGATCCAGGATATCTAGCATCTTTGCATCTTGTATCTAGTATCTAAATCAAGTCCCTTTCATCTACTTACCGCTGTCTCACTGGGCTATTTTCAGGTACAATGGAAAACATATGAATAACCAGTTTCTTCCCATAACATTGGATGACGTCAAGAAAAGAGGATGGAGCGGGCTGGATGTCGTCATTGTCACCGGCGATGCGTATGTCGATCATCCTTCCTACGGCGCCGCTGTCATCGGCAGGGTCCTTGAGAGCAATGGTTTTAAAGTCGGGATCATTGCCCAGCCGGATTGGCGCAGCCCGCGTGATTTTCAGAAATTAGGTAAACCGCGGTTGTTTTTTGGGGTTACTTCCGGCAATGTCGATTCGATGGTCGCGCATTACACCGCCAATAAGCGGGAGCGTGATGCTGATGAGTATTCCCCGGGAAATAAAATCGGGTTACGCCCGGACCGCGCTTTGATCGTGTATTCCCAACGGTTACGCCAGGCATATCATGATGTACCGATCATTTTGGGCGGCATTGAAGCCAGTTTGCGCAGGTTGGCGCATTATGATTATTGGGATAACGCGGTCCGCAGGTCTGTTCTTGCCGATGCAAAAGCCGATATGCTGGTCTTTGGAATGGGCGAGTCCGCGATTGTGCAGATCGCGCAAGCCTTGGACAGGGGAGAGCCGATAGCCGATATTGATTCTGTGCGCGGGACAGTGGTCATTCGAAAAGATATTTCTTTTTTTCGAGAGCATGTGCAGATCCCGTCTTATGAAGAAGTCAAAGAGAACAAAGAAGCATTTAACAAAGCTTTTCGTATTTTATATGAAGAACAGAATCCGGTGAAAGCTCGCGTGATAGTACAGAAGCATGCTGACCGGTATGTCGTACATCTGCCGCCGTCGCTTCCCTTGGGGACTGAAGAGTTAGACGCGATTTATGAGTTGCCGTACGCAAGGAATTGGCATCCGGTATACCGATCTCAGGGCGGCATTAAAGGCTTTGAGACTGTACGGTCTTCGTTAATTTCGCATCGGGGTTGTTGTGGAGAGTGCGCGTTCTGTTCGTTATACCTGCACCAGGGCAGGATCGTTCAGAGCCGGTCTTTACAGTCGTTAGTGCGCGAAGCCCGTCTGTTGGCGCAGCGGAAAGATTTTCATGGAACAATAACGGATATCGGCGGCCCGACCGCAAATTTATATGAAGCATCCTGTATTCAGTGGAAGGAGCAGGGTTTTTGTAAGGATAAGAAATGTCTGGTCCCGCAGAAGTGCAAGAATCTACGATTGGGGTATACAGAGTCGTTGCGGATGTATGAAGCGTTGCGTAAAGTTCCCGGGGTAAAACATGTTTTTATCGGCAGTGGTTTCCGCTACGATCTGCTGACCGATAAAGAGTCGGAAAGCTATCTTCAGGAATTGATCCGGTATTATATCAGCGGGCAGATGAAGGTCGCGCCGGAATATAGTGATGATACGGTTTTGCGCCTGATGAATAAACCTGCCGCGAAGAATTATGAAGATTTTGTGCGTGGTTTTAACGCTGCCTGTGTGAAAGTCCATAAAAAGATGTATCTGGTGAATTATTTTATTAACGCGCATCCGGGAACCCGCTTGGATGACGCTTTGGGGATGGCTTTGTATTTGAAGAGTAAGGGGATGAGCCCTGAGCAGGTGCAGGACTTTATTCCGTTGCCGATGACGTTATCTGCGTGTCTATATTACACCGGCAAACATCCGTTTACGGGAGAGAGGGTGTATGTGCCGCAGAGTTTTGTGGAGAGGAAGATGCAAAGGGCGATGATGCAGTACCGCAATTCGCGGAATAGGAAGCTATTGCGAGATGCTTTGCGGAAGATGAATAGAGAGCATTTGTTTCATAAATTGATAAGTTAATTTTTAAGGGACTGCCCGTCCCTTTGACCCGGGCCCCATTTCTTTGTGTCGACGAAAGAAATGGGGGAAAGAAAGCGACCCCGCTCAACAGCGCTTTTTTTCTTTATGATTTAGAGAAAACAAACTCATCTTCGCTTCGCTCGATTCGCTGCCGATCTCGCCCTCCTGGCAAGCGGCGCTTCGACCTCACGTCTACGTTTGTTTTCCTAAATCATAGAAAAAATAGCGAACTGTTTCGCATGGGTTAAATCAAAAATTAAGCAAAAAAGCGGCTTCATTTTCAATGGGGGGGGGGGGAACAGAAACTATATCAACCTTACACCAACCTACGAGGTTGGTGTTCCTGGTACTTTTAATGGGACACAAGATTCAGGATATCTAGCATCTGGCATCTTGTATCTCTGTATCTGATACCTTGCATCTATCATCTCATTTTAAGAACGACCATCTGCGTGAAAATACTTGACAAATAGCATGATATATTGTATAAATATGTACAGATAGTTGTACCAAAATATACAATAAATTGCATGAGAACAGGCATAGACAGGCAAGGTTTGTTAGATACGCTGGGGGCGTGGGACGGATTTCTTAAGAAGAAAGTACGGTTGATCGCTTGCGGCGGAACAGCTATGACACTATTGGGCGTAAAAGCATCGACAAAAGATATTGATTTGATCGCCCCTGATTTGGATGAATATAAGTATCTCATTGCTACTTTGAAAGACTTGGGATATACATCAGTCAGCGGCGTGGGGTGGTCGCGAGACGAAGGGTTTGTTTTTGATATATTTGGAGGTAACCGGGTGCATACAACAGAACTTTTGACTTCACCTTTGGAAAAAGGGAAACATTATCTGGTAAAAGAATACAATCGTATATATTTAGGAGTTTTAAATTATTACGACATCATTATAAGCAAGTTGTTCCGGTCGACATCAATAGATATAGAAGATAGCTTGGCTTTGTTAAAAAGTAAAAAGAAAGAGATTGATTTAAAGCAGTTGGATAAGCTTTTTAGAGAAACTGCTTCATATAATGTGACGGAAGAGAAGATGATCGGCAATTGGGAACATTTTCTTAATCTTACACGAAAAGAGAGGCTTTCAAAATGAGTAATACCTTACGTGAACAATTAAAAGCACTGGGATTCCCGTTGTTTGAGCCTGGTGAGGCGCAAGACGCCAATGCCACAGTTGCCGAAGTTGTAAAAAGCAACGACCCTCGTCTATGGGAGGGGTTCCCGGTCGTATTGGCTAATGCCGAAGAACGAGGATTAGTCGATCTAAAGAAAGTCGAGGAGTCTTTTAAGCAGACTAAGTATAAAGAAGTCTTCGAAGAATTACTGGCGCTTTCACTGGCACTATATAATGATCGGGATTTAAAATTCACGTGGGCTCATGAAGTAAAGAGACTAGTACGGAATAAAGTCTTTGAGAAATTCTTAAAACAATTAAAAAACAATATGGATGTTGTAGCCGGTGGGAATACATTGTCTTCAGCAAGGCTAAAGAATACCTTTGCCAATTATTTTAATCCGGCTCGATCCCCTTTGAACGACGTCCTGGCGGTAAAAGAAGAAATGGGCGTTGAGTATGCTTTGTCACAGTTTTTCTCTCCAAAGCAGAAGGAATTATTCTTAAAAAAACTCAAAAATGAGAAACTTACCAAAACCGAGAAAGAATATTTCTCTCGGGCTGTTAAAAAGAAAGTCGTCGCGTTAGCTAATTCAACAGTCCATCGACTTGCGCAAAAGTTGTTGGAATAGGGGCTTTTGCCAGTCCCTTAACAACCCCCGGCCTTCGTTTCTTTTGCAAGCAAAAGTATTTTAAAGGGGCTATCCACCCCTTAGACCCGGATCCCATTTCTTTGTGTCGACAAATTTCTTTAAGGGACTTCTGCCAATCCCTTAACAACCCTAGGCTAGGAATAAAGGGGCTTTTTCCGCTGCCCCTTAGACCCCGCGGCCCTATTTCTTTTGCAAACAAAAAGAAATAGGGGAAAGAAAATTTCCCCTCTGAAAATTCCCGCATTCTTGCAATGATTTGTTCCCCTCCACACTGTTTCGGGGAGGCTTCGCACTCTTCGGGGTTCCTTGCAAATTCGCCTGTCCTGACTCATTGCGCTCAGACTTCCTGTCTTCGCCCCTCGCCCAAATCATGCCAAGAATGGGCGTTAATTTTCAATGGGGGATACAGAAACTATATCAACCTTACACCAACCTACGAGGTTGGTGTTCCTGGTACTTCGTTCGATTCACCGCCGATCTCGTCCTAAAGAAAAGATAATATATGATATTATTACATTCGGCTGGCCAGTGGACATTTAATGTTCACTTTTTTGTAATGTTCACTACTCAATGAACATTAGGGTGAGAGATTCGTGCTTAATCTGTTCTATCCTATATGAAGGGTGTTCTATGCCATTGAACAAGTCAAAACGATTTTAGTCGTAGAAATAGCTTGACTTTAATGTTCAGTTGGTATATATTGTTCAGTAATTACTGAACAATCAAAAGGAGTGAACATTATGAATCGCCATACCAATGGAACGAACATTTTTGCAGATAAGGCGACTTTTATTCTAAGGAAAATGCTCTCTGAACCTGGAAAAAAATGGGTTACCCGCGATTTTACCGGTGATCGTGGGGTAAGCCTTGGCATGGCGCAGGGAACGCTCGAGGCCATGTCTAAGAAGGGCTACATTGAGCGCGTTAAGCGTGGTCCCGAAAGTTACGCCCTTCTTACGAATAAGAATGAACTTATTGGCGATTGGATCAAAGAATATCATTTTGAACTAAACGAGATCGATACTTACTATTCTCCGGATAAGAATATACTGGGAAAACTTAAGGATTATCTGGCCAATAAACAATATGCCCTGACTCTGCATTCCGGAGCGAATTTGATGACATCGTATGTGGTAACGGACAATGTTCATGTGTATTTTTCTCCCGCGAACTGGAAAAAGGAACTTCTTGACCTGAGACAACAGCTTGATTTGAAAGAGCTTGTAAGAGGCGGGAATATTCACATTATACGGCCGTTTTATAAAAACAGCGTGTATTACAACACTCAAACGATAAAAGGCTATAAGGTGGTTTCAAATTTACAGCTTTATTTGGATCTGTATCAGTTTAAACCCCGAGGCCGGGAACATGCTGAATATCTCGAAAATCAATTAAAGGAAAAGGGCAAGAATTTGTATGAATTTTGAGAAAATCGAAGCGGTATTTTTTAATGTGTTGGATGATATACGTGCGTATCTTTCTGACCTTACCCTTGTCGGCGGGTGGATGCCTTACATATATTCGAACTATCTGTGGAAAACAAGTATCCGCAATCCTATTGTCACCGTGGATATCGATTTCGGCGTGGATCAAACTGTAGCGGGCGAGTACTCAAAGACCATTTTTGAAACCCTTTCCAATCTGGACTATAAAGAGCGCCGTCCTCAAATGGACAGGATGTTTCCGGTAATCCTGTATAAAGAAAAAGTACCGGTTGAGTTTATAACATATCCAACGGTTGATATTAAAGCGATTGAAAAAATGGTCGGAACGCAGATACTGATCAACAAGATTGAAATGTTCGACTTTTTGTTGCAACACCGTCTTCCGGTTACTATTAAAAACAAGAAGGGGGATAAAACGTACACGCTGAATTGCCTCAAACCTTCGGCATTCTTGTATCACAAGGGAGCGACATTTATTGAGCGGATGAACAAGGAAAAACAAGCCAAAGATCTGTATTACATGTATTTCATCCTGCGTTACGCCCCGGACATAGAAGTCATTTTAAAAGAAGTATCTGAATATAAGGCAAAAGGTCATTTGCCGAGAGTTGAGGACAATATTAATCAATTTTTTGAAAGGGTATCAAGCCAGGGATGTTTAATGGTTGAAGAAGAAAATGGCACTGATGAATATATTCATGATGTACGGCAAGATGTATTCGAGCGATTTAATGGTTTCAAAGAAGCTTTGCGAGGGGCACTAAGTGAAAACCTTCGCCATCGGTGATATCCACGGCGCCTACAAGGCGATGATGCAATGCTTTGAGCTCTCAAAGCTCGATTATAAGAAAGACCGCCTGATCGTGATGGGCGATGTTTGCGACGGGTATCCGGAAGTCAGGCAGTGCATCGACGAATTATTAAAGATCAAGCACTGTGATCTGGTCATTGGCAATCATGATATGTGGGCGCTGGATTGGGCGCTTAAAGGCGATATGCCGGAAATATGGACGAAACAAGGCGGTGACCGGACGATGGCGTCGTATAACGGCAATCCTATGCCAAAAGCGCATATTGATTTTCTGAAGAATGGCCAGCTTTGGATTGAACGCGATGAACAGATATTTGTGCATGGAGGATTCAATACGGATCTATTACTTAAAAGCCATAGCGCGGATGCGTTAGTCTGGGATAGAACCCTTTTGGATATGGCTTGGAAGATGGAAATAACTGGTCGTAAACGCCAGTTAGGTAAGTATAAGGACATATTTATTGGGCATACGACAACGGAGGTTTATCGAACGCTTCAGCCGATTCATGTGTGTAATATTTGGAACCTTGACACCGGCGCTGGATGGTCGGGCAAGCTCACAATTATGGATGTTGATACAAAGGAATATTGGCAGTCGGATTTATCAAAAGATTTATACGGAGGATTGCCGAATCAGTTACAAAACTCCAACCACTAGTTGGAGAAACTTGCACGACTGGTGCAAGAAATTGAAACAAATGAGTAATAAATAGGGTAATAAGCAATGGTATACTAATCTCACGATTGGTATATTGAAGGGTACATCATCAGAATAGCTTGGCGATTAGTTGGCTATTTGGGACATATGGGACATCTTTCGGACATTTATCGGACATAAAGCCGCCAAAGGCGCCAAAGATTGCCGGCTAAAGAAGCCAAAACAAGCTGCAAAAATCGGATATAGCTACAATGATTGAATTAATGAATCGGAAGGAAAAGTTGGGAAGGTAACAAACAGAGCCAGAGGGAATCTGGCTTTTTTTGTTTCGAGTTGCGGGTTACGAGTTTTTAAATCGCATAGAGCTTTAAGAAGGAGAGCCTCAATGGGAGAAATTAGAGATATTACAGAGAAAATTAAGAGGTTTCGCGATGAACGTGATTGGAAGCAATTTCATAATCATAAAGATATGGCACTTTCGCTGGTTTTGGAAGCTGCAGAAGTACTAGAGCATTTTCAATGGAAATCATCAGAAGAGGTCTCTAAACATGGCATAGCTTGCAAGAATGAGATAGCGGAGGAACTTGCGGACGTTTCCATGTATCTTTTTGAGCTCGCCGATAATCTGGGGATTAATTTATTAGAAGCGATTGATAAAAAGTTGATAAAGAATGCTAAAAAATATCCAGTGGAAAAAGCGAAAGGAAAACATACGAAATATACCAGGCTATGAGGCTTTATTCAGGAACATCAAAACAGTTTATTCAAGATGCGATTCATAATCAGATTGCTGAGAAATTAAGAAACGCTTTCTTTGGATACTATCGTTACCATCCTTCCCCTGCAGAAGTCAATTCTTGGCGTAATTCTTTACGTTCGATGAGTCAAGTTTTTCAATATGCAGATTTGATGGATCATGGTGTTCTTCTTGAATATCAACTTCCATTAACTTCTCGTCGGCTGGATTGTATGATTTGTGGACGTGATCAGCAAAAGACCGACAACGCGATAATCGTTGAGTTGAAGCAATGGGATCGTTGCGAAGAAGCCTACGGTGAAAATGAGGTTCTTACGTGGGTTGGAGGCGCTAAGCGAGAAATTTTGCACCCCTCGGTTCAAGTTGGTCAATACCAGATGTACTTACAGGATACTCATACAGCGTTTAACGTTGAAAACGATCCGGTCGTACTAAATGCCTGTACGTACCTTCACAATTACAATTATTATTCAGAGGATGTTATATTTTCAACTAAATTTCAAAGCCCTCTCAAGCAATACCCTTTATTTACAGCAGACGATGTTGAGAAATTAACAGACTATTTACGAAATAGGCTTTTAGCTGGGGATGGGCTCGATGTGTTACAAAGAATTGAAGAAAGTAAATATCGTCCGAACAAGAAGTTGATGGATCACGTAGGGAATATAATTAAGCATAAGTCCGAATATGTCTTGTTGGATGAGCAACTTATTGTTTATGATGCGGTTTTGGCTTGCGCAAAACGAGGTTTTCATGATAAGCAAAAATCAATTATTATTGTAAAGGGTGGCCCAGGCACAGGTAAATCTGTAATCGCAATTAATTTAATGGCTGATTTGTTGATGAAAGGGTACAACTCTCATTACGCGACTGGTTCAAAAGCATTTACAGAAACATTGCGGAAGATAATTGGAGCACGTGGAGCTGTTCAATTTAAATATTTTAATAGTTATACTGAGGCAGAAGAGCATGTTATAGATGTTTTAATTGCCGATGAGGCTCATCGAATACGTGAGACAAGTGATAATCGTTTTACTCCTCGATCAAAACGTTCTGGAAAAGCTCAAATTGAAGAATTGCTTCGAGCTTCAAAGGTTACCGTATTTCTTATTGATGACAATCAAGTTGTGCGTCCAAATGAGATTGGGTCGGTAGAGTATATTAAAAAGATTGCAGTTAATAAAAAGTGTAAAGTTCATGAATATGAATTGGAAGCACAATTTCGGTGTAATGGGTCAGAAGCTTTTGTTAGTTGGATTAATAATACGCTTGGTGTTGAAAGGACTGCGAATGTTATATGGGATCAGCATGAGGAGTTTGATTTTAAAGTATTTTCGAGCCCACTTAATCTTGAGAATGCCATTCGAGAAAAAGTAAACCAAGGATTCACTGGGCGTGTAACTGCGGGTTTCTGTTGGGATTGGTCTTTGCCTAATGAAGAGGGTACATTAAAGAATGATGTTGTTATCGGTGAATATAAACGACCGTGGGATGCCAAACCAGAGGCTCGACGATTAGCCCCAGGCATTCCTAAGGCGTCTTTATGGGCATATGACCCAAACGGGATCAATCAGATAGGATGCGTATATACCGCTCAAGGATTTGAGTTTGACTATGTTGGAGTAATCTTTGGCGAGGATCTCGTCTATGATCTTGATAGACAAGAATGGATTGGTAATCTTTCCAAATCTTCAGATAGTGTTGTTAAGCGATCAAAGAATAAATTTACAGATTTGATAAAGAACACTTATCGGGTTTTGTTAAGCAGAGGGATGAAAGGTTGCTATGTGTATTTTATGAATAAAGATACAGAGCGGTTCATTAAATCAAGAATTGAAGGTGATAGTGGTTCTGTAGATAAACCTCTTATGGTGTCGCAACTCTTAGATGGGGATGTGAATTTTCTGGAACGCATTCTGCAGGATGTAGACACCACCTTAAAATATAAAGAATATTTACCAGTATATTCTTTAGAAGCAGCTGCTGGAACATTTGGCGAAGGTATGGATGTTAAGGAAAATGGTTGGATTAAGGTTGATATTGGTAAATCGCTGAATAAACGTTTTTTTGTGGCAAAAGTAGTCGGCAGGTCTATGGAGCCGTTGATCCCAGATGGTAGCTATTGCGTGTTTAGTGCGAATGTTGTAGGTACACGTGCGAATAAAATAGTTTTAGTCCAACATAATAGTATTTCTGATTTAGAGACGGGTGGCAAATACACCGTCAAAAAGTATACTAGTAAAAAGAGATATTCTTCTGATGGAACATGGGAGCATGAAGAGATAACTTTGTTGCCATTGAATCCAGCATATGCACCAATCGAAATTCCGAATGCTAATGAGGGTGAGTTTATGGTCGTTGCAGAGTTTGTGGCGGTGCTTCCTAAATAATTTATGAATCGAGCATATTATTCTGACTCAATTGCCAATTTTTGTAAAACGTCACCGCAAGAGATTATCGGTAAGTTGGCCATAAAGAATGAATTTTCTTTAGAGCAATCTCAACGCAATGCATGGTTAGAAGAAATTCATATCTTACAACCTATTCTTGAATCCGTTCAAGGATCAATTTATTTTGAATATTCTATTCCCCGTATGGGGCAAAGGATTGATGTGGTTCTGTTGGTGGGGGCGGTCATATTTGTTGTTGAGTTCAAAATTGGAGAAGATTCATTTAAATCGTATGCTATAGATCAAGTGTGGGACTATGCATTAGACTTGAAGAATTTCCATGAATCTAGCCATGAGCAGTATGTTGTGCCAATTATTATTGCAACCAAAGCGAAAGAGTCATCCCCCGTTATTGCGATAACTCCTCAAAATGATAAGCTTCTTTTCCCTATTCCTTGTACGGTAAAGCAACTGGGTCAAGTAGTTCAAGATGCCTTACGATTTGTGGGCAGGGAGGCTGCTATAAATAGAGAGCAATGGGAAAATGGGCGATATTGTCCTACCCCGACTATTATTGAGGCCGCAGTTGCTCTTTATAATAATCATTCTGTTAGTGATATATCTCGCAGCGATGCTAGTGCAATTAATTTGAGCCAAACATCCGATGTACTCTCGGCTATTATCCGAACAGCAAAGAAAGAGCGAACGAAGGCCGTTTGTTTTGTAACAGGTGTCCCGGGAGCGGGCAAAACATTGGTCGGTCTCAACATCGCAACAACACATTTTGATAAATCGAACGACTTATACAGTGTTTTTCTATCTGGTAATGGTCCGCTTGTGGCTATTTTAAGGGAAGCTTTGACACGAGATAAAGTAAGGCGTGCAAAGGAGAACCAGCACCGTATGAAAAAGGGTGCAGCCATGAGTGAGGTTAAACTTTTTATTCAGAATGTTCATCATTTCCGGGATGAATGTCTTCTTGATCAACAAGCGGCACCGATTGAGCACGTTGCGATATTCGACGAAGCACAGCGTGCATGGAATGCAGAACAAACTGCAAACTTTATGAGTAGGAAAAAGAAGACGCCTAATTTTAATAAATCAGAGCCTGAGTTCCTTATTTCATGTCTTAATCGTCACAAAGATTGGGCTGTCATTATATGCTTGGTTGGTGGTGGACAAGAAATAAACACAGGCGAAGCGGGAATTGGAGAGTGGATTGAGTCGTTGAATCGTTCATTTCCTGATTGGCATATTTATATATCACCTAGACTCGTCGATAGTGAATATGGCGCAGGGGAAGTATTAAAAGCAGTATCTATAAGGCAAAACGTTTTTTATAAAAACGAGTTGCACCTTTCTGTGTTAATGCGCTCTTTTCGCGCTGAACACGTTTCGCTATTAGTAAAGCAAATGCTCGATTTTGAAATTGAAGGGGCGCGCAGCACACTTAATAAGATTAAGAATACGTATCCAATTGTTATTACGCGAGATATAGGGAAAGCAAAACAGTGGTTAAAAAGACAGGCTAGAGGTTCGGAACGATATGGCATCGTAGTGTCATCACAGGCAGAACGCTTAAAACCTCACGCTATAGACGTGAAATCACCAGTTGATCCTATCCACTGGTTTCTTGATGGGAAAGATGACGTTCGTTCTTCATATTATCTCGAAGACGTGGCCACGGAATTTCATGTACAAGGTTTGGAGCTTGATTGGGCATGTGTAACGTGGGATGCAGATTTCAGGTATGTGAAGAATAACTGGGAACATTGGTCATTTTGCGGATCCCGATGGAACAAGATTAAAAAAACTGAACGACAGATTTATCTGAAAAATGCATATCGAGTTCTTTTAACCAGAGCTCGCCAGGGAATGGTGATTGTTGTTCCAAGTGGGGAGCAAACCGATCTCACGCGGCAGTCTGGGTATTATAATCCAACTTATCTATATTTGAAAGAAATTGGATTTTATGAAATATAATGTGCAATGGAGAAGCCGGTTGCAGACCCCGGAACAAGAAACTAAATCCATTTCGAGATAATCTCAAAATATGACAATAACAATTAATGAAAATATAAAGATTTGGCAGGAATTTAATCCATTCGAATTGTATGGAGATGATAATCTATTCAATTCTTTTGATTCAAAACGTAATTTAGCAAAATTAGGTTTTAATAAACAACGGATTGCAATTAAAAATTGCTGGTTTGATGTTTTAACACCAGGGGAACTTGTTCGTAAACGGAATGAAAGTGACGGCTATTATAGAGTAATTTATATTCAAATAGACTGGGAAAATGGAGAATATTATATTGGTAAAGCTAACCGGCCTACATGGTCTGAATTAAAGCGATATCAAGGATCTGGGCTAAAGTTTGTTAATAAACTCAACAAGTATAAAAATCAATTTGCACGTTACTATATCGCAAAATGTGAAACCGCTGAGGAAACAGAACAACTTGAAGCTTCAATTGTCAATAAAGACCTTTTGTCTGATGAGAAATGTCTTAATCTTATTGCTGGTGGTGGTGGAATAAGTAAGCATCCTACCATTGCAGAAACAAGTGAGAAAAAACGTGAATATATGAAAAATCATCCCGAACAGTTTAAGCCAATGCTTGAAGCATCAAGAAAAGCTTTTCTATCAGGTGATACGCCAGCACTTCATGCGCGTAGTAAAAGAATAAAGGAAGTAATGAGTGCAGATAAATATCGTGAAATGACTCGTAGTCGGATTATAAATTGGAAAGAGAAACATCCTGGAGAATATGCCGAAGCGAGACGAAAAAATCATGAAAAAATCAAAACTCCTGAATGCCAAGTAAGACGAAAAGCCAGTTTTGAAGAGTGGGTTAAAAAGCACCCGGAAAAATATAAGATCTGGCAGGAAAAGCTAATAAGTTCGCGTACAAGCCAAAAAGCTAATGAAAAGCGCAAGGCATCATTAAAAGAATGGAGCAATACACATTCTCAAGTTGCACAAGCTTATGCACAAAAAAGAGCTAAGGCTGCTGCAGCAAAAACAAGTAAGGCCGTTTGTATGATTGATTTACAATCAGGAAATATTTTACAAACATTCCCAAGTCAACATGCAGCAGCAAAGTGGCTAGTAGAACAAGGTAAAGCTAAAAGCATGAATTGTGTTTCATCTATTAGTTCTGTTTGCTTGCGCAAACCATGTACAACAGGATATGGATATCGCAAAAAAGCTTTTGGATATGACTGGCGATTTTCAGAGGAAATATCAAAATGGGGCAGAAATGAGGGACAGCTACTATTTTTCAAAGAGTTCTAGTTTTGGGGTCTGACCCCGAAACTAATTTGAGTGCAATTGTAAAGTTTACAGGCGAAGACAGAGGAGAAATATGAAACTCATAGCTATCAATGGAAGTCCCAGAAAAGAATGGAATACCGCGACACTTTTGAAAAAAACCATCGAGGGCGCGGAGTCGAAAGGTGCTCAGACTGAACTGATTCACTTATACGATCTGACATTCAAAGGCTGTATTAGTTGTTTTGCCTGCAAAGAGAAGAACGGTAAGAGTTACGGCAAATGTGTGGTAAAAGACGCGCTGAAGCCCATTTTTAAGCGGGTCGAAGAATGCGGCGCGCTTATTTTAGCCTCGCCGATATATCTGGGCAGTATTACTGGAGAAATACAGTCTTTCATGGAGCGCCTTGTTTTTCCGTATCTGACCTATACCGATCCTTCGCAGTCTCTTTTTCCTAAGAAAATCAAGACCGGCTTTATTTATACTATGGGGATCCCGGAGTCGATGATAGACGAGTTTGGGTATACTCAGCGTTTTGCCAATATTGAGCGTTTCATGACGATGATCTTCGGCGCGCATGAGAATATCTTCAGTTTCGATACGTATCAGTTCGATGATTACGCCAAGTACATTTCTTCGCGGTTCGACCCTGCGGCAAAACTGAAAAGACGCAAAGAGGTCTTCCCGCAGGATTGCCGGAAAGCGTATGAGATGGGAGTGCGATTTAGCGACAAGAAAACAAGTGAACAAGCGAGTAAGTAAAACAGAAATAGCTCGGAAGCTGGAAAGATCTTTATCTCGTTTATAATGCAAAACTTGGAAAAGAAGAATCAGTTATCCGGGAATTCCGGATAAGTCAGTTTTAGAACATTGTTGAGTAGCGCAAGAACAGAGTATATAATAGATGCAAATAGGAGGATTTATGAGTCTTGATCAGATAAGAAAAAAGATTGCCAGGAATAAGAAAGCTCTTGTTCAGAAATACAGAATAAAGAGAATAGGTGTTTTTGGTTCCTATGCCCGAAGAGAAAATAATGCAAAGAGTGATTTAGATATTGTCGTTGAATTTTCAAGAACACCGGATATTTTTCAATTCATTGATTTAGAGAAGGCATTAGGGGCTTTGCTTGGCAAGAAAGTTGATTTAGTCACAAAAAAAGCTTTGAAGCCGTTGATTAAGCAGCAGATTTTGAAAGAAACGATATATCTATGACCAATAGAACGCCAAAGTTGTATCTTAAAGATATCGTCGATTCGATAGATAGTATCATGGCGTACACAAAAGGAATATCTTTTGAGAAGTTTGCAAAGGATAAGATGAAAATAGATGCAGTCGTTAGAAATTTTGAGATTATCGGAGAAGCGACGAAGCATATTCCGATAAAGATACGGAACGCGCATACGGATATCCCTTGGAAGGAAATGGCCGGAATGCGTGATAAAATAATCCATGAGTATTTTGGAGTTGATCTTGAGATTGTTTGGAAGACGATTAAATCCCGCCTCCCTAAGCTAAAAAAAACACTTTTAGCTATTGTTAACTCACTTTGATTCTTTATTTGATCTCTACTTGAATGTTTTGCAGCTTCTAGTCTCGGGGTCAGAACCCGAAACTAGTTCCAGTGGAGGAAAGGAAAAAAGTATTATGAAGAAACTTAAGCTAGATCAGGATATGCCTATTGGAGAATTAAAAAAGATCGAAGATTTTCTCCCGCCGCCCAATCAACTCGCTATTCCTGAAGAAACCGTGCTGGTCACTTTACGTCTGAGCGAATCCAGCGTCAATTTCTTCAAGCGCCAGGCAAGTAAGCACCGTACAAAATACCAGAAGATGATAAGATCTTTAGTGGATAAATACGTACGATACTATACCTAGCCATATTTTCTGCTTAGTTTTTGATTTACCCCATGCGAAACAGTTTGCTCTTCTGTATTACCCTATTGCAAAACACGTACTATTTTTTCTATGATTTACGAAAATAGGCGTAGACGTGATGTCGGAGCGTCGCTGAGACAGGATGTTGAAGTCGACAGTGAGACGAACTTCGCGAGACGAATCTATTTTTGTAAATCATTTTTAGAAAAAAAGTACTGTTTTGCAGGGGCCGTTTTCTGTTCTTAGGTTCTTTTGCGGCTCAAAAGAACCTAAGGCCTAGGGTTATAAAGGGACTGGCAGAAGTCCCTTAAACGTATAATCATATAATAATAAGGATATGTTTCGGTTTTATGGGCTAGAAAGACTCTGTTTTATATCGTGAAAAAAATCACAAAAAAGTTGACAACGCCATGGGATATGTTATATTTTAACTGTATATTGTGAAAATAAGTACAATATGATTATAGGCAGTAAGTTATGCATTCAACGATTGTCCCAATACCGCAATGCTTTAGGGCGGTTTAAAACCCTTGGGTTTGTTAAGGTTTTTTCCGATAACTTAGCCGATGCGGTCGGGGTGACCTCTGTGCAGGTCCGCAAAGATTTCTCGTTATTTGGTATATCCGGCAACAAAAAAGGCGGATATAAAATCGATCAATTGATCGAGCAGCTCAATGCTATATTAGGAAAGAACGATGTCCAGAAAGTCATTCTCGTGGGTTCCGGAAATATCGGGGCTGCCTTGATGAAGTATAAAGGATTTGAGAATGAGGGAATAAAGATCGTCGCGGGTTTTGATATTAATCCGGCGCGGTATCAACCGGAAGGGCCTATTCCAATTTTGCCGATGGAAGATCTAAGAGAGTTTATCAAGAACAATCAAATTCGTATCGGGATCATTGCCGTCCCTGACGTTGCTGCGCCGCAAGTCTTCGATATGCTTGTCGCGGCGGGTATTCAGGGCGTGCTGAATTTCGCGCCGATACGCTTGCGGGAAACGGATACGGTTGTGGTCAATAATGTCAACATCGCTTTAGAATTGGAAAATCTGATTTATTTTGTGAATGTGGTACAAAAGGCGAAGAAGTAAATGAATACACCGACGTTAAAGAAAAGGATCATACGGGAGTTTTTAGCAGTCATCCTGGTATTTGCCGTCTGCGGGACACTGCTGGGTTATTATGTCATTCATAATATTATCATTAAGAACGCGCAGGAACAGGTCAGGAATAATTTAAAAGTCGCGCATACGTTGTTTTTCGGCGAGATCACTCAGATAAAGAAAGCGTTTGAGATCATCGCTGACCCGGATCTGCTCATTCAGTTTAAGCAGAAGATAGGACTGGATTACGCTTTCTATGTGCCCTTCGCGGATATCAGCCTGCAGAAAAGCGAATTTGTACGCCAGGCAGCGGCCGGGAAGAGCGGAGCCGGCGGGACCCGCATATTCAGCAGTGAAGAAGTTCAGAAACTAGGTAAAGAATCCGCGGAAAGGATCTCGATCCCTATTCAATTTACGCCGAAGGCCGTTCCCACGGACAAGAAAGTCATGACCACGGCGTTAGTGTTGGAATACGCGCAGCCGGTATTCGAAGGGGCGGCAACGTTAAAGGGCGTGGTGTACGGCGGCAAGATCATCAACCGCGACTTCGCCTTGATCGATAAGATCCACGATCTGTTGTTTGAGAATAGGTCGTATAACGGCAAGCCGTTAGGCACGGTCACGTTATTTCTGGATGATGTCCGTGTGGCGACGAATGTTTTAAATAAGGAAGGCAAGAGTGCCGTCGGTACGCGCGTTTCCCAGCGCGTGTATGAAAAGGTCCTCGATCAGGGCCGCACGTGGGTCGACCGGGCGTTCGTCGTTACGGAGTGGTATCTGACCGCGTATGAGCCGATTAAGGACGTGAACGGCAAGAACGTCGGGATGTTGTATGTCGGGATGCTGGAAGAACCTTTTCGCGATATGTCCCGTAATATCTTCGCGATATTTCTCTTGATCATTTTCGGCGCTTCCGGCGTGGCGGTCGTTCTTGCCTACATATTGGCTTCAACGCTGTCCCAGCCGTTGCATGAGATGGTATCGGCTACGACGATCATCTCCGGAGGCGATTTAAGCCACCGGATCCCGGTAAAGACCTCGATAAAGGAGTTGAATAAACTGGCGGGGTCATTCAACACGATGGCGGAAAAGCTTGCCGAGCGCGAAAAGAGCCTGACGATATCGAATGAAAAGCTGGCGGCGTTGAATAAGAGCTATTTGGATCTTGTGAGTTTCGTCGCGCATGAGTTGAAGGGGATATTATCTTCGGCTATCCTGAACGCGTACGGCGTCCGGGACGGTATTTTAGGCCTGATCAATTTTAAGCAGCGTAAAGCGTTGGACGCGGTATGCAGGAACCTGGATTATTTTTCTTCCACAGTGAAGAACTTCCTGAACTTAAGCCGGATAGAAAAAGGTGAGTTGGCGGTCAATAAAATATGGCTTTTAGTGAACGAAGATGTTTTTAATCACGCGGTGGAATCTTTTGCCAAGCCGGCTGAAGAGAAATCGATGCGCATCGTCAATAACCTGAGAAAGGACCTTTTGATCAAAGCGGACCCGGATCTGATGGAGATGGTCGCGAATAATCTGGTCGGTAACGCCATTAAATACGGCCTTCCGCAGGGAACGATAACGTTGAAGTCGGCCGAGAGCGAGGAACTGGTGACGATCGAGGTCTATAATGACGGGGTCCCTTTGACGGCGGCGCAGCAGGAACGTTTGTTTCAGAAATTTTCCCGGTTGGACACGGCGTTGAACAAGAAAGTACGGGGAACCGGCCTGGGATTATATATTACCCGGCAGATCATCGAAAAGCACGGCGGGAAAATATGGATAGAAGCGCATCAGCAGGGCAACGCGTTTGTTTTTCAAATTGAAAAAGGAGGAGTCTACAATGGTCAGCCCGTTGGATCTTATCAAGAAGAAGCGCGCCGAGGCAATTAACCGGATCATCGGCAAAGGCTATTTATCGACGAAACGCGTGTATGTGGGAATGGCGACGTGCGAGATCGCCGCGGGATCGAAAGATGTCATGGAAATATTCAAAGGCGCGATCGAGAACGGTTTGACCGACGTGTATTTGAGCCAAAAAGGCTGCGCCGGACGGTGTAATCTCGAGCCGACCGTCGAAGTCGTCGAAGAAGGCAAGATCCCGGTCAAATACGGGAAAGTCACGAAAGAGATGGCGAAGGACATAATCGACCGGCATCTGAAAAAAGGCGAAGTCATAGAGGAGTGGACAATCCAATAAAGTGTTACAAGTAACAAGTGAGTTAGTGAACAAGTAGAAACTTGAATTCACTGATTGTTTTAGAACTTGTTCACTTGTTGCTTGTTCACTAGTGCGCATAGTAATTGCTGACAGTTTATATAGTAAGGAGACAAGAATGAGCAATAACAATAAACAATACGTAGTCACCTTATGCGATGGTCCGACGTGCATGCATAAACATTCTAAGGAGTTGAAGCAGACTCTGGAGAATGAGCTCGCCCGCGCCGGCATTGCCGGGAATGTGCGCATTAATCTGTCGGGATGTTTAGGTATGTGCAGCAAGGGGCCGATGATGATCGTCAATCCCGGGTATACGATGTACGGCAATATTACCGAACAGGATATTGTTGAAGTCGTGCAGGAACATCTGGTCAAAGGAAAGGCTTTGTCACGTTTAGTCGTTGACGAAGACCATTTATTTAATCGTTTTTATCGGATTTTCGGCGATGTGCAGTTTTTTGGTAAACAGATGCGGATCGCGTTACGTAACTGCGGGATCATCGACCCGGAGAGTATCGACGATTGTTTTTCGGTGCGCGGATATGAAGCGTTGGCCAAGGTGTTAACACAGATGAAGCCCGCTGAGGTGATCGCTGAAATAAAAAGATCCGGGTTGCGCGGCAGGGGCGGCGCCGGATTCCCGACCGGAGTCAAATGGGAATTGACTGCCGAGCAGAAAGACCCGGTCAAATATGTCATTTGTAATGCCGATGAAGGCGATCCCGGCGCATTCATGGACAGAAGCGCGATCGAAGGCGATCCGCACACGGTCCTCGAAGGGATCATGATAGCCGGTTACGCCATCGGCGCGGCAAAGGGCATTGTCTACATCCGCGCTGAATACCCGTTGGCGATCAAGCGGCTGGAGAAAGCGATCGCCGACGCGCGGAAAGAAGGGTTACTCGGCGCGAATATCTTAGGATCGTCTTTTTCTTTTGATGTCGAGATACGGTTAGGCGCGGGAGCTTTTGTCTGCGGAGAAGAAACCGCGCTTATTCATTCTATCGAAGGCGCCCGGGGTATGCCCCGGCCGCGCCCGCCCTATCCTTCGGTTGAAGGGCTGTTCGGCAAACCGACGTTGATCAACAATGTGGAGACCTGGGCGAATATACCGGTCATTATTCTTGACGGCGCGGATTGGTTTAGCTCGATCGGCACGGCAAAAAGCAAAGGGACAAAAGTCTTCGCGCTTGCCGGCAAGGTTGCCAATACCGGCTTAGTAGAAGTGCCTATGGGCACGACATTGCGCGAGATCGTCTACGATATCGGCGGCGGAATACCGCAGAATAAGAAATTCAAAGCCTTACAGATCGGCGGCCCGTCCGGCGGGTGCCTTTCCGAAGAATATTTGGATACGCTCATCGATTATGAATCATTGATCAAAGCCGGCGCGATGATGGGGTCCGGCGGAATGATCGTCATTGATGAGGACTCGTGCATGGTCAATATCGCCAAATTCTTCTTGGAGTTTACCCAGAATGAATCGTGCGGGAAATGCACGCCGTGCCGTGAAGGGACGAAACGGATGCTTGAGATCCTCTGCCGGATCAGCGAGGGAAAAGGCGTCGCGGAGGATATCGAAAAGCTGGAACGCTTGGGCACCATGATAAAGAAATCGTCGCTGTGCGGCTTGGGGCAGTCCGCGCCGAATCCGGTTTTAAGTACCTTGAAGAACTTTAAAAACGAATACGAAGAGCATATCCGCCACAAGAGATGCCGGGCCGGCGTGTGCAAGGACCTCTATGTCTTGGAAATCACGGAATCCTGCGTCGGCTGTACCGCGTGTAAGCGGGTTTGCCCGACCAACGCGATCAGCGGGAGCGTGAAGGCCCGCCATGCGATCGATACCGCCGCATGCGTAAAATGCGGCCAGTGCGTCGAAACGTGCAAATTCTCTGCGATTACAAAAAAATAGTCGTATTGCGTATGTCGTACCGCGTATTGCGTAAATTGTTCGACCGCATCCTCCCTAAAAGGGACGCAGTACGCACGACGCATGACGAAAAGGAGTATATATGGCAAAAGTAACGATCACTATTAACGGAAAGAAGTATGCGGTAGAAGAAGGCCAGACGATCATGCAGGCTGCGGATAGCCTGGGTTTTCATATTCCCCGGCTCTGTTATCATCCAAAACTCTCGATAGAGGGCGCCTGCCGGGTGTGCATCGTCGAAGTGGAAGGCATGAGAAATTACGTGGCATCATGCGCGTACCCGGTCTCCGAAGGCATGAAGATCAATACCAACACGAAAGATATCCGCAGGGCCCGGCGCGATATCGTGGAATTGATCCTGGATAATCATCCGCAGGATTGCCACACCTGCGAGCGCGACGGTATTTGTGAATTGCAGCGTTTGGCTTACGCCATGGGGATCCGCCGCCGCCATTTTGAGGGTGAGCAAAAACATTACGATAAAGATATATCTTCGGTGTCGGTTGTCCGTGACCCGAATAAATGCATCCTCTGCGGAAGGTGCGTGCGTATTTGTTCCGAGATCCAGCGGGTTCACGCGTTGGGATTTGCGAACCGGGGTTTTAAGACCGTGGTGATGCCCGCGTATAACCATCCGTTTAATCAGAGCGTATGCACGGCCTGCGGCCAGTGCATTAACGTATGCCCGACCGCGGCATTTGTCGAAAAGAACTATACCCAGGAGGTTTTCGCGCAGCTGGACGATCCGTCATTGATCAAAGTCGTGCAGATCGCTCCGTCGGTGCGGGCGTCGATCGGTGAAGCGTTCGGTTTTGAGCCGGGTACGTCCATGGAAAGACAGACGGTCGCCGCGCTGCGCAGATTAGGTTTTAATTACGTTTTTGACACGCAATTTTCCGCGGACCTTACGATCATGGAAGAAGCCAGTGAATTTTTGGAACGCCTGCAGGGTAAAGGGAAGCTGCCGATGATCACTTCCTGTTCCAGCGCGTGGATGAAGTGCGTCGAGCAATTCTATCCGGACCTGCTGGAAAATGTCTCGACCTGTAAATCGCCGATGTCGATGCTGGGGACGATGATCAAGACGTATTTCGCGGATAAGATCAAGGCCGCGCCGCAGAACATCTTGAGTATCGCCGGCATGTGTTGCACGGCCAAGAAATATGAAGCGGCCCGTCCGGAGTTGATGGTCAACGGGATGCGCGCGGTCGACTATGTCATTACCACGCGGGAACTCGGCTGGATGATCAAATCCGCCGGGATCGACTTTGTTAATATCAAGGGCGAGGATTTTGATGAACCTTTGGGATTGTCATCCGGCGCAGGCGCTATTTTCGGAGCCAGCGGCGGTGTTATGGAAGCGGCTATCCGCACGGCATACGAATTGTTTACCGGCGAGACTCTTGTCGCGATCGAGCTTGAGAATCTGCGCGGGTTAAAAGGCATTAAGGAAGGCAAGCTGACAATGGAGGGAACCGAGATCCGGGTCGCGGTCGCGCATGGGTTGGGGAATGCCCATGAGTTGTTGACGATCGTCCGCAATGACCCGCAACGGTATCATTTTGTCGAGATCATGGGATGCCCGGGTGGATGCATCGGCGGAGGCGGCCAGCCGTATGCCGGTTCGCAGTCTATTCCTTTGGATGAAGATATGCTGCGTAAGCGAGCGGAAGCGTTATATTCTATTGATCGGAACAAGACGATCCGCAGGAGCCATGAAAATCCGGATATCCAGCGTATTTATAAAGAGTTCCTGGGAAGGCCCTTAAGCGCTTTGTCGCATAAGTTGTTGCATACGCATTATACGCCACATGAGCCGCGGGGTATCGTGCCGGAGACGTTTAAAGTACGTTAAAATAAGCGTATAGCGTTTAGCGTATAGCGTATAGTAATAAAGCAAAAAGCGTTAAAGTCCTTACTATTCGCTCATCGATAGCCGCTAACCGCTAGACAGTGGAGGAGTACAATGTTAACACTATCAGAAGATAAGCTTGTCGAGTTAAAACAGTTCATGGAACAAAAAAAGAAGGAAGAATTCCCGGAATCGCATCTGATCGCGATTTTGCATAAGGCGCAGGAGCTGTTTGGTTATATCGATCCGGTTGTGATCGATATCGTAGCGCTGGAGATGAATATCCCGCGCGCGCATATCTGGGGGGTCGCGACGTTTTATCATTATTTCAGCCTTTCGCCGAAAGGCAAACATACTATTTCCGTGTGTTTAGGGACGGCTTGTTATGTCAAAGGCGCCGAGCAGGTATTGGAAGCGATCAAGCAGGAATTGAAGATCAATATCGGCCAGACGTCGCAAGACGGATCGTTTACGCTTCAGGAAACGCGTTGTCTGGGTGCCTGCGGATTGGCGCCGGTGATGATGCTGGATGACAAAATTTATGGTACACTGACACCGAAGAAAGCAGTGGAGATTATTAGAAGTTGTGAGAAATGACGTATTGCGTCTTGCGGCCTGCGTATTGTGTTTTAAGCGCAATACGCACGACGCGGAACGAACGACGAAAACAAGGAGGCACAAACATGACAAAGAAAGTATTGTTAGTCGACGATGACGCGGATCTGGTCGAGGCGATGGGCACGCTGCTGGAAGCGAAAGGGTATCACGTTGATTCGGCTTCAAACGGGAAAGAGGGGTATGAGAAAGCGAAAAAGGATAAACCGGATATTATTCTTTTGGACGTGATGATGACTCATAAGACCGAAGGTTTTGATATTGCCCGGAGCATGAAAAATGATCCGGTGACAAAAGACATCCCGGTGGTCATGGTGACCGGGATCCGTAAAGATATGAATGTCCCGTTCAAATTTGAGCCGGATTCAGATTGGCTGCCGGTAAAAGCGGTATTGGAAAAACCGGTCAAGCCGGACGTGTTGATCCGGACAGTCGAAGAGAACCTTCGAAAATAACTAATATCCAATTTCCAATACCCAATGAAAAGAAGTAATTTTTTATTGTCGGGTATTGGCATTAACCGGACAGGGGTGTTTAAGGCCCGTAAGGGATTCTATTAAGTATGGATTATCGTATTGAAAAAGACTTATTGGGGGAGCGGAATATCCCTGTTGATAGCTATTGGGGAATACATACTCAGCGGGCAATGGAGAACTTTTCGTTGAGCGGATACACGGCCGATCCGTCTTTGTTGCGGTCTTTGGCGCAGGTAAAGAAGGCTTGTGTGGCCACGAATACCGAGCTTGGCTTTATTCCTCGAGAAAAGGCCGAGGCTATATTAAAAGCTTGTGATGAGATCATTCAGGGGAAACATGTCCATTGTTTTCCCGTCGATGCGTTACAAGGTGGCGCCGGAACATCGACGAATATGAATATGAACGAAGTGATCGCCAACCGCGCGCTTGAGATTATGGGAATCCAGAAGGGCGAGTATTCGCAAATACATCCTCTTGAAACGGTAAATTTGCATCAGTCGACGAATGACGTGTATCCGACCGCGATAAAAGTGGCGGTATTATATGCTTTGAAAGGACTAAGCCAGGGTATTGAAGCTGTGCAGTCGGCTTTTCAAAAAAAAGAAGATGAGTTTAAGGATGTCGTGAAGGCCGCAAGAACCCAGATGCAGCCGGCAGTTCCGATGACTCTTGGCCTGCAGTTTTCTTCTTTTGCTGAAGCGTTCGCGCGAGACCGTTGGCGGGTGAGTAAGTGTGAAGAACGTTTACGGGTGGTGAATTTAGGCGGGACGGCGATCGGAACAGGATTATGCGCGCCGCGGGAATATATTTTTTTAGTCGTCGAGAGGCTGCGCTCGATAACAGGATTGAATCTGTCGCGCGCGGAAAATAGCGTAGATCAGACGGCCAACAGCGATAGCTTTGTCGAGGTTTCCGGGATTTTGAAAGTCCACGCGCAGAATTTGATAAAAGTTGCTAATGATTTGCGGCTCTTGCAATTATTGGAGGAGATTGAAATCCCGAAAGCGCAAGTCGGGTCTTCCATTATGCCCGGCAAGACCAATCCGGTGTTGCTGGAGGCGGTCGTACAGGCCGGGATAAAAGTAGTCGCCAATGATATGATTGTTACCGAGTGTGCTTCACGCGGAAGTTTGCAGATCAACGAATTTTTACCGCTTTTAGCGCACGCGTTACTGGAGACGATCCGTATTCTTGCCGCTGCCAACACGATATTTGCCGGATTTATACCGGGGATACAGGCGGATCCTGCCCGGTGTCAGGAGATCCTTGAACAGAGTTCTTCGTTGATAACAGCTTTTGTCCCCATGCTGGGTTACGCGAAAGCAGAACAGTTGGCTTGTTCTTTTGCCGGTTCCGGAAAGAGGACATTGAAAGAGTTTCTTGTCGAACATTTGGGAAAAGAGTGCGTGGAAAAAGTCTTGGCTGCGCAACACGTGCGGAGCCTGGGGTTTGTAAAATGATGAATACGGTTCCTAAGTCACTACGATTACAGATCGGCTTATTCGGGCGTACCAATGTCGGTAAGTCCAGTTTTTTGAATTATGTTGTTTCACAGGAGGTCGCGATAACGTCGCCTCAGCCGGGAACGACGACCGATGTCGTGGAGAAAGCGATAGAATTGTTGCCGTTGGGGCCGGTCGTTTTCTTGGATACCGCCGGTATTGATGATACGTCGCCGCTGGCGGCCGAACGGCTTAAAAAGACGCGAAGTATTTTTGACCGAGCGGACATTGCCGTACTTTTAGTCGAACCGGATGTTTGGACCGCGTATGAGGAGTATATCGTTCAGGAGTCTTCCGCGAAAGGTATCCCGTGCGTGATCGTCATTAACAAAGTAGACCGGGGGGCACCGTCGCCGGACTTTGTCGAGGGTATCGCCGCTAAAGGGATGCCTTCTTGTTTATGTTCATGCCTTGATCTACAGAAGAGAGATGATTTTTTGCATAGGTTCAAAACCTTGTTGATTGAACACGCTCCGGAGGATTTTTTGACGCCGCCTTCTCTGACCGCGGACCTGGTTCCTGCGGGAGGGATCGTTATGTTGGTTGTTCCGATCGACCTGGAAGCTCCTCGCGGCCGGCTTATCCTGCCCCAGGTACAGACGATTCGTGAAACGTTGGATAATGACGCGGCGGTGATGGTCGTGAAAGAACGGGAATACCGTTTTCTGCTTGGATCTTTGAATGTCCCGCCGAACTTAGTGATCTGTGATTCACAAGCGGTTTTGAAGATGGTCGCGGACACGCCATTGGAGGTCCCTTGTACGACATTTTCGATTCTTTTCTCGCGGTATAAAGGGATATTGTACGACGCGGTTCGAGCCGTGACGATACTGGATCGGATAAAGGACGGGGATAAAATTCTTATTGCCGAGTCTTGCAGCCATCATCCGATCGCCGACGATATCGGAAGGGTAAAATTGCCGCGTTGGATACGCCAGTATACGGGCGCAAGTGTGCGGATAGATACGTGTTCCGGCAGAGATTTTCCGGATGATGTGGAATCGTATAGATTGATAATACAGTGTGGCGGTTGTATGGTCACCCGGCGTGAAGTATTGATGCGTTTGCAGAGGGCGCAGGCACAGCGCGTTCCTTTTACTAATTATGGTGTTTGTATTTCGTATGTGCAGGGAGTCTTGGAAAGGGTGCTGTCTCCGTTTCCTTTCGCGCTCGCTCTTTTTAAAGAGCAGAAAAACGCGGCCAGCCGTTTGTCTTCTAAGCGGGAGCAGGAGATATGCTAAAAACATCAGTGCGCGGAAAATATTCGTCTATGGCATGGAAAGATAGCGTTTTATCCGCGGGAAAAGACTTTATTGACGAATCGCTGATCGAAGAGAGTCTGTTTTTTGCGCGCAATCCTGATCGCGGAAGGATAGAAGATATTCTACAGAAATCGTTAGCTATAGAAACGCTTTTACCTGAAGAGACCGCACTCCTTTTGCAGGTAAAAGATCCTGTTTTGTGGGAAAAGATGCGTGAGACAGCAGCGCGCATTAAGAAGAAGGTTTACGACAACCGGATCGTCACCTTCGCGCCGCTCTATTTGAGTAACCTGTGTGTCAATAACTGCGCGTATTGCGGTTTCCGCGCGGAGAACGGTGCAATGACGAGAAAAACTCTTTCTCTTGAAGAAGTCCGGAAAGAAGCGGAAGTTTTAGCCGGGACCATCGGCCATAAACGGTTGATCGTGGTCTATGGAGAACATCCGTCGACCGATGTCGAGTATATCGTTTCAACGATGCGCGCTATTTATGACGTGAAAACGGCGACCCGTACCGGCAGTCCCGCCCGGATACGGCGCATCAATGTGAACGCGCCGGCATTCCCGACGGAGGCATTGACGCGGATCCGCGACGCCGGGATCGGGACGTATCAGGTATTTCAGGAGACGTATCACCACGCGACGTATCAAAGGTTGCATCCGGCAGGGACTCCGAAATCCGATTATCAATGGCGTTTGTATTGCATGCACCGCGCGCTGGAAGCCGGGATCGATGACGTCGGTATCGGCGCGTTGTTCGGCCTGTATGATTGGAGATTTGAAGTCATGGGGCTGGTATGTCACGCGCGTGAACTTGAACGCGCCTTCGGCATCGGCCCGCATACGATCTCATTTCCGCGGATAGAACCCGCGTTAAACACTCCTTTTATTCAGAACGCAGAGTATGCCGTCAATGATGATGATTTTAAGAAGATTGTCACGGTTCTACGCTTGTCGGTCCCCTACGCGGGTATGATTTTAACCGCCCGGGAGAACGCGCGGATGCGCAGAGAAGTCCTGCCTTTAGGATGCACTCAGACGGACGCGTCGACACGGATCGGTGTCGGTAATTACAGCCGTAACTCTGACACGCAGGAAGATCGTAAACAACAGTTCATGTTGGGCGATACGCGCAGTCTTGACGAAGTCGTCCGAGAGTTGGCGCGGATGGGGAATATCACTTCTTTTTGTACTGCCGGTTATCGCTGTGGCCGGACCGGACAGTGCATCATGGAGCTTTTGCGGAGCGGAAAAGAAGGGCATTTTTGTAAATTGAACGCGATCCTGACTTTTCGTGAATGGCTTGATGACTTTGCTTCCGATGAAACCAAAGCCCTGGGCGAAAAGATCATCATGCAGGAGATGCAGGAAGTGCAACAGCATCTTCCTCAATTTCACGCGCAGTTGTGCCGGGAATATAGAAAAGTCGAGCAGGGGGAGAGAGACATTTATTTTTAAAATTTCCAATTACCAATATCCAATGTCCAATAAATCATCAATTACCAATGAATACAACGAAAATAGACAAACGATCCCGGGCTGTTTATTGGAAATTGATTATTGGATATTGATTGGTAGTATTGGTAATTGAATATTGGTAATTTTAATCAATACAATGACAAAAAAACAGATTCTAGACTACTTGCAATACGCCCCCTACGATGTCCTGTTCAAGGAAGCGCAGAATGTCCGGCGGGAGTATTGCGGCAAGAGCGTTTTTGTCCGCGGTATCGTGGATTTTTCCAATACCTGCGTGCGGAACTGTCTCTATTGCGGTTTACGCAGGGACAATACCGCTTTGGGCCGGTACCGCATGAGCATTGAAGAGATCGTTTTTGCCGTCGGCACGGTCGCGCAACAGGGGATCAAATCGGTGATCCTGCAATCCGGAGACGATTTTTCTTATACCCGTCAGATGATTTGCTTGTTGATCCAAAAGATCAAGAAACAGTATCCGTCGATGGCGATTACGCTGTCTATCGGTGAGCGGCCCGATGAAGAGTATAGAGCGTTCTATGATGCGGGCGCCGACCGGTATCTTTTGAAAGTGGAGACGACCAATAAGGAACTTTACGAAAGATTGCATCCTGCTCAGACGCTTACTGAGCGTATGCGAATCGTCGACGCTCTCCGTGCGATAGGATACCAGATAGGGACCGGTACGATCATCGGGTTGCCGTTTCAAAGGCTTTCAGATATCGCTGAGGATATTGTCTTTCTCAAGAATGTATCGGCCGACATGATCGGTGCCGGGCCTTTTATTCCGCAGAGCAATACCACGCTGAAAGAATATTCTCCCGCGGGCATGGCTCTTGTCTTGAAAGTTCTCGCACTGTTGCGCGTCATTACGAAAAATAGTTTACTGCCGGCAACGACCGCTTTGGCGACAATCGATCCCATTAAAGGCCAGTCCTTAGGTTTGAAAGCCGGGTGCAATGTCATTATGTGTGATTTTACTCCGCCGGGGTATCGTAAACAGTATCAGATCTACGATCGTAAAGCCGCGGTGACCGTGACGCGGGCGTTGCATGCGATCGCGCAGGAGCGATTGACCGTGTCGTTTGAACGGGGAGACAGTTTTAAAATGTCACCAGTCAGTGCGAAGCCTCCCCGATAGGGGAATGGTTTTGTTGTTTAGGAATTTTTTTATGCATGTGTCTTGTCCTTTCAGGAGGCTTCTCTTTGACTTGTGTCGTTGTGACTTTTAGTAAGGAGGCAAGAGATGAAGAGAGCGGTTCTTATAATTTTGGTCGCGCATCGGAAAGGGTCGGCTGTTTACGTGCAGAAAATATTGACTGATTGGGGATGCTTGATAAAAACGCGGTTAGGGATCCATGATGGAGTCTTGAATAAATGTTCGGATACCGGGTTGATCATTCTCGAGCTGGTCGGAGACCAGAAAAAGAAAAAGGAGCTGGCTGACCTTTCCCCGTTGATTGTACCACTGGGAATTAGAGATTTACCGTTTTTAGAGCGTCTATTTTCTCCTGTTCCTGCCGGATAAATTCTTCCGGGGTTAAGTCGTTTAATGAGCTGTGGGG
>Ga0172370_10001529_pt1 | contig 34980 bp, 30 predicted proteins | sample LakKiv5m_FD_114538 | JGI IMG/M metagenome (GOLD analysis project Ga0172370, IMG submission 114538) | Freshwater microbial communities from Kabuno Bay, South-Kivu, Congo - kab_022012_11.5m | ecosystem: Environmental > Aquatic > Freshwater > Lake | place: Democratic Republic of the Congo...
CATGTCCAAGAGCAAAATTTTAAGAATAAGCCTGAAGCGCGCCATTGCGCCCTATCTTGCGCTCCGCGCATCAGCCGACAGGCTATTTGACAGGATTGAATCGTCCCCAAGCAAGGAAGCTGTAATTGATTTTTCAGGGATAGAAACAATCACGCGCTCTTTTGCACACCAATATGCCATTCGCAAGCAAAGCAGCCAAAAGAGCATTTCGGAAGCCAGGATTCCAAGCAGCATCAAGTCTGTCATGGCTCTTAGCGCAAAGCCGGCGCACATGGCAACTGTGGCGTGCAGGCCAGTAAAGCCGATGCGATTGCTGTTGTAGATGGTGCCATTCAGATAGGCAGCCCTTCTTTTCCAGTCAATTGTTTGGCGCGCTGTGAAAGTATGAGGTGTGGAAGAAGGGGATGGAAAAACCGAGCTAGAGTGTTTGAAAGCCGTTTCAATTTTTTTGAACTTGAGTTCATTATTTTGAATGAAGCTTGTTATCACTAGATTAGAGTTTTTCTAATCTAGCAAAAACAGCCCTCTCGAAGGCTGAAAATGTGCATTTTTTGTAGTGCCTAAAAATTGATGCGTGAATCAAGGCTATTTTTTAGGCACTACAGAGGTTAGGCGCATGTGCAAGGAAGATGTGCGACAGCTATTCCAAGCGCCTAAGTCCCTTTGTGCGGCTTTTTCTTGGCGAAGAAGGCCAAGTAGATGCCTGCTATTATGATTATGCCAAGCACGCCTGCGCCCGCAATGGGAAGGATGTCCTGCTGTGGGGCAGGCGGCGGCTCGGGCTGCGCGCTTTGAGCCTCGGCAGCCTGCTGCGCTGCAAGCGCGGCTTTTTCCTCTGCCGCCTTCTTATCAGCAAGCTTCTTTTCCTCGAGCGCAGCAAGCTGCGCGGCTTTGGAGGAAAGAACATCCTGCGTGCGGTTTTTCACAAGCGAGACAAGGCTGTCCAGAGTGAAGAAAGGCTCGGATTTCTGGTAGCTTTTCTGCGCGGAGAGCTGCATGTTGGTGATGACTGGGAGCGCGTAGTCGGGCTCGAAGCAATATGAGTAGCCATCGTAAAGCGCGCTCTTGCTTGAGCGCGTTGCCGCGCGGTTGAGCTCGCTTACCGCGTTGAGGTAGGCTTTTGCCTCCTCAAGCGTGATGCCGTCGAGCAATGGCACGTATGCCTTGCTTTCATTTGCATAGGCAAGGTCCAGAAGATCGCTGTTGTTCTCGAATTCCCAGATTTCGTTGACAAAGTCGCGGCCCGAGCCTAGCGCGATGTTGAGGCAGAAGCTGGTGACAGAGTAGCATGCCTTCTGGCAGCTTTCAAAGTCAGTGCACGCTGTTCTGTCCGTGCCTGTCAGTATCCTGCACTTGTCCTCGCCCTTCTGGTAGTTGTCCGAGACCGACACTATCCCTGCGTGGACATCCTCGAAGCTGAGGTTGGAGGAATAGCTTTGGGAAACATAGTATGCGATGATGGCGTCCCTCAGGTCTGCCTCGCTTGAAAGCGGGGAGTCCTCGATGAAGGGAAGCCCTGAGGCGAAAATGCCATAGACTGAATTGTTGGAGACCACTGCATATGCGGTTGCGTTCCTGAAGGTGAACGGGTGGACTGAGAGGGTTTGGTCAGATGGGACTGCAAGCGTGCCGTATTCCAGTATTGCAGGCGAGGTCGAGTTCAGCGCAAATGCCGCGCCGCAAAGGATGAGCGCAAGCAGGAGGGATAAGATTTTCATGAGGAGATAAATGGGGGGAAATTAATAAAATGGGCGCACCGCTGCGAAAAATTCCACTGGAATGTGCATTTTGCGAAGCAAAATGCATCAGACATCTTCGCCGCAGCGAAGATGTTGATGGCGCCCTGTGAAGGTTTTTAATCAGGGAAAATGCCAAGCTAACCATGGGCTGCGCGAACGGAAGGATTATATATGATGTAAGATTTAACTTACCTATGGCAGAGATAGACATTACCACCATCAGCTCCAAAGGGCAAGTGGTGATACCATCATCGCTGCGCAAGGGAGTCAAATCCGGCGCGAGGTTCTTAGTCATCCGAGAAAAGGACCTGTATGTCCTGAAGAGGGCAGACAGGATGGATGACAGCCTCGCCTCTGACCTGCAGTTTGCGCGCAGGGCTGAGAAGGCCTGGGGAGAATACCGGAAGGGCAAATTCTCCTCCAAGTCCAAGGAAGAATTCCTTGCTGAGATGGAAAAATGGTAACGGCTGTCGACTACTCACCTGATTTTGCTGCCATTTTGAAGAGGATGAAAGATAGCGCCCTGAAGGAGAGGGTGAAGAAGCAGATCGCCAAGCTTTTGGAGATGCCCGAGTCTGGCAAGCCCATGAGGCATGCCCGCAAGGGCACGCGAGAACTATACATTCCCCCATTCAGGCTTTCATACGCTTACCTGAAAAAGGAGGAGAAAGTGGTCCTTCTGGATATTTACCATAAGGACAAACAATAGGTTTTCATTCGGTGTTTTTTGCGCGCACTGCCAGCTTTAAATTCATTTCTCATGCATCAATTACTCTTGGGTTCATGTGTTCCTTGATTTGAAGAGTTTTTTGGCCCAGGGCTTTTCCCGGCATGATGGCGAGAGGAAGGCATTGCTTGTGCTTTCCGACGGAACGTCTTTTGAGGCTAAAGGATTTGGCGCGAGTGCACGCAAGGTGGGCGAGGCGGTTTTCACCACCAACATGACAGGCTATGAGGAGTGCCTAACAGACCCGTCCTACGCAGGGCAGATACTCACCATGACTTATCCGCTAATCGGCAATTACGGCATGCATAAGGAATGGTGCGAGTCTGGCAAGATGCACGTGGAGGGCTTTGCAGTGCGCGAGCTTTGCAGGGAGCCGCGGCACGCGAAAAGCGAAAAATCGCTTGCCAAGAGGATGGAGGACGAAGGGGCGCCTGGCATCTGGGGGCTTGACACCAGGCAACTTGTTAGGAAAATCAGGACAAGCGGGGTGATGCCTGCCTGCCTTGAGGTCTTTGACAAGGGGGACGGAAGCTCTGAGAAGGAAGCCTTGCTTGAGGCGGCAAGGAAACTTGATTACTCGAAAATAAACTTCGTGGAGAAGGTGTCTGTCGGGAAAGCCACAAGCTATGGAAAGGGGAAGAAGAAAATCGTGCTTATTGATTACGGCGTGAAGATGGGCATTGTGCGCGAGATGAACAAGCGGGGCGTCGAGGTCGTGGTGGTGCCCTGGAATGCAAGCGCGGACGACATACTTTCATTCTCTCCCAAAGGCATAATTGCCTCCAACGGCCCTGGCGACCCTTCGGTGCTGGCTGCGCAGACCGAGACTCTTAAGAAATTGTTCCACTTGCCAATTTTCGGGATTTGCCTGGGCAACCAGCTCCTGGGGCAGGCTGCAGGCGCGAAAACATACAAATTGAAGTTCGGGCATAGGGGAGGCAACCACCCGGTGTTTGATGTCAGGGAAAAGCGCGTGATAATCACCACGCAAAACCATGGCTATGCCGTGGACCCCAAGGGGCTCTCTAAGGAGTGGCATGTCACGCACCAGAATTTGACAGATGCCACGGTGGAGGGGATTGCACACAAGGAGCTTCCCATCTTCGCAGTGCAGTACCACCCCGAGGCAAATCCTGGCCCATGCGATTCGAAGTATTTGTTTGACAGGTTCACAGCGATGGTTTGAGGTTTTATAATGCCAAAAAGGACAGACATCAAAAAAGTGCTTGTGATTGGCAGCGGGCCAATTGTCATTGGGCAGTCTGCTGAGTTTGACTACTCTGGCTCGCAGGCATGCGCCTCGCTCCGCCAGGAAGGCGTCAAAGTGGTGGTGGTCAATTCCAACCCGGCCACTATCCAGACTGATTCTGAAATTGCAGATATAGTATATATTGAACCTCTGCGCCTTGACTTTTTGGAAAGGATTATTGCAAGGGAGAAGCCGGATGGATTGATTGCCACCATGGGGGGGCAGACCGGCCTCAACCTTGCCGTGGAGCTTCATGAGAAAGGGATAATGAAGAAATACGGCGTGGAGTTGCTCGGCACTGGCATTGAGGCGATTGAGAAGGCCGAGGACAGGGGAAAATTCCGCCAGCTCATGAAAGATATCAAGGAGCCAATTCCCGACAGCGTTGCAGCGAACAGCAAGAAGGAAGCTGATGCGTTTGCGAAAAAGCACCCCTTCCCGCTCATTCTGCGCCCTGCATTCACGCTGGGAGGCACTGGCGGCGGCATTGCAAGGAACCGCAAGGAGTTTGACGAGCTATTGGAGCTGGGATTCACGCTGTCCCCGATGCACCAGGTGCTGGTGGAGGAGTCGGTGCTGGGCTGGGGCGAGTTCGAGTACGAGATGATGAGGGACAAGCACGACAACTGCATCACGATTTGCAACATGGAAAACATTGACCCTATGGGCGTGCACACCGGCGAGTCGGTGGTGGTGGCGCCCTCGCAAACGCTTTCCGATGATGAGCACCAGATTCTCCGCTCTGCCGCGCTGAAAATCATACGCGCGCTCGGCATTGAGGGAGGCTGCAACATACAGTTCGCGCTCAACCAGAAGACAGGGGAGTATATTGTAGTGGAAGTGAACCCGAGGCTGAGCAGGTCGTCTGCGCTTGCTAGCAAGGCAACTGGCTACCCGATTGCGCGCGTGGCTGCCAAGATTGCGCTTGGCATGGGATTGCATGAAATCAAGAATGCAGTGACGAAATCCACGCCTGCGGCATTCGAGCCTGCGCTGGATTATTGCGTGGTAAAAATCCCGAGATGGCCGTTTGACAAGATACCTGAAAGCAACCGCGTGATTGGCACACAGATGAAGTCCACCGGCGAGACAATGGCAATCGGCAGGACGTTTGAGGAGGCGTTCGGAAAAGCGCTGCGCTCAGTGGAGATGAAGAAGGCGAAAGTGGAGAAGGCGGATTGGGAAAGGCACATGGCTGCGCCTACTGACCTGAGAATCTATGCGATACTCGACGCACTTCGCGCAGGATGGGACAAGAAGAGGATTTCCGACCTCACTAACATTCACATGTGGTTTTTGGACAGGCTGGAGGACTACATGGCGATGGAAAAGCGCCTCAAGCGCGAGGTTTTCGGAAAAGATGTGCTTCTTGACGCCAAGAGGATGGGCTATTCCGACGAGCAGATTGCAGCGGTGATTGGACAGGAGGCAGAGATGGTGCGCCAGATGAGGAAAAAGCACAATGTGCTGCCTGTCTACAAGATGGTGGACACCTGCGCTGCGGAATTCGAGGCGAAAACGCCGTATTACTATTCCACTTATGAAAGCGAGAATGAGAGCGCGCCGTCAGCAAAGAGGAAGGTGCTTATCATCGGCGCGGGGCCTATTAGGATTGGGCAGGGAATCGAGTTTGACTATTGCTGCTGCCATGCGGCATTCGCCTTGCGCGAGATGGGCATTGAGTCCATCATGGTGAACAACAATCCTGAGACCGTGAGCACTGACTTTGACACTTCGGACAGGCTGTACTTCGAGCCGCTTACCTACGAGGATGTCATGAATATTGTGGAGCATGAGAAGCCCGAGGGAGTGGTGGTGCAGTTCGGCGGGCAGACGTCCATCAACCTTGCGCAGAAGCTTTCCATGAACGGAGTGAAGATACTGGGCACACAGATGGACGGAATTGATGTTGCAGAGGACCGCGAGAAATTCAAGGTGCTGCTGCATGAGCTGGGCATACGCCAGCCCGAGAATGGCACTGCGACAAACCTTGAAGAGGCGCTTGCCGTTGCCGAAAGGATTGGCTACCCGATTGTGGTGCGCCCGAGCTACGTGATTGCAGGAAGGGGCATGCAGATTGTGCATGATGAGGAGGGCATGAAGAAGTACATTGGCGAGGCAGTTGATGTTTCCGAGAAAAAGCCCGTGCTCATCGACAAGTATATTGAAAGGGCGGTTGAGTGCGAAATTGACGGAGTCGCAGACACCGAGCATTTGTTTGTCGGCGGCATTATGGAGCATGTGGAACGCGCAGGCGTGCACTCTGGCGACGCGAACAATGTGGTGCCCTGCGTGCGGCTGAAAAAAGATGTGCAGAAGCAGATACTGGAGTTCTCCGAGAAAATCGCGCTGGCGCTTGAGACCGTGGGTGCCATCAACATACAATACGTTGTGCAGGACGACGTTGTTTTCGTGCTTGAGGCAAACCCGAGGGGCTCAAGGACAATGCCTTTCCTATCGAAAGCGACGGGCGTGCCGCTTGTGAAAATTGCAATGCAGGTCATCATGGGCAAGAAGCTTTCTGAGATTGGCGCTGGTGCCGACATGCCGAAGATGAACCACTATGCCGTAAAGGGAGTAGTGTTCCCGTTTTTGAAGCTGCCGGGAAGCGACACTGTGCTGGGGCCGGAGATGAAGTCCACCGGCGAGTCCATGGGCGCGGATGAGCAGTTCCCAATGGCGTTCATGAAAGCGCTTTTGGGCGCCAACCTAAGGATTCCTGAGAAGGGGGGAGTGGCGATTTCGCTGAAAGACGGGGACAAGGAGCGCGCCGCGCCCCTTGCAGAGGCGCTGCAGAAGCTGGGCTATGACGTATATGCTACGCCCTCAACGGCAACGCATCTTGGCAAAAATGTCATACTTCTCAAGAAGATAGACGAAGGCGAGCCCAATATTTTATCTGAGATAAAGAAGAGCAGGATACATCTCGTGTTCAACACGCCGAAAAAAGGCAAGGTGGCGTCCACCGACGGATTCAGGATAAGGCGCGCCTGCCTGGAGCATGGGATTCCGTGCATCACGAATTTCGAGGCGTGCGAGGCGCTCACAGAAGCAATGGCGCACTTTGCAACGCGCAAGCCCTCAGTGGAGAGGGTTGAGGATTATGGCAGGAAAAAATGAGTGGGGAATGAAAGACACTGCAAATGCCCTACTGCTGCTTTTAGTCGCCGCCCTTGTTGCATATGTTGCATTCATACCAGCGCCCCCTTGCGCGGGATGCAATGCAATTGTCTCATTTGTCTTTTCGCCTGCAGCGGAAGGCGAGGTGATTTCCTTCATACGATCTGCGCAGGAGACGGTGGACATTGAAATGTATGTTTTTACCTCGGACGATGTGGCGCGCGAGCTTGGCGATGCTGTGAAGCGCGGCGTCCGCGTGCGCGTCATCATGGAGCCGCGCGTGGAGGACAGCAGGAAGCAGAAGATGTTTGACACATTGACCGCGCTTGGCTGCGATGTCCGCTGGGCGAGCTTTGAGTACAAGCTCACGCACAGCAAATTCATAGTCGTGGATGGGAAGCGCGCGCTCGTGGGGAGCATTAATTTCTCGGAAAGCGCGCTGAATTACAACAGGGAGGCAGCAGTTGAGGTGCATGGGGAGAAAGTGAAGGAAATTGCCGCTGTTTTTGAAGAAGACTGGCAGAAGGCAGGCTAGTTCTTCCCGATGATTTTCCTGCCGATTTCCTTTATTGCGGAGATTGCGCGCTTGACAGGCGGGCGGCGCGGAATGCCAAGCTTGGCATTATAGGAAAGCTGCTCGTAAGCAGCCTGCTTTGCCTTTTCTATCACGCGGTCAAGTATGGCTGCTGATTCGCGCGACATTTGGGCTTTTCTTGCGCTTTCAAGCAAGGGGAGGGAAATTGAGCCGAGTTCTGCCAATGTTTCCTCAATGTCGCGCGCGGTTTCACAGTCGCCTGCGGCGTAGCGCTCGGCAATGCGGGCAAGCGCACGCTTTATTGCCTCAAAGTCGTTGAGGCTCTGCTTGGCACTTGGCGCCCCGAGCGATTCGTCGAGCATTATCTCCTTTATGAGATTCTTTGCAAAATAGATGAAATCTGTGTCCTTGGGGCGCTTTTTCATTTCAAGCATGAGGGGCAATATGGCATCCTGCCCGTCATCTTGCACCCTGCGCATGAGGTTCATGACCCTGTCAAGGTCGGCATCAGCATATTCCTCTGCAAGGCGCGATACGTCCTTGCGGATGAACTTGAAGTCTTCGGATTCCATGGTTATCACATATAATATATAGTGTTATATTTAGTAGATAAACAAGTATATAAAAAGGTATGCCTGCGCGCAGGCTACTTTTTCGGCGGCTTGCGCTTCTTTGCCTTTTTCTTCTGCATCAGCTTCTTCGCAGTGCGCGCCTTGAGGGAGTCCATTTCTATCTTCACGCTTTTCTCAAAAGAAGCGCGCCCCTGCTGCTCCACCTTGCTGCTGTCGGCGAGCATCATGGGGCCTTCAGACATGGAAAGCTCCAGGGGCTTGTGCGCCATGGGCTGCTTTTTCTCTTCCTGCTTGGGCGCTTCCTTTTTGCGCTCGAAGAATTCCTGCATGGCATGCGTTCGAAGCCTTCATTTAAAAATTGTATTGGAAATAAGGAGATGGAGGCATCTTTTGTGGCTAGTCTAATCAAGCGAGCGCTAGTGAGCGTTTGGGACAAGAAAGGCGTTGCCGCCTTTGCAAAAAGGCTGACCGCGTGCGGAGTGGAAATCATATCCACCGGAGGCACTGCCAAGCATTTGCGCGAAAACGGAGTCAAGGTGCGCGAGGTGTCCGACCTCACCGGCTTTCCAGAGATGTTCGAAGGGAGGGTGAAAACACTGCACCCCAAGGTGCATGGCGGCATACTTTACAGGCGAAACAAGCCAGAGGATGCCCTGCAGGCTGCAAAGAACGGGGTGGAAGGCATTGACATTGTCATTGTGAACCTTTACCCGTTTGAGCAGGTGGCAGGCAAGGAAGGCGTGAAAGCAGAGGAAGCCATTGAGATGATTGATGTCGGCGGCCCTGCAATGGTGCGCGCTGCTGCGAAAAACCACGAGCACGTTGTCGTAGTGGTAGATCCCAAGGATTATGATTCTGTTGCCGACGCCCTGGAAAATGGGGAGATCCAGGGCGCCCTGAGGAAGGAGCTTGCCCTCAAGGCTTTTGCAAGGACGTCAAGCTATGACGCCGCAATCTGCCGCTACCTATCAGGCTTGACTGATGAGAACCAGTACCCTGACTTTTTGGAGATGAAGTTCGAGAGGGCGTATGGCTTGAGGTACGGCGAAAACCCCAGCCAGCAGGCCGCGGCTTACAGGATACTTGGGAGGACCAGCATCTTCGATTCAGTCATTTACGCAGGAAGCAAGCTGATGTCCTACAATAACTTTTTGGATGCATCGTCTGCATTCTCGCTCATCCGCGAGTTCAAGGACGAGGTGGCGACAGTCATACTCAAGCACAACAACCCGTGCGGCGGCGCCGAGGGGAAAACGCTGGAGGAGAGCTACCTTCGCGCGCACGCGTCAGACCCAGAGTCATCGTTCGGGGGCATCGTGGCGTTCTCCAGGAAGGTGGATGTTGCCACTGCGAAAGCGATTGGCACAAAATACCTTGAGGTAATACTTGCACCTGGCTTTGAGCCTGATGCCCTGGAGATTTTGAAGCAGCGCGAGTCGCGAAGGATTCTTGACGTTTCCAACTTGTGGGGCCAGTCTGCGGAGAGGGCTGTTGAGTTCCGCTACATTGTGGGCGGCATGCTGTACCAGGGAAGGGACCCCGGCATTTATGACAAGGGAACGGTGAAGGTGGTCACCAAGAAGCAGCCTAGCGCAGAGCAGCTGGAAGACTGCTACTTTGCCACCAAGTTCGCCAAGCACATAAAGTCAAACGCAATTGCGATTGTGAAGGAGAGGCAACTTGTCGGTGTTGGTGCTGGCCAGATGAGCCGCGTGGACTCGTGCAACATTGCAATACAGAAGGCAAGGCGGCATGGCTTTGACCTGGGCGGCACTTCTGCCGCGTCAGACGCCTTCTTCCCATTCAGAGATGGGCTTGACGCGCTTGCAGACGGCGGCATAGGCTGCGTAGTGCAGCCTGGCGGCTCTGTAAAGGATGCCGAAGTGATTGCCGCCGCGGACGAGCGAGGCATTTCCATGGTGTTCACAGGCAGAAGGCACTTCAAGCACTGAGGTGTTTTGTGCATAAAGCCGCACTTTTTGTAGGAAGGTTCCAGCCCTTGCACAATGGGCATTTGTTCGCGCTTAAGTGGATTGCAAAAAGAAGCGCGCGCGTTTATGTTGCCATTGGCAGCGCCCAGGAAAAGGGCACGAGAAAAAATCCTTATTCTGCAAACCAGCGCAAGAAAATGATTGAAACCGTCCTTGCATCCGAAAAGCTTTCCAAAAAGTGCAAAGTTTTCCTGCTGAAGGACATCCCTGACGATGCGAAGTGGGTGGCGCATTTGGGCAAGCAAGTGCCGAAATATGATATTTGTTATTCAAACAATGCGCTGGTTTTGAGGCTGATGAGAGCCGCGGGAAAGAAAGTAAGAAGAGTTCCGCTGCTTTCGCGCAGGAAATACAAGGCAACCGCAATTAGGGAGAGGATGCGCGAGGGGAAGAGATGGGAATCGCGCGTGCCTGAGGCTGTGCGGAAGAAAATCAGGATTTGACATCTGCTTTTGGCACCACCGCGGAGATGGTGCGAAGCGCCATGTCGACTTTTTCCTTGGGCGTGCTGTTGTCGATTGCGACCAAGAGTTTGCCGCCTTCAGCTTTTGAGACTGTGCCTTTCACGCCAAGCGAGGCAAGGAGCGCCTCTGCGCGGCGCGTGTCGTCTGCGATGACTTCGTGCACTTTTATCGAGTAGACAACTGTCTCGCCCGCAAGCGGGTGGTTGAAGTCCAGAACCACGCGCCCAGAGGTCACGGATTTCACGCGCGCGATGGCGCCATCAAGGGTGACTGTCATGCCTGCAAGAGGGCGCACTTGGTTTTTGAAGAATTCCTTTTCGGCAATCATCCGCACAAGCGCGGAGTCGCGCTCGCCAAACGCCCGCTTTGGCTCAATGACAAAGTCCTCGCTTTTCCCGAGCTGGCTTTGCAGTATTGCCTCTTCCATGCCGGCGAGGATTATGCCGGAGCCGAAGACCGCATACTTGGGGCCATAGATTGCCGAGGATTCCCAAAGCCCTGCCTTCTTGGCAATGGACTCGTCAGTGGTGTCGAAGATTTGGCCTGTCTTTGCCATCCTGCCCGTGTACTCGAGCTTCACCACGTCGCCTTTTTTCACGCTGACCATTGTTTCACAAGGTAAATGAAAACGGAACGGTTTTTTAACCTAATGGACAGATAAGTGCCACAACGGAAGTGAGAAGATGGAAAAAAAGACAATATATATCATATTCGCAGTTGGCCTGGTGCTCCTTTTCCTCATAGAGCCTTTTGCAATAGGCATGATAAACTCGGCGGGCAAGGGAGGAAACGGGAGCGGCACAGGCACGAACTTTACTTCCGTCGAGGCATTCACAGGCACGGCAGTGGCGAACATAACCATTGTGCGCTATGAGCCTTATCTTATTGTATCAGGGAACAATAGCGATGCAGCAACAGTGAACGAGAGGCTGATTGGGCAGGGAAAGGTGGCTTATGCGACCTGGAACGCAGGTACGCTTGTGGTGAGCCTGAAAAGCTCCAAGGACGTGCCAGCTGCCGCTGCGGAATTCGAATCAGGCAATGCCTCGGTGCTTGCCACGGCATATCTCACCACTTCGCCAAAGGTGATGGTTACCAATTCCACAGGGAGCAAGGTGGAGGCGGAAGGCAACAGCATAAGCATGCAGATGCGCCCTCTTTACGACGAGGGCTCCACACATGAGGCGCAGTTTGCCGCGCGCGTGGAAGGAGGGCAGATGACTGGCATGGGGCAGATAACTATTCTTCCAAGCGTCATCAAGGGCGCTTTGGTGGAGGCGAAGATTTCCTCGCCGCCGCAGGAAACCTACAGCGTGGCAGTTGCATGGAAGGGCAGGATAGAGGCAAAGCAGCTATCAGCATCGGCAGGCGCAGCCTACAAGGAAAAGTCCTATGTCTATGTGGCAAACACCAGCAAGGAGGCGCTTGAGATTGCAGTTGCAGGCAAGCCCTATGTGACTGGCGCGCAGCCAGGCATAATCAGCATCCAGAACAATTACACCGACAGCGAAACCATTGGCAGGGATTTGCTGGAAAAGGGCTTCACCGCGGTGTTCCCCGATTCAGTCGCCACATTCTCCAATGTAAGCAATGTGAGCAGCCCGAACGCGTTGGTTGCCAGCCTTAAAGCTTCCAATATCAGCGCAACGGTTTCAGCTGACTGGTCTGCTAAGATAAGGCTGCCTTCAGAGATTGTGAAAGATGGCAAGGCATACTTCGGCATGCCGGGCGGCATTGAGCTTGCCATTGAGGGCACCGGCGTGCTTAGGCAGAATGCCACTGCAATGAACGTGAGCATTGACTTCGAGGCTGCGGGAAGCAAGATAACGCGCATCACCGCGGTCAACCCGGCGTAAGCAGGCTATTCTATTTTTCGCGGAACCAGCCTGCCCATCTTTTCCATTTTGGAAAGTTCGGAGCCTGAGGCAAGCTCTGAGTAGTATTCCTCGAAGATGGCTTGCATGCCTGCGCTGCTCCAGTCGATTTTTGCATATGCGGAAGCGAAGTCCTTGCTTGAGAAAAGCGCGGAAAGCCACGCAGCCTCGGTGGGGAACCCGTCAGGCTCGGGGAAACTTTTGCCCGTGAGGCTTTCAATTACCCTTTTTCGGAATTCGACGTTTATTACGCCTGTTCGGTTCCAAAGGTCGGTGGTCTCGGAAAAGCGCAAAAGCACGAGAAGTACTGGCTCAGGGAGGCCGGCGTGCCCTGCCTTGCTCTCCGGCATCTTGCTGTCGAACGACGCGATTGAGAAGAATTTCGCTTCGAATTCGTCCTTGCCCTCCTTGAACGCCTGCCCGAGGCGCCATATCTTGAGCTGCTTTTCCTCGCTGAGGCTGCCTTGCAGGGCAGACATGTCGGAAAGCTTCAGGCCGGACACCAGCATGCCTGACGGGTCAAGGGCATGCAACTTCAGGAAAAGCGACTCTAGCGCGAGGCTGTTGAAAAGCGTGCGGAATTCCTGGCTTGACTCGTAAATCCTGCGCACCTCCTGCCTTTCAGGTGCCTCGAAGCTATGGAGGGGAAAGTTCACGCCTGCGTAGACAGACAGCACGAAAAAGAGCGCCTCGTGCGAGAGCTTTTGCATCTCCTTGGGAAGCGAGGGGCGGACGGATTCGAAATAATCGCGCATCGCGCCCATGCCAGCGTCGTCGGTGGCGATTATGCCTGAGAAGTGCATGTCGTTTCGCACAAAGCCTTGCAGGAAATGCGGCGAGACCGAGACCGGAGTTGCGCGCCCTGGCGGAAGGATGGATGGAAGCGACAGGTATTTTTCCCGAAGTTCCGCCTCAGCCGACGGGTAGGATGCGTGACCGGCCATGAGCGCCTTGGGCTGGTTTTTGGATAGGACGAGGTCGATGAACGGGCGCGCCGCCCCGCGCAAAAGCTCGGAAAGGCTGGAGGGGTATGAAATCTGGGCAAGCTCGGTGTTCTCGAATTCCGCGCCCTGCTCAAAGAGGTGCTTCGCAGCATATATCCGCCCGTCTTCGCCACCCATCCTTGCCTGCGCGTGCAACATGAAAAGCACTAAGTTCTCAGGCCCGCTGGCAACTGCTTTTGCATTGATTGGCACCTTGTGCCTTCTGGCAAATGCGACGTCCCGCTCGCTTATGGGCACATGGTATTGCGCCGCCTTTTTCATATGCATGGCAAGCTTCTCAGGCGTGGTGTCACCCACCCCGTCGCCAGCCGCGGGGAATTCAGTGTCCTGCACCCGGTAGCGGTAGCAGTCGGGGCTCGGCCCCCACACCACTGAAATTGGCCGGCCATAGGTTGAGAACACCTTGTTCTTGGCGCCAAGCCATTCCCCGACTCCCTTGCCTGCCTCGCGCACCGCGAACTGCAGCTGCTGGCGCGTGTATTCAGGCTGTTGCTGCTGTTTCGCCTGCGTGCGCACAGGGGCATGCACTGTCTGGAAGAGAAGCATGCTGGAAATATGCCGACGAGAGTTAATAAAAACAGCCGGCGCGCCGGCGCTCCTTTTTATTATTAGGCGGCGAAATTGTGGCATGAAAGCGCAGGGAGCAACCGAATACCTGGTTTTGCTTGCAGTGGTGTTGATTGTCGCGCTTGTTTCTGTCGCGCTTCTTGGCTTCTTTCCCGGGATGGCTGGCGACGCGCAGGAAACTCAGAGCAAGATGTATTGGTCAAGCGCCTCGCCGATTGCAATAACCGAATGGGGCGCAATGTCCTATAGCGCATCGGTGCTGCCCGACTACACCATCCCATACCTGAGGCTGAAGAACAACGGGATGTATCCGATAAGGATAACCAAGCTTTTGGGGGGAGACAACAGGTACATGACTTTGGTTTACATAGGCGCGGACAGGAATCTCTCGGATTACTATTATCTTGCGCCAGGCGAGGAAAAATACATTGCAGACACTGCGGATGAGGGGTACACCCACTATAACGTACCTGTGCAGCGCTTTTTCGGGTTCAGGGCAATCTCGGCAGGCGGGGCAAGCGGAGGTTATTACCTTTATGCCGCCTCGGCCACCTGCAGCCCAGCCAAGCCTTATGGCACCGTGGTTGTGAAGAATTTCGGCTTTGAATACATTGCCTACATCGAGGGGCAGCAGGTCACGAAAAAGCAAGTCGGGAAGGATTTGATAATCAAGTGCTCGCAGCCCCGGCTTGATGGCGCCAGCCACCATACTTTTTAAAGTTCAGCGGGATTAGAGTGGTGGTATCGTGAAGATTGCCAGACGAGGCAGAGCCTATGCCAGACAAACCAAGCCCGACTGACGCGCGGACATATTACCACCGCGGAAACACTCTTTACGAGAAGGGCGACTACGAGAAGGCGATTGAGGCTTACAACACCGCAATCATACTGAACCCGACTTTTTCCGAGGCGTATTTCAACCGGGGGCTTTGCCAGTACAACCTGAAGAATTTCGACAAGGCCATCGCGGATTATGCAAAGTCAGCCGAGCTTGACCCGAAAAACCCCGTGATTTACAATAACAGGGGCGATGCTTACTACAGGAAGCAGCAGTTCAACGAGGCGATTGAGGATTATGAGCGCGCGCTTGCGCTGAACCCCAAGTACCTGAAGGCGTTCTACAACAGGGGTCTTGCATACGCCTGCCTGCAGGATTATGAGAAGGCTGTGGAGGATTTCACCGAGGTGATAAAGCTTAACACCAGCTTTTCGGAAGCCTACCACATCAGGGGATTGGCTTACGATTACCTCAACCAGCTGGACAAGGCGATTGCAGATTATGACAAGGCAATCGAGCTCAATCCGCAGTTCACTGAGGCGATAAACCACCGCGACATTGCAAAAGGAAAAATGTCTGGCGGCGGCGCCGGGACGCAGACAATGGGAGGGAGCGACCCCAACCAGCAGAATCAGGGGATAAACGCCGCCAAGCTCCTGTCCAAGCCCACCATGAAGTTCGACCAGGTGGCAGGCATGCACAAGATGAAGGAGGAGATAAACGAGTCAATTGTCTATCCGCTCCTTAAGCCAGACCTTGCCAAGAAGTACGGCAAACTGGCGGGCGGAGGCATCATGCTTTACGGCCCGCCAGGCTGCGGAAAGACATTCATCATGAAAGCCGCGGCGGGCGAGTGCCAGTCCAATTTCATCAATGCGAAAATCTCAGATATCGTGTACATGGACGTGGGCAACACCGAGAAGAACCTGCACAACATCTTCGAGACAGGGAGGAAGAATTCGCCCTGCATCATCTTCTTCGACGAAGTAGAGGCCATGGCAGGCAGGCGAGAGGACATGGGCCAGTCAAATGCGCACATGAAGATGGCGGTGAACCAGCTGCTTTTCGAGATGGACGGAGTGGAGTCCAACAACGCAAACGTGCTGGTGGTCGGCGCCACCAACGCGCCTTGGGACGTGGACCCTGCGCTGAGAAGGTCTGGGAGGTTCGGCAAGGCAGTCATCATACCCGAGCCCGACTTCAGGTCGCGCGCAGACATCATCAAGATGCATGTGAAGAAGGTGCCTGCTGCAAAGGGAATATGCTACAGCCGGCTGGCGCTTGCCACCATCGGCTACGCCTCGGCAGACCTCAAGTCCGTGGTGGAGGAGGCAGCAGCCATCCCGTGGAGGACTGCTTTCAAGACCGGCAACCAGCGCCCAGTCAGCACCGAAGATTTCATTGCTGCAATCAAGAAGAAGAAATCCTCGCTGCCGCCATGGTATGCGCAGGCAAAGAAGCAGATAGGCTCGCAGGAGGAAAAAACAGTGGTAGACGGCAAGGAGCATGTCAAGATTACAGAGAGCAAGCTCGCATCCGCCGAGAAGGAGGCATTCAAGGAGTTGCTGGACATCATCAAGACCAAGAACGAGATTTGGTACAAGGCATACGTCTGGATAATGAGGAACGCCGGGCTCTACCTGCCCATACCGTTTTAGTCATAAGGGGGATTTGAGTGGCGAGAAGCACACTGTTTTTCCTTGCGCTCATCCTTGCCGCATCGCAAATTGTTTTTGCAGACGAGATTGCCAACCAGCTTGCGGACTTTGGCAGCGGGCTGGACGCAGACATTTTCGTAAGGAACGAAACCCTGGCCAGAAGCCCGCAGATAATATTGGTTGATGCCGAGATACGCAACCCTACTTCCGAGCCCATGTCAATCTACCTCATCAGGCAGGAGGAGGGCGGCTGGAAAATCGTGAATTTGCTGGGCGCGCTTGCCCCAAAGTCGAAGAACAGCATAATACTTGAGGTCAGCGTGCAGTATGAGAAGAAGACAACTGCCAAGACAAGGTATGCCATTGTGGGCAGGGGCGAGGACGGCAACACCTACGGGACATTTTTCGAGGTGAGCGAGGATTGGTCGACATACGAGAATGAGATACGAGACAGCATGTCCGTCGTGGTTCTCCTGTGGGTGCCTGCCATGGCGCTCATGCTCATAATATTGCTTTTTGCAGTTGTCAGGTATGCTTATACCACCAAAAGCCCGGAGAGCGTGAAAGGGGAGTACACCACTGAGAGCCTGATGCTGCCCAAGGTGGCTGCACGGCCGTTTGAGGAAAAGGTGGCAGACCTCATCATGCACCCAATCACGCTGGTATTCGAGCTCGCCTGCGTCGCTGTCCTGGTGGCTGTGATGTCCGAGGCTGTTTCGCAGTCCGTGGGCGCATCTGACGCAATGAACATAATGCTTCTTTCCGCGGTCGGCTCGTTTGCCATCCCCTTCCTTTATTTTGCCGCAGCCTGGTATTTCGAGAAGCGCGAGGAGGGCAAGCCTCTGAGGTTCTTTGTTGCCATGTTTATCTGGGGCATGTTCGCCGCATTCCTATCGCTTTTGGTAAGTTCAGGCCTGATATCTGAGCTTCGCGGCTATGACATCGCGCCTTTTGTCATTGTCGCCACCATGCTAGTCTCCCCGGTGGTGGAGGAGACCTTCAAGGGCATGGGCGTGCTTTTCATGTCAGGGCACCATGAGTACAACGACACGCTGACCGGATTGCTCCTCGGCTTTACCTGCGGCGCAGGCTTTGCGTTCGTGGAAAACCTGTTTTACTTCTCGTTCAAGGCAAACCCGTTTGACATGGGATTGGTGGGCTGGGGCTCGCTGATATTGTACCGCTCGTTCTTCAACACGCTGGCGCACGGCTGCTTCACCGCGGCAATTTCCACGCCGATTGGCTATGCAAGGAGCGTGCCGTCGCTGAAGTCCGTTGCAAGGCTTGCCTTCCTTCCTGGGCTGTTCCTGGCAATCACCATACACTCGATGTACTACATGAGCGCGCTTGCAGACAGCATCATGGTGGTCGGCAAGACGGTGCCATTCTATGTGTTCAACTCCATGCTAATCATATTGCTCGCCACAGTATTCTTCCTTGTGATGGTGCTTGCAGTTATTGACGAGAAAAAAAGGGCGGCTGCGCTTCGCGGCGCGCAGTGGCGAGGCTAGATTGCGCCGCACGGGCAAGCATGCGGGCGGCGCGCGCAGTTAAGATGCAGGGAGAAGCGCAATGGGGCAGGCGGTTAGGCTTAATAATTTGTGCAGAGGAAATGCGTTTATGGAAAACGGAAAAGGGCACAGAGGGCAGGTGAGCACTGAGGTGCTGCTGCTTGTCGGCATGGCGCTGTTCCTGCTGCTCCCAGTCGTGCTCTACGCGTACAGCAGGGCCAATGTTTCAGGCGAGGACCTCTCGGTGCAGAAGGCGGAATTTGCCGCGCACCGCCTGGCTGCGCTTGCAGATTCTGTCGGCTACTTAGGCGGCGCATCAGGGGTAGTGGACGAGATTGAGATCCCCCCGTATGTGAAAAGCGTCACCGTGAGCAACCATGACATAATATTCGACATGGATTCTGCATCAGGCAGGAAGCAGATTGTGTCAAGCTCGGCTTTCAACCTCACTTCAACCGGCTTTGGCGGAATCACAAAAGCAGGCACGTATTACATCGAGGTGCTCGCGCTTTCCGCAACCGACACCGGCACTGCGCAAGTGAGCATGACACTTAGGTAGTTTACTTCACTTCTTTTCCAGCGCCCTTCTTGGCAAGTACTTTCTTCCCATCATAGGCAAGCTTGCCGCGCAGGTAGACTTCTTCTATCTTTCCGTAAACATCCATGCCCTCAAACGGCGTCCATTTGCATTTGCTCAGGCGGTTTTTCGCGCTGATGCGCCATTTCTTGTGCAGGTCAACAAGCACTATGTCAGCGTCTTTCCCTTCCGCGATTTCGCCCTTGCTGGAAAGCAGGAAGGCGCGCGCGGCATTATACGAGCAGATGCGCGAAAGAAGCGGCAGGGAAAGCTTGCGCGCGTGGACGGCTTGGAGCATGAGAGGGAGAATGGTGCCCACGCCGGGCAAGCCCGAGGACCCGAGCTTTTTCTGTTTCGGGAGATGAGGCGCGTGGTCGGACGCCATCATGGTATCATTGCCAATCTTGCGCCAAAGCCGAAGCATTTCCGTCCTGTCGCGAAGCGGAGGGTTCACTTTCCCCAGGAAGCCCAGGTCACGCAAGTCGTCAATGCATAGGTGAAGGTGCGCGGGATTTATTTCGTAAGTGGCATTGGGGTGCTTGCGGCACATGTCCACCTCCAAGCCTGTTGTGAGGTGGCACATGTGTATGCGGCGCCTGCCTGCGCGCGCTGCAAGCTTGAGCGCCTTTTCACAGGCAATCTGCGCAGCCACCTTGTCGCGCACCTTTTCATGCTCGAAAAAACGGCGCTTTCGCACTGCGATGCGCGCGTCGTCCTCTGCATGGATGCAGATTGGCTTTTCTTTGGGAAAAGCCGCAAAATGGCGCGCTGCCGAGGCATAGGAGCAGGTTAGCTCGCTCCCCGTGTCTGTGAGGAATATTTTCAGCGAGGGCGCGTTGCTGCGCGCTGCCTCGCGCTGGTTTTTCTCTGACGCTCCAAAGCGTATCTGGTAGTCGCAGCGGCATCTTTTTTTCGCCAAGGCGCGCTTCTTGTTGTAGGCTGAAATTGTTGTCGTTGCGGGGTTGCGGTAGCATGGCATGTCAATTACAGTGGTGACGCCGCCTGCCAATGCAGATGCCGTGCCTGTGGAAAAGTCCTCCTTGCTCCTGTCCTCAGGGTCACGAAGATGGACATGGGGGTCGACTGCGCCTGGCAGCAATATGAGGCCTGAGCAGCGGATTGCGCGCGCGCCTTTTGAAAGGATGTGATAGGAGATGCGCAGTATCTTGCCGTTTTTGCTGTCCACAAGCACGTCTGCGCGGCGCACTCCTTGCGGCGTCACAATCCTGCCGCCTTTGAAAACGAGAAAGTGGCTCATATGGGTTCCCTTTTTCCTGTTTTTGTCCGCCACACCTTGCAGAATTCGGGGTTTTTTAGAATCTCAAGCCCGAACATGGGGCCGTCAATGCAAACAAGCTTGTCGCCGCAGCAGCAGTGCCCGCATATGCCAATGCCGCACTTCATGTAGCGCTCAAGCAACAGCTGGCAGTCTGCGCCGGCCTCTTTCGCCGCATATGCCACTGCAGACATCATGCGCTCAGGCCCGCAGGTGTAAACAGTGTCAAATTTTTCCTTCTTGAGGAGCTCCTTCATTGCCACCAGCACATTGCCTTTTGTGCCTGCGCTGCCGTCATCCGTTGTGAATATCGTCTTGCAGCTTGCCTCTTTCATGAGAAGCCCGCTGTTCCTTGCACCGCAAATCGCAACAGCCGCAATTTTCTTTTTCTTGGCCTCATCTGCAAGGAAGCGAAGAGGCCCGAAGCCATAGCCGCCACCCACGAGAAGGATGCGCTTGCCTTTCAGCTCAAATCCTCTCCCATATGGCCCGCGCAGCCATACCCTGTCGCCCTTTTTCATGCTGCAAAGCTTGTTGCTGAAATTCCCGCGCGCGCCCACTGCTATGCGCAATGGCGAGGTGCCTGCCACGCCATAGGGCTTTTCATCCATGCCCGGAAGCCAAAGCATCACGAATTGGCCAGGCTCTGCGTTTGAGAGCGGCAGGTCGAAAGTGAGAGTGGTGACTATGTCGTTTTCCTTTTCTGCCTTAGTAATCGTGGCGACTTGGTGTATTGGCATGATGTCACTCTTCAAGCTTGAGGTCTGAGATTTTCTTGATGCCTTCCTTTTTCATGAAAGCTTCCATTTCCGCAGAGATTGCCGCGAATGGCGCGCTTTCCTTTCTTGTTGCGATTGCTGTGCCCACTCCAACGCACGTTGCGCCTGCCATGAGCATTTCTATTGCGTCCAGGCCGGAAAAGACGCCGCCTGTGCCGATGATTGGCACCTTGCCGCCCACTGCGCGGCGGATGTTGTAGACTGCTTTGAGAGCCACTGGCTTTATTGCAGCTCCTGATATTCCTCCGAATGAGTTTGCAAGCACTGCATGGCGCGCGTGCGCGTCAATGTACATGCCTCCGATGGTGTTTATTGCGGTGATGCATGAGGCGCCGCTTGCAACGCAGGCTTTCGCGATTTCGCCAATGTTTGGAACGTCGGGGGAAAGTTTTGCCGAGAACGGAAGCGGGGTGGAGTCGCGCACTGCAAGGCATACTTCAGCCGCGTCTTTTGCGTAGGATGAGAACATGGTGCCCTCGCGGTGCACGTTGGGGCAGGAGATGTCCACTTCTATCATTGCGGGCTTTGCTTCCGAGATGCGCGCAGCCGCTGCTGCAAAGTCGCGCACTTCTTTTGCGTAAATGGAAGCGATTATTGGTATTCCTGCTTTTGCCACTGCCTCGCGTATTTCGTAAATCTCCTCGTCCACGCCAGGGTTGGAAAGGCCGATTGCGTTCATGTATGCCCCGTCGCTTTCCACCATGGTGGGGTTGACATGCCCTTCGCGCGGCAAGAGCGAGCAGGACTTTGAAGTCGCCGCGCCTGCGCCCTCCTTTCCCGCGCGTATGAGAAGTCCGGCAGAGTTTCCGCGTATGCCTGATGCTAGGATGAGGGGATTTTTCAGCTTGTTGCCGCAGAGGGTAACCTCGAGCATATATGCACCAGGCACAGATTGGGGTTGAGAGTATTTATTACTTATGTGCAGGCGCGGCACAATGATTTATTCCTCGATGTCGCGTGCGCGCTGCACATCCTTTTTCTTGCCCATGCCGGTGAGCTTGTCCTTGTCAGACATCCGCTCAAGCTCGTTAAGCACTTTGCGCACCGCCACCTCAACCCTGAAGTCTGATGACGAGGCGTTGTAGGACTTGCGCGCAGCGTCAAGGCGCGCGCGCACTGCAAAGCCTGAGCCTTCGCCTTTTATGTGGAAGGCGAGCGAGCGCACCTCTGCGCTCTTGCCGAGCTTTTCAAGCATCTTCTCCCCTTCGCTTGATATTTGGGATGCGTATTCGCGCTTGTCATAGGGAAGCCCCGAGATGAAAACGCGCGCTGTGCTGCCTTCCTCCACCAATGCTGCGTGGAGAATGTCCTTGGCAGTCACTATGCCGTGCGGGTAGCCGCCGTCTTCCACGATGAGCGCGGCAACGCGCACTTCCAGCATTTTCTTCACAGCTGAAGCCAGCGATTCGGTCTCGCCAATTGTTTCCACCTGCTTTTTCACGTACGAGGAGATGGACTGCGTGTCCATGGAGGTTTTCTCGCCGCCGCGGTAGAATTGGCTGGACTCCATCCTGCCGGAAAGCGAGGTGGCGAGGTCGAATACCGAGAGAAGGCCTGCGATTTTGCCGTCTTTGGTAACAACCACCCTGCGGATGTTGTTGCGGCGCATCTCGCCTCGCGCCTGGCCGATGTTGGAGCTGATGTCAAGCGTGTGAACAGGAGCAGTCATCACTTCGGACACGCGCTTCTTGGTGAGCATCTTCTCGCCCAATAGCTCGCGGAACAGCGTGCGGCGCGTGATTGCACCTTGCACCTTGCCCTTCTCGATGACTGCGATTGCCTTGTAGCGGCCTGCGAAAAATGCGTTGCATGCGTCCATCACCGTGCTCTCAGGCGAGAGCGAGGGCGCGCGCTCTGCAAGCGAGGCGCACTTTTCCTTGGAGGGGTTCGTGTGCGACCTTATTGCACGCTCGTCGATTACCCCCATGTACTTGCCGTCCTTTGTCACTATGACTGGCAGCCCCGTGCGGGAGATTTCATTTATCGCGCGCGAGACTGGCTCGGCAGCGTCAAGAATGCTGGGCTTTTCAATTTCCATAGTCGCACCCCATAGATTTAGTTATTGGAAAACGCGCGCAACTAATATATAGCATCCGTTCCACCTGCGCGTCAGATTGGGAGGCTTGCCCTCTCCTGCCTCACCTGCGAAAGCGAGTCTGCGTAGCCTTGCCAGCCATCGTCCCCGTAAACGTACAGGTCGCTGTCGGATATCACCATCCAGATTCCGCCTGCCATCTGGCTGCAGCCCGGCTGGGTGCAGATTCCGAACGACTCGCCTATCCTGCCCAAGTACCTGCCGTTTTGCGGCTCAAACACGTGCGCACCGGTGAGCTCTGCCACCTGGGAGCTGCCCTCGATTGCGATGCTTGAAAGCGCCACCACACAGTGCCCGCTTGACGGATCCACGGTGTAGCAGATGACGTATGGGTGGGAGAGCGAGCCCATTGGCGCAGCCTTTGCATTGCTGTACACCCAGTAAGGCTCGTTGGTGCTGTCTGAGGATTCCTTTGGATAGACGCGGAACTCGCCACTTGCCGAAGGCTGCCAGGCAATCGCAGTAAGGCTGCTGTTTTCCAGCCGCATTGAATTGAGGATTGCCTTGAAGATGAGCGAGTAGTCCTCGCAGTCGCCCCATCCCGAGTTTATGGTCTGCTTCACGCTTTGCAGGAAATCCTCCTTGCCGGAAGATACAGTGTCAGTTCGGTAGTGGATGGCAAATGCGGTGTTTTCCATAAGGTGCGAGATGCACGCAAGGTTGAGGTTGCCCCGCTCAGTGCAGTCCGATGCTACCCGCTTCATGAAAATGTCGCCTGCCCAGCTGTAGTTTTTCGGCATGTAGGCGTTGTCGCGGAACCAGGACATGGAGTCGTTTATGCTTGTTTCAAGGGAAGAGAGGTTGGCTGCGATTTGGGAGACTTGCTGCCTCTGGCTTTCAAGCGAGGCCTTGCTTTCCGCAAGCTGGCGTTCTGCCTCGGCGAGCTGCGCCTGCGCGATTGCCAGCTTGGTTTTTTCAGATGCCAATGAAGCCTGCGCGCTTTCAAGCTCCTGCTGCGAGAGGGAGTATTTTGCCTGCAATGAGGCGTAGTTTGCCTGGGATTGCGTTAGCTGCTGCGTAAAAGAAGCGTTGAGCGCTTCCATGTTCTGCTCAAGCCTTGATGCCTGGCTGGAAAAATTAAGCGCGCCGAAGATGGACAGCACGAGGAGAAGCACCAATATGCCTGTGGCGGCCTTGGAAAAGTCCATGCAGTTACCTTCGATGTGAATGATAAAAAGCCTTACTGCGCGCCGGTTTGCTGTCCCCCTCCTGCGCGCGTCTCATTCTTCCTTTTCCTTTGCCTTTTCCGGCTTTTCCTTTTGCAGGAGGATTGAGAATGCCGTTGCTGCGCGCAGCAGGTTGACCATGAGCGCGTAGAGAAGCGGGATGACGGGCACCAAAACCACCATGGTGGCAAGCACGGAAAGCGCAAGCGTCACCTCGTTGCCAACAGCCAAAAGCGGGCAGGTCTTGAAGAACTGGAGAGGGATTAGCGCCAAAAGCGCGCAGACCACAGATGGGAGCACCAGGCGCAGCACTGAAGGCGAAAGCAACACCAGCATGGAGAGGAAGTTGGAAGCGCGCCCCTCATTGTCCTGGGAGGTGAGCGCGCGGTAGAGGAAGTAAAGCGAGAAAATGGCAGACATTATCAGGAAGTCAAGCGTGACCAGGGAGAAGTTGCCGCCGCTGGACCAGAAGGAAAGCGAGGAGGCAAGCACGAGGACGGCTGCCGCGCCAATCGCGGTCCAGTAGCCCTTCAGCCCGTCGAAAATGGGGGCAAGGACAATGTGCAGGCTCAGGTCCAATGACTGCAGGATGCTGAGCCTGTCGTGGAAAAATGCATGCAGCGAAATCGCGCCCGCCGCAATGCAAAGCGCAAGGGGCACCAGGAGCAGGTAGGCTGCAGTGGTGATGATGGTGTTCTGCGGCGGCACCCAGGCGCCAGATGATGCGTAGAGCAAAAGCGAGAGGGCGCAGAGGAACACATATGCAAACGGCGCTAGGAGCACCTCGCGCTTGGTTATCCTGCCGCCTGATTTGGAGAGAAAGTCGGCGATCTTGCCTGCCGCGAAGATGTAGCATGCAATGATTGCGAAGATGAAAAGGTCCTTGTATTGCGCTGCAGGTGTGAGGTCCATATGCTGTTTCCCCGGTTCAGGTTTAAATCTCTATTTCCATCCCGTCGCGCGCTGCGATGGTGCGCGAAAAGATTTTGCGCGCCGCCTTCTGCGCAGCTGCGCGCAGCGCAAGCGCAGGGTATTTGTTGGCGTCGAAATGCGTGAGGATGAGGCGCTTCGTGCCTGCGGCCGCTGCTTCGCGCGCCGCCATTTCAGGCGAAAGGTGCGGCCACTCCTTCATCTCTTTTGCGCCTGGCGCAAGCGTGCATTCTGCTATGAGCGCATCAGCCCCCTGCGCAAGGCGCAGTATGTTCCTGCACGGGCCAGTGTCGGTGCAGTAGGCGATTTCCTTCCCTTCCAAGGAGAAACGGAAGCCAAAGCTCGGGTCTGCATGGTCAAGCGGCAGCGCCTGCACGATATAGGGAAGGCGGTTCTTGCCTGTGCGAAGAGGCTGGAGCGTCACTTTTGCCCACTGCTCCTCTGCTGTTGCAGTATAGGGGTGCGCCACCAGCCTGGAAAGCGCAGGCAGGTAGCTTTTGTGGGCGAATATCCTCACGCTCATGCCGCGCTTCAGGCGCGGCAAGGTGTGCAGCCCGCCTGCGTGGTCAAGGTGCAGATGCGAAAGGAAAACGTCGGCACGCGTGATACCGAGGCGTGCCATGAGGGCGGGAAGCTTGTGGAACCCGTCTCCTGCGTCAAGCACTATGAGCCTGCCTGAAGGCTTGCCGCGGCTGCCGCGTGGCCCCTTGCCTGCCAAGATTGCTGCACACACTGTGTTGCCAGTCTTGGTGGCATACCAGCCATTGGTGCCAAGGAAAAATATTTTCATTTTTTCACCTTGAGGGAGGGAAATGAGATGCTCATGCCATCAGTGGCTGCAATGGTGCGCACCCCGCTTTCCTTCTCTATCTTCCTTGCTTCCTTGCTCGGCCCCATTTTCAAGAGCGAGAGCCCCATATGCGCAATCGCGCACATCTTTGGGCGGCATTCAGACAGCAGGCGCGCAGTTGCCGCAGTGTATAGGTGCCCCCCAACTGAGTCTGGCGCACACTTGAGGTTGTTTGCTATCAATAAATCGCAGTGCATGAAGTGCTTGGGAAGAGCAGGGAAATATTCCGTGTCCGAGGTGTAGCCTATGCGGCAGCCATCCATTTCAAGCACAAAGCCAAACCCGGTCTTGTCCTCGTGGCGGACAGGCGTTGGCATGAGGGTGGCTGCGCCAATCTTTATGGGCTTGCCAGCGCGCGCAACGTTTGTGCGCTCGGTTTTCCTGGTGAAGTAAGATGAGATGCCCCGCTCGTTGAATTCATCCGCCACCAGCATGCTTTCAGATGAGATGAAGGTGCCGCGTTTCTGGCTTGGATAGCAGTTTATGGCCTCAAGCATGAGCGCGGCGTCGTTGAGGTGGTCGATGTGGTTGTGAGTCACCACCACGGCGTCGGTCTTGCGAGGGTCGATTGAAAAGTCATGGCAGGCTGCAAGCGCGCCTGGGCCCGGGTCCACGTGGATGCGCGTGGTGCCGCTTATGTAAAAGCCGCCGGTGCGGCGAAGCTGGTCAATCAGGTTGAACCTGCCGCCCCCTGTTCCGAGAAATGTCAGTTCCATGCACGCACCACCTATCTTTTGAATGCCGCGAACGCGAATGCCACGAAAATCAGCCCCATGGCAAGGGGGCAGCCCTGCGAAGGGGCGGCTGATGAAAGCAAGCCAGGCTGCGCAACAGTGATTTGCTCCTCAGACAAGTATTGGTTGCCTGCTGCGTCAGACCAGGAAAGGAGCATTGCGTGCTTGCCAAGCGGCAGCACCAGCACCAGCGGGGTGGAAGCTGAATATGTGGAGCCTGCCACCGAGGCAGTGGGCTTGGATGGCGAGCCAGTCTGCAGGAATGAAATCTTTGTGTAAAGCGTGCCATTCGAGTAGATATTTTCCACCTTGTCAATTGCCATTGTGGGCGCTGCGGACACTGCTGCAAAGTGATTTTCCTCAGAGGTGGAGCCTGATGAGGAGGCAGACAGGCGCGCAGCATAGGCGCCTGCCTCTGTCGGGGTGAAGTTGAAGCTATAGGTGGAAGGCGCAGTGAGCCTGCCCACTATCTGCTCACTGTAGCTTCCGAATGAAAAGTCAAGTAAAATTTCAGCAGGGTATGAGTCGGCTGAGACGTTTGCCTGCGCAACTGCACTCTTTCCTGCGATAAGCAAGTCGGGCAGGTAAAATGAAACAATGTCCACACCTGTCTGCGAGCCTGAGAGGTAGCTGAGCATGGCAACCCCCCCTGATTCACTTGCAACATAGACTGGCACCTTGCCGGTTTCCTGCGAGGAGAACAAAAGTTCGGCAGTCAAGCCTTCAGGTTGCGCGCTGTAAACCCCGTCAGGAAGCACTGCCACGAATTTCTTGCCGCGAAGCGATTTGGGGAGCCTTATGAAGACCGAGTTTTCCTGCCCAGGCATTGCTTCGCTTTCATGCAGGCTTGCCTCGAATGAGGGGGCAGCTTGCCTTGTGGGGTCCACGCCCACTGTGAGAATGCGGTGCTCGAGATATGGGGAATTCAGGGTGAGCGGGCAGGAGTAGATGTAATTCCTGGGAAGCGAGGAGGATGCATTGAGCTGCCAGATGATAGTGGATATCTTGCCAGGCTCAAGCACAAGGTAGCGCTCGGATTCGTCAAGCAATATGCTCTCGGCGCCAACGCAGCCCGCAAGCGAGACTGGGATGACGCGGTAGTCTGTGCCCTTCATGGAAAGGTAGGCAATCGTGGTGCCGCCAGGTGCCAAGTCGCGCGCGGCAGACTCGAGCGTGAAGAGGGCGGAGGGCACGAAGTATGTTGCCTTGACGGTTTCGATGTTGCCGGCGGTTGCCCCGCTTTTTTCGCCAGTGTTCCAGTCAAGCTCCACGCCTGCACGGGAGACCGAGGCTGAAAGCGAGTCGCGGTGGGTGAATTCGGCATACCTCGACTCCTCAATGTGCATTGCGTCAAGCGCACCTACCTCGAACCAAGTGGGGTCAACCGGCACCCATTTGCCGATGTATGCTTCTGCCCAGGAATGCCCCATCCAGCTTGAGAATTTCTCGCTGTACACGTAGCCGGAGATGTAGCGGGTTGGGATGCCGATCGAACGCGCCAGCGCGGTGAAAAGCGTGGAATATTCGGTGCAGACGCCATACAGGTTCTCCTTCACCCAGAGCGCGTCCTTTTCCTGCCCCACCATGCCCTCATCGTAGCGCATGTCCCTGTTCACGTAAATCGCGAGGAGCGCGACTTTTTCGAACGGGGTTTGCGCGCCCGCGGTTATGCCCTCTGCAAGCTTGCGCATTCCAGAGTCTGCAGATTGCGTGTGGGCGGATGCCGAAGTGAACTGCCCATAATCAGATGGCACGCTGTAACTTTCAGGCAGGATAGGGGTGGTACGCGCAACTGACTGCACCGTGATTTTTTTGGAGTAGGTGAACGGATTTGTTGGGTTGGAGGACGATATGGAAAGGTAGCCATTGCCGTACGGGTCGAATTTCATCAGCTCGCCAGCCTCGACTATCTGGTAGGGAGTGGAGGAGGGGACCGAGACGTTCATCTGCAGGCTGTGCATCTGCCCGCCTGTCGCAGTCACTGTGCCCTGCACCCACACCACTGCGGAAAGCGTGGAGGCAAGCTGCGGCGCCGAGCTTTCTGCAGAAGATATTGTGAGGAGAAAGAATATGGCAAGCACGGATGCTGGCTTGAGCATGACTTGCATGCGAAGGGGATTTTAATAATGGTTGTGGGTAGGCAACCAAAACTAGGCAAGGAACTTCTTCTTCTCGATTTTCTCGCGCAGGTAATCGCCGACAAAACTCAGGCGCGGGCCCTGCAATGCGTCCTGCTCTATCTTTTTCTTTGTTTTCAGGACGGTCTTGAGCTCCTCCACCCAGTCCTTGTGGCAGGAAATCCAGTCATAGGAAAGCATCTCTTCCGCGCGCTTGATGTCTACTTCCTTGGCGTTTATGGTGAGCTGCCCCAGGAAATCATAGTCCTTGATGTCGCGCATGGTCACGCCCACGAAGCGCGCCTCAGGTGTTGCTATGTCCGAGCCTAGGTAGGCAAGGTTCATGCTGCCTGTCTTTATCGCCCAGTAGATGTACCATCCCCAGGCATCGCAGTCGGTGAATACTATTACTGGCAGCTTGCGGCTCGCGAGCTTTCGGATAAGGCGGCGGCAGCCGCGGCTTGCCTGCCCCTTGGGAGTGATGAGTATGCAGTTTTCCTTGCGCCAGAACTTGTCCTCGTTAAGGCGCTGCCACATTGCGTCCTTTTCAACTACGAGGACATAGTCGGCATCAATTGACTTGAATTCCATTCCATTGTCAACATCAGATGGGATCATCCAGCCAGACCTTCCCTGCTTGGTGCAGTCTATCTCAGTCTCATCCCCGCCGAACTTGTCTTTGAGCACCATGGGGCCTGCCACCACGCCTTTCCTGTCGGTATTCAGGTTGAGGTCCTCGCGCTTCACGTTGAGCGCGACTTCGAGGTCTTCGACAAGCGGGTTGCTTTCAGACTGCTCCGAGAAAAGCTCCTCGTCCAGCGTGTCGCCCAGCGAGAACTTAAGTTGATAGTAAAGACCCCTGATTGAAGTGTGGGCATCCTCCTTGAGGAATTTCTTGCATTTGGAAGCGATTGCCACAGTCTGCATGAACTTGCGCGCCTGGCCCACGTTTATGAAAGTGCGCTCTTCTGTCTTGTCGCCAAGCCTGATGAAGCCCACGCCATTGTCATATATTATGTTGCCCTTGCTGCGAAGCGCGGTTGTGAATGTTGGGGAGGAGTCTGCGTCAATCTGGGCAAGCATGTCCTGGCCCAGCTTTTCCAGCTTGTTCGCTATGAACGCGCCGCCCTTGCCGGAGTCTGAGGCAGATGCGGATGATTTTGATTTTGCGATTTCCTTTGCCATGTGAACACCGTTACTCTTCGCCCTCGTCCTCCTCGTCCTTGCCGTTCTTGCCATTTCCATTCCCGTTCTTCTTTTCCTCTTCCTCGCCATCTTCGGATTCTATCTGCGAGGAGTACTTTGTCTCTATGAGCACTATTAGCTTTTTTTCAATGTCAGTGGCTTTGCCCTTGCCTGCCAAGTCAGGAAGGTCATGCGAGAGCTGGGAGACGTAGCGCAGTATTGCCTTGCGCCTCTCCTTCCTGTCATGGTCGCGGCGTATGCCTGAGAGGTATGCCTGCAGGTCGCGCGCGGCTTCCATTATGGCGTTCTTTATCTCCTGCACGATTTCATCATCATCCGAAATTGCCTGCTTGCCGGCGGAAGTGTAGGGGACGTACACGCTTGAGATGTTCACGAAAACGGAAAGGGGCTCCTCGTCAAAATTTTTCAGCTTGTAGCGCTTCCAGTCGATTGCCTTCACCGCCTCGGTGATTGCGCAGCCCGAGTTGTCGAAGAGAAGCGGGGCGCGGTTGGCATAGCGGATAACTTCGGAGCTCATGAGGTCGCCTGCTGCCTTCTTGCCTGCGCCGCCGCCATATGCGAGCGCGGCTTCCACCATGAACGGGATGCCACCCTTGTAAATCTTTGGCGAGCGCTCGGAAACCACCACGAACTGTGGGGCGAGGATGTTGGTGAGCGATTTTTCAATCTGCTCCTTGCCTATGGGCTTTACAGAGTCTGTGGCAGGCGCAATCCATTTCACGCTTTCGTTATGTATTGCCTTTACGATTTTCTCCGCCTCCACCCATTGCAGCTCAAGCGGAGTCTTGTTGAAGTCGACATCTGGGCAGAGCGCCTTTATCTCGTCCACCTTGGCTGCGGAAAAGCGCGCAAAGCGCTCTTGCAGGAAAGAGGAGACGCGCCTGCACTCTTTCTCGCGGTGGGCGAAGTCAATCAGGTCGTTGGTGGAAATGCCCATTGGGTGGGGCTGCACAATCATCGGCTTGTCAGGTATCTTGTCTGATGAGCGCGGGAACTGGTGCGTTTGCCCTTCAGGGTCATGGAGCGTGATTTGAAGGTGCGGGTTTGCCAGTGCTGTCCTGCGCACGTATTCGTAAACGCCAAACGAGCTTTTGTCGTACTTGACGTCCGCAAACTCCCCTTCCACCTCGAGCCCGTGCCCGAAGTCGCCGTCCTCCTTCACCAGGTTCATTATCTTTGGCGAGTTGGACTTGAGGTCGATTGAGACCTCGCAGGAGATTTTCTTGGTGTCATAGCGCGAGACTACTCTGACTGGCTTTCCAGTTGTTATCTGGGAGTACATGGTGCAGCCTGAGGCGCCGATTCCCTGCTGCCCGCGCTGCTGCGCATAGCGGTGGAACTTGGTGCCTGCAAGCATCTGCCCCAATGCCTTGCCAATGTGCTTTTCAGGTATGCCTGGGCCGTTGTCCTCAGCAATCACCTTGTAGCGTTCCTTGTCGATTTCGACGATTTCGATGTCGACTTCAGGCAATATGCCGCCCTCCTCGCACGCGTCAAGCGAGTTTGTCACATACTCGTGCACAATGGTGGTGAGCGAGCGCGTCTTTCCAGAAAAGCCGAGCATCTGCTGGTTCTTCTTGAAAAATTCCGCAACGGAATGCTCGCGGAATTCGGAAAATATTTTTTCGGTCGACGTGGGTGCCATCTAACTCACTTGTAAGCATAACGCTTTTGCTTGAACTGGTCGCAACAAATTGGGAGCGGTATTTAATATGGCTTATGGTTTGCGCTTTTTTGCTACGGCGTGTTTCAGGCCCATGCGCATGAAAAAAGAGGCGATCCAGGCGATTTCGGCAAGCAGCGGGGAGAAGGCTGCGATTGGTATTGAGATGATGAAGACTGCAGCAGCGGCAAGCCCCGCGTATGTGCGCGCCCGGATCTCGCCCGCCCCGATTGATTCGTCTATGCAGCGCTTGCCCTGGGAAGCATACGCCCAGATGGCAGTCAGCATGAGGCTGCAAAGCGCCATGAACGATGCGTAGAGCGCCACTGCCTCGAAAGTGTCGCCGTATTCGACAAGCACCGCCGCGGGCAGGGGGATGAGCGAAACCAGGAGCAGGAAGAACAGGTTCAGCCAGGTAAGGGTGGCGTCGCGCCTTTTTATGTGCTCGAATATCTGGTGGTGGGAAATCCAGTATACCCCCACGATGATGAATGAGAAGATGTAGACAGTGAGCTGGGGCAGCAGGGCGGCCATCCACTGCACAAGCTCTGCGCCTGCGAGGCTGTGCGGGACGTCAGGCACCTTCAGGTTGAATGCAAGGAGCGTGATGGCGAATGCGAAGATGGCATCGGAAAAGGAAATCATCCGGCCTGTTTCCCTCTCGTTTTTTCCAGCCATGATGCCCCCTCAGAACAGCTTCCTTACCTCTTCTTCCTTTATCCTGCGCCTGCACTTTTCAAGGTATGCGTAAACGCTTGCATGGTTGGAGCCCTCGATGATGCGGAAGACCGCTTCCATTGCATAATCCAGCGTGTCGATTGCACAAATCACGCCGACAGTGTGCCCGTAGCAGACGACATCCGCGCCCACTTCCTCTTTTATTATCTCCTTGGTGCGCCCTTTCTCGCCAATCACGCGGCCCATTATCCTGTGGCGCGCCTTGTCGCTGCCCGCGTAGTCGCGAAGGTCGATGAGCTTGAAGCCATAGCCGTCCGAGAGAAGGCGGAGCGCGACTGAGGGCTCAAAGCCCCTGCCAATCGCCTTTACAATGTCCTTGCCTATGAATTCATCGACAGGGTCGCCTGAGATGTCCACTGCGCCGTCAGAGTCGGCGTTTATGCTGACTTTCATCCTGCGCTCCAGGTATTCCTTGGTCTCGCCTGATTCGCCAAGAAGGGCAGTCACGCGCTCGGACGGGATTTTGATTATCTGCATGTTAACCAGCACGATTTCGAAACCAATACTATTAAATGGCAATCACATGAAGTCCGCCAGCCCCTTCTGCTTTTCAGGCTCTTCTGTGAAGATGCTTGAGATGTCCTTCCTGAAAAGCTCCATCCTCTGCTTCATGTATGTGGGAAGATGGTAGCGCTCGATAAGCCTGTCTGCGTGGTCCAGGTATTTTGTGATGCCGCCCTTGCTTATGGTGAGGAGAAGCTTGCCCCCGCATGCATTGCACTTGCCAGATAGGGGCACGCGGCGGTATTTCACCTTGCAGTCCAGGCAGCGGAATTCCTGCTGCGAGAACGAGCGCAGGTTGCCGTACAGGTCTGGGAAGAAATGGTGCAGCAGCAGCCGCTCTGCGGCATCTGAAGGGTTCACCGCGCGGATTTTTTCCTGCAAGGTAAACTGCGCTTCTATCTTTTCGCCCATGTCCTTGAATTTTAGGTAGGTGGACTGGTGCGGTCCTGCAGAGATGTCAGTCGTCTCGTGCGAGTAGGCAAGCGAGCCGTATTGCTCGGGCTTTCCCAGCAACTTTTTAACAGTGTCAATTTTGAGCTCGGAGGGCGAAGCATACTTGTCAGACAAATCGTAAAGCTCGATGGGATAGGTGCTGCACACCTCCATAGAGTGTGCCTCATCGTCCACCTCGTTGGGGTCAAGCTCAGTGGTAAGCACCAATGGCGCGTCCATGGTGCCTCCGCGCGACTCAGGCAGGAAGAATCGGGAGAAGTTGAGAAGCCCGTCCATGAGAAGTATCACAGTGTCTTCGTCGCCGTCCGCGTTCCTCCTTTTTGCCGTGTGGAAGTAGGGGTGCGCAAAGCCCACGTGTGCGTCTGAAAAGCCAATCACGCGCGCAAGCACCCCCGCAGAGGTGTGAGGCGAAAGCCCGATTACCAAGTGCCCCAGTATGTCCTCCTCGCGCGAAAGGGAGTAGAAGCGGGGGAGCCCATATAGCTTCTCCAGCATGTCGTCGATGAATTTCGAGACGCAATACAAGTAATAGGCGCCGTTCCTGGAGAGTATGATGTCCTGCGGGTGAAGCGCAATCACCTGCGAGGCTTGCTCAAGGGGCTTGCCATTCTTGTCATGCAGGTAGCCGAATTCGCGCGCCTGCGAAACGCTGATGCCTATTTCGTCTGGGCGGAAGTGCGTGAGGGGAATGTCGGTGGCGTCAAAGCGGCAGGTGCCGTCGCGGAAAACATATACCTTGTGCGCTGCGCGGAAAAAGCCCTTTTCAATGGGCTCTGGCGTCTTGGATTCGGAAAAAAGCCCTTCCACCCCTTTTATGTCGGCTGACTTTGCAGGGTCGATGCCTGCGCGCTCGGAGGCGCGCTCGAACAACCGTATGAGGTCGACTGCGCGTTTGTCATAGTGCTTGGTCGCCATGCGGCACTCGGAGCATTCCTCCGCGTTCTTTGGTCTTCCGCACTTAGGGCAGACGCGAAGGAGCACGGCGTGCCCGCCGCAGGCGCAGTTGTGCGAGAAAGTCGTGTTGCCGCACGAGCCGCAGCGCATGCGCGCGATTTCCACTTCCACCCCCCTGCCGTCGCGCTCGCCTTTTGCCTTGAGTTTCGCATATGCGCGGCTGATGGATGCATTCTTGTCGATGCGGTTGCCTATCGGGAAAAGCACGTTGACACTCTTTTTCATCTTCCTCTCGCGAGCCTTTTCAGGCCTGCCCATGCGCGAGCCTATGTAGGTGGGCGACTTGGGCATCATCTTTATCCCTGAGAGCGAGGTGAGAAGCTCAAGGATTGGCTTTTTCTCGTCGAAAAGCGAGTCGAACTTCTCGCCCGTAATTTTCTTGTCTGCCATTATGCCCATGGTCTTCAAGATGGCATAGGCGTGCTCGCCAGAGATTTTCACCTTGCCCTCCGAAACGCTGTGCGGCACGCAAAGCTCCTCAAGCACCACTTTTGCAGGCGCGGATTCCAGCTCGAACGATTCGAGCTTAAGAAGCCCGTAGTTGGGCTTGCCTGTTTTCAGCCAGAGCGCAAGCTCGCGCAGCTGCTCATGAGTTATGTCGTGCCAGAAGTACGTGTAGCGGGGGTGCAATGGCAGAGATGTCTTGCGCGAAAATGCCACTGCCTCGCCTGCGGACAAGTCGCGCTTGGGAGGCGTGTGCCCTGCCTGCTTTGCCATCAGGTCAAACCTCTCCTCGCACCATGCGGCTGGGAAAAGTGGGTGGTTGCTTTTCAGGAAATCGCCGATGGAGACCAGCATGTCGCCCAGGAACAATATGCGCTCCACGCTTTTCTCAAGCTGCTCCGCGGTTTTCACGTCCGGCACTTCCACCACAGAGCCGTCCTTGAGCTTCACTATGGGCCCGAGAATGGAATCGCACGGCGTGAGAACGGTGCTCTTGCCAGGGCGCTCCACTTTCAGCTGCGTGCCAACAGCAATGAAGGAGTCCAGTATGTACATGCTGGCTGGGTGCACTGATTTGCCCATTATCCCGCTGCCGCGGGAGCGGCCATAGCGCAAGCGCCAGCCGCCCTTGGTGGAGGGGTAGGAAAAAATCGACCTGCCTGCCACTGATTCCTCCAGGAATCGGAAGTCGGGCTTGGGCTCGAA